>ERZ772957.1118-NODE-1118-length-18411-cov-7.572783_pt1 | contig 18411 bp, 12 predicted proteins | sample MGYA00580682_ERZ772957 | MGnify/ENA primary metagenome ERZ772957 (study PRJEB29015, sample SAMEA2737921) | human oral metagenome | biome: human oral; feature: human-associated habitat; material: dental | place: China | collected 2025 ...
TCTCGTGTAAATATGTTGTTTGACCTTCGTCAAAGAAATCATGGTGTAGAAGAAGAAAATGTAGAACAAGGGGTTAATGTTCAACGTAGAAAATCTTATAATATGAATGATTTATTAAGATATGCGCTTGAACAACACAGCGAAGATTATCTAGGTGTAGAAGAACTGTGGGTTAAAATTAAAAACAAACTTGATAACTATGATTTATCAGAAGATGTAATTAGAAGTTATTGTCTTTTAGTAGATAGAAATAAATATAAAGATAAACAAGCTGTTGTTCGTAACTGTATTGCTTATATTAATGATCGTATTTCAGAAAAAATTAGTTTGGATAATGTTAGTGACTACTTAGGAGTAAATAAAAGTTATCTTTCTTCAATTTTCAACAAAGATATGGGGATTAGTATTGTAGATTATATTCATGATAAACGTATTTCTAATGCATGTTATTTACTTGCTAATACTGATTTCTCTATTTCCGAGGTTGCAGATTATATAGGTTATTTCGATACAAGTTACTTTATTAGAATTTTCAAAACATTAGTTAAAATGACACCTCTTAAATATAGAGAATCACTTTCTAAAGCTAGAAAATAGAATATAAGAAATAAGGCTGAATATTTTCAGCTTTATTTTTTTAGAACTATTGATATTTAGAAGCTTATAATATAGAAATTACTCCAAATTTCATACAAATAAAAGTGAGAGAAAAATATTTTATTAGCACTAAATATTTCTTAGGAAATATGATATAATAAAGTGACTTTTAAATTTTAGGAGATAAACGATGATTTTTGCATTAGATGTAGGGAATACAAATATTGTCCTTGGAGTTTTTGGAAGTGATTATAAACAGCTTTGTTCATGGCGTATCGCAACGGATAATACAAAGACAGAGGATGAACTATATGTTATTATTAGAAATTTTTTCGTAGATAAAAATATTAAGTTTGAAGACTTTGATGGAGTAGTTATCTCGAGTGTTGTTCCAAAAATGATGTTTGCTTTAGAGTTGTTAAGTAAAAAATATTTCAAAAAAGAACCGATTATAGTTTCTGCTGGTATTAAAACAGGAATAAAAGTTCCAGCACCTTACAGCAGTAAGCTAGGAGCAGATAGAGTTGTTGATATAGTTGGAGCAAAGGTTGGCGGGTATTTACCAGCTATTATTGTTGATTTAGGGACAGCGACAACTTTCGATTGTGTTGATGAAGAGATGAATTATCGTGGAGGTGTAATCTGTCCGGGGATGAACATAAGTGCAGAAGCTCTGTACTCTCGAGCTGCAAAGCTGCCTCGTATAGAATTAGAGGCTGTATCTACATCGTTAGGAATGGATACAACGAGTCAAATGCAGGCAGGCTTCTTCTATGGTTTTTTAGGGCAATTTGAAAATATTATAACTCATCTAAAAAAAGATTTAGGTGGGGATTATAAAGTTGTTTTAACAGGTGGTTTGTCGAAGTTTATTGCGAAATATAGCTCATCGGTTGATATTGTAGATGAAGAGTTAACCCTAAAAGGAATAATAGAACTTTACAAGATGAATAAAGAAAAGTAAGAAAAATAATAAACGTATTATGGGAATAAAGAAAGGCTACGAATAAGTTCGTGCCTTTTTTTCACCGTAAAAGTGATAGTTTATGATATAATTAGTATTGATTAATAAAAAATTCAGGAGAAAAATGATGGCTAGTAAGAGAGAAAATAATGAAGGTCTTCAACGTGCAGAATTACATAGGAAGATTTGGTCAATAGCAGATAATGTTCGAGGAGCAGTAGATGGCTGGGATTTTAAACAATATATACTAGGAATTTTATTTTATAGATTTATCTCTGAAAATATGAGAGATTACTTTAACAAAGCGGAGTATGAAGCAGGAGATGTTGAGTTCAATTATGCTGATATAAGTGATGAAGAAGCTTTGAAATATTTTAAGGCGGGAACAGTAGAAGAAAAAGGATTTTTTATTTTACCAAGTCAACTTTTTGAGAATGTTGTAAAAACAGCAAATGAGCAGGATGATCTTAATGTTCAACTTGATAATATTTTTAAAGAAATAGAAGGTAGTGCAGTAGGTCATGGTTCAGAAGAAGATATAAGAGGCCTATTTAGGGATGTAGACCTTACAAGTGACCGTTTAGGGGAAACAGTTCAAGAAAAAAATACAAAGTTAACTAATATTTTAGTAGGGATTAGCGAACTTAATTTTGGGAATTTTGAAGATAATCATATTGATGCCTTTGGAGATGCTTACGAATATTTAATCTCTAATTATGCGTCTAACGCAGGAAAATCTGGTGGAGAGTTTTTCACACCGCAAACAGTATCACGCCTTCTTGCTCGCATAGTTGTAGATGGAAAAACCAAAATTAATAAGGTATATGATCCAACATGTGGTAGTGGAAGTTTACTTTTACAAATGCGTAAATTTGAGGGTGTTGAAATAGAAGATGGTTATTTTGGTCAAGAGATTAATATGACTAACTACAACCTTGCTCGTATGAATATGTTTTTACATAATGTTAACTATGCTGACTTTTCTATTAAACGTGGAGATACTCTTTTAAATCCTCAACATACTGATGAAAAGCCATTCGATGCAATTGTCTCTAATCCACCATATTCTATAAAATGGATAGGTGATGGAGATCCAACTCTTATTAATGATGAACGATTTGCTCCTGCTGGGAAATTAGCACCAAAATCTTATGCTGACTTTGCATTTATTATGCACTCATTAAGCTATTTATCAAGTAAAGGACGCGCGGCTATAGTATGTTTCCCAGGTATTTTTTATCGAAAGGGAGCTGAAAAAATCATTAGAAAATATCTTGTAGATAATAATTTTGTAGATTGTGTTATTCAACTTCCGGATAATCTATTTTTTGGTACTTCAATCGCAACCTGTATTTTAGTTCTTGCCAAAAATAAAACAGAAAACAAAGTGTTATTTATTGATGCAACAAAAGAGTTTAAAAAAGAAACAAATAATAACATATTAGAAGAAAAAAATATTGAAAATATTATGGGAGAATTTCGCAGTAGAGAAGATAAAGAATATTTCTCAAGATATGTGGATACAAAAGAAATTGTTGAGAATGACTATAACTTGTCAGTATCAACATATGTAGAAAAAGAAGATACAAGAGAAAAAATAGATATTAAAGTATTAAATAAAGAAATCGCAGAAACTGTGAAAAAAATAGATGAACTTCGTGCCTCAATAGATGAGATAGTTAGGGAGCTTGAAAGTAATGAGTAATAAAATAATTATTTATAATACAGAAGATGGAAAAGCAAAAATTAACCTTAGATTAGAAGATGGAACAGTATGGCTTAATCAACTCCAAATCGCCGAGCTTTTTCAAACGACAAAACAGAATATAAGCAAGCACATAAAAGCTATATTAGAAGATGGTGAATTGGAAGAAAAAATGGTTGTAAACTATCAGTTGACAACCACTAAACATGGTGCTATTAAAGGGAAAGTTCAAACTAGAGAAGTAGCTTTTTACAATCTCGACATGATTCTTGCTATTGGATACCGAGTACGTTCACCACGTGGAGTTCAATTTAGAAAATATGCCTCTACAGTACTAAAAGAATATCTAATCAAAGGTTTTGCAATGGATGATAATCGTCTTAAAAACTTTGGAGGGGGTAATTACTTCAAAGAACTTTTAGAACGTATTCGTGATATTCGTTCTAGTGAGAAAGTATTTTATCGACAAGTGCTAGAATTATTTTCAACATCAATAGACTATGATAAAAATAGTAAAGAAGCTAAAAGTTTCTTTGCTACTGTTCAAAACAAAATGCATTATGCAATACACAATCAAACAGCTAGTGAGTTAATATATGATAGAGTTGATGGTAATAAGGAATTTATGGGATTAACAACTTTTAAAGGAGAATTACCAACACTAACTGAAGCTAAAATAGCAAAAAATTATTTGAATGAAAAAGAATTACGCGGTTTAAATCAGCTTGTATCGGGATATTTAGATTTTGCCGAAAGACAAGCAGAACGAGAAAAAGCTATGACAATGGCTGATTGGATAAAACACGTAGATAATATATTACAAGCAACAGGTGAGAATATATTAGAAAATGCAGGGAAGGTATCACGTAAACAAATGGAGAAAAAAGTAGATGAAGAATACAAAAAGTATTCAGATTATACCCTAACTTCAGTAGAGAAAGATTATCTAGAAGAAATAAAAAACATAGAGAAAATAGCGAAGAAAGGAGGGAAGTAAGTGACTAATATATTAGAGCTACTAAAAAATGAAAAAGTAGAATGGAAGAAGTTAGGGGAAGTAATTGATTATGAACAACCAACCAAATATATTGTTGAGAATACAAATTATGACGATAAATATGACATACCGGTATTAACTGCAGGACAAACATTTATTTTAGGGTATACAAAAGAAAAAAAAGGAATTTATAATGCAACAAAGTCTAATCCTGTAATTATTTTTGATGACTTCACTACTAGTAACCATTGGGTAGATTTTAGCTTTAAAATTAAATCATCCGCTATGAAAATATTAAAGCCAAAGAAAGGATTAATCACCTTTAGGTATTGTTATCACTATATAAAAACAATAAATATAGATGTAACAGAACATAAACGAATGTGGATTTCAAAGTTTACTAATATGAAAATTCCCATTCCATCTCTAAAAACTCAAGAAAAAATAGTAGAAATACTTGACAAATTCACAAACTATGTTACAGAACTTCAGTCAGAACTTCAGTCAGAACTTCAGTCACGTACTAATCAATATACTTATTATAGAGATAAGTTGTTAAGTGAAGATTACTTAAATAAAATAACTAAAGAAATGGAAGAAGACAGAAGGTTAAGTATAGTTCAATTAGAAGAGATTGTTACTATAAAAAATGGAAAAGATTGGAAAACGTTAGGTGAGGGGAATATACCTGTTTACGGAAGTGGTGGTGAAATGGGAGTTTTTGTTGACAAATATTCTTATGATAAGCCAACTGTTTTAATACCGAGAAAAGGTTCTATAGACAATGTTTTTTATTTAGATAAACCGTTTTGGAATGTTGATACAATTTTCTACACTGAAATTGATGATAGTAAATTGATACCAAAGTATTTTTATTATTTTATTGAAAACTATGATTTGAATAAATTAAGTGAAAACTCAACGCGACCAAGTTTAACACAATCAAGTTTAAATAAATTAAAGTTTCCTATTCCACCTCTTTCACTTCAAAATAAAATAGTGAAAGTGTTGGATAAATTCCAAATGTTGCTTGCAGACACAAAAGGATTGTTGCCAGAAGAAATACAACAGCGTCAAAAACAATATGAATATTATCGTGAGAAGCTATTGACATTCGATGTAGAATGTGATAGCACGCACGCACGCACGCACGCACGCACGCACATACATAATATCTAATACTTACTATGAAAGTTTACGAGAAATAGCAAGAGTTATTGATTTAGATATTGAAGATAAGGTTATTAAATACCAATTAAGCGGTATTGCAGGATATTCATCACAAAAAATCTCGTCAGAAAAATTAACTGTATTTAACTATGTAGGTGTAGATAATTTACTTAAAGATAAGTATGGGAAAGAAGATTCTAAGTATGTACCTCAAGAAGGGAATTTTACAAAATTCACAAAAGACAGCATACTTATAGGGAATATAAGACCATATCTAAGAAAAATTTGGTACGCTGATACAATTGGGGGAACAAATGGTGATGTATTAGCAATATATGTCCAAGAAAAAAATATAGTTAAATCAAGATATTTATATCACGTTTTAGCAGATGAAAGATTTTTTGAATATAATATAAAATATTCTAAAGGTGCTAAGATGCCAAGAGGAGATAAAAAGAAAATAATGGAGTATAAATTTTTTCTTCCCCCTCTGCACGTTCAACAACATGTAGTAAATGTTCTTGATAAGTTTGATACTTTAGCAAATGATATTAAAGAGGGATTACCTAAAGAAATTGAACACCGCCAGAAACAATATGAATACTGGAGAGAGCAATTATTAAGTTTTAATTTATAGTAAGGGAGAAATAACTAGTATGAGTAGTAAAACTTTTGATAATATAGAGGAATTAGCTAAAAACATAGCAGATAGTGATAGAGAGATATTTCTATATTATGCTTTTAATGGTATGGGCAAAACAAGACTATCTATGGAGTTAAGAAGATTAGTAGAAAAAGACAGCGACATTGAGTATCCCAAGATATTATATTATAACGCCTTTATAGAGGATTTGTTTATTTGGGATAATAGTGATATAGATAGTAGTGTATTAAAAATTGATAAAAGTTCGGAGTTTTTCAGTTTATTAAAAGATTTAGGACAAGAAGCTAATATAATTAGAAAATTCCAAGAATTTACTTTATCTAAACTAGAACCTGCATTTAACATGAAAACAGGAGAAATTACTTTTAGAATTCCTAAAGGTAATGAAGTTATTGACAATATAAAGATATCTAGAGGTGAAGAAAGTATATTTATTTGGTCAATATTTTTAGTAATGTTAGAAACAATATTATCAGATTTAAGTATAGAAAATTTTGATGAAAGGGTAATACAACTTTATGAGAATTTGGAGTATATATTTATAGATGATCCTATGTCTTCATTAGATGATAATAATATAATAGAAGTAGCAATTTCTTTGAAAGAATTAGTAAAAAAAGCGCGGTCTCTTAATGTGAAATTTATAATTACTACCCATCATGCGTTATTTTATAATGTACTATACAATGAGATAGATGGATTTTTAAGGAGACCAGAAAAACAAAAATTAGAAAGTTGTATTATTAAAAGAGAAAGAAAGAGGTATATTAAAGAAACAAAGAGAGATACTAATTTTGGATATCATCATTTTATAAAATATGAGATAAAAAAGGCTATTTCAGAAAATAAAATAGAAAGATATCATTTTACGTTATTTAGAAATTTGTTAGAGAAAACAGCAACTTATTTAGGTTATAGGTTCTGGGGAGATCTAATTACAGAAGAGGATTTAACAGAAGAAGAGAGACAAGCGTATATAAGGAGAATAAATTTATATTCTCATAATAAAGTTTCTGACTTAGAGAATACAGAACTAAAAGAACATGAAAAAACAATGTTAAAAAGATTATTTGAAAATTTCATAAAGGATTATAGATGGAAGGAGTAGTTTCATGTCAGAAGAAAAATTAAAGTACAATACTTTGCCTATCGCAGAGATGACAGGTGGAATAGTTTTGGCTAATTTTGAAAAAACTGAGAGAAGAGTAGAAGAATATCAAACAGAAGCCCAGTTAGAAGAAAATATGATAAATAATCTAGTCGCACAAGGGTATGAAAGACTTGATATTACCACTATGGATGATTTGTATGAAAATCTTAGGGTACAAATAGAAAAACTAAATGATGTGAAATTTAGCGATAGTGAATGGAAGAGATTTTTGTTAGAGTATTTAGATACACCTAATGATGGGATAGTAGAAAAAACTCGAAAGATTCAAGAAAATTATATTTATGATTTTATATTTGATAATGGTAGATTAAGAAATATAAAAATTATAGATAAAAAAAATATTTACAATAATTATCTTCAAGTAGTAAATCAAATAAGCGTAGCCAAAAATAGATATGATGTTAGTATTTTGGTTAATGGATTGCCACTGGTTCATATAGAACTTAAAAAGCGTGGCGTTAATATAAGAGAAGCCTTTGGTCAGATTCAACGATACGAAGATGAGAGTTTCAATATTGATAATTCGTTATATAAATTTGTTCAGATTTTCGTTATTTCGAATGGAACTTATACGAGATACTTTGCCAATACTACTGAACGTGATAAAAGTAATTATGAATTTACATGTGAATGGGCTGATGCGAAAAATAAAATTATCGCAGATTTGGAAGATTTTACAGCAACATTTTTTGAAAAAAGAACCTTATTAGAGATACTTACAAAATATTGTATTTTTAATGCTAAAGATGTGCTACTCATAATGCGTCCTTACCAAATAGCGGCTACAGAAAGAATATTATGGAGAATTAATTCGAGTTTTGAAAATAAAAAGGCTGGTAGCGTAGAAGCAGGTGGTTATATTTGGCATACTACTGGATCAGGGAAGACTTTGACATCGTTCAAATCAGCGCGACTTGCAACAGAACTAGATTATATTGATAAAGTATTTTTTGTAGTGGATAGGAAAGATTTAGACTATCAAACTATGCGTGAGTACCAGAAATTCCAAAAAGATAGTGTAAATGGCAGTAAGGACACTAAAGAATTAAAATTAAGTATAGAAAAACAAGATAATAAAATAGTAGTAACTACAATTCAAAAATTAAATGAGTTTGTTAAAAGTAATAAAGGTCATGAAATCTATAACAAACATTGTGTATTTATTTATGATGAATGTCATAGGTCACAATTTGGGCTTGCACAAAAAAATATTCAAAAAGCATTTAAAAATTATTATCAATTTGGATTTACAGGGACACCGATTTTTCTTGAAAATTCATTAGACAGTCAAACGACCGCTGATATTTTTGGAGTTCAGCTGCATAGTTATGTAATTACTGATGCTATTCGTGATGCCAAAGTATTGAAGTTTAAAATAGATTATAATAGTATAAACCCGAAATTTAAGAAGTCAGAAGAAGAAACTGATGAAGAAAAATTAAAAGTTCTTGAAAAGCAGATGTTACTTCATCCAGAACGTATTTCGGAGATTACAAAATATATATTAGATAATTTTGATATGAAAACTTATCGTAACACTCAATATACAGTAAAAAGTAAAAGATTAAATGGCTTTAATGCGATGTTTGCCGTTCAAAGTGTAGAAGCGGCTAAGATGTATTATGAAGAATTCCAAAAACAACAAGAAAACTTGCCGGAGAATAAGAAGTTGAAAGTGGCGACTATATTTAGTTATTCTCCAAATGAAGAGAAAAAAGTAGTAGGAGAAATAGAAGAAGAAAGTCTTACCCCGTCTGCTATGTCAACTACTGCCAAAGAATTTTTGACAAAAGTAGTAGCTGATTATAATGAGTACTTTAAAACTAACTTTACAATTGAGGGAAATGGTTTTGAAAATTATTATAAAGATTTGTCGAGTAGAGTTTGTAATAAAGAGGTTGATTTACTGATTGTAGTTGGTATGTTTTTAACAGGGTTTGATGCTCCAACGATGAACACTTTGTTTGTTGATAAAAATTTACGTTATCATGGTTTGATTCAAGCATTTTCTAGAACAAATAGGATTCTAAATAAGGTAAAAGTTTTTGGGAATATTGTTTGTTTTAGAAATCTTGAAAAAGCTACGAAAGATGCAATAAAGCTATTCGGAGATGAAAATAGCATTAATATAATAGTTGAACGTAGTTATGATGATTATATTAATGGATTTGTTGATGATGAAACTGGTAATACTGTAAGAGGCTATGCTGAATTATGTCAAGAAATACTTGAAAGATTTCCAGAGCCAACACAGATAACATCAGAAAAAGAGCAGAAGGAGTTCGCTAAACTATTTGGTGAAATTTTGAAAAAAGAAAATATTTTGCGTAACTATGATGAATTTAGTGGTTTTGAAAAAATAATTCCTGATAGATTAAAACAAGATATGAAGAGTGTATATATAGAGATTAGAAATAAAAAAATATCACCTCACGCAGATAAAGGAGACTCTAAAGTTGATTTTAGCGATATTGAGTTTCAAATTGATCTTTTAAAAACGCAAGAAGTTAACCTTGACTATATACTTACATTAATTTTGGAAAAAGCTAAAGAACAAGGGGATATAGAAATTCTAAAAGAAGAAATTCGTCGTCTTATCCGTTCTTCTTTAGGAACACGAGCCAAAGAACATTTGATAATAGAGTTTATCAATTGTACAGATATAACAGAATTCAATAGTAATGAAGAAATAATAGAAGCATTTTATAAATATGCTAAAACACAAAAAGAGAAAAAAATAGAAGAGCTTATTGCAGAAGAAAATTTAAAAGAAGATTCCAAGAAATTTATTGAGAAGTCTATAAGTAAAGGAAAAGTAATTCAAGGTGGAACAGCATTGGATGATGTGTTACCATCGATTTCGCGACGTGGTGGAGCTAGAGAGGCTAAGAAACAGTCTGTATTGAAAAAATTAAAAGATATAGTTAAAGTGTTTGTTGGTATATAAAATTAAGTAAGCATTAAGATTGTTAATTGTTTTAATAGACAACAATCCTTATTCCCTGTATAATAAAAAATCGTAAGTGACTTAATAATTAGAAAATTATTTAGAAAGGACTTTTATTTTGATGAAAGATTATTTAATTAGAGGTCTAGCCTTTAATGATGAGATTAGATTTTTTGTAACAAAGACAACAGATTTAGTAGAAGAAATTAGAAAACGTCATGATGCTTATCCAACAGCTATTGCAGCTGCAGGGCGTGTTGCAACTGTAACAACTATGATGGGAGCAATGCTGAAAAGCGGTGATAGAATTGATGTAGCAGTTCGTGGAGATGGGCCAATAGGAACAATATACGCTTCGTCAGATGAGCTTGGAGAAACAACGGCATATGCTAAAAATATGCAAGTTCATATTCCAAGTAATTCCCAAGGGAAACTAGATGTAAAAGGTGTAGTAGGTGGTGGGAATATTACTGTAGTACGTGACTTAGGCTTGAATGAAAAATATACGACAACTTCTCCGATAGTTTCAGGAGAAATTGCTGAAGATTTTACATATTATTTTGCAGCAAGTGAGCAAGTTCCATCAGCAGTATCATTGGGAGTTCTTGTTGATACCGATAATTCAGTTATAGCTGCGGGAGGTTTTATTCTTCAAGTATTACCTCAAGCAACCGATGCAACAATAACGAAGTTAGAAAAAGTAATCTCTAATATAAAACCTATATCTACACTTATTCATGAAGGAAAAACTCCAGAAGAAATTGCAGATATTTTGTTTGAAGGGGAAGAGAATTATCGTATTTTACGTAAAAACGATGTTGTTTTTAAATGCACATGTTCAAAGGAACGTTATGCAGACGCTTTGGTTACGTTAGGTCGTGAAGAGCTAGAGAGTCTTTCTCAAGAAGAGTCTACTGAATTAGTTTGTGCATTTTGTAAGGAAAAATATCATTTTACAAAAGAAGAAATAACAGAGTTATTAGAAAACTTAAAGTAAAATTATGAATAAAAGAGTTAGATGAGTAACAATTCGTCTAGCTCTTGAATTTTTATAAAAAGTTTGGTATCATAAGTAAAATTACTTAAATTATATCAAGGAGATATTATGGAACTGCTAAGAGAAATGATTGTCACTGATGGTAAAGTTTATGACAATAATGTATTAAAGGTTGATTCGTTTTTAAACCATCAAATAGATGCTAGTTTAATGATGAAAATGGCAGAATCTTTTTATGAGTATTTTGGAAAAGAAAAAATAACAAAGATTCTTACAATAGAAGCAAGTGGTATCGCTCCTGCGATTCTAGTTGCACATTTTTTTAAAGTGCCGATGGTTTTTGCTAAGAAAAGTAAGCCGGCAACTTTGAAAAATAATGATATTTATACCGCAGAAGTACATAGTTATACAAAAAATGTAACTAATACGATAGTAGTTTCAGAAAAATTCATAAACAAAGAGGATAATGTCCTTATAATTGATGATTTCTTGGCGAATGGTCAAGCGACTCTTGGTCTTATGGAAATAGTTGAAAAAGCAGGTGCGAATACTGTTGGAGTTGGTATCTTAGTTGAGAAAAGTTTCCAAAATGGACGTAAATTATTAGAACAAAAAAATGTGAATATTTGTTCTTTATGCAGAATTGCCTCTCTTGAAAATAATGAAGTGAAGTTTAATGTAGCAGATGATGAAATAAAGAAAGGATAAGAAGATAATGTGGGAAAATAAATTTCAAAAAGAAGGTTTAACATTTGATGATGTACTATTAGTGCCAGCTAAAAGTGATATATTACCTAAAAAAGTTGATTTAAAAGTTAACTTAACAGACAAGATTAAATTATCTATTCCAGTAATTTCAGCAGCGATGGATACAGTTACTGAATACAAAATGGCGATTGCTATGGCTCGTGAAGGTGGAATAGGTGTAATCCATAAAAATATGTCTATCGAAGAGCAAGCAGAGCAAGTAAGAAAAGTTAAACGTTCAGAAAGTGGGGTTATCACAGATCCTTTCTTCCTAACTCCAGATAGTTTAGTAGACGAAGCTGAAAGCTTGATGCAACAATATAAAATCTCAGGAGTACCGATTGTAAATAATACAGACGATATGAAAGTTGTAGGTATTATAACTAATCGTGATATGAGATTTTTAACTGATTTTGATATTAAAATTAGTGAAGTTATGACGAAAGAACATTTGGTTACAGCACCAGCTAATACTACTTTGGAAGAAGCAAGTGTAATTTTACGTGGCCATAAAATTGAAAAATTAATTTTAACTGATGAAGTAGGAAAACTCACTGGGCTAATTACTATTAAAGATATTGAAAAATTAGCAAAATATCCTAATTCGGCAAAAGACGAAAAAGGTAGATTATTGGTAGCAGCATCAGTAGGAATTACCAACGATACAGTAGATCGTGTAGAAGCTTTAGTGGAGGCTGGAGTTGATGCTATCGTCGTTGATACTGCTCACGGACATTCTAAAGGAGTGTTAGATGCAGTTAAGGCTTTAAGAACAAATTATCCAGAATTAGACATTATCGCAGGTAATGTTGCGACTGGAGAAGCTGCTCGTGACTTATTCAACGCTGGAGCAGATGTAGTTAAAGTTGGTATCGGGCCAGGATCTATTTGTACAACACGTGTTGTTGCAGGTGTAGGTGTACCACAAATTACAGCGATTTATGACTGTGCAACTGTAGCTCGAGAACTTGGAAAAACTATTATCGCAGATGGTGGTATTAAATATACAGGTGATGTAGTCAAAGCAATCGCAGCTGGAGGACATGCAGTAATGTTAGGTTCTATGCTTGCAGGATGTGAAGAATCTCCAGGTGAGTTAGAAATTTTCCAAGGAAGAACATTTAAAGCATATCGTGGTATGGGATCAATCTCAGCGATGGAAAAAGGTTCTAAAGATAGATACTTCCAAGAAGATGGTAAGAAATTAGTTCCAGAAGGAATCGAAGGACGTACTCCATATAAAGGTGCCGTAGCAGAAACTATTTACCAAATTATCGGTGGTCTTCGTGCTGGTATGGGTTATACTGGTTCAAGAAATCTACAAGCACTTCGTGAAGATGCACAATTTGTACGTATGACAGGTGCTGGACTTATCGAATCTCATCCACATGATGTTCAAATCACAAAAGAAAGTCCAAACTATTCTAAATAATAAATAAAATGTAAAGATAGGAGTTAATAAAAAGCTGCTATCTTTATTTTAAAATAAACAATAAACCTAGAGTAAAGAAAGAATCTTTATTCTAGGTTTATTGTTTTAGTTTAGAAAAATTGTGCTAAACAAACAATCGCGATAATAATTGGTAAGATGTAACGAAGTAAGAATAACCATACTTTGAAGAAGCCTAAGCTTACTTTATTATCTTCTTTAACATGAAGTTCACGTATCGCTACTTTTTTGTCTAATACATAACCTGTAAAAATTGATAAGAATAGACAACCAAGTGGCATTAGGATATTTGATACTAAAAAGTCCATAGAATCGAAGAATGTTTTACCAAAGAATAGTGTGTTGGCAAGTGTTCCATATGAAAGTGCAGATGGAATACCGAAAACAAATGTAAGTATACCAACAATAACGCTCCATTTAGTACGATTAGTATTTTTTTGATCTGTAAGATTTCCTACATTGATTTCTAACATAACAACTGATGAAGTAATAGTTGCAAATAAAAATAGTATTAAGAATAAAATATAGAAAATTTTACCGAAAGCCATATTGTTGAATAATTGTGGTAGAACGATGAATAATAAACTTGGACCACCTTCAGATTCCATACCGAATGAGCTCATAGCTGGGAAAATAGCAAGCCCCGCCATAATAGAAACAGCAATATTCATCATAACTACTGAAACTCCAGATTGAACCATGTTAACTTGTTTATTTAAGTACGATGCATAAGTTAGCATAGCTGTAACTCCGATAGAAAGTGCAAAGAACGATTGCCCTAATGCGAATAATAATCCTGAGGTAGTAATTTTAGAAAAGTCTGGTTTTAGGAAGTAAGTTACTCCGGCCATAGAATTTGGTAATGTTAATGATCTTGTTATAATAATTAGGAAGATGATGAATAACATTGGCATCATAATTTTTGATGCGCGTTCAATTCCTTTTTGGACACCACGAGATACAATTAAGACATTTAATAGAATAAACATCGCCTGAGCTCCTAAAGCAATCCATGGATTAGAGATGATAGTACTAAAAAGTGCAACATAATCGCTAGTAAAATAAATACCCAAAGCGTCTGCTATTGAAATACCAAGATAAACTAGTATCCAGCCACCAATTACGCTATAGAAAGATAATAGTACAAATAATGCGAATGCACCAATAATTCCGAAGATATTATATTTTTTATTTTTCCCTAGTTTTCCAAAAGTTTTAACTGCTGAAACTGCTGCACCACGTCCAAGGACGAACTCTGCTAGTAAAAGTGGAAGACCTATTAAAAGTGTGAAAATAAGGAAAACTAATAAAAAACTTCCTCCACCATTGGCAGCAGTCATGTATGGGAATTTCCAAACTGCCCCAAGACCTATTGCTGAACCTGCAGAAGCAAGTATGAATCCTATTTTAGACCCCCATTGAGATTTTTCTGACATAAAATTTTCCTCCTAACATAATACATTATTAATACAAAAAGCTATTCAGTAAAAACTAAATAGCCTTAATAAAAATATATAATATTACTCAAAAGCCATTCAGTTTATACCAATGGCTGCAATCAAAACTTAACTAGCCATTGTAGATGACGGTGTCGGTGCACTTACATCTACAATTAACATAGACATAAGTGCTTCTAAAATGGCACGAAAAAGTATTCTTTTTTAGTTAAGTCTAAAATTTTCATTTTGAGTAGCTCCTTAATTAATTATTGTTAAAATATTATCATTTTTCTGACAATTTGTCAACTTTTTTTGTGAAATTAGTTGTAAAAAAATAAAGGAGATCTTTTAGGATCTCCTTTATAATTATATATTATTCATTATCTAATTGAAGATAAACTACTTGAGTAGTTAAGTATTCTTCTAAACCATGTTTACCATCGGCACCACCAATTCCTGATTTACGACGCCCTGCATGGAATCCTTGCATTGCTTCAAAGTTTTCACGGTTAACATAAGTTTCTCCAAATTTTAAGCCGTTAATAGCTTTGAACGCAGTGTTAAGATTTTTAGTATAAACTGAAGAAGTTAGACCGTATTCAGAATCATTAGCGTATTCGATTACTTCGTCTAAAGTTTTGAATGTTGCAATAGGAAGTACTGGACCAAATACTTCTTCTTTCATAATAGTCATATCATTTGTTACATCAGTTAGAACAGTAGGTCCATAGAAGTATCCAACTTGTTCTTTGTCTACTTGGCCACCGTAAGCAAGAGTAGCACCTTGCTTAACAGCATAATCAACTTTTTCAATTACTTGTTTCAAAGCACGTTTTTCGATAAGTGGACCATAATCTAAACCACGTTCTTTATTTGGATCTCCGAATTTAACTTTGTCAAGTTCGTTGAATAAAGCTTTTTCGAATTGTTCTTTTATACTTTCATGAACATATACTCTTTCTGCACAGTTACATACTTGACCTGAATTGATAACACGAGAAGCAACGATTGCTTTTGCAGCAAGTTCTAAATCTGCATCTTCAAAAACTATAGCTGGAGCTTTTCCTCCAAGTTCTAGTGAAACATTAGTGATGTTCTCAGCAGCTGCTTTCATAACTTCTTGTCCTGCAGCAAGGCTACCTGTTAAACTTACTAAGCCAACTTTAGGATGAGATGCTAATCTATTTCCTACTACTGATCCACGACCATGTATAATGTTTAATACTCCTTTTGGTAAACCAACTTCTTGACAAATTTCAGCGAAGATATGAGCGTTAATCGGTGTAAGTTGACTAGGTTTAAGAACTATAGTATTACCAGTAAGTAAAGCTGGTGCAGCTTTTCTTGCGATTAAGAAGAATGGGAAGTTCCATGGTAGAATCCCTGTAGTAACACCATAAGGACGTTTGAATAAAAGAATATGCTCATCTTTTCTGTCACTTTGAATAATTTCTCCCTCGTATCTACGAGCCCATTCTGCCATGTAATCCATATAATCAGCTGTGAAAAGCACCTCTACTTTTGCTAGTTCAAAAGTTTTTCCACCTTCGTTAACGATAGTTTGTGTAATTTCCGGCTCACGTTCACGAATTTTTTTAGCGATTTTACGTAAATATTCTCCACGCTCTACGGCTGGAAGTTTCTCCCATGATTTTTGTGCAGCATCAGCAGCATTAATAGCGCGGTCAACATCCTTGAAATTTCCAGATGGAATTTTAGCGATTACTTCCTCCGTAGCTGGATTTAACACTTTAAGATGTTCGTGATTCACATGTTCTTCAAACTCCCCGTTTATGAACATTTTTAAAATTTTAACTTCAGTCATAGTAGTTCTCCTTTAAGATATGATTTTAAAAGTAAACGTTATCATTACTTTTATAAAAATTATATCGCAAAAAAATTCTAAAGACAAATATTTTGTTTGCTTTTTATTAGATATTTGGTTATTTAAAGTAAAATGATAGCAGTTTTAGTAAAAAATTTAATATATAACTGTAAATAAAAAAAACATGTATTATTATTTTATTGCTTTATTCTATAATTATTTATTATTGTATGATTGTATATTTTTTCAAATGTGTCTGATGAATTATAGTAAAAAATTTTTTGAGCAAAATTGTTACCACAAATATTGTATTTAGTGGTATAATTTAAAAGTAAGAAAAACTAGGAGGTTTAGTAATGAAACAAAATATCGGAGTTATCGGATTATCGGTAATGGGCAGTAATTTAGCGTTAAATATTGCTGATAATGGATTTAAAGTAGCGGTGTTCAATAGAACAACATCTGTTGTTGATAAAATGTTAGAGGAACATCCACATAAAAATGTTGTAGGAAGATATTCTTTACAAGAATTAGTAGATGGATTAGAAAAACCAAGAAAAGTTGTCTTAATGGTAAAAGCAGGTTTTGCTGTTGATAGTCTTATTGACCAACTTACTCCGATCCTAGACAAAGGGGATATTATTATAGACGGAGGTAACTCGTTCTTCAAAGATACACAAAGAAGATATGACTTGCTATTAGAAAAAGGAATTAATTATTTTGGTGTTGGAGTTTCTGGTGGAGAAGAAGGGGCTAGATTTGGTCCTGCTTTAATGCCTGGTGGCGATGAAAAAGCATATGAAGAGATTCGACCAATTTTAGAAGCAATTGCGGCGAAAGTTAATGGAATTCCATGTTGTAGTTATACTTCAACAGGAGGAGCTGGACATTATGTAAAAATGGTTCATAATGGTATTGAGTATGGAGATATGCAACTTATCTCAGAAGCTTACAAAGTCTTAAAACACTTAGGAGGCTTTACTAATGAAGAGTTACAACAAACTTTTGAAGAGTGGAATAAAGGTGAATTAGAATCATACTTAATAGAAATTACAGCCAATATTTTCAAAGTTAAAGAAGAAGATGGAAGTTATTTAGTAGATAAAATTTTAGACAAATCTCAACAAAAAGGTACAGGGAAATGGACTAACGAGCAAGCTATCGATTTAGGAATTGATGTTTCTGTAATTACAGCTGCCCTAAATGGTCGTTATATGTCTAATCTTAAAGAAGAGCGCGTTCGTGCAGAAAAAGAATTCGCTCGTAAACCTTATGCAATTGTTGAAGATAAAGAACATCTTAAAGAGATTGTTCGTGATGCATTATTTATTTCAAAAATTATTTCTTATGCTCAAGGATTTAAACTTCTTCAAGCTGCAGAAAAAGAATACAATTGGGCTTTTGATTATTCACAAATTGCAAAAATTTTCCGCGGTGGATGTATTATTCAAGCAAAAATTCTTCAAAATATTATCGAAGCATACCAAAATAATCCAGAGTTAGCTAACTTAATATTTGATCCATTTTTCAAAAATGTTATTGAAACAAGACAAGACAATTTACGTGAAGTAGCAGCATTAGCTATTACGAATAGATTACCATTAAGCGCTATGACTTCAGCTATTTCTTACTTAGATATTTATACTACTGCTGAAAGTGGAGCTAATTTAATTCAAGCACAACGAGATTACTTCGGAGCGCACACTTTTGAAAGAACAGATAAAGAAGGAAATTATCA
>ERZ772957.1119-NODE-1119-length-18411-cov-6.275823_pt1 | contig 18411 bp, 5 predicted proteins | sample MGYA00580682_ERZ772957 | MGnify/ENA primary metagenome ERZ772957 (study PRJEB29015, sample SAMEA2737921) | human oral metagenome | biome: human oral; feature: human-associated habitat; material: dental | place: China | collected 2025 ...
TCATATCAACATATTTTTGATACTCTTCCTTAACTTTTTTGTCACTACCTCCACCAAACATAAAGTAATAACCAATAGCACAGGCAATTAAAAAGACTGCTAGCACTGAAATTTTTCCTATCGTTGCCTTTTTCATGAAAACCTCCTTAAGAGTGATTTTTTCTTATAATTTCATTAGTTAACAATAATATTATCTCATAGATTATAAAAATTTACTAGCGGAATATTTTAGCTATTTTCTAGTTCTTACAACAACAAACCCGAAATATAAAAATCTATACTTCGGGTTTATAGAATATCTTAATTTTTAAATTAAGATATTCCACACGATATTTCACATTTATAATACTTAATCTAGCGTTCGCGTCGACGTATCATTAAAGCTAAGCCTATTAATGATAATCCTACTACTCCCACATTAGTAGTTGTTTGACCAGTGTTAGGCAACTTCGGTTTTGGATTTTCTGGTGTTGGTTTCTCTGGTATTGGATTATCTTTTGGTGGTGTGTCTTTTTCTACTTTTTTATAGACATATATAACTTCTGTTGTTCCTTCTACAACCTTACCTTTTTCTGTACCTTTTACTTCAACAAGATTATATTTTACACCATCTTTTGTGATTGATACTGGTTTTTCTGTTTCATTCTCAGCCGTATTATAATCCGTTCCAACTAGCGCATCTTTTGTATCAATATAATCTTCTTTAAGTTTCTTATTATCAGTTGATAGATAATGAACAACCACACTACCTCTTTTAACTTTAGGTGGATTATTTGGATCTAAAGGAACTATTATTTCTTCTGGTTCTAATGTTCCAACAAACGTAATGTCTGCACCTTTTATAGTTTCCTCATCTTTATCATATCCTTTAAATTTCCATACAATACCATCATTTGCTATTAGCTCTTTTTTCGTTGGCTGTTTGGCTTTAACCGTTGTACCATCAACATATTCTTCATCATCTTTTGGAAGTTGCTTCAATACCTCTTCTGGTATTTCTTTCTTAGGATCAGAACTCTTGAATTGATATTTTACTTTGTATTTATCTGCTTTATATACATATGTTACTGTTGTTACACCAGCTTGTACTGTACCAACTTCTTGCCCTATTGTTTTCAAATACTTATAAGTAACACCATTTTTTGTGATTTTAGACGGTTTTTCTGTTTCATTTTCGGCTGTATTGTAAGGCGTTCCAACAGGTTTTTCCCATATATCATAGCGACTACGTTGTAGTTTTTGATTATTTTCATCTACGTAACGAACTAATACACTTCCAGGTTCATTCCCCCCATCATGAGGAGATATATATTCTCTCCATCTGCCTACAAATGTGATATCTTGTCCATTTACCTGTTTTTCATCTTTATCATAACCAACAAATCTCCAAATCCTATCTGCTCCATAACCCGGTATAGTTATTTCTAGTTCACTAGGCATTATAGCTTTTACAATTTCTTTATCACTATATTCTTTGTCATCTTTTATTCCCTCAATAACCTCCCTTACTTCTTCAGGTAATTCCTGTGGTTTTATCTCTCCTGACCATGTTGGAAACCCACCCTCAAATTTGTAAGTTACTCTATACTTAGCTTCTGAAGGTTTATCCCTAGTTTCAAGAACTAATTTTTCTAAAGATGTAGGAAATAGATTTTTATTTGAATTCTCTGCTATTGCTTCTGAACCACCTAAAAATTTAGAATTAGCTTTCAACTCTTTTTTGATACGCTTGACTTCATCTTTTAACGCCACTTCTGAATCATTTTGGTTTTTCGCAGGTAGCTCTTGTTTAGTATTACCTTTATCTTTTAGAACTGTTTTTTCCTCATTCTCAGATGCCTTAGCAACTTTTTTACTTAACATTGCAGGTTGCGCTAGTGATATGATTATTGATAAAGCAATTACCACCACTGGTATTTTCGTTATGAAAAATTGTAACTTTTTAAAATTTTCTAACATAGTTTGTCCCCTTAATATGATTTTATTTTTACTATATTAATATTTCCAAACTTATCAATATAGCATATCTATAAAAATTGTATCAAAGATTTCTTATATTGTAAAATAAAAACCTATAAAGAAAACACAGTAAAACTACATAACATGCTGACAAAACTATATTTATGTATATCAAAATGTTTCTACAAATTATTAAAAGAAATTTATTTTTATCAACTATACTGTACAAGTTCCACAAAAAACACTAATAATATTTTATAAGATTACCGAAAATTTTAGTGGTAGCAAGGAAATACTAACTATTTGTATTTATTAATTTAGTCTGTATTTAGTAACAAAATTATAAAACAACAAAAAATTCGCCCCTATTACAATTTTGTAATAAGGACGAGCCTTTTTATCGCTATACTTGCTTTTATTTATTTAATATAAATTTCTTTCAAGATATAACCTAATCAACTTTATTATTTTGTTGATTTTCTTCTGAATAACATTGCTAATGCTAACAACATTGTTCCTAGTAGAGTTGTAGATGTTTCTGCTAGACCTGTTTTAGCTAATGCACCTGTTTTCTTACCTGGAGCTTTTTCTATTGGTTCATTTGCAAAGTTACCTAAGTCAATAACAACTCCGTGAGTTCTTACTTTAACTTGTTTAGTTTCTGTAGATAATTTATATCCAGCAATAGTTTCTTTTTCTACAAGTGTATATTCTCCGTATACTACTCCTTTGAATGATACTACTCCGTTAGCATCAGAAACTGCTTCGTATTTCTCTACATCACCTTGTTTAAGAACGAATTTAACTCCTGCTAATTTCTTATTATTGTCTTTAGCATCTACTTTAACAAATTTAATATCAGATTTGATGATTTGGTTAGTCACTGTTTTTTCTACTAGTTGACCTTCTTCTTTAATACTTACATCAAATTGATCTTTATTTAAGTTGTAGTTTTCTAGTGTTTCTTTTTCCACTAGTTTGTAATCTCCGTAGATTACTTTGTCAAATACTAATTTACCATTTGCATCTGTTGTTCCTTCGTATTTAACTTCGTCTCCTTGTTTAAGTACGAATTTGATTCCAGGTAATTTCTTAGTATTATCATCTGCATCTACTGCTGTTACTTCTACTTTACCTTTTTTCAGTGTATTTTCCACTGTTTTTTCTACTAGTTGACCTTGAGCTTTAATACTTACGTCAACTGGGTTTGTATTTAGGTTGTAGTTTTCTAGTGTTTCTTTTTCCACTAGTTTGTAATCTCCGTAGATTACATTATCAATTACTAATTTACCATTTGCATCTGTTGTTCCTTCGTACTTAACTTCGTCTCCTTGTTTAAGTTCGAATTTAACTCCTGCTAGTTTCTTAGTATTGTCATCTGCATCTACTTTTGTTACTTCTACTTTACCTTTTTTCAGTGCATTAGTTACTGTTTTTTCAATAGTTTGACCAGCATCTCTAACTTGCACTGTTTCTTCAGTTGTAGTTAAGTTGTAGTTATCTAATGTTTTTGTTTCTACAAGTTTGTAGTCTCCGTATACTACATCTTCAAAGATGTATTCACCGTTAGCATTTGTAGTTCCTTTTAATACTTTTCCGTTTGCTCCACGAAGTTCGAATTCTACTCCAGCAAGTTTCTTAGTATTATCATCCGCATCTACTTTTGTTACTTTAACATTTGATGTTTTCAGAACGTTTACTACTTGTACTTTTTCTACTTGACCTTGTTGTTCAATTTTCACAGCTTTTGGTGCACTGTCTATAACATAGTTTTCTAATGTTGTTTTTTCTACTACTGTGTATTCTCCGTATGGTACATTTTCAAATACTACTTTACCTGAATCATCAGTAACAACTTCTTTTAAAACTGTATCTCCTTGTTTAAGAACAAATGTTGCACCTTTTATTGGTTTACCATCGACAACTGCATCTACTAATGTAACTTCTACTTTACCTTTAATTAGTGTATTAGTTATAGTTAATTGTTTTATAGTGTTTTGGCTATCGATTGTTACATCGCGCTCTGTTGTATCAGCATTATAATTATCTAAGTGTTTTGTTTCTACAAGTTTATAATCTCCGTATGCTACTCCATTAAATACTGCTTTACCGTCAGCATCTGTTGTTGCTTCATACTTAACATCATTTCCTTGTTTAAGAGCAAATTTTACACCTTCTAATTTCTTAGTATTATCATCTGCGTCTACTTTTGTTACTTCTACTTTACCTTCTTTTAAGGCATTTGTGATTTCAAATGGTACTTCTTTACCATCTGCATCAATATTTACATCTCTTTCAGTTGTATCTAAACTGTAATTATCTAGTGTTTTTGTTTCTACTAGTTTGTACTCTCCGTATGCTACTCCGTTAAATACTGCTTTACCATCAACATCTGTTTCTACTTCATATTTCACGTTGCCGTCTTGTTTAAGAGCAAATTTAACGCCTTGTAATTTCTTAGTATTATCAGTTGCATCTACTTTCGTTACAACAACTTTACCTTTTTTCAGTTCATTTTTAATTGTTACTTCTTTTAATTTTGTTTGATTATCGATTGTTACATCGTGTTCTGTTGAATCTGCTTTGTAGTTTTCTAGTGTTTCTTTTTCTACTAATTTATAGCTTCCAAATAATACACCGTCGAATACTGCTTTACCATCTTCACCTGTTGTTGCTTCGTATTTTTCATCATTTCCTTGTTTAAGAACGAATTTAACACCTTTTAATTTCTTAGTAGGATCGTCTTTGTCTACTTTTGTTACTTCAACTTTTCCTAATACTAAGTCATTGGCTATTTCATACTTAGCATCACCATTTTCATCAACTGTAATATCTTTTTCTGTATTAACCGCTGCATATCCTGTTGGTGCTTTTGTTTCTACTAGTTTGTAACTTCCGAATTTAACACCTTTGAATACTGCACGACCATTTTGATCTGTTGTTTGAGTATCTACTACAGTACCATTTTGTTTAAGTTCGAAAATAGCATTTGCTAAATATTTCTTACTTCCATCTTGGTTTAATTGTGAGTCTACTTTTTCAACAGTAACATCTCTCTTAGTTCCTTCAAATCCTGCGTTTTTAACTATATTGTTATTTGTAGGATTTAAAGCAAAATCGGCTGTTTTAACAAATTTTGTACCTGCAATTTCTTCTGTCGCGTTATTTCCATTTGCTTTATCATTTGATTTAGTTAATACATCTTCATCACTTAATTTAGTAAATCTCACGAAGTAATCTCCACGTTTATAAGCATTGATTGTGTATTTACCTTCATTGTCTGTAGTTGTTTCTAATTTTTGACCATTTACATCTACAGCAACATCTCCTGTTTTCTTATCGATAAGCTCTACTTTGTAACCTGATAATTTTTCTTCGTTATCAGCCATAAGACCATCTTTGTTGAAGTCGCTAAATACTGTACCTTTTATTGTGTATCTTGCAACCCCAATAGTAGCAGTATTAGCTTCTGAATAAGAGTACTTATCCGTAGAAATAGCTACTGAGTTATTAGCAGTTTGTGTTTCTGTTAATGTTGTATCAAATGGTATTTTTGATGGAATATAAAAGTCAACTGTTGTTTTAGATGCTAATTTAGCTCCTGGTTTCAACATTACTTTTATACTTTTTACTTGGCTAAAGTCTGTTACTTGACCTGCAGCTAGCCATTCACCATCACGAACAGTTTCTAAAATGTTTTGAGGTTTTAATTGATAGTAAACGTCAAAGTTTTTCAATACTTCTTCGTTTGCCTTAACTGACTCTAAGCTATTAGCTAACGGAGTCATAAATTTAGAGCCTCTTTCTTTATATTCACCCGCTTTATTAGGCGTTATAACATGATCTCCTACAAATGGTAGTGTATCGATAAAGCTAATATCAGTTACCTCTGATATTGTATTGTTGTTGATACTAACTTTCCAATAAAATGGTTCTCCAACATCACCAACTTCTGCATAACGCATATTATCAGTAGTTAACCCTACGTTTTTGTACATAAGTAACTCCAATGGTGGTATAAAGTTAATATCATGTTTTCTATAAGTGAATTTTTCTTGTTTGTTTCCATCACCATCTAAGTCCAATTCGTCAACATATGTTAACGCATCATTCCATGGTTGAATGATATCGTTGTTATCATAAGTAAAGAATGCATCAACTTGGTTATTTCCTTGCTTAGCATACGGACTAGCTTCTATTTTTATTCTAATAGAAACTGCATCATTTTTATCTTCTAATGTTGGTGTCATATCTGGTAATGAATAAATTACCGCAGTGCGTCCAGTATTTCTAAAGTTTTTAATAACCTCTGGAGCTCCAATTTTACTCTTATCAACACCATTAGTAACTATATCTTCTGTTTCAACAAAGCTAAATTCTGCTGGTAATAGATAAATCATTTTCGGATTAGTTACTGGCTTACCTAAATATGGTCCCCATGCACCATATCTACCACGTAATGTTGCTGAATCAAATGTAATAGATGCATAACTACCATCAGCCTTATATGGCAGTACTCCTGTTCCAGTCAGATTATTTATATAAGCTTTTGGTGTTGGTAATCTCAATCCTGTAAATGCCCAAGTACTATTTCCTTCTGACTTTTGAGCATTTTCTTTAGTTGTTGCATTTTCAGCTTCTTCTGCTACAATGTGTTCAGATCCGTAATAATATTGCTCTTTATCATATTCGCCATCTTCAAATTTTTTGATTTCTTTTTCACTTGGATAAGCTCCTGTATAGTAGAATAAAGCTGTATTATCCAATGATATTGGTCTTTCAAATACTAGTGACAGGCGTGTATATTGACCTGTTGTGTCATTAATATCAACACGTTGCCCTAACTTAATATTAGATGCAAGCTCTACTTTTGAACCGTCTTCTTTAATACCATAAAGTTTATTAGGTGTACTATTAACTTGATTAATAGCATCATCTACTAATTGCTGTCTTCTAGTGTCATCTCCACCACGGCTTCTGAACTTCTCTACTTTTCCTAATTGGAAATATTTATAGTAAATTTTTTTCTCATCTTGAACTGGTTTATCACGCATTAAAACATCTTCTATTTCCCATAAATGAAGACGTATCCCTCCACCAGGATTAGTAGGACTTGAACCGTTATTTTCATTTCCAATTCTTGTTATATACATTAATCCATTATCAGTTTGATCATTATTCCAATCATCAAAAAGTTTATTATTGTATAATGTATAAACGCCATTATTCACTCTATTAGGTACTGGATCATTTCCTTGAGAATTTAACTTATATTTCAGTACTTCTGTCCAGCGTTGCGCTCCAAAAGTTAATTTATTTTTCTCTAGTTTAATAGGTAATGTTCTATCTGGTAATTTTTTCTCATCCGCTAGACCAGCATTGACAGTAAATTTCGCCTCAATATTTATAACTTCATTATATTTTTTACCTTTAAATAGAAGTCCTGTTCCAAACCAATATACTACTTCATTATAACTCCCCTTCCAAACTCTATCTAAACTTGGTTTGTTTACTATACGAGTAGCTGTTCTTGTAGCTGGATCAAAACTAAATCTACCATCCATCACATCAACACCTTCTGGTAATTTTAGTTCTATCTTAATATTCTCAGGACTCATATAAGTTGCATTTGGGTCTACCGTTGCTGTGTCTTTAACAGTAAAGTTATAGTACGAGTTTACTTGTGTACCTTCTCCATCTTCTTTTGTTTTATCAGAATCAGTATAATCATCTACTTTTCGAACAAAAAGTGTATTATTTTTTGCTGGTTTTGATGGATCGATAAGTTGTTTTAGTTCATCAGGAGTATCAGCATAAACACTCGAATCGTTAAATGTATATCCTATCTTATTCGCAACATATGTTTTCGTTGCTGAGTCGATAAGTCCACCATTTTCATCCAAAAGTTCTTCTTTTATCGTTACAGTATCACCTTTATTTGCACTTTCCAAAAACTTAAATGGCATTGGGAATGTTAACTTTGCACCACCATTTAATCGATCAAAAGAATATGTCATATAATAATTATCATTATCTTCTGTACGTTCATTTTTTATCGCTTTTTGCGAGTCTACAAACTCTGGTCTTGTTGTTGAGTTTGTTTTTTGAACAGTAATTTTCAGTTTTGGATTTTGAATATTTACTCCTGTTCCAGATACTGTTAAGTCTGCCGCAGCAGGAATATCTTTGTTTACCCAAAACTCTGAATTATCATCAATAGTACCATCACCATTTAAGTTGATAATTCTTAGTTGAGTTTTTAATGTGCCATCCGCAAACGCATTTTTAGATGTTGAACCTAAAAATGTATTTACAAGAAAAACAACCATTAACAAAATACTAAATATTTTTTTCAATCTATTCATTGTTTTCCTTTCTCCTTTAATATTTTATATTTTATTTGTGTAACCACAGTTGAATATTTTATCATATTTTCGTAAAAAAGCAAATAACTTGCTCATTCTAAAATTGAATAAAATAGGGGGTTCTTACGCTCCCTATTTTATATTCAATTTAAAACTTTACAGTTTTTATTTATTTTTACGACGACGCATTGCTGCTAATGCTAATCCAGCTAGAGCTACTCCAGCGATTCCTGCATTTGTCGTTGTTTGACCTGTATTTGCCAGTTTACCTTTACCTGGTTTAGTTGGTTTTTGTTCTCCTGGTTTAAATGGATCCCATGGTTTATCTGTACCACCTGGTTGTTGCGCTACTTTTTTGTAGACATAAGTAACCACTGTAGTTCCTTCTACTACTTTACCTCTTGGGTTTCCTTTTATTTCAACAAGTTCATATTTTACTCCGTCTTTAACGATTACAGTTGGTCTTTCTGTTTCGTTTTCAGCTGTATTATAAGGAGTTCCTACAACTGCATCTTTTGTATCGATGTAGTCATCTTTAAGTTTCTTATTATCAGTTGATACATAGCGAACTATTACACTACCTTTTTTCTCTACCGCTGGTGGTGGAGTTTGACTAGCAGTAAATGTCCACGTACCTGTGAATTTAACTCCTGCTCCATTTATTGGTTTTTCATTTGCATCATATCCTGCGAATGTCCATGTTCCTGTTGGTGTTACTACAGATGTTGCTGCTGGTTGAATAGCTTTTGCTTTGTCTCCATTTGCATATTCTTTAGTATCATTTGGTAATAATCTTAATACTCCATTTGGTAATGCTTTTGTTGCATCAGCACTCTTGAACTCATATGTTGCTTTGTATTTATTTGCTGGTGGTGTCGCATTAGCTGTGAATGTCCATGTTCCGCTGAATTTAACATCACTTCCATTTACTGTTTGTGAGTTTGCTCCATAACCATTAAATGTCCATTTACCATCTGCTACAGTTACTTCTGTTTTCGATGGTTGTTTAGCTGTTACTACATCGTTATCAACATATTCAGCATTATCTACTGGTTTTAATGCTAATACTTCTGCTGGTAATGCTTTTGTTGCGTCAGTACTTGTGAATTCATATGTTGCTTTATACTTAGTTACTGGAGGTTTTGGTTTTGCTGTAAACGTCCATGTTCCTTGGAATGTTACATTTGCATTGTTTACCGTAAATTTATTTTGTTGGTATCCATCAAATGTCCATTTACCATCTGCTACTTCTACTTCTGTTTTCGCTGGATCTTTAGCGATAACTTCTTCACCATTTGTGTACTCTTTAGAATCTGTTGGGATTAATGCTAGTACTTCTCCTGGTAATTGTTTTCCTGCTGTTGAGCTTGCAAATGCGTAATCTACTGTATACTTAGTTACTTGTTTTGCCTCAAATGCCCATTTACCTACAAATTCTACATTGCTTCCGTTTACTGTTTGTGAGTTTGCTGCATATCCTTTGAATACCCATTTACCATCTGCTACTTCTACTTCTGCTTTTGCTGGTTGTTTAGCATTTACTGTATCTCCATTTACATACTCATCAGCATCTGTTGGTAGTAAATCTTTTACAGCTTGTGGTAATTCTTTTCCTGCTGTTTCACTTTCGAATTTGTATCCTACTGTGTATTTAGCTACTGGGTTTGCTTTGTATTCCCATTTACCTACGAACTCTACATCTTTATCTCCCATTGTTACTGGGCCTGCTGGTTCGTATCCTTTGAATTCCCACTTACCATCTGCTACTGTTACTTGTGTTTGTCCTGGTTGCTTAGCTGTTACTTGCTCACCTTTTTTGTATTTAGCTGCATCTGTTGGTAATAAGTCTTTTACTTCTTGTGGTAAGTCTTTTCCTGCTGTTGCACTTTCAAATTTGTATGTTGCGTTGTGCTCTTTAGCTTCGAATTCCCATTTACCTACGAATTTAACATCTTCAGTTCCTACTGTTACTGGGCTTGCTGGTTCGTATCCTTTGAATTCCCATTTACCATCTTGTGCTGCATCCTCAACTTCTGCTTGCGCTGGTTGAACAGCATTTACTTGTGCACCTTTTACATATTTAGCTGCATCTGTTGGTAATAAGTCTTTTACTGCTTGTGGTAAGTCTTTTCCTGCTGTTCCACTTGTAAATTCATATGATACATTGTGCTCATTAGCTTTGAATTCCCATTTACCTACGAACTTAACATCTTTATCTGCAACTGTTACAGGACCTGCTGGCTCGTATCCTTTGAATACCCATTTACCATCTTGTGCTGCATCTGCAACCTCTGTTGATGTTGGTTGTTTAGCTGTTACTTGATTATCTTTTTTGTATTTAGTATTATCTGTTGGTAATAGGTCTTTTACTTCTTGTGGTAAGTCTTTTCCTGCTGTTGCACTTTCGAACTCATATGTTGCGTTATAAGTAGCTTCTGCTTCTTTAGCTAGTTTTACACTGATAGTTCCATCTGCACCTAATCCTTCCCATGAAGAAATTAATGGTGTTGGACCACTATAATCTGGCTCAGTATACCATCTTACTCTTCCGTCTGGAGCAGGGAATGCTTTAAATACAAAGTTGTAGTTATCAGCAGCTGTAATATTTCTTTTAGCTTTAAATGTAAATATAGCCTCTAGCTCTTTATTAGTAAAAGGTGTACTACCAAATCTTGATTTTCCTTTTTTAACAGCTGCTAGATTGATAAATGAATTACCCATACCATCTGGTGTAACTGTTTCTACTTTAACGTACTCCATTGTATTAATATCAAAGTTTAATTCTGAGTTAAGACCACCTAAGTTAGTTTGACCTGGATCTGCCACCCATTTAATTTTAATTTTGAATTCTTCACCAGCTTGTATTTCTGGTTTTGTATCTAAGTCTACTCTTTCGATAGTTACTTTACCTGCTTTTTTCTCAGCAGCAGGTGTAGCCTCTTCTGCGTGTGCAACATTAGATTGCCCTAATAGAGCAATCGGTTGCGCTAGAGTTGTTAACCCTAAGCTTAGAGAAACAACACCTATTGATAGTTTTCTAATAGAAAATTTAAATTTTTTCTTAAATTCCATTCTATATCTCCTTGTTTTATTCTTTCATCAAAAATTAATTTGTCTCAAATACTCCTAAGAACATTTGTCCGATTATGTTCGCATCATTCGCATCAATGAAACCATTATAGTCTAATTCTGCTAAAATCAATGTGAATTCATCTACTATTTTAAACGCTGAATTGTCTTCTGTTACAGAGTAGTTTCCTACTTGGTTTGAATCGTTAAAATCTACGAATCCATTACGGTCAACATCACCAGGCACAACTACATAAACGTAATCTGATGATTGTCCACCATTGATTGAAGCAGTTACTTTGTAAACACCTGACTTTAATGCTTTGATTTTGTTAACATTAACTTTGTTACCTTCGTAAACTGTTGCTGTTTTTTCGAACATAGTGCTCGCTGCAGTATTTACTTCTGCATGTTTTTCAAAGCCTGCAACAGCTTCTACTTTCCAAGTTACATCTGCATTTTTTGTAGATTTTGTTTGGAAGTTTTGATCTGAATATACTGCATATTCTAAATCTTTAAATCCGTTTTTATAAACATTACCAATACTGAAGATAGCGTGTCCATCTTTAGCTGCAACTTTTCCAGTTTCACTAATTTTGATGTGTTGTTCTTCTGATTGTTCTGCCCAAACTGCATATACTGTTTGATCTTCTGTTACTGTTGTTGCACCTGTAAAGCTTTGACCTTGTCCGTTTGCTTGAGTGTTCCAACCTTTGAATTTGTACGTTTTTCCATTAGCAACTACATCTGATAAATCAGCTGGCATACTATCACCAACAGTTTCTTTAGTTGGTTTTGTACCTTTGTTTAAACTGTCTCCATCGATTGTATTGTTGTTAACTACGTTAACTGTTCCTAAATCTTGCTCCGCTGCACCTTCGAATGAAGCTGAGTTTTTGTTAAATTTAACTTTATTGTATACAAAGTTTAAAGTAACATCTTTAGCTTCTTTTTTAGGAATAGCTTGCGGCCCACCAATTGTCCCTAAGAATGGTAGTGGATATCCATAAAGTTTTGCCCAACCATCAATATATCCTTTGATTTCAATTGGTTTTGCTTCTCCTGCAGCAATTTTGTCTATTTCTTCTTTCGGTATAATGAAGTTATCATTTTTGTTTGAGATTAATTTTGAATCTTCAGAAATATCTTTTGCTGTTGCATTCGGGATATCTTGTTCTGAACGAAGTCTTACTCTTATAGTAAATTCTCCATCTATCACTTTATCACTATTGAATGTTATTCTTGATTCTGGATTTCCATTTGTTATAGTGAAGTTTGCATCTATTTTTTCATTATTTTTATTTAATACCATATGTGGTTTAAATGCATAAGATCTAAAGTTAAAATCTAATGTACTGTTTAGTTTAACCCTTGGATCTAGTTTTACATGTAAATCCATGTAAGTATAGTTTTTGTTAGTAGGATCATTTAATTCTTCCTCTTTAGTTGTAGGATAATGTTCCATTGTTCCTGGTTGGAAGTAATGTGTTGGACTATATCTAGCAATAGCCATTAGGAATGGATTTAAGCCTAGAGATATTCCTCCTAATTGAAGATTTTCATTAATATTCTCATTTTTTGAATAAAATGTAATTTCTTTTTTAGCGTTCTCTACTTCACTCTTAACTTTTAAATCATTGTAAAGATAATCTTGTGCGGCAATTGCCTTGTTAATTGCAACATCTCCTTGAATTTTACTTGAAAGAAACATAGCTGCTGTAACATCTAAATAAGCTGCATATACTTTTTGCCCATCTTTTATTCCATTTGGGAATAAGTTTTTAATAGGTTCGTGTTTGTATACAAAGTTACCATTAGTTCCGTTATAACCTTTGACATCTGATAGACCTATAAAGTAAGCTTTTGATTGTCCATGTCCAGAATCACCAAAGTTTACAATAGCATCATGGTCTAAACGCTGATCTCCGCTAGTAAAGTTAACATTTACTTCACCGTGATTTGTAACGAAAGTTACAGTGCCTTTATAATTTTCATCAGCTGCTTTTGCTACGCTAGGAGTTGGGGCATACTGTGTATACCCCATATTCCCAACGCTAGCTAATAAAGATGTCGCAAGTACTGCTGATGTTACCTTGTACATCCATTTTTTATTTTTCTTCGTTAACGAATGTTTCATATTCTTCTCTTTCATTTTTTCCTCCTTAAAAATTACAACCTAAGTATTATATCATACTTACTTCTTATAAGCTAGAATTTACACTTATTTTTTGTTACGACGACGCATTGCTGTTAATGCTGCTAAACCTGCTAGTGTTGCTCCTGCTAGACCTGCATTTGTCGTTGTTTCCCCAGTGTTCGGTAATTCTTTTGTTGGTTTTTGTTGTAGTTTTGGTGGTGTTGGTTTTGTTGGTGTAAACACCCATTTACCTTTGAAGTTCACTTCAGCTCCATTTACAACTACTTTATCTTTATCGTAGCCCGCAAATGTCCATACTCCTTCTGGAGTTTCTATAGTTTTTGCAGTCGGTGCTTTAGCTACTACTTCGTCTCCATCCACATACTCAGCTGAATCACTTGGCAACATTCTTAGAATTGATTTTGGTAAATCTTTTCCTGCTGTTCCACTGTAAAACTCATATTTAACTTTGTATTTGTTAGCTACGTATTCCCATTTACCTACAAATTCTACATTACTTCCATTTACTGTTTGTGATGCTGCTTCGTATCCTTTGAATACCCATTTACCACTTGCTACTGTTACTTCTGTTTTCGCTGGTTGAGTTGCTGTTACTACATCGTTATCAACGTACTCATTAGTGTCTGTTGGTAATAAGTTTGTTACCTCAGCTGGTAATACTTTTCCTGCTGTTGTACTTTCAAATCTATATGTTGCTTTGTATTTATTTTCAATAAATGTCCATGTTCCGCTGAATTTAACACCAGCTCCATTTACTGTTTTCGTTGTAGCATCATAACCATTAAATACCCATTTACCATTAGCTACAGTTACTTCTGTTTTCGTTGGTTGAGTTGCTGTTACTACATCGTTGTCTACATACTCATTAGCGTCTGTTGGTAATAATGCTAATACTTCTGCTGGTAATGCTTTTGTTGCATCAGCACTCTTGAATTCGTATGTTGCTTTGTATTTAGTTACTGGGTTTGCTGTAAATGTCCACGTTCCACTGAATTTAACATCACTTCCATTTACTGTTTGTGAGTTTGCTGCATAACCATTAAATGTCCATTTACCATTAGCTACAGTCACTTCTGTTTGCGCTGGTTGTTTAGCATTTACTGTGTCTCCATTTACATACTCATCAGCATCTGTTGGTAATAACGCTAATACTTCTGCTGGTAATGCAGTAGATGCATCTGTACTTGTAAATTCGTATGTTACTTTGTATTTAGCAACTGGTTTAGCCACAAATGCCCATTTACCTACGAATTCTACATTGCTTCCGTTTACTGTTTGTTGGTTTGCTGCATATCCTTTGAATACCCATTTACCATCTGCTACTTCTACTTCTGCTTTTGCTGGTTGTTTAGCATTTACTGTATCTCCATTTACATACTCATCAGCATCTGTTGGTAGTAAATCTTTTACAGCTTGTGGTAATTCTTTTCCTGCTGTTTCACTTTCGAATTTGTATCCTACTGTGTATTTAGCTACTGGGTTTGCTTTGTATTCCCATTTACCTACGAACTCTACATCTTTATCTCCCATTGTTACTGGGCCTGCTGGTTCGTATCCTTTGAATTCCCACTTACCATCTGCTACTGTTACTTGTGTTTGTCCTGGTTGCTTAGCTGTTACTTGCTCACCTTTTTTGTATTTAGCTGCATCTGTTGGTAATAAGTCTTTTACTTCTTGTGGTAAGTCTTTTCCTGCTGTTGCACTTTCAAATTTGTATGTTGCGTTGTGCTCTTTAGCTTCGAATTCCCATTTACCTACGAATTTAACATCTTCAGTTCCTACTGTTACTGGGCTTGCTGGCTCGTATCCTTTGAATACCCATTTACCATCTTCTGCCGCTACTTCAACCTCTGTTTGTGCTGGTTGAGTTGCTGTTACTTGTTGATCTTTTTTGTATTTATTTGCATCTGTTGGTAATAAATCTTTTACGGCTTGTGGTAAGTCTTTTCCTGCTGTTGCACTTACGAATTCATATGATACATTGTGCTCATTAGCTATGAACTCCCATTTACCTACAAACTTAACGTCTTCAGTCCCCACTGTTACTGGACTTGCTGGTTCGTATCCTTTGAATTTCCATTTACCATCTTGAGCTGCATCAACAACTTCTGTTTGTGTTGGTTGTTTAGCTGTTACTTGCTCATCTTTTAAATATTTATTTGTATCTGTTGGTAGTAAATCTTTTACAGCTTGTGGTAATTCTTTTCCTGCTGTTGCACTTTCAAACTCATATGTTACTTTTTGTTCTTTTAACCAAGCTGCATAAGCAGTTACACTCTCTTTAGCTATTGGAGTTGTTATTTCATTTCCTGTTATTCCAAATGAAGCTTTTGATAATGTGAACTTATCATTTTGATTATCACTAGTAGTATACCATCCGTTGAATCTGTAACCATCTCTAGTTGGTACTTTAGTAGTTTCTTTTGGTGCAAAGTCTGGTTTGTAAACAGTTAGTACGTCTTCAATAGTTTTATTTCCATCTTCAAATTTAGCGTTATCTGCATTCGCATCATAAACAACTTTTACTCTTTGTCCTAGTACTACTGTGTTGTTTTCCGGATTAAGTACATAATCCCATTTTGCTAGCGAATCGTGATCATTATAGTCGCTTACTCCTACTGTATCTCTTGTGAAGTAGTGTAGTAATTTAGCGTCTTCTTTTGTTGGTGTATATGTTCCATCTCCTTTAGCCACTAAATATCCTACTTGGCGTTTTGGAGTTTCGTTGTTTTCTCCACCAGCTTGTTCACTTATAGAAACATTAAGTTTTTGTTTTAATGCTCCTTTTAATATTATTGATGATTCTTGGTCAAGAACTCTGATATCTTTTTCATCAAATTTCGCATTAGGCGTAATTGTTACATCTTTTTTAGCGTAGATATTAGCACCTGCGTACTCTGTTGTTTTACCTGCATTTTCTTCTGCACCAGCTGTACCATCACTTACTTTAGAGTTATTAGTTAGGTTCGCTGTGTCTACCAATAGAGTTCCATTATTATAGATTCCTCCACCATATTTATAAGCAGTGTTGCCAGAAATCTCTGTTTCAGCTCCTCCTAATTCTACTGTTCCATCATTGTAAATCGCTCCACCTTTTACAGAGAATGAATTTTTAATAGATCCACCATCGATTCTTAATGTGTTTCCTTTACCTACATGGATTGCGCCTCCACGAGTATCTTTCCAAGCGAATTTTGTTCTTGTGTTAATAATATTCGTATTACGTAGAGTTAAGTTTACACTAGCTTCCTCATTAATTTTAGTAGCTAATGAAATAGCTCCACCTGTCTCATCAGCAGTTACATCTTTAATAGTAGTATTTTCTATAGTAGCAGTTGCAGTACTTCCTGTTTCAAAACCAATAGCTCCTCCGAATGTAGAAATTGATGGTCCATTCCACCAAGAACCTGCTCCTGTTAATGTAGAGTTAGTTAGTGTAAAGCTACCTCCAGTTACTATATTTATGAAACCACCAGAGAATGTTATTTTTGAGTTAGCAGCAGTAAATGTTGATCCATCTACTTTAAGATCACTTTCACCACTCATGATTGCTCCACCACTTATACCATAAGCATCTCCAAGGTTATTTATATCAAATTTACTATTTTTAATTTCTGCTTTCGCATGTCTAATACCGATTGCTCCTCCAGTATTGAAACCTTTCGCTACATTAAAAGTAGAATCAGAAACTTCTAATGTACCTCCGTCATTTACGAAAACAGCTCCACCTTCGTTAGCTTCATCGATAATATTAGCAGTGTGGTTCCCTGAGAAAGTAGAGTCAGAAATTTTCACTTTTGACTTACCAGTAGCGTGAATTCCTCCACCATTACCATTTCCGTCAACTAGAGTGTTATTTAGAATTTCAGATTTGTTTTCTACTGTAACTTCAGATGCTATCGCATATATTGCTCCTCCGTTCGGACGAACATCTTCAGCTGAGCCAGCTTTTTTTACAGCTTTAGAATCTTGAATTGTAGTATTATCTAATTTTAATTTAGATCCTATTACATATATTCCTCCACCATTACTTTGGTTCCCAGTGTGACCGTTTTTAATAGTAGATTTTGTTACAGTAACATTAGCTCCTTCTGCAATATCAATCGGTCTACCTATACCAGCCCCATCTAAAACAACACTATCAAACGTTACCGTACTTCCTTTTATTAGGAACATATTAATGTTTTGAGTTACTAGCTTCAAAGTAAATCCATTACCATGAATTTTCCCTGTGAAAGTATTAGGGATAGTTATCGTTTTAGTAATATCTATATTTGCACTTAGTATGATATTTTGTTCATTGTTATTTATCTTATCTTGTAACTCTTGCTGAGTACTAACATTTCCTTGTAGACCTGTTTCAGCACTTGCACTAGATGCCATAACAATATTGTGGTTCAAAATCGTTGGTTGAACTAATGATAGTCCTAATGACAACGACACAGCCCCTATAGTTAATTTTCTTATAGAAAATCTATGCTTTTTGTAATCTCCTAACATATTTCTTTAATTTCCTCCTTAATTTTTACTCAACAACACAGTTACTAAATAATTGTATTTGTATGATAAGAATTGATTGACATTGTAATTATAATTTTTTAAGTAAAACAATCATCTATTTTATAATTATTTTTAAAGTCTAGACAACTTTCTTAAGCTTGAAAAAACAATTACTTTACTTGAAAAATATTACAACACACCCAATTTTATATTAAAATTATATCAGATAAATTTAATATTGTAAAACAATAACTTAAATGTACTATAAATTGAATTACAAACCCTATATCATCAATATTTATCTAGTTTATGAATTCTAAAAAATCCCGTTCAGCGATACAAGAATTAATAAAAAATAAT
>ERZ772957.1125-NODE-1125-length-18333-cov-5.172885_pt1 | contig 18333 bp, 12 predicted proteins | sample MGYA00580682_ERZ772957 | MGnify/ENA primary metagenome ERZ772957 (study PRJEB29015, sample SAMEA2737921) | human oral metagenome | biome: human oral; feature: human-associated habitat; material: dental | place: China | collected 2025 ...
ATAGTCGTCAGTAAAGCTATGAAGTGGATATTCTTATTTATTATTAGGAATTACACTTTGCCATGCGAGCATTATTTTGCATCAAAAATAGAAATCAAACCACAACTATTTGATATTCCTCGTAGTCTGCGACTATTTCCTGTATGATGACAATATTGTATTTCTTAGCGACCGAGCCTATCCGCCTTCTTTTCCTGTCATTTTTGGAAAGGGAAAATTTCATTTCATCTCTATAATTTCTCTATGTCTTCCGATTTTTATTTTCTGTCAAGAGTGAACAATATATAGACCAATATGAAACAACCCAAGCTAAATATTTCTTCATCCCTGTTAACACATCAAAACAAACTTGAGCATTATCTTTCTTTCCGGGAAATGACATGGAATAATCCATGATGACTGAAATTATTTTATATCAAAAATAGAAATCGGACTATAACAATTTATCAGGACACAGAAAAAGATGTTACCCATAAGTTTTACATTTCAAAACGCCGATTTTCCAGTCCCCTGTATTCGTGGATACCTTTGTTTACTGCACCAGCGCATGAATCATCGGTTTTACGGTTTCAAGCTGCAGACGAGAGAGGCGGTTGAGGTCGCATATAATTTCTCTTAAGTCCGTGTATTTTGCCGACAGCGCGGTATCGTTACCGGTAACGAGGTATTCGACGGAAACGCCGAGCGCCTGCGCGATTTTGACTGCCGTTTCGACATTCGGAAGAACCGCACGCGCATCGATGTATGATAAAAAAGTGCTGTTGCTGATTCCCACCTGCGCTGATATTTCCTTTACAAGCAAACCTTTATATTCGATTTCTTCACGAAGCCTGTCCTTAAAACTCATGCCACATACTAACAAAATATTGATGTCAACAACTTTACACAATCAATATCTTGTATTAGGATATAAAATAACATCAATATATTAATTTTATAACATAAATAAATTAAAGATATTGATGTATTTCTTTTATTTGGAGGTTTCTCATGAAAAAAACAGCGTTGTTGGTTCTGCCGGCGGTTTTGCTTGCCGCAGCAGTTATAGTTGGATGCGGGAGTATGCCGAAAGACAACCGAACAGGCGGAAATTCCGTTACGTTAAGGCAGAAAGATGTGGATTTTAAAAGTGAACCAGGTGTTTTGGCTATGACAAATAACACTGCACAAGATGTGGTTGTATTTGCCGGACCTGTAAGCTATGACGTAATATTGGGCGGCATTAAACATGGCCAAAGGCGCACCTTTGACCTGAAGAAAATACCTGGGTTACCTTCAAACGGTTCTTTATTAGTAAGAGTTGCTAGTTACAATACGTATGGAGGTAAGGAACGGATTACAGACGATGATATCATTTATACTGGGCTGGTCGTTTATGATTTGAAAGATGCAAAAGATATAACAGAATTATCCATTTACAAAGATATTGATGCGGAACAAAAGTATTGCGTGTATTTTACAAACACGTCAGAAAATTTTGTTGTGGAAGTTCGTCTTGAAAAGCCTAATGGAGCGGCTATAGCTACACTGGCACCGCTTGAATCCGACAGAAAAGTTTATCTTGCACCCAAAAATACTGGCAAGGGATACAAATTTTTCCCTCAATTTATTTATGTAGATCCACGTACCAATGAAAAGACTGTTTTAAATATACCGAACAAAGCGAATGTTCAAGTGATGGATCCCGATCCCATCGGCGGAGACTTTACGCCAGTTGTCTTTGACTCACCTAAAAATCATAACTTGAGTTACAGTTTGGCATTCTTGACGATACGGAATGATACGAAAGCCGGTATGGAATTCCGCAATTCACGGACATCGCTCCCAAATCAGCGAGGGCGCAGGTTTACGGCTCCAGGACGTTCCGATGTTTATGAATTGGATACCGGAATTGATAAAGAAGGTCGAATGTATACAGCCCTTGCATGCGCTTTTAATGAATATACGGAAATGTCTATCAACGGTTATAAATTCCGACCGGGATATATGTATGAAATGATTTTGACGGATAAAGACGGAAACTATCAGTACGACATACGCGAAGTCGGACAAAAAAGTCTTGTTGAAGACGCGCGAATTGAGCTTTTCATGGAAAACTAAATGTTTTAGAAGCACAGGTTCGGCAACGGCTGGCCTGTGTTTATTTTTTTTCTCGCCGGTGCTTCCGTTTGCAGACGGGGATGGCATCGGCAATCACTATATCAATGAGAATATGAAGAAATTACCGTATTTATTATGTGTAAGCGCAATGCTTTCTGTTCAATTTGCCTGTAAGACCAGTAAAGTTTCAATTACGGATAATACGTTCCGCGCGTTGATTGTGAATAATTCCCGTTTTGAAATACATATTGATGGAAAAATGCTCCGGCAGGGCGAATCCGCTGACAATTCCTTTCCCCTGCATGAAAGCGAACTATATGACGGGTGGACGGTTACGTATAAAATTCCGCTTTCCAAGTCGGTCTTTTATTTGCACAATAGTAAACTTCAAATAACCGACCGGCAGAACGTTGTTTCAATCGAAAATCCTTCGACAAAAGATATACGTGAATCGTACATCGTCGTGCACAATAAATCTAATCAGAGTATGCAGATAACCAACGGAGCAAGAACTATTTTTGCCACTTGTATCGACGGCAGAATCAATACCCGTGAGGTAAAACCTGCGCACAATATCGCTCCTGCAAAAACTGCGGTGTATGAAATCATAAAACCGCAGGAAAATCTGCAGACGCTCAAAGTATGCGTTACCGTCGATCGGAAGAACTATCCGCTTTTGGAGCATACATCCCTTCGTGCAGGATACGTCTACACCTACGTGTTCGACGGCAAGACGGCGGTAAAGGAAGACGAGCGGCCGCTCCTAAAAGTGAATGAGCCGCTGTGGAAAGCCGAAGATGCGTCTTTTATTATCGAAAAAATTGCGGCGGGGAGTGGAAAAGACGGTGGAAACCTCTTTTATGCTGCCGGACGGCAAAAAGTTATCGACTCAAACGGCAATTCCTATTTTTGTCCCGCGCTGCACTGCATTGACGGAGCCGGATCTGTCCGCTGGACTACGCGTGCAACCGGCGTTTCCCCTGAAGGCAGCGTGTACGACGTTGCCGTTTTGGACGGCGGCTTTGTTCTTACGTCAGGGCAGCGCATTCAAGAGAGACAGCACATAGGTTTTGCGGAACTCTATTCGCCGGACGGGACGCTTGCCGACGGTAAAACGTATTCCGACAGCGTGGGCTTTAGCGCACTGACACCGCTTGAAGGAGGTGCGCTTTTGGCGAGCGGTTGGGACAATGCGGGCGCGCTGATGCTTGCAAAAATCTCCGTCGATAAAAACACGATGCGCTATCAGCGACTGCCGCTGCACCTTCCGTCCGATAACGCGTGTGTAATCGACTCAGCAATTCCTGTCTACCGCGCCGCCTCAAAAACGATTTTTCTGTTTTGCAACCCCTATTCGGAAGAGGGGCTGCCTTTACCGGCGGCGCTATATGCCGTGCGTGAAGACGGGAGCGCGGAAGCAATTCCCTTGAACGGAAAAATCCGCTCCGTTGCTGCAGCCGTGCAAGACTCATCCGGCGCGCTCTATGCAGGAGGCGAAAGTGCGGACGGGGAAACATCTGAATCAATCATCATAAAAATCGATGCGCAAAACCGCGCGGAAGTTTTTTATCGGGGCGGTGCCCCCTTTTCCTACATTGCCGAACTGCATTTCGATGAAGAACGCCGCGAACTTGCTGCAGGCGGCGTATGCAAGGCAAAAGAAAGTACAGGGCTCGGCGGCATTCCGTTTATTGCCGGCTTTGACGCGCAAAGCGGCATTCAACTGTGGCGGCGCGAGTTTACGGGTGCGCGCTCCCAAATCGTAAAATCCTTTACGCCGTGCGCGGACTACGGCTTTGCCGCAAGTTTTTCATCCATCATTCGGGATGGGCAAGCAACGGGATACGGCGCAGCTTTTGCAGCTCGTCTTGGAGTTTCAGGACAGGCGGAAGGATTATAGTCCGCAACGCTGTGCAGTGCAGAATAGCATTCTATTTATAGAAGAGAATTGATTTTTTACGAGGACAAAATGAAAAAGAAATTGATTGGTACGGTATTGGCATTGTGCGCAGCGGGCGCGCTCTATGCGGAAAAGTCAATCGGAGATGTAATCAAACGGTTTGACGAACGCTTGTCGCAGCGGAACATTCTGACTGCGGAAATTGCCGTCGGCGGGATTTATTTCGGCGACAGCGGAACAAACGGCTCGGCTGCCGGCTGGATGAAAGACGAAATTGCAAAAGCTGCCGTCAATTCGCGGCACATAAAGCTCGTGCGTCCCTCGCTCTCCGATATGCAGAAGACGGCAGCGGTAAAATCGCGCGGGCTTCCGTCCAGCATGGCAGGGGCGAAACCCGTTTCCTCAAAGAAAAAGTATACGCTTACCGGAAAATACATCGAAAACAAAGCGAAAGGGCTGGTCAGTCTTACGCTGAACCTTGAAGTTACCGAAGGCGAAGAAACCATCCTCTTTGCGTCGGACACTGCCGTCATTCCAACGGAGGATCTTGCCGACTATGGCTTGACCTTATATCCGCAAAACATTACGCAGGCGGAAGCGATTGCAAAGGATTTTGCCAAAGCCGAATCCCTGCTTGAATCCAAAACGGATACGAGCGGAAAGAGCAGAACTCTTGCCGCCGTTCAAAAGCAGCCGCAAGAGACCGCAACGTCAACCGGCACGGAGATGCAAGCCGATAACGCGGCGGCAGCGGAAGTCAGCAGTATAACTGCGCAGGCTGATGTTCCGGCGGCGCAGGGCAGTGAAAAAAGCGGAGATGCGGAAAAATCTGCTGTACAATCTCCAAAAACTGCTGCGCCAGCCTCACCGAAACCGGCAAACGGCGCCGTGCAAATTATCGCCGCCATGCTCGACAGTGAAAACTGCATTGCCGATACGCTCCACCCCGGCGACACCGTTAAGTTCATGGTGAGCACGAATCAAGACGCCTTTATCAGAATTATGGGCATCGACGCTAACGGAAATACCTTTTGGCTCCCCGTCAAAGACAACTTTATGCCGGCTGACGCTGTGCGCACCTTCCCCGATGACGAAGAAACCGATTACCAAGTGGTAGACGGCGTGTACTGCGCAGAACACCTCTTTATCTACGCCGCCACCGACAGAAGCCAGCTCCCTGACGAAACCTCCGACCGCAAATACCGCCCTTCGCTCATCACAACCACCACGCGCGGCATCACCGGCGTCAAAAAACACAAAAAGCTGACAACCGGCATATTCAAAATCGCGTACACGGTGGAACCGTAAACACGGGACGGGGTAAAGGGAACGGCGAGCAGATACCGCATAAAAGGCAGGCAAAGGGGGAAGCCTCCCCCTCGCTTCAACCGCCTGCCGGCGTTTTCCGCTACCCCCTCTACGGGGACACCCCGTAACGCCCCGTACCGTTTTTTCCAAATACCAAATTTTTTGAGAGGACAATCAGAAATGTTTATACCAAGAAAACGGATTATTTTTATTTTGCTTCTATTTATGTGCGCGGCGGCAGCGTTTCCGCAGGATGTCAAAAACGCGCTTCTTATCGCAAACGGAGCTTATAGCCGGGATATGGGCGCACTCTCTCAGCCCGTGCCGGAAGCGCGCGCATTAAAAACTGCGCTTGAGAGCATCGGCTTTGACGTAACCATCTTAGAAAATGCAAATTTTGAACAAATGGGAATTGCATTACAGGTCTTCAAAGAGAAAAATGAAAAAGAAGGCGGTATTGCGCTCTTTCATTATGGCGGGCACGCGCTGCAAGTGGGCGGAATCAATTATCTCATTCCTGCAAACGAGAAAATTGAAACTCAAAGCAAAGTCCGTTACCGCTGCATCAATGTCGATGAAGTAATGGATAGTATGGTTGGCGACGCAAATATCGTCGTTCTTGATTCATGCCGGAACAATCCGTTTCAATCGGAATCTCGCGGTGCGGCAAATACGCGGGGACTTGCGGCCATTACCAAACGCCCCATTAATTCAATTATCGTTTATTCTGCTGACTCCGGACACACGGCAAAAGACGGCGTTTTTACCCCGATATTGACCAAACACATTACCGAAAAAGATACGAGCATAGAAAACGTATTAAAAAAAGTCCGGCGCGATGTCCTTCGGAAAACAAACGACGAACAGCATACGGGCGAATACAGTCAATTAGTCGAACAAATATATCTTGCAGGAAAAACGGACGCGGGTGTTTTGGCAAAAACATTAACCGGATTTTTGGATATCTCGGTGTATACGCCCTGTTCCGTTTTTGTGGACGGCACTCGCATAAAAGATTTAAACGGTTTTTCGCAAGAGCGGTTTGAACTGTCAAGCGGCATTCATAAAATCAAAGTGAAGTATGCCGACGACAAAAGAGAAAGTCTTGACACGGTAATAAAAACAGGAATGGCTGAAACATGGAAGCTGACCTATCTGTCTTCCGACCAACGGCGCGTGTGCTATGAACTGGGGAAGCGTTACTTTTATGGTAGCGACAGCACCCGAAAAGATGAAGCGCGCGCCTTTGAATATTACAGTATTGCGGCAAATGCCGGTGAAAGCGGTGCGCAATATGCTGTAGGGCATTGCTATGAAAACGGATACGGCGTTAAAACGGACGAGAAAGCCGCCTTTGAATGGTATCAAAAGGCAGCAGCAAATGGTAATGCGGATTCCATGAATGCGCTCGGCAGATTTTATCAATACGGTAAAGGCGAAGAAGATGTAGACTCTCATGCAGCTAAACATTGGTATGAAAAAGCTGTTGCAGGCGGCAGCAAAGAAGCGAAAAGCAACTTGGAGCACATAAACGCATTGCTGTCAGAGCGGGAAGATGCGCACACAGATGCGGATGACAAGGCAAGTGCTACTCCAACTGAAGGTTACGGCGGCACAAAGAGGGCGGAATATCCGTGGTATTCGTTTGGAATGTACACAGCGTATGGTTTTTCACATTTTGCAGGAGGAGATATTGCAACATTTAATGCCCACGGCTTTACCGTAGGATTAAACGCTGCGCGATTTCGTCTTGATTGGTTTCAAATCAAATTAAGAACCGAGTACAGATTTGCATACAAAAAATTTGAAGCCGAAGAATTGATATACAATGACTTTTCGCCAGTAGTGTTTCAAATAGGCGCAGCATTTAAAACTATTGCATTTCATATAGGCCTTGCTCTAACTTGTCAATGGGAAACAAATCAGAATCTCGATCACCCTGCTGCTAATGGTTATGCAAACCTTAAGTTTGAAATAGGCATTCCTATTAATTTGGAATTTCCGATTGGAGATCGCTTTATGTTTTATGCAGAATACCGTCCCGCACCCACTATTGACGCCCCTTTTATACGGCATACATCCAGCTTCGGTATACAGGTAAATATTGCAAATGTTTATGGTCTACAATAAAGGAGAAAACGTCATGAAAAACAAGATTTATATTTTTATACCCTTAATTTTTATCTTTGTTGCTTGTGGATTTGATACAAACAAAGAATATACATGCGGAATTTATACGTTCAAATATATCGATAAACAATCCGTAAGTCTTTGTGAAGTGGGTTATAGTCAGAGAAATTCCGATACTTTGTATATTCCTAAAACAATTTACGGTAATAATGTTGTAAAAATTGAAAATATTGGCAGTGGTTCTGCAAAAAAAATAGTACTTCCGTCAACGGTAAAAAGTATTGGAAAAAGAGCCTTTAAGTGGTGTAAAAATATTGAAACCATTTCCCTTCCAGATGGACTAACGACAATCGAAGATGAAGTATTTTATGGGTGTTCTTCACTTAAAGAAATTACGCTGTCTGCAAGCGTAAAAAGTATTGGAAACAGTGCCTTTAGCGACTGTTCCGAACTGACTAACGTAATTTTTGCAGACACAAACTCCTGGTATGTTAAACAACATTACGACTCTTCCACATGGGCAAGTGTAAACGTTACCAATCCTGCAGCAAATGCAGAGTACTTAAAATATACATATAACGATTACCGGTGGGAAAAAAGGCAGTAACTCAAAATCGCCTGTGATTGTCATTTACTTTCCCTCTTAAGCATGATGCAATGGACTTGAACAATCTTATTGCATCTCTTTCGAGGGAAGTTTTTTTGCTATAAGCCTTTATTTCATGGGGCTGTCGAAAAAGTAATCGTTTTTAAAACACTCCCGCTTTATTGTGAAAAATATCTCGCTTCTATCCATATTTTTCACCGGCTTGCAATCCTCACATAAAAAACGCCCTCCGCTTAGCGAAGGGCGTTCCGTTTTACCGATTTACTAAATCACAAGTCTTACAGAGAAGCGTGGCAGGTTCGGGCGATAACGTCGTCCTGCTGTTCTTTTGTAAGGTTTATGAAGCGAACTGCATAGCCTGAAACGCGAACAGTGAAGTTTGCATATTCGGGTTTCTCGGGATGTGCCTGACAATCCCTGAGTTTTTCCACGCCGAACACGTTTACGTTCAGGTGATGCGCTCCGACATGGCCGGAATCGGAATCTATATCAAAGTAACCGTCAAGCACGTTCACAAGATTTTCGATCCTTTCATCCTCGTTATGACCAAGAGCACTCGGATTTATCGTCTGGGTGTTGGAAATTCCGTCCAAAGCGTACTCGTAAGGAAGTTTCGCAACGGAATTCAAGGACTTTATAAGACCCTTCGTTTCTGCACCGTAAGATGGGTTTGCACCCGGCGAGAACGGAGCTCCTGCAGGGCGACCGTTCGGAAGCGCACCAGTAGCCTTTCCGTATACCACATTTGATGTGATTGTAAGAATGGACGTGGTAGGCTCCGCATTTCGATATGTACGGTGCTTCCTTATCATCGTCATGAACATTTTAAGAAGTTCAACAGCGATGGTATCCGCTCTGTCATCATCCTGTCCGTAGCGAGGATAGTCGCCTTCAACCGTGAAGTCCTTTACAAGCGTAACCGTATCGATAACGTTTCCGGCTTTGTCTTTAACCTCAACAGTCTCGCGGTTTACACGAACCTTTGCATATTTCATTGCGCAAAGAGAATCGACCACATGAGAGAATCCTGCGATACCGGTAGCAAAGGTGCGCTTTACGTTTGTATCTTCGAGCGCAAGTTCCTCGGCTTCGTAGTAATATTTGTCGTGCATATAGTGAATTGCGTTCAGCACATTCACGTAAACACCGGCAAGCCATTCGAGCATAGCCGTATACTTTCGCATGACCTCAGGATAATTCGAAGCATCGATTACGTCCGCAGTGATTGGCGCATATTCCGGTCCAATCTGAAGACCTTTTTTCAAACATTCGTCTTTTCCGCCGTTGAAAGCATAGAGCAAAGCTTTTGCAAGGTTTGCGCGCGCTCCGAAGAACTGCATTTCTTTTCCGGTCTGTGTCGCAGATACGCAACAGCAGATAGAATAATCATCGCCCCAAACCGGTCTCATTACCTCATCGTTCTCATACTGGATAGAAGATGTGTCTATAGAAATCTTTGAAGCGTATCGTCTGAAGTTCTCAGGAAGCCTCTTTGAGTAAAGAACAGTGATATTCGGCTCCGGTGAAGGTCCCATGTTCTCCAATGTGTGAAGGAAGCGGAAGTCGTTCTTTGTAACCATAGAGCGACCGTCCTGACCGAGACCTGCAAGTTCAAGTGTAGCCCAAATCGGATCGCCTGAGAAAAGCTGGTTGTAAGATTCCACGCGGGCAAATCGAACCATGCGGAACTTCATTACAATGTGGTCGACAAGTTCCTGTGCCTCTTCCTCGGTGAGAGTTCCGTTTTTCATATCTCGTTCGATGTAAATGTCAAGGAATGTTGAAACTCGACCCACGGACATCGCGGCTCCGTTCTGCGTCTTTACCGCACCAAGGTAGCCGAAGTAAAGCCACTGGAACGCTTCTCTTGCATTCTTCGCAGGCTGAGAAATGTCGAAGCCGTAGATTTTAGCCATTTCTTTCAAGCCCTTGAGAGCCTTAATCTGATCCGCAACTTCCTCACGGAGACGGCAGACTTCTTCGGTCATCACTCCGTCGCCTACGTTCGCATGATCCTTCTGCTTTTCCTTGATAAGGAAATCGATTCCGTAAAGAGCGACACGTCGGTAATCTCCAACGATTCGTCCTCTACCGTAAGTGTCGGGAAGCCCCGTAAGAATATGTGCGGAACGAACAGCTCTGTGTTCAGCCGTGTATATGTCGAAGACTCCCTGATTGTGCGTCTTGTGATATTCCGTGAAAATCTTGTGGAGTTCCGGATTCGGTTTGTATCCGTACATTTCCAAAGCCTGTTCAGCCATGTTGATTCCGCCGTAAGGCATGAACGCTCTCTTCAAAGGCTTGTCGGTCTGAAGTCCAACGACCTTTTCAAGTTCCTTTCCTTCCGGACAGATGTAGCCTGCCTCGTGAGAGGTAAGACCTGTAACGATGTCGGTGTCGAGTTCAAGAACACCGGAACGGTCTTTTCCGTCCAATCCGTGGGAAACCTTGTTGTGCTCTGCCTTCTGGAGTTTCTGAAGTTCCGCAAAAAGTTTTTCCGTCGCTTTTGTTGGACCTGCAAGGAAGGAACTATCACCTTCGTAGGCAGTGTAATTGTTCTGGATGAAGTCGCGAACATTGACTTCTTCTTTCCATGAACGACCTTCAAAGCCGTTCCATTCTTCTCTCTGGGTCATATTTGCACCTCTCGTTTAATTAGTTTATCTCTAGCTGGTTAAATAATACTCCAAAAAAAATTGAATTACAACAATAGGAAAATCGAAAAAACGCTATATTTAGCGGATTTTGGCATAGTTACCACCAAAAAAGCCCAAGAGGAAAGGGCAGATTTTCATAAAATGCATAAATTATGAAAATTCCGGACAAATAGTAACTTTTTTGCATAAATTTACAAAAATCGAAAAAATGTCATTGGGCGAAGCAATTATCGATTTGTTCAGATTGTTACGCGGAGTGCTTCGCCCTCAAGTTTTGTACACAAAACTTGTTTTAACGGGATGGACGATTTTTATTTATCTTGGGCGAAGCAATTATTATTATGTTCAGATTATTACGCTTAGTGCTTCGCCTTCTAGTTTTGTATACAAAACTTGTTTTAATGGGACGGTCAGTTTTTAGTTATCCAGGGCGAAGCGGTTATCTATTTGTTCAGATATTACGCTTCGTGCTTCGCCCTCAAGTTTTGTACACAAAACTTGTTTTAATGAGACGGTCAGTTTTTACTGATCCAGGGCGCACACTCGACCAGTCACCGGATTAAGTATGCGTCAAAATGTCCTTCCACAAGATGAACAGCCCAGTTTTACAAGTTTGCCATCGGCAAACTTGGGGCGGACATACAACCAATTATCAGATTTAGTATGCGTCAAAATTTCCCTTCCACAAGATGAACAGCCTAGTTTTGCAAGTTTGCCATAGGCAAACTCGGGGCGGACATACGACAAATTATTGGATTAAGTATAAGTTAAAATGTCCCCAACAAGATGAACAACACATCTTGCACGAATCGAGCGTTTCGCTCGATTCGTGGGGCGGACATACAACCAATTACCGTATTAAGTATACGTAAAAATGTCCCACCACAAGATGAACAGCCCAGTTTTACAAGTTTGCCATCAGCAAACTTGGGGCGGATATACAACCAATTACCGGATTAAGTATAAGTTAAAATGTCCGCCCCCTTATATAAGTCTGTTCAGCGTGTTGTCGTGCTGCCGCCAGTTTTTGTCTACTTTTACCTGCAAATCAAGTTCCACTTTGAACGGAAAGACATCCCGTATCTTCTCCATCGAAGCAAGCCGAATTTCTTTTATCATGGAAGCGCCTTTTCCTATGGCTATGCATTTTTGGCTTTCTCGCTCCACGCACAAAAACGCGCGCACCCAAATCTTGCCGTTTTCGCCGCGCTTTTCCAAATCTGCGACATTCACATAAAGACAATGGGGCAATTCCTGCGAAAGTCTGTTTATCGCCTCGCCCCGAATTATTTCAGAGATTCGGAATTCTATATTTTGGTCTGTGTACATATCTTCATCGTACAAAGGCGGATGAACAGGCGCAATCTTGTATAACGCTTTAAGAACGTCGTCTATGCCTTCGTCGTTTTTAGCGGACATTTCAAAAATTCTCTCCTCAGGAAGCGAGGAAATGTTTTCCATCACGAACGCTTTTGTATCCGCGGCTTTTGCACCTTTTGCATCGATTTTGTTCAATGCGACCACAAGCCGGTCCGCATATTTTTTAGCCAGCGAAATATTCAGTTTTTCTTCGTCACCCGGACTTCTGGTTGTGTCAAGAATGTACAGAACGCAATCCGCACCATCCAGCTGTTCTTCCGTAACGGATTTCAACCGGAGATTCAGTTTTTTTTCCGAATCGTGGTAGCCCGGAGTATCAACAAACACCAGCTGCCCAAAGGAAGTGTTCACGATTCCCCGGATGGCATTTCTGGTTGTCTGCGGCACGGGAGAAACGATGGACACAGGCTCGCGGCAAGCCGTATTCCAAAACGTGGATTTTCCGGCGGACGGACGACCTAAAATCGTTACGAGCGCAGCCTTGTCGCCTATTCCAAGAGCGTTTTTTTCTACATTCAAAGTATTGTTCTCATTCATGGAGCGGATTATAGCACATACACTTGCCAAACATAAATATACAAATCAGAAAATTAATTTTAGATTCGTTCAATAAAAAGCAAAAACGCTTCTTCCATATAAAGGATTTTTTCCCGTCCGCATAAAACCGACATTCTAAAATTTTTCTAAAATTCATAAAAAAACCGTTGCGCTTATTGTTGACGCGTAACGCTATTCGTAGTATAGTCAAAAACACAAAGACGCTATATATAGCGTCTTTTTTAGCGATTCTAACAGAACGTACGGATATCTGCCTTTGCGGTATATTTGTATGAAAATCATAGAATTAAAATAAAAGAGGTGGGAAAATTGAAAATCATCAAAAGAAATGGCGAGGAAGCCATATTCGACATCAGAAAAATCGAGACGGCAATAACAAAGGCGAACAACGCCATCAATGACAGCGACAGGCTTTCTCCCGAATACATAAGTGCGGTCGCATCAAAAGTGGCTGAACGCTGCATGCACAGCAAGGTTCAGATGAACGTGGAAGCGATTCAGGATCTTGTGGAAACGGAACTTATGAGAATCGGTGCGTTCGAGCTTGCAAAAGCCTATATCACGTACCGATACCGCCACGAGCTTATGCGAAAGGCGAATTCCACGGACAAGCAGATTCTTTCTCTTCTTGAATGCGCAAATGAAGAAGTAAAGCAGGAGAATTCAAACAAGAATTCCACCGTGGTTTCCGTTCAACGCGACTATATGGCAGGCGAAGTTTCAAAGGACATAACAAAAAGATTCCTTTTGGACAAGGACATAGTTCAGGCTCACGATGAAGGGCTTATTCATTTCCATGATGCGGACTATTTTGCCCAGCATATGCACAATTGCGACCTTGTGAATCTAGACGACATGCTGCAAAACGGAACTGTAATCAGCGGAACAAAAATCGACACGCCGCATTCGTTTTCCACCGCTTGCAACATAGCGACGCAAATCATCGCCCAAGTCGCCTCAAGCCAGTACGGCGGTCAGTCGATTTCGCTCAGCCACCTAGCGCCGTTCGTCGAAGTCAGCAGAAAAAAACTCGAAAAGGAGTTGAACCAAAACATCGAAGAAACCGGCGTAAAACTCACTAAGGATCAGTTCGACACAATCGTGAAAAAACGCCTTGCGGACGAAATCACACGAGGAGTTCAGACAATCCAATATCAGGTTGTAACGCTCATGACCACAAACGGTCAAAGCCCGTTCGTAACGGTATTCATGTACCTGAATGAAGCAAAAAACGAGCAGGAAAAGGCGGATTTGGCGCTGATAATCGAAGAGGTTCTGAAACAAAGAACACAAGGCGTAAAGAACGAGAAAGGCTATTGGGTAACGCCCGCCTTCCCCAAACTTATTTACGTGCTTGAAGAAGACAACATAGAACCGGATTCAAAATATTATTATCTTACCGAACTTGCAGCAAAATGCACCGCAAAACGGCTTGTCCCCGACTACATCTCCGAAAAGATGATGTTCCAGCTAAAAGAAGAAAACTGCTATCCTTGCATGGGATGCCGTTCATTCCTTACAGTCTACAGAGACGAAACCGGAAAGCCTAAGTTCTACGGACGGTTCAATCAGGGCGTAGTTACGATAAATCTTGTGGATGTCGCTTGCTCTTCAGAGCGCAACATGGAAAAGTTCTGGAAAATATTCGACGAACGGCTTGAACTGTGCCGACGCGCGTTGATGCTCCGGCACAAAAGACTTTTGGGAACGCCCTCAGATGTCGCACCGATTCTTTGGCAGAACGGAGCGCTCGCTCGGCTTGCAAAGGGCGAAAAAATCGACAAACTTCTTTTCAACGGATATTCAACGATTTCACTTGGCTATGCAGGACTTAGCGAGTGCGTTCGCCACATGACAGGAAAACCGCACACCGATCCGGAGGCAACACCTTTTGCGCTTAGCGTCATGCAGCACATGAACGACAAGTGCGCCCAGTGGAAAGAAGAAACATCGATAGCATTCAGCCTTTACGGAACTCCGCTTGAGTCCACAACGTACAAGTTCGCAAAATCTCTTAAACGAAGATTCGGAGAGATTCCGGAGGTAACCGACAAAAACTACATAACCAACAGCTACCACGTCCACGTTACGGAAGAAATCGACGCATTCACCAAACTGACGTTCGAAAGCCAGTTCCAGAAACTTTCTCCGGGCGGTGCCGTAAGTTACGTGGAAGTTCCGAACATGGAGCAGAACATACCGGCTGTCCTTGCTGTACTAAGACACATCTATGACAACATAATGTATGCGGAACTGAACACAAAATCCGACTGTTGCCAAGCTTGCGGTTATGTGGGAGAGATTCAGGTCGTAGAGGATTCCGACGGAAAACTGATCTGGAAATGCCCGCAATGCGAGAACACAGACCAGACAACCATGAACGTAGCCCGAAGAACCTGCGGATACATCGGAACCCAATACTGGAATCAGGGACGTACACAGGAAATAAAGGAACGAGTTCTTCACCTTTAGAATCCTATTCAGACGACAGAAGTGCAAGCCAATCCCGAACGGCAATTTTTTCCGCCTTTGAAATTGGCTTGCGACTTCTCTTTACGCACATTCTATTCGGAAAAGAAAATGTATTACGGAAATATAAAAACTGTTGATGTGGCAAACGGAGAAGGCGTTCGGGTAAGCCTTTTTGTAAGCGGCTGCAGAAACGCCTGTCCGGGATGTTTTCAGCCAAAGACATGGAGCTTTGACTACGGCGAAGAGTTCACCGAAGAAACGGAAGATTTCATAATAAATGCGCTTTCCCCGGCACACATACAAGGTTTTTCACTTTTAGGCGGAGAACCGTTCGAAGAAGAAAACCAAAAAACGCTCGCTCCATTCCTTGAGAGAATCAAGAAAACATATCCGCAAAAAGACATCTGGTGCTGGACAGGCTACGTGCTAGAAAAAGACCTCCAAAAAGGACAAAGAAAACATACCGAATACACAGAAAGAATGCTTTCATGCATAGACGTTCTTGTGGACGGCCCTTTCATCAAGGAAAAGAAAAACCTGATGCTGCAGTTCCGGGGAAGCGAAAACCAAAGGATAATCCATCTGCACAAATGAGATGTCGGAAGACGAACAGCCGGCGGAGGAGAAACTGTTCGTTCAGACTTTAAACTTCCCCACTTCCCCTGCAAGTCCTTCAATGCTCTGCTTGTTCTTCATCGCAAGCTCGTTCACTTCGTTTACGGCGTTGTTTATCTGCGACACCCCGGCACTCATCTCGTTCATCGAATCCTTGATGACCGCCGTCAAGCTGTCAAGTTTTTGCATTTCCGAAGCCACTCCCTTGCCGCCAATCAACATTTCTTCCGAGCCGTTCTTTACTTCAACAGTAACCGAATTGATGTTTTTTATCGCTGCCAATACTTCACGGCTGCCGTTTTCCTGCTCACGCATCGCTGAGGTCAGTTCGGCACTCATGCCTCGCACGTTTTCTGCAAGTTGGAAGATGGCGTTAAACTTTTCTTCCACGATTTTTGAGCTTTCCGCAAGACCACGGATATCGTCGCTAAGGTTTTTTAGCGTGTCGGTTATCGTCTTTCCCTGTACTGAAGATTCCTCCGCCAACTTTCTGATTTCGTCGGCAACGACTGCAAATCCTTTTCCCGATTCGCCTGCGTGAGCTGCTTCGATGGCGGCGTTCATTGCCAAGAGGTTAGTTTGCGACGCAATATTTTGTATCACGCTTGAAGCCTCAATCAAACCGCCTGATTCATCGGCGATTTTCTGCGTTACGGTGTTTGACGTGATGAGCGTAGTTTTACCTTCGGAGGTGGCGGTTGAAAGCATTTTTACCATGTTGTCGCTCTTTTCAAGCGATTGAGTAATCGAAGCAATATTGGCGACCATTTCTTCAATGCTTGCCGACGACTGAGTTACACTTGCCGCCTGCGTTTCAATGCTGCCGTTCAGCTGCTCGATTGTGCGAATGATTTCCTCAACCGTGCTGGAAGTTTGGGTAACACTCGCCGCTTGATTCATTGCCTGCTGTTTTACGCCGTCAATGTTGGCGGATATTTCATTGATAGCGCTTGCCGTTTCCGTCATGTTGCTCGAAAGCTCGTCGCCTATTGACTGCATAACGTTCGAGCTTTTGCCGACCGAGCTTATAGACGAACCTATCTTCGCAATAGTCTCGTTGAAGTATTCGGAAAGGTCTGTAACTTCGTCGTTGCCCGTAACGGGAAGGCGCACCGTCAAATCGCCTTCGCCTTGAGCAATGTCTTTAAGCGCACCGACCACAACATTTACGGGCTTTACCATTGCCAGGGCAACAAAGAAGAGTATGACCAGCGCAACAACTAAAATAATAGCGCCTATACCGAGCATAGAAAGCCGCAATGTATGAACCGTACCCATGAACTCGTTGATGGGGGCATTAATAATAACCGTCCAGCCGGTGGTTTCCATTTTAGCAAAGGACGCTATTTTCTTTACACCCTTGTACTTGTAAAAGCCGACAGAAGGCTCGGCTATTTTAAGCGTCATTGTTTCAAAGGCGGCAAGGGACGCCAAACTCTTATTTGTTTTTGCTTCTTCGCTGATATTTACACTGTTTTGAACCAATGATATATCTCTGTCGGCGATGGTTGTTCCGCTTGTTCCCAATATGTAGCAGATGCCTGTTTTACCGACCACAATATCCGTAATCATATTTGAAAGGTATTCCGCCTTAACCACGCAATTCAATACATCTATGATATTCCGGTTTTCATCGTATACGGGAATGGCAAATATAAGAACCAATATATTAAGAGAACGTGATAAAATCGGCTCTGAAATAAAACGTTTACCGCTTACGGCAGTTTTAAACCATTCGCGGTCACTTACCGATATGGAACTTCCGTCTTTAGTAGTACGTGTGCCCGAAGTGCTGTATAAGTTCAGCTGCTCAATATCCGCATTAAGCGCAACCTCTTTTTGCAATACGTCTGCTTTTTCATCATTCGATACGGATTGGTCAATAAGAACAGGCATACGGGCAAGCCCTTCCAAAAATTGAAAAAAGGCTGTAACGCGCCCGTCAATAATTTCCGCCGTGTCGCCGGCTTTGTCTATTAAGTGTTCTTTGACTTTTTCCGTTACCGCCTTGCGCGCGGTTCGCACTGCTAAAACGCCCAGTATTGTACAAGAAAAAAGAATAAGCAGTCCGAATATAATCATCAGTTTGTTGCGCAAAGAAAAACGTTTTGTTTGTTCCATTAAAGTCTCCTTAAACATTGTTTTTATTCACAGTTTTATTACTTAAGAGGGAACTCGGTTCCACCCCGCCGGCCTTCGATGCTTCGAGTGCCGAAGATTACTTACTACGTCCGACGTAGATTACGGTCTACGCCTGTCGTAGTTTATGTACTACGACATCCGCACCTTACAAGGTAAGTCCGAGTTACCCTATGCGGTAAGCCTGACTTACCCTATGCGGTAAGTGTGACTTACCCTATGCGGTAAGTCCGACTTACCCTATGCAGTAAGCGGGGCTTACCGCTTGCGGTAACGCCCGATTCCCTTAGCAGGGAAGCCCGACTTACCGCATACAATAAGCAGTCGTTCCTTGATAAGGGAACGACGACCGATTTTGTAAAGCTTTCGGAAAAAATGTGTTCATGGGGGGCTTAAAGAAAGAAGAAGTATTTTTCGAAGTGAGCGGAAGGTTCCGTCTGCCGTTCTTATTAGGCTGTTAGAATTCT
>ERZ772957.1134-NODE-1134-length-18220-cov-7.058409_pt1 | contig 18220 bp, 13 predicted proteins | sample MGYA00580682_ERZ772957 | MGnify/ENA primary metagenome ERZ772957 (study PRJEB29015, sample SAMEA2737921) | human oral metagenome | biome: human oral; feature: human-associated habitat; material: dental | place: China | collected 2025 ...
GCAGCGGCGGCCAGGACGGGCCCGCCGGCCCCCGGCCGCCGCATGAGGGCGAAGGACTCGGCGAAGGCCCCTTTTCGCCGCGGCGCGGTGGACATGGCACAACGCGTGGCGAATATCCAGAAGTAGACGAGGACGAACCACAGCCCTCCGGCGAGGGATGCGAGGCCGATGATCCCGCACGCGAGCATCGTGGGCAGGGCCCGATGCGCGTTGGGCAGCGTGACCAGGTGCCGTGGTCGCAGATGCTCGCCGGCGGCCACCGCGAGCGAGGCCCGGGTCTGGGAAAGCATACCCATCCAGATCATGCACACCGTGGTCAGCAGCGACGGTATCGTCCACGGGTCGCTGAGGTTGGGCGCGAGGTGGAGCACGTCGAGAATGAGATAGGAGAACCCGATCCCGGACCCCACCCACAGGACACCGGGCAGGATCAGCACCGGCTGGCGCCGTAACTGGGTCATGGCCCAGCGCAGTGACGCACGAACCGTCAGCGAGGCGGGCACCATGCTGGGAGGCGTCCCGTCACTCGTGCGGCCAGGAGGGCGGCGTGCGCATCATCATCTCGGGAAGCGGCAGGTCGGAGCCGGGTATGACCGCCTCGTACACGCCCGCCTCAATGCGTGTCATGCCGCGCTCCTCCGCCGCGTAGGCGTTCAACGCCAGTGACAGGAGCCGGAACTGGCCCTGACCGGCCCGCCCGGCCAGCAGGCAGGGGAGTCCCTTCCATGTGACGCGCGTCTGCATGAAACCGACCTCGGCGATCTCACCGGGTTCCAGTGGCGCGGCGTCAGTCCCGGACGCGAGGTTGTAGACCTCGACCAGCGCGTCGTCGTCGGAGACGACCAGGTCCGCGGGGTCCGAGGTCTGCTCGCCGCGCCTGCGAACCTGCGGCCCCAGAAAGGGGTTGACCGGCGCCAACGGGGGCGGCGCCTTCAGCGGGGTGCCCTCGGGAAGGACCCACCCGATACGCGCCCCGCCATAGGTGGCGATCAGGCTCTCGGGCGAGCCGTCGGCCTCATGCTTGATCAACTGGGCCCCGGCCCTCAGACGAGTCGGCTCCACATAGGACAGGGCCGCGATGGGATCGCCGGGCAGCTTGACCATCCCCCGCCCGTCGAACGGGGGATGCTCCAGGATGGGGCCCTTGGTGATCGCCTGCTCGGCCGACGTCGTCCCGCCCATGGCGGCGATGGCCCGATCAGTGGGCCACAGGGGGAAGCGCAGAGTGGCGATACCCGCCACCCGCGTCTGCTCAGTGACCGGCCACTCCAGGAAGAGCGCCTCGAACAGCTCACGGGAGGTATCCGTGGGACGAATGGCCCTCGCATCCACGGCATAACCGTGGACCTGGTCCTCACCGTGACCGATGTACCGGTCGAACATCTCCTTGTTCACGAATTTCTCAAGCCAACGAGCCACCGGAACTCCTTCACGTCAGGTCGCATCAGGACAATCTATTGTGCCATGTCTCATGTCATGCCTGTTCGGCATCCACTACCCGTGGCCAGGCCGGCCAGGCGCCGTGGTCCATATGAGCCTCAACACGATAGCGGCACTCATCGGCGGGCAGACCCCACATCTCCAGGAAGTGCCACAACCCCGCCTCCGAATGCCGGGAGATCGACACCGGGAACCGAACATCATCCAACTCATCCAAACGCACCGGACCGATCAGCTCATCGAACCCGACCGAACCACCATCCGAGTCACCCGAACCACCCCGCACCGACCCCTCCCCATCAACCCACGGCGCCACATAGGCGTAGGCGTAGGCCACACGCACCACCTCCACCTCACGCCCCCGCCACCAAGCACGCACACGCCCCACCCATAGGAGTCCCTCGCACTCGTCGACAAAGAGGTCACGGGACACCAGGTCCCCATGGAGCTGCCGCAGCCCCAGCTCCGCCGGAGCCCGGCACCAACTGTCAACCTCGATGTGAAAGCCGGGCTCGCCCCAGTCGTACCGAGTCCCAGGCGAATCAACCAGCGGATACGGGACACCGGCATAGACGAGGTACTGCCCGGAGGCCGGGACGGGGCCGCACAGCGGCGACGGCCACCGCCGGGCGTCCACCCCTCCGGAGCGCTGCGGGCAGGCCCACGCATCGAAACCCACCGGGAACACGAGCCGAGACGGATACCCGGACGACACCGGATCACGCCGCACCTCCGACGAGTCCCGTTCCTTGCACAGGACGGCCGTGCGCTCGACCACCACCTGCCTCAACGCGCCGAGCCCCACCCACCGGCCCTCACCGGCGTCACCGCACCCGCGAACCCGAGCCCGCTCACCCCGCACCTCCACCACCTCAACAGGAGACTCCTCCAGCACCGCCCACGACACCGCCTCGAACCCCGACACACCAGCATCCGCGGGCACCTCCATCACCCACACCCCACGATCCGGGTCAGCCACAAACCCCTCCGGGCACGGCACCGACCCCGGCACACTCACATGCTCAGGATCACCCCCGACGTCCCAACGGGCCACCACACCCGCAGGCAGAAGATCCACCCAATTATGAGCCTCATCCATGCGCCGCACCATCGTCGCATACGTCCCGGCCCACACCGGACCGGTCAACGACGGAGCAAGACCACCGAAACGCTCCTCCCACCCCGACAACGAACCACGACGCAACGGATACAACGGCATAACCGGCCCGTACCACGAAAGCGGCGCCACACCACCGGCCCGCGGCCAAGACTGCCACACCCCACGCTCAAGACGACCCTCCACCTCACCCTCAGCATCCTCGGCCAACCCCCACACCCGCAGGAACGACCACGCCCCCGCCCCCGGCCTGCGCCTGACCAGCACCCTGAACCGCACATCCTCCAACTCATCCAACCGCACCGGACCAACCCACGACGTCAAACGCCCCCGCCCCCTGACGACCACGGTCTTGAGATACGCACGGGAATAGACAACCCGAGTGACCTCCACATCCTGACCCCGCCAACGGGCCCGCACCGTGCGCACACTGACATCACCCTCGCTGCGGCCAACCGCCAACGGCTCACTGACAAGACCTCCCCCGTGCGGGCGCATCGGCAGACCCACCGGCCGAGGCGACCACCACCCGTGCAGAACCACCTCATCGGCCGACTTGCCCGTCGCCATGTAGAGTAATCCTGCGTCCTCACCCGGGTACAAGCGCCCGTCCAGGACGATGTACCACTGACTGGTGCAGGGCACAGGGGCGGCCCACGGAGAGTCCCACACCTCCAGCGGCAGACCACCCGCCCGCTCCGGCGAACCCATGGCATCAAAACCAACCGGGAACATCAACTCCGGCACCGGACGCCTGTTACTGCGGATACGAGCCTCCTCCACCTGATCCGTCATCCGCGGATTGCAGGCGCACCCCACCAGACGATACGTCTGCCGCACGACCACATCCCGCAGCGCACCCAGATCCACCCACGCACCACCACCATCGCCCCCGCACGGATCGGCACCGCCACCCCCGTCACCGGTGCCCGCACCCCCACCATCCGCCTCATCACACGGAGCCCGACGAACACGCGCCCGCTCACCCCACACCTCCACCACCTCAACAGCCGCACCATCAAGCACAGCACGAGCCCGCGCCACGAAACCCTCAACCAGCGCACGCCCGGGCAGACGCAACACCCACGCATCCCGACCAGCATCCGCCACGAACCCCGGCGGACACGGACCCCCCAACGGCACCTCCACCAAACCCGCATCACGATCCCACCGAGCCACCACACCCGGCGGAACCACATACTCAAAACCACCCCCCACCGCACGAACACGCACACGCATCACATACACCCCAGCCCACACCGGACCAGTCAACGACGCACAAGCAACAGTCAACTTATCGGAATCCATCGACCCTCCCGAAATACCGCTATCAGCGTCTGCTCACCCGCAGAGTTGCGCGCCCACATCTCCGCATTATTACCGTTAACGTCCGCTTGAAACCTGCTAATTGGCTTAGGCCCGTCGAGCACGAGTTCGGGGGTGGCGATCTGAGGACTGTTCTTCGCGCCAGCAAATCCGTTTCCGCGCCAAGGATTGTCGGGATCTAGAGCACCCGTTAATGGACCCGACACAGACTTCCCGTCCTCCGTTACAAAACCTTTGAGCTCCACCTGCTGATCCGGCGTGAGAGCGTCCCACAAACGATCATCCGGATTCGCGTTCACAAAATCAGGATTCGAATCAGCCTTTTTAAGGAGAGTTTCAAGGTCACCCTGAGGAACATTTGCTTTCCCGGCCATACCATCGCCGGAGAAGCGAATTTCGACCTGCGAATCACCCATCCCCGGCTCCAAGAAAGGAGAATTCTTGTAGTCCAAACCAAAGACCTTTTGATTATCGCCAGGTGTCATCGGTCCAACATCGGCACTCGCAGAGTCTAGCGCCGACCTCGGACCGTTAGCCGTGGATGCATCCGCGACCGAACCGCCAATCTTTCCGAGATCATAGACATCAGGATCAGCACCAGCAATCCATCGATCCGCCGTGTCGGAGTCAATAGCGCCATTCGCAGCCCACTCTCGAATCTGGTCCTCGCCAAATTCCTTAACCACCTGGTTCGGGTCTACGATCTTCTGCAAGACATCGGGCGTATGCATTGCACGTAAGTGATTGACCTCGACGAGCGTCCTAGCCTCATGAACCGTGAGCTGATCAAGCGGCTTTCCGGCCATCTCGCGAATATCATCCACTGTCACCGGAGTTCCATCAGAATTGAGAATGGGATCACCGGCATCAGCCCTCTCCGCGAGATCAGCTTGAAGCTGCTCATAGGTCGAGGCATGCCGCGCCAACTGTTCAGGAGAGTGCACGGACTCGTATGTAGCGCCCGACGCATCATCCTGAAGACTGTAAGGCCGCCCGCGAACAGCATGCCCGTCACCACCATCCGCGCCATCACCAGCGCCGCGTCCATCATGACCCGCACCATCACCAGCATGACCAACACCGTCAGCCGCATGACCGGCATCGCCCTCGACATCATGGCCTGCGCCATCCTCGGCACGGCCAGCATCGTCCGCCGCATGAGCATCGCCGTCCGCCTGCCCGGCACCATCACCAGCAGTACCGTCGTCTGCGCGACCGGCGCCACTATCAATGTGACCGGCGTCATCAGCTCCAGACGTACCCGCATCCGGCGAGGTCTCCGTCGAAGGTACCTCTGCCGAAGGCGCCGCCCCGGCAACACTTTCGCCAGTGTCCACATGCGATTCAGGAACACTCGCATCCGGGATGTTACCCGATCCGTCCGCGGCATGCGTCGCCGGCGTAACCTGGACCTGGACATCGACGTCCGCTCCCGTCCACTTGGCGATGAGGTTCGTCGGGTCAATGTTGAGATTGGTTATCTCCAGGACCTTCGCCGTGAGCTTGCTGGCTGGGATGCCTACAACCGTTCCAACGGGATCCGTATAGGTCAAAATCTTATCCGCGATCTCCAGACCTCGGCCGATCTTCGCGGTGGTCGACCCCGCCTTGCCGAACTTCCCAACCTTTGACGCTTCGCCCGCCCACGAGACGAAGATCGTTCCCACATCGCATGCCGCTCCACTGAACGCCCGGACCGGGTCCTCTTTCCACTGGTCCCAGTGAAGAATTCCTTTTGCCGTCTCCTTTAAGGCATTCCCCGCCGCACCAAAACTGTGACCCTTGTAGTCGCCGTACTCATCCCACTGAAAACCAGCAAGACCAGCGAAACCTCTCCACGTCCCCAAGAACGTATCCATTCTCTGGGTATAGAAATGCCCGTCACCGAAATGGCCGCCCCAGAGCCCTGCGAGCCCGTTAACGGTTCCCAGCCCGAAGTCGATCACGACACCACGGTACAATGACACCGCAGCACGTTTGGGACAGTGATCATCACGCTGCTGCGGATCACCCCATGGCAGCCCGGTCGCTCCTTTCGGAATCTCCGACATACCGTAGGCGAGATCATCATCGGCATGCTTCTTATCAGCGTGATAACCAGGCAAGCCATCCAACGCACGAATGTCGTTAGCGCAGGTGCGCTCCGCGTCCCACAGGCGCACCTGCAGAGCACTTGCCTCATTGACAAGCCCGTTGTGCTCATCGACTTTATCCTGGTCATACGTCCACTCCGAGTCCTTACCCGTCGTGTCGAGGAAAGTCTGCGCCCGTGTCTGAAGATCCTGCGCGTCCTTCTTGATCTGCTCAACCGTGTCCGCAAAAGTCCCCACGTACGTGCCGATGCTCTCAAGATCATCGGCCAAGTCATCAGAGTCGGTCTCCACGTGGTTCATCGCCGAGTAGAGCGTCTCCTGCTCCGGCGCGGAGTAATACGAGCTCATGCCCGCCCACGTCGTCTTGATCGTCGAACCGGAGGTGCGCATATCACCCGCCTTCGTGCTTAGATCGGAGGCGTTGGTACGAATGGACTCGACGTCAATATTGAGCCCGGGAATCTTACTCGGATCAATAGTCACAGGGATTCTCCAGTTCGAGGGGAATTCAGTCGAAAGGAAGCGGAGACCTACTTCGCCTGGCGCTGGTACTCCAGAGCCGCCTCTTCATCATGCTGGGTGTAGGCGTTCACGGCATTAACGGTGTTCGTGAGAACATTACTAATGGTGTTGGTAATACCCGTAAAATCGGTTTCGTGCGTGGAGAACCAGTCACTCACGGCCACCGCAACCAAGGGAGTATCCGTCTGAGTGGCAGTAATCAGACCCGACTCCGCATTACTGATCCCGGTCAGTGCGGTGTTGAAGTTGGTATCCGCTTCGGTCTTCTCCGATTCAATAATATTCCCGACGGAAGCGGGATCGATGCTCCAGGCGCTCATACGAACTCAGCCCATATCCTCGACGGCGCTCTTGGCCTTGCCCAACGCACCGGTCGCCGACTCATCCGTGTTCTGCATCGACCCGCGCAGCACATGTATGATGCTGCGCACCTCACTAGCCGCCTTGTTCCACCTGGCCTCCTTGGCCTGATACTCGTCGGACACACCATCGGCCTGATACTGCGCCATCGCCTCACGCACATCACCGTCACGCTCGGAGATGAGAGATTCAAGTCGGCTCGCCACCGACTCGAAATTCGCCTGCGCGCTCTCCGAAGCGCCGATGTCGTATGAACGGAGCTCAGCATTATTCGCCATAATCAACTATTCCCTACAGTAGATCGAAACGCCAGGGGTGAAAAGTAGATAAAGACTGCAACCTGAGACAGGGGAGTCGCAGCCTCAGGCACGGGACGTGCCGAAGCGCGCGGCGTCGAAGTCGGAGGAGGACTCCGCGCTGTGCGTCGCCTCTACCATCTCGTTCTCACCCTGCGTGAACGCAGTGTCCATTCCGGAAATGCCGCCGAGCACCGCGGAGAGCGCGGCATTGATGTCCGTCGCGATCTCATCCGTGTGCGCCTTGAACGAGTCGAAAGCAGCACGTGCAGATCCGTTGAACTTGCCCTCCAGCGGGTCGGCGGCCACTGCCAACTGCTTGACCAGTGATCCTAGATTGTCGCTCGACGTCGAGGTCTTCTTGGTCAGGGTACTGAGCGTGTTCGCGCCCATATCGAACTTCATGTCCGCCTCCTCGGCTTCTCACACCATAACAGCGGTGTGACTTCATTCACAGGGTTGTGGCCGAAGGCGCTCTGCAGGAATCCTCCGGCTGGACGGCACGATCCTACAGGCGCAGCCCTCGATGTCGACAAGGTCTCATCCCGCCCGTGTCCAGCATCCGGACCAGCGACGAGGCAGTCGCCCATCCCCGCGAAGCCCGGAACGCCGCACGCCGCCCAGCGCGGTCAAGCGCGCCGTCGCCCCACGGCCCGTGGGGAGCGCCTCACCGTTGACAGCATCACCCCGAACACCTGTGGCGGAGACGGGGTACGGTGATCATCCCGATACCGCGCCGACAGCGATCCCGTCCCCTGCTCCATCGACCACCGTCCCGGAAGGAGGTCGCTCATGCCGACGAATACCGGAGTCTGGCCCGCCTGCCGGGTCGCAGGCCCTTTGTCCGTCATCGGGTCGGTGACGATCGATGTGCTCGCGGTCCTGACACCGGGATCCCTCGGTCTTTTCGCTCCATGGTCTCCGCTGGTGCGCCTGCTCCTCATCGTTGCGGTTCCGGTGGTTCTTCTCGCTCTCGGAGCGAGCCACTGCCTTCACGGCCGAGGGCTCGGCGGATGGCTCCTGGGACTGCGCACCGTGGACGATGAAGCGGGCCTTCCTCCGGGCTCGCCGAGGGCCCTCATTGCCGTGCTTCGCGGGAGACGCGGCGCAGGCTGCACTGTTTACGCGGTTCGTGCCGGCGCTGACCCATGCCGCGGCACACTCGATGAGTTGGAAGCAGCGGGAGGAGCGACGAGTCCCGAACGGAGACGAAGAGCTCATCGCTCCGAGCGAACACGAACGTCGCGAAGCCGGCGCATGAGTACGCCAGTCCCGCGGAGTACGCAGGCCCCGCCACCGATTCAAAGCTCCACGACTCGTGCAGATGAGCCGGCTCTCGGCGGAGCCCCCCTCCCAGCTCCTACCGGAGCACCCGCCCACCGGAACTCGGCACCGGATGCATCTCCGTCCCGATTCCAGCCACCATCGCGCACGGCAGCGGTCCTGACTTCTCCTCGACCGGGGGGCTCATCCCCCGTTCCGCCTCCCGCACCCGCGGGGAGCCCGCCGAACGGAAGGCTTTCAAGCGGGTCCCCCGCGAGTTCGCCCCCCGCACCCGCGGAGCACCCGCTCATGCGGCGTGCACTGCACCGTCAGACTTCGGCAGCCCCCTCCGGTCCGACCGGAAACGCCTCTACGAGAGCGGAGCCGCCACCGAATGCGGCAGATCGCCCCACGAACCGTGAGGCACGCGCATCCAGGGCCTCGGTCACGACCGTGAGCCCCCCGGCGCCGGTCGGGCCCCCTCCACTCAGAGGAGAAGGAGGACCGCGTCGGACCCTCACCTTGCGAATTTCCTCACCTGAGAGTTGGAGCGCTCGGCTCTCCGCCGCCGCAGTCCTCGGGCGTGCCCCTGCTGCGCAGCCGAAACTGCACGTCAATGACGTGATAGCACTACCGGACCCGGAAGGCGCCTGTGCTTCTAACCACCTCATCCTCGGGCCGTCGACGAGCGGCGCCGTCGTCACCGACCTGGGCTCGGGAATCGCCACAACCGTCATGCCCCCAGGACGCTCAGCCGTTCTGTGCACCCCGTACACACCCGTCCGAGTCCAGACACCATTCACCCTGGTGCTCGGAAACCTGACCATCGCCGTGTCTCAGGAGTGAGAAGACGTGTCTCATCCGCACCCCTACTACGACTACAAGGTCGGCGACCAGGTCGCCATCACAACCCTGGCGGGTCCGTGCATCGCCTTCGACGAGGGCCTCGCGGACTTCATCCACCTGGTTCGGACCACCACCGACAAGGACCTCGTCATCACGATCCCGCCGAAGGCGCGGCTGACCCCGGCCTTCGACCGCCTTGTGGACGCCACCGGCTGCATCGTGCTCGTCCGGGAGAGCTCCGGGGGATACCGAGATCTCCGCACCGGCCGTTGGACTCCCGAGATCCGCCCAGCCGCTTCGAACCGCGACGATCCTCGGATCGTCGTCTCGGAGGCCCACTTCCAGCAGGACGACCTGACCCCCCTCCTCACGGTATCCGCCTCGATCTACCACCGCGCGCGACTCTCCACGGTCCTCGGCCGCGTCGCCGAGCTCATATGCGCCCATTTCATGCCCGAGGGCACTGTGCTGAGCTGGGCGCGAACCGAACCCGCCGGCGCCGTCTGGGACCGCAAGACCTTCACGAAGACCGCTCGGGACAACATGCCGGAAGCCCACATGATTCTCGCCGCGCACGGTCCCGGCCGCTCGGTGGCCTCGGGCTCCATGACTATCAACCGCACTGAGAACGGTCTCGAGGAGTACCTCGAGATGACGGTGCTCCCCACTCACATCGAACCCGCCTGGTGGCAGGATCGGGTCAACACGTTCCTCCAGGCGGTGGGCACCGAGCTCAAGCCCCAATTCGCGCTGGTCTTCCGCACCGCGGGCAACGACGACGGGAGCTTCCCCCCGACTGCCCGTACGGTCCCCACTCCGATGGCCGTCCTCATCGGGGCGCCCGGTATCCGTCGGTTGCGGGTCGATCCCGAGGCCGTTGCCGGCAAGCACAGGGGCTCGGTCACCGGACGCGGCCGTCGCCACGGCGTCCTCATCCCGCTCGACTCCGGCCGGGAGCCCGCCTGGGACGCGATGTCCAGCCTGCTCAGCACACTCGACGGCGACAACGGCAATCTCGCCCGCGTGCTCGCGCCCAAGACAAGTGCGGGTCCGGCCGCCGCACCCTCATCCCATTTCGGCCCCAAGAGCCAGGACTGACATGGCACGAGACACAGATGCGGCCATTCTCGACACCGCCCGTGTCAGGCGGAGCCGACTCATGAGCGCCCTCGAACGCGGATCGGCCTCCGGTCGCACACGCGCGATCGGTCCCCGGCTCCTGGGCTCACTCGTAGTCGCGGCGATCTGCTGCACCGCCTGCGTCGGCTACTCCTTCGTCAGCACGCACCTGGACTCCTTGCGACGAGGAATGGGCACGGCACCCGGCCAGAATGTCGTCACCACCACGCCGGCCTCGCAGACCACGATGTACTCCACCGTTAGTCCTGCGACTACGGCACCCCAGGATGGCATCGATGAGGGTAATCCATGATCCCCTACACACGCGTCACGATCGTCGCCCCCTCCCGACGAGCCGAGATCGTCATGCCGTCCGACGAGCCCATCGGAGCCCAGTTCCCGGCACTGCTCAGTCTGCTCGGCATGACAGCGGGCACCGAGCTTCCCTCGCTGCGCCTGGTGCGCCCCAATGGCGCTATTCTCCAACTCGAGGGCGATCTCGCCTCGCAGCGCATCCCTGACGGCGAGATACTCCGCCTCGTCCCCGACGACGAAGTCCCGCCCCCCGCCGAAATCTCCGACGTCACCGGCGCGCTGACGGCCGCCACCGACGTTCACCCCTGGCGGTGGAAAACATCCGACCGTCTCCTGGGCACCGGAGCGCTTCTGCTCCTGGCGGGGATTCTCTTGTCCCGCTCACTTCTTCTTCACGTGCCCGACGACACGCCAGCGTGGATCTGGGCCCTCCCCGGACTCGTGCTCATCCTATTCGGAGCGATCTCGACGGGCACTCGTGACAGGTACTCGCAGCGGATGCGGCAGCGGGTACTCGGTGCAGGAGCTCTGCTCGAGTGCGTCGGGGCAGGACTCGCCCTGCCCCCGGCATTCGCCCTCATCATGGGCCCCGATCAGTGGGGCGGTAGCAGCACCGTAGCGCTCGTACTCATCACAGCAGGTTCCCTGGTGGCGGTCGGACTCAACCGAGGGGGTTGGCTCGCCGGCGCCGTCACGGGCATCGTGTTCCTCTCCCTGAGACCCGCATTCATCGCGGTCTCCCACAACCGTCCGCTAACCGGAGGGGCCCTGGGTATCCTGGCACTTGTTCTGCTGGGGCTGCTCCCCTGGCTGGCGCTGTTGATCTCGGGCGCCTCCCGACTCGACGACGATGCGCTCGCCGGTCAACTGCCCTCCCGTCAACGCGTCGACCTGGCCGTGCGGCGCTCCCACGACGCCGTGCTCTCCAGCACCTTGGCCTGCGCCGTCGTCATCATGTGGTCGACGAGCCTGCTCACCGAGCTCGAAAGCGTGTGGCCGCGGGCACTCGCCAGCGCCTTGATCGTGGCGACGCTCCTGCGCTCGCGCGCATACCCGCTACGACTCGAGGTCCTGTCCCTGTGGGCGTGCGCGGTTCCGGCCCTTCTCACTTTCATGCGCCTGATGCCCGGCGAGGCCATGCAGTCGGTCATTCTGATCATCGTCGTAACCGGGGCAGCGATCCTCAGCCTGTATCACCCGGCGCCGCAAAGCAGAGCCCGTCTGCGACGACTCGGTAACCGGATCGAGTCACTGGCCGTCGTGACCACTCTTCCCCTGCTGTGCGGCCTCGACGGCATGTTCACCCGGCTTCTGGGGCTCTTCTCATGACCCCGGCAGCCTCTCATGCGACAAGGTCGCCGCGTCATGTCCTCGATGCGGCCCTGCTCCTGGCGACCGGGGGCGCAGATTATCGTGCGCAGACCATTGACGTCGATCGGAGAATCCGCCGTTCGGTTCCGCTGTCCTGCAGGTGCCTGATCGTGCCGACGTCCGCACACTGCGGCTCCTGGACCCTCGCTGGTCACCTGGCCGCCGTCCTCACCAGGACTCGACAGTTGCCGGGCCTTCTCCTCAACGCGGCTCCCGGTGACGCAGACGCACTCGCCCGGCCCTGGCCGCCTCCGCTCCGACCCCCGCCACCGGCTACCGCCAAGCAGGCTCGGGCGCTGGTCGGTGTCGGACCGGACGGTCTTCTGGGACGTCTCCAACTGCCCGGCTGGCAGGAGAACCGCCCCCGGGCGTGGGACGACGCCCGCGCCAGGCTCTTCCGGTTCTACGACACGATCATCACTCACGCCGGCTACCTCGGAGTCGAAGAACTGACACGTTCCGCACGACACGTCCACGCCATCGTCATGGTCAGCCGTGCGCGCCGCAGGGACGTGGAGCGCTCCCGGGGCCAGTTGAACATCGTAGACCGGGTACTCGACCAGGCCTCCGGCAACCTCGACTACCCGCGGCGCGCCCGGCTGCTGCACGCCTTCGTGGCCACTGACAACTCCCCCGTCCTCATCCCGCGCCTGGGTGACACGGAGACGCTCATCCCCCACGACTCCGTCCTCGCCCGTACATCCGCAGTGCGCACAGCCACTCCCGGATTCCTCGAACGACGCACGGGCCTGGCCATCGCCGGTCTCGCGGCGGAACTCATCGATTCCGCCGCCTCAGGAGGCGAGAAGGCATGATCGATGTCCTGCACCGGCCAGGCCGAGTCGTGCCTCCAGCACGCGCGCCGGAACCGGTCGTCATTCCCGCGCCCCCTCACCTGGCGGACACCGGCTCGGGCCAGGGATTCCCCTTCCAGATGCTCATGCCCCTGGTCGGAGCCGGCTCCTCGATGCTCATGATGACACTCATACGCTCGAACCCGATCTTCGCGCTACTCGGCGCCGTCATGATGGTGGTGACCGCTCTGGGCATGGTCGGCGGGCTCCTGTCACGACGGGCGTCCATGTCACGGGCCAGGGCCGAGCGCCGCGAGAACTATCTCGACGCGCTTCTGGCAGCCGACGAGGAGGCCACCGCGCTGGCAGAGAGACTCCGCCGCGGCCTGATCACGACCAACCCCAGCCCCTCGGGCCTGGCCCGTCTGGCCACAGCGCCCGAGCGCCGCTGGGAGCGGAGGAAGTCGGACCTGGACTTCCTCCACCTGCGACTCGGCATCGCGAACATTCCCACCAGCCTCGCCGCCATGGCCCCGGGCGCCGTCCCGACCGAGTACGATCCCATCCTTCTGGAGCAGGCTCAGGTCATCGTCGGAGCTCACACCGTCCTGCCCCGCGCGCCTCTTGCCCTCGACCTCGACGGAGCCGGTGCCGTCTCTCTCATCGGACCGCGCCACGTGACCCGCAGGATCGCCCGCCTGCTCCTGGTCGAGGCGGCCGTACTCCATGCTCCCGAGGACCTCCACATCGCCCTGGCATACGACTCTCAAGACGCTGAGGAATGGGACTGCGTCTCCCGCCTGCCCCACCTGCGCGTCCACGGCGCCTTCGACGGGCCGACGGCGCTGCGGCGCACCGGCGCCACCGTGGACGATCTGACCCCCATCCTCCGTCCCGAGCTGGTAGAGGCCTCCAGGGCGGCCGCCCGCATTCCTCGCGGTCCTCGCGGCAACCGGCTGCCGCTCACCAGGGCCCGTCTCCTCGCCGTCGTCGAGGACTCCGGCCCGGCACGCGAGATCGCGCTACCGGATTCGGGGGTGGGCGCGGCCGACCTGGGCGTCACCGAGATCCACCTGGTCACCGACCGACTTCAAGAGCCCAGCGATCCCGCAGTACGTCTGACCGTGCAGGAGGACGGATCCCTCCTGGTCGAGGATCTGCGCGCTTCCGAGGATCCGATGGCCGATGACTCTCAGCCCCCGCCGCCGGTGGTCTGCGCCCCGGACTCCGTGGGGATCGCCCTCGCGGAGGGAATAGGTCGGGCACTGTCCCCCTTCAGCCTGGGCCGAGCGGCTGAGCGCACAGACGACTCCGAGACCACGACCTCCCTGCGGGACCTTCTCGGAGTGCCCGACCCCCGCGCCATCGACGTCCAACAGGCCTGGGCACCGCGTTCTCCTCGGGACTTCCTCCGAGTCCCGATCGGTTCGGACGACAACGGCCTGCCCGTCCTTCTCGATCTCAAGGAGTCCGCTCAACTGGGGCTCGGGCCCCACGGCCTGTGCGTCGGTGCCACGGGTTCGGGCAAGTCCGAACTATTGCGCACCCTAGTGACGGCCCTGGCGACCACCCATGGCCCCGAGGATCTCACGATGATCCTCGTCGATTACAAAGGCGGAGCCGCCTTCGCGCCCTTCACCGAGCTGCCGCACGTCGTCGGCCTCATGGACAACCTCGCCGACGACGCCGGACTGGTCGAGCGCGCCCACGCCTCGATCGCCGGCGAGGTCGTACGCCGCCAGCGCCAGCTGCGCGACGCCGGTAACTCGCCAGACATCAGTCACTACCGGCGTCTGCGGGAACAGCATCCTGAAATGGTGCCGATGCCGCATCTCTTCCTCATCATCGACGAGTTCGGAGAGCTCCTCACCGCCAACCCGGACTTCGTAGACCTGCTGCTCACCATCGGACGCATCGGCCGATCGATCGGCGTGCACCTGCTGCTGTCCAGCCAGCGCATCGAGGGGGGAAAGCTCCGCGGGCTGGACACCTACCTGTCTTATCGCATCTGCCTGCGGACCTTCACCGAATCCGAGTCATCGACGGTCATCGGCAGCAATGACGCCTTCCACCTGCCCGCCGCCCCCGGCTACGGGTACCTCAAGGTCGATACGAGCATCTTCACGCGCTTCCGCTCCGGCTACGTCTCCGGCCCGGCCGAAGACCTTGAAACCGAGGCTCTCCCCGACGACATCGAGGACAAGGAACCGCTGCTCATGCCGGTCCACAACGGGCTGAGCGAGGAGCCGCTCGCGCCCTCCGGAGAAGAGACCATCCCCGAAGGGCACTCGGTGCGCCGTACCGTGGTCGACGTCGTCGCCGAGCAGCTCGCGGCCGCCGCCGAGCGCCCGCGCCCCGTCTGGCTGGAGCCGCTTCCCAAACGCCTCACCCTCACCGCCATGCTCGGTGGCGAGCTTGTGGGCGGGCCAACAACGCTGGCTGCACCGGCCCTGGAGCGCTTCGCCTCCGGCGTGCGGGTGCCCATCGGCCTGATCGACGACCCCGCCAAGCAGCGCCAGGACCAGTGGGCCCTCGATCTCACCGTCGGAGGCGGGCACGTCTCGATCCTGGGGGCTCCGCAATCCGGGCGCACCACATTCCTGTGGACCCTGGCCGCCTCCGCCGCGCTGACGATCTCCCCGGTGCGCCTCGCCTTCTACGGCATCGACGCCACCGGTGGTGGACTGGGCAGGCTGGCGGACCTTCCGAATGTTGGTGGTATCGCGACCCGGGGGGACCGCGAGCGCATGCGCCGCGTGCTCGAGGAGACCATCGCCATGCTCAACCAACGTGAATCCGTCCTGGCGCGTCACCGGATCGATTCCCTCGACATGCTGCGCAGGGAGCATGCGGAGGGCCGTATCCCGGAACTGCCCAGCGCCGACGTCGTCCTCCTGATCGACGGCATGGGGCTCCTACGCTCCGACTTCCCCGAGCTCGAGGACCTCGTCGACGAGATCCTGCGTCGCGGCGGCGGCCTCGGCGTCCATGTGGTGACAACGCTCTCACGCAGCAACGATCTGCGAATGGCGCAGCAGCCCATGGTCGGCACCAAGCTGGAGCTGCGTCTGAACGATCCGGTGGACTCGATGGTGGCGCGCAAGTTGTCACAAACACTGCGAGCCGACACCCCCGGACGCGTCCTGCGCCAGGACAAGCTCTTCGGGCACGTCGCACTGCCCGTGATCGACGAGACGGTCACCTCGGTGGGCGCTGCTCTTGAGGAGCTGGCCGGGCGCATCAGCGAGACCTGGCACGGGGAGGCTCCCGCGCCAGTGCGCCTGCTGCCGGACGTGCTCGCGCCGGAGAGCCTGCCCGATGGCGAGGAGATGCCCGACGCCCTTCCCCTCGGGCTGCTTCAAGACACCATGGAGCCCATTTCCATGGATCCTGAGACTCTTGACCCGCACCTGCTGGTTCTGGGGGACTCGGGCTGCGGCAAGACAACTGTTCTACGGGGCATCATCGAGTCCCTCGTTGAGCGTCATACGTCGGAGGAGCTCGTCGTCGCCGTCTACGACGTGCGCCGTAACGCCGTTGGCGCTTGCCCGGAGGAGTACCTCGGTGGACACGCCACCTCCTCGACCACCGCCACGGGACTCTCCTCCGCCATCGCCACAGAGTTGAAGACCCGCTCCGAGACCCTCGCGGCCGGGGACCCGATCGAGGGTCCTCGGATCATCCTGGTGCTCGACGATTATGAGATCCTCTCCGCCGGCGGGCAGGGGATCCTCGGACCGGTAGCGCCGTTCCTGCCCTCCGCTCGGGATCTGCACTTCAACGTCATGCTGTCCCGGCCCGTGGCCGGAGTCTCCAGCGCCATGTACGAGTCGACTTTCCAGGCCCTGCGGGACACCGGCGGCACCTGCCTGCTCATGGACGGCGACCGATCCGAGGGGAACGTCTTCGGCATGCGGCCCGAGCATCTCAGACCGGGGCGCGGTTGGTGGATCCGCCGCGGCCGTCGTCCCCGTCTGTGCCAAATCGGCGCCTTCATCGACCACGACTGAACAGCACCGCCCCATCCGAACGACCCTGAGGAGCGATCTTGCCTCGTATCGTCACCATCATCTCGCCCGAGGTCCCCGAGACCCCCATGTTCGTCGGCGCCACTCTGGCGCGCACCCCGAAGTTCACCCTCAGCCCGACCCCCGACAACTCCATCCTGGGCATCGTCCCCCACGACATGCCGTCCCGTCCCGCCATTGAGACTCCGCACCCCTTCTTCGTCGTCGACCCCCGCGAGGTCGAGAGGATCGTCGGTGTGCAGCCCCCGTCCGCGTGGGAGCCCGCGATCCTCACGCACTGCTACGTGCCCTACGGCGCGGACTACGACATGTGGATCGACGTCGCTCTCGACGTGGCCGGCATGTGCGGCGGCTTCGCGGTCCTGGAGGGCGAGGTCATCCCCTTCCCCGAGCCGTGGCACTGGTCGCGCGGGGAGGACGGCCGGTGGCAGGCCGACTCGGACTGGATGGACGCCAATGTCGCCGCCTACCACGAGCGCACCGGCGGAACGAGGAACTCCGCCGGTACGGGGGACCTCAACCGCTGACGGCGGTCGTCAACGCGTCCTCGTAGGCGTCCACGTCCTCCTGCGCGAAGGCGCAGATGACGATGCGCAGGCCCGCCTCGGGGTGCGCGCCCAGCCACCGGTCGATCACCGAGACCACCAGTCGGGCGGCCTCCTCCTTGGGGTAGCCGAAGACCCCGGTGGACACCGAGCACAGGCCGACGGAGTCCAGCCCCGCGTCGGCGGCGACGTCGGGCGCACCGGTCGCGTAGGGCAGGCGCAGCGCGCGCCACCCCTCGCCCTTGACGAGGGTGTAGGAGCCGGTGATGTGCATCATGTCGGCCCGGGTCCGCCCGCCGTCGGCCCGGGTGAAGGAGGCGCCCTTGCTGGTGTTCTCGGCCTTGAACGGCTTGGCCCACCGCGCCGCGAAGAGGATCGCGTTCTGGAGGACGAGCCGGGTGTTGGGAGTGATCTGTATTGCGGACTTCCTGATGAGCCCGCCGGTGTGCAGGGTGGTCCAGGCGTCGAGCGCGGCCCGCGCCCCGTCTGAGCCGACGCGCCCCACTTCGGAGCCGTACCAGCGCTGGACGGCGTCGACGTAGGACTGCTTGATCCGGGTGTCGTCGTCGACGATGATGAGGGTGTTATTGGCCACGTGCAGCAGCGGGGAGTCGGGGATCGCCCCGGGGTCGAAGCCCTCCAGCGCGGCGGCGTCGGCCGTGTCGAAGCGCTGGAGGCATGACTGGATCGCCCGCCAGGTCCTGTCCCTGGCCCCGGGCAGCGGCTCGTCGCGCACGTCGGCCTCGTCGAAGCCCAGGGCCGGGCCGATGCCGGTCCCGGAGGCG
>ERZ772957.1135-NODE-1135-length-18220-cov-6.503936_pt1 | contig 18220 bp, 16 predicted proteins | sample MGYA00580682_ERZ772957 | MGnify/ENA primary metagenome ERZ772957 (study PRJEB29015, sample SAMEA2737921) | human oral metagenome | biome: human oral; feature: human-associated habitat; material: dental | place: China | collected 2025 ...
TTGATTAAAATGGCCCGTCGGGATTTCCCGGAGCCTTGTTTTTGATTAAAATGGCCCGTCGGGATTTCCCGGAGCCTTGTTTTTGATTAAAATGGCCCGTCGGGATTTCCCGGAGCCTTGTTTTTGATTAAAATGGCTCGTCGGAATTCTCCGAAGCCTTGTTTTTGATTAAAATGGCTCGTCGGAATTCTCCGAAGCCTTGTTTTTAGTAAAAATCGCCTCTCAAGAAGTTGGAAGGCACCAACTCTGTTATGGCTTGTTTAGGCTTCATTGTGTTGAGGAAGTGAGGCGAAAGTCCTGCGATGGCGAATATAATATTGCCACAAGATGGCGTGCCGATAAAGCTTGTCACAACTTTTCTCACTGCGCCATGACTGAATTCGCCGGCGGTCGTCCTTAAACTCGTTTCGCCAAGCCCAAAAATCGTGCCGCGCCTTATAGATAGCTTTGAAGTCGGCTACGTTCCCCTGGGTAATGAGCGTCTGCCAAGCTGCCACATAGTCCAGCAGCCAGCGCATGGCCATGACGGGCCGAAGTTGGTCTGATGGAAGGTTTTTATAGAGCATGGTGAGGTTGTTGCGAAAATTTAAATAAGTCTTCCGTGCATTGCCTTTGGGCAGCGTTCCGCCTCCAACATGGTAAACCGTGCTGCCGGGCACACACGCTATTTTGCGCCCTTGAATGTTGAGCCGCCAGCAAAGGTCAATCTCTTCGCTGTGGGCAAAGAAGCGTTGATCCAAACCTCCTGCGGCCCAATAGTCTGTAGCGCGAATGAATAAACAGGCGCCCGTAGCCCAAAATGTGTGAGCAGGCCGGTCGTATTGGCCATGATCGGTTTCCACCGTTTCAAACATGCGCCCACGGCAAAAGGGGTATCCCCACCGATCCATGAAACCGCCGGCTGCACCGGCATATTCGAATTGCGTGGGGTGTGCCACCGCGTGCAATTTGGGTTGGCATGCTGCCACGTCGGGATGATGCTCCATGTAGTCGAGTAGGGGCTGGAGCCAATTCTCGGTTACTTCGACATCTGAATTGAGCAGCACGTAATATTCGCTCTCCACCTGCTGCAATGCGCGATTATATCCCTCGGCAAAGCCTAAGTTTTGATAGAGTTCGATGCAACGGATGTTGGGATAGTGGGCAGCGAGAAAAGCCATCGAGCCGTCGGTCGAGGCATTATCGGCCACTATGATCTGAGCTTGTTGTGGGGTGTTGCGCACGAGTGCGGGCAGATATCGTTCGAGCATTTGCCGCCCATTCCAATTTAAAATAACAATGGCTACAGTCTTCATTCCTCAACAATATTTTGTGCTCTGAGTGCCGTGTGGTCGTGGTTGAATTCGCCCAACCGCACAGTCATGAGCTGGTTATCATATTCTTCATGCGCCATCGCAGGGGCAAGTTCCACGCGAATGTAATTGTCCGTAAACCCATGCATAGCCTTCCCGCGTGGTGCCTTTTCGAAAAGCACTTGTTTTTCTTGACCAATGAATTGCGCATAGAAGGCCTGTGTTTTCTCATCGCTCAAGGCGAGCAGACGTTTGGCGCGGCGTTTCTTTTCTTTTTCGTCCACCACATAAGGAATGTTGAGCGCTTGTGTGCCTGGGCGTTCGCTGTAGGGAAACACATGAAGCTGCGTCACGGGCAGGCTGTTGAGAAAGTCATAGCAGGCTTCAAAGTATTCGGGGCGTTCGCCACGGCTACCCACCATCACATCAACGCCAATAAAAGCTTCGGGCATTTGCTGTTTGATGCGCATCACCTTTTCCGCAAAAAGCTTTGTATCATAGCGCCGATGCATAAGCTTGAGCACTTCGTCGCTGCCACTTTGCAAAGGAATATGAAAGTGGGGCATGAACTTTTGGCTGCGACTGCAATAATCAATGAGCGCATCATCAATCAAGTCGGGTTCCAAACTGCTGATGCGGTAGCGCTGAATGCCATCTACTTCGTCGAGTGCTTTTACCAAATCAAGGAAGCTTTCATGGGTAGTTTCACCAAAATTGCCAATGTTTACCCCCGTGAGCACAATCTCTTTTCCGCCTTCGGCAGCAGCTTCTTCAGCCTGCCGCACAAGAGAGGCGATAGTAGGATTGCGCGAAAAGCCGCGAGCATAGGGGATAGTGCAGTAGGTGCAAAAGTAGTTACAGCCGTCTTGCACCTTTAGAAAATAGCGTGTTCGGTTGCCTCGTGAGCACGATGGTTGGAAACTTTTAATATCTTTTGTCTTGACACTGTGGTATTGATGCAGGGCATCATCATCTTTGTACAAGAACGCGTCGTTGAGATATTGAATGAGGTTGGCTTTTTCGTTGGAACCCAACACTAAATCGACGCCTTGGATTTGGCTCACTTTTTCACTCTCCAACTGTGCATAGCAGCCTGTCACGATGATGAATGCACCGGGATTCTCGCGCACCATTTTGTGGATGGCTTGTCGACATTTATGGTCGGCCACTTCGGTCACGCTGCAGGTATTGATGAGGCAGATGTCAGCCTGCTCATCTTTCTCAGCCGTGAGCACCCCCATGTCGGACAGCATTTTGCCGAATGTGGAGGTCTCTGAGAAATTTAATTTGCAGCCCAGCGTATAGTATTTTGCTTTCTTTCCTTGAAAAGCTGAAGAATCAATCATTTTGTTTGAATGGTTATGGGTGATGTGAATTTATGCATTGGGCGTAGAAAACAGATTTAATTTATTGGCGCGAGCTTCCTCGAGTGAAATCGTTTTGGCTTGGCGCTGTTCAAAACGCTGGCGCAACTCATCATATTTCGCGTTTAACTCGCGTTTCAGCCGTTCGCGTGCTTCATCGTTTAGCAAGTGTGCGGCAACCAATGCGTTTTGTGAGGCATCTTTCATCCAAACTACAGGACCGCTATATGCGGGAGCAATCTTTAGTGCCACGTGCAGTTGACTGGTGGTGGCGCCACCAATCATGATAGGAATATGCAGACCGGCTTTCTCCATTTCTTGTGCCACATGCACCATTTCTTCTAACGAGGGGGTAATCAAACCGCTCAGTCCTATCATGTCGACACGGTGTGCAATGGCTTCGGCCACGATTTGTTCTGCCGGGACCATTACGCCCAAATCAATCACTTCGTAGTTGTTACAAGCCATCACCACGCCTACAATATTCTTACCAATGTCGTGTACGTCGCCCTTGACGGTGGCCAATAAAACTTTGCCTGCCACATAGTTTCCTTCAGCTTTTTCGGCTTCGATGAAAGGTTGCAAAATGGCCACAGCCTGTTTCATGGTGCGAGCTGTTTTCACCACTTGGGGTAAGAACATCTTACCCGCGCCAAAGAGTTCTCCCACTTCGTTCATGCCGGCCATCAATGGTCCTTCGATGATGTCTACAGCGTGTGGATATTGTTGGCGCGCTTCGGCCAAATCGACTTCTAAATAATGACTGATTCCTTTTCGCAAGGCATAGGCCAATCGCTGCGCGACGTCTGTTTCTCGCCATGCTTCATGTTGTTCAGCAACAGCCTGAGTACCATTTTTCCGTTGATCTTGCTCAGCTTTCACCCGATTGGCTAAGTCAATCAAGCGTTCGCTGGCCTCTGCATCTTTATTGAGCACCACGTCTTCGATGGTTGTAAGCCAATCTTTGGGCAGGTCAGCGTAAACCATTTTGGTAGCAGGATTAACGATACCGAAATCCATTCCTTGCTGGATGGCGTGGTAGAGAAACACGGCATGCATGGCCTCGCGGATATCATTATTGCCACGGAAAGAGAACGAAAGATTGCTTACACCACCACTGACGTGAGCTCCTGGAAGGTTCTTCTTTATCCAACCGACAGCTTTAATAAAATCTACAGCATAGTTGTTGTGTTCTTCAATGCCTGTAGCTATTGATAAAATATTAGGGTCGAAGATGATGTCTTGCGGATTAATACCAACTTTCTCCGTCAGCAAACGATAGGAACGTGCGGCAATTTCAATCTTGCGTTCATAGGATGTAGCTTGTCCCTGCTCGTCGAAACACATCACTACCACGGCGGCACCATAGCGTTTTACATCTCGTGCCTCACGAAGGAACACCTCTTCACCGTTTTTGAGTGAAATGGAATTCACGATGCTTTTACCTTGAATGCATTTCAGCCCTGCAAGGATTACATCCCATTTGCTGGAATCAATCATAATGGGCACGCGCGACACGTCGGGGTCAGAAGCCACTAAGTTTAGGAAGTTCACCATCTCGCTCTTTGCATCTAACAAGCCATCGTCCATGTTGACATCAATCACCATGGCACCATCGGCCACTTGCTTGCGCGCAATGGCAAGCGCCTCATCATATTGTTTGTTTTCAATGAGACGCAGAAACTTGCGACTGCCGGCAACATTGCATCGCTCGCCCACGTTTACAAAGCGTATATCGGGTGTGAGTTCCAACAGCTCTAAGCCACTCAACCACATCGCATCGGATTTCGCGTTTATCCGGTGAGGCTTCCTGCCTTTGGCTAATTGGGCAAACTTAGCAATGAATTCATCGGTTGTGCCGCAACATCCTCCCACAATGTTCACCAAGCCTTCGTCCAAGTACTCCTCAATTTGTTGTGCCATGCTGTCGGCCGATTCGTCATATTGTCCCAACGAATTGGGCAGGCCGGCATTGGGATAAACCGAGATATAATAGGGAGCTTTGTGGGCTAATGAAGCTAAGAAAGGTTTCATTTGCCGCGCCCCAAACGAGCAGTTCAGTCCCACGGAGAAGATGGGATAGCCGCTGAGGCTGCCCAAGAAGCCTTCTAACGTTTGCCCGCTCAGCGTTCGACCGGCTAAATCGCTAATCGTAGCGCTAATCATAATGGGGAGCTCTCTTTTGTATTCGGCCATTATTGCGATAGCTGCATCAATAGCGACCTTTGCATTAAGCGTGTCGAAAATCGTTTCAATGAGAAAGGCATCCACACCGCCATCTAATAGTCCTCGTATCTCTTCGGCGTAAGCTTCATATAATTCATCGTACGTGAGGTTGCGTGTGGCTGGACTATTGACATCTGGGCTCATTGAGCAGGTTTTGTTTGTCGGACCAATGGAGCCTGCGACAAAACGCGGTTTCTCTTCGGTAGCGAATTCCATTGCGGCCATTTTGGCCAAGCGAGCGCCTTCGAGTGCTATTTTATAGCTATCCGCTTCCAAGCCATAATCGGCTTGCGAGATGCGTTGTGCAGAAAAAGTGTTAGTTTCAATGATGTCGGCTCCGGCCTTCAGATAGCGTCGGTGCACATCGAGCACCACATCAGGCCGGGTGAGGTTTAGCAAATCGTGATTGCCTTTTAACTGCTTTTGTGGGCAGTTTTGAAACAGCATTCCGCGATAATCCTCCTCAGAAAGCGCATAAGTCTGGAACATTGTTCCCAAAGCGCCATCGAGGATTAAGATTCTATCCTGAATAACATCTTGTAATTTCTTCATAAATTTAAATGCATCGTGAACGGATGGTGCGAAACATTTAATAATGTTTCATCATACGATCCATTTCTCTTCGATCTTGCTTTTCGCGCAAGGTTTGCCGTTTGTCAAATTCCTTTTTGCCCTTTGCCACGGCAATATTGACTTTGGCGCGTCCGTGCTCGTCGATAAAGAGCAACGTGGGGACGATGGTAAAACCTATTTGCGCCGCAGCATCGGCCAAGCGACGCAATTCTTGTTTGGTGAGCAACAATTTGCGGTCGCGTTTTGCTTCGTGGTTACTATACGAACCATAAAAATAGGGGCTAATGTTCATGCCCTTCACCCACAATTCGCCTTTGTAGACCACACAAAACGAATCTACCAGCGAAGCCTTGCCTGCCCGAATGCTTTTGATTTCGGTTCCCGTGAGCACAATGCCCGCGGTGTAGGTGTCGGTGAAAAAATATTCAAACGAAGCTTTCTTATTCCTTATCTGAACGGGGCTGCCTTTGCTGCCACTTTTATTTTGCTTACTCATGTGCTATCACTACAAAATGATCTAAATGATGGTCAACATAATGAGCAATTTGCCGCGTGAAAAGCTCTTCATTTTCAACAAACTGTTCGTCGAATTCGTCGAACTCGGCAAATTGCTCATACATTGCCATAAACGTTTCGTCATCGCAATCGCGCTCTATCTCAGCGTGGTATTTTGAATAAAGGCGATGCGTTTTGCCTAAGATTTTAAAGAGTTCTTGCAAGCCCCATTCACGAAAGGCCTTGCCTGTGGGGTTGAGGAAGATGAAACCGCCCAAACCATTATGAATGAGCTGCACAAAACCGCCCTCCATCACTTCTTCGTGCAAATAATGATAGGCCAACAAGGTGATTTGATCGGCGTTGAGTTGCGCCATGTTTTCACCATTCAGTTCGCCACCAATAGCATCTAATATGGCCTGCGTGATGGTTGAAACAAACTCGCCATAACCTTTTTCGGACGCCATCTGCAACACCTTATCATCCATTCTCACCTCTTTCATATCTCTTTTTCTTTTGCTGCAAAAGTAGCAATTTTCAGGCAATAGACAAAACACTTGCTTTGTTTATTGCTTTCTTAATCTTTTTGCGGCAACAGGGTCATTTGCACGCGAAAATAAAATCTCGTAACAATCGAGGGTCGCAAGGCCACATTCCTTGTGCATTTGGGTTGGCAGTACAAAATATGCGGGCAAGCCTTTCCTCTTCATGGGTTTTTTATTACTTTTGCAACCATGTTACTTTCCGTCGTCATCCCGTTCTATCAGTCGGCCACCACGCTTCGTCAAAGTGTGGCATCTGTGCTGGCGCAGCAGGTGGATGAGATGGAAATTATCTTGGTTGATGATGGTGCGCCGGCCGATGCGCGGCAGATTGCCTCAGACATCGTTGCGGGGTATGCGAATGTGCGCTGCGTCAGCCAAGACAATCAGGGGTTGAGCAGTGCTCGAAATGCGGGTGTTGCAGTGGCAAAAGGGCAATATATTACTTTTGTGGATAGCGATGACACCATGGCGCCAGGCACTTATGGGGCAGCCTTTGCAATGTTGAAGCGGCATCCAGAGATAGCACTTTTAGAGTTTCCCGTCCTTGTAGGCAAGGGGAGTGCGCAGGCGCATCGGTTGGCTTTCGCGCCACGGCTTTACACCGATTGGCGGCATTATTGGCTGCACACGCGAGCCTATGCCCATGGCTATGCTTGGAATAAAATCTACCGCCGCGAGCAGGTGATGCGTCATCCGTTTAAAATGGGTGCAGCATTCGAGGATATCGAATTTTTGATGCGCTTGCTCCCGTCTTGCCCGTGCATCGCCACCGTGAACGAGGGCTGCTATCACTACCAGCAAAACCCGCATGGTTTGGCGGCCAATGCATCATCTTTTCAGTTAGAAAGTCTGCTGCATTGGCATGTAAACACGATGAAAAAGGTTTGCGACAAAGCCTATTTTGCGTGCATCTTAAATGTGCAATTAGATGTTTATCGGCAAGGCGGCCCCATTCTCTTGCCCCATCGGCCGCCTTTTCGCGGCACGTTTAAACTCTACATTTATTCATTAATCGGAATACAAGGCCTATGCTTCATTCACAAAATCTACAAAACCCTGCTGCCAAACCGTTGGTGAGTTTCATCATTACCACTTGCAACACCGACGCGCGGCAGCTGCGTGCATGCGTTGAAAGCGTTCTTAAACTCTCGTTGAGCCGCAATGACCGTGAGCTGATAGTGATTGATGATGGAAGTCGCGAGCCTGCCATCAATGTGCTGCTCGACTTTTGCGATGAGTTGATTTATGTGCGGCAGCCCAACCAGCGCCTGAGCATGGCGCGTAATCGTGGCATCAGTATGGCGCAGGGAAAGTATTTGCAATTTGTTGATGGCGACGACTATTTGTTGCAATCCACCTATGAACATTGCTTGGATTTGGTGCGCTATCATCAGCCCGATTTGGTTTTGTTCCAACTGTCGACTTCGCCCAAGGTGCCCCTTGCAGATGACTATGAGGGGCCTTGCGCAGGGGTTGAATATATGCAAACGCACAATTTGCGAGGCACAGCTTGTGGCTATCTGTTTAGCAAGCATTTGTTGCATGGCCTTCGTTTCACAACCATGCGGCATTATGCTGAAGATGAAGAGTTCACGGCACAACTTATTTTGCAATCGAAGCATTTGTTCTCCACCTCGGCCAAAGCCTATTTCTATCGGCAACATGCAGCCTCTGCGCTGCATCAAAAGCAGCCTAAAAATAAATTGCTTCGATTGCAAGACACAGAGGAGGTGATTCTTGCGCTATTGGAGAAAAAGAAAACGCTCACGCTTTCTGAACAAAAGGCGTTGGAACGGCGTATCTTGCAACTCACGATGGATTATCTTTATCTCACAGCACGCCTCACCCATAGCTATGAACGGCTCACCGATGCTTGCGAGCGGATGCGCAAATATGGACTTTTTCCACTGCCCAATAAGCATTACACCAAGAAATATTCGCTTTTCAGAAACCTCATCAATTATAGTTGGGGGCGAAAGGTGATCCTTGCAACAATGTTGAAATGAAGGTTTTATTATTGGGCGAATATAGCAATGTGCACCACACGCTGGCCTTAGGTTTTCGCGCTTTGGGGCATCGAGTAGTGGTGGTCTCGAATGGGGATTTCTGGAAAAACTATCCACGCGATGTGGATGTGAGCCGGCATCCCGGGACTTTGAGCGGCTTGCGACTTTATGCAAAACTTCTGAGATTGTTGCCTCAGTGGCGCGGATTTGACATTGTGCAGCTCATCAATCCCATGTTTTTTGAGTTGAAGGCCGAGCGCCTTTTCTTCTTCTATCGTTATTTGCGCCGCCACAATAGGTGTGTTATCTTGGGCGCATTCGGCATGGATTATTATTGGGTGCACGAGAATATCACGCGCTTTCCGTTGCGCTACAGCGATTTTAATATCGGGAATGCACTTCGCAAGGATGCTGAGGCGCAACGTCATATCGCGGAATGGAGCGGAACGGCGAAAGCTGCACTCAACCAATATATTGCCCAGGATTGCGACTTGATCATAGCAGGGCTTTATGAATATTGGGCTTGCTACCAGCCGCTTTACTCTCAGAAAACGGTTTTCTGTCCGTTGCCTATTATCCCAAAAGCCGTTCGCCCAGCTCATGTTTCGGGTGCTTTGAAGGCTTTTATCGGCATTAATCAATCGCGCAACACTTACAAAGGAACCGACCGAATGTTGCGCGTAGCCGAGCAATTGCAGCGTGATTTTCCGCAGCAATTCAGTCTGCGTGTGGCGCGTGATATGCCTTTTGCACAATATGTGACAGCCATGCAGCAATGCGATTTGCTTTTCGACCAACTTTATAGCTACACACCCGCCATGAATGCCTTGGAGGCCATGAGCTATGGTGTGGTTTGCGTTGGCGGAGGTGAGCCTGAAAGTTATGAGCTATTAGGTGAAAAGTTGTTGCACCCGGTGATCAATGTGCAGCCCGACGAGAAAAATTGCTATCAACAGCTCGTGCCATTTATCCAGCATCCCGAACAACTTAATGCGTTGAAGCAGCAAAGTATAGATTATGTAAAAGCTCACCATGATTATATAAAGGTGGCACAACAATATCTTCATTGTTATGAGCAGGCACTCCACAATTAAGATTCTCTATACAACCGATATTCACGGCAGCTTTTTTCCTTATGATTTCATTGAGCGAAAGCCGTGCACAGGCAGTCTTGCGCGGGCTGCAAGCTACATCAAAGCCCAACGTGTACACTACGGGGAACGGTTGTTGTTGCTCGATGGGGGAGATGTATTGCAAGGTCAGCCCACCTGTTATTACAGCAATTTCGTGGCACCCGAGCAGCCCAACATGGCAGCGCGCGTGCTCAACGAATTGGGATATGATGCGCAGGCCATAGGCAATCACGACATTGAAACGGGCCATGCGGTTTACGATAAATATATCCGTGAGGCAAACTATGCTGTGTTGGCGGCTAATGTTGTGGATGCACAGACTGGCGAACCTTATTTTAAACCTTATGCACTATTTGTTGTCGATGGCGTGCGCATTGCGGTTATCGGTATGCTCACAGCTGCAATTCCCTATTGGTTACACGAGAGTTTGTGGCAGGGCATGCAGTTCAAAAGCATTGCCTCGTGTTTGCAAAAATGGGTTAATCATGTGCGCAGCTGCGAGCAGGCTGATCTTGTTGTAGGACTATTTCATTCAGGATATGCAGGTGGAATAGCGGATGCACATTATCCCGAGAATGAAGTGCAGGCCGTTGCACAGCAGACGATGGGAATAGATCTCATTCTCTTTGGGCACGACCACCAGCAAAAGCAGGAAGTCGTTGGTCATGCAGATGGTTCGTTTACCACGTTGCTCAACCCTTCGAGCAATGTTCATTTGATGGCTGAAGCCACGCTTGACATAGAAATTAGTGAAGGGAAAGTACAGAAAGTTGATTGCACGGCGCAGCTTGTTTCGCTCGAAAAACAACCGCTCGACAATGACTTTATGCAACATTTTGCTGCCGATAAGCAGCAGGTGGAAAGCTACACGCAGCAAGTCGTTGGCCGCACCACCCATGCTTTGCGCACGCGAGACAGCTTCTTCTGTTCGTCGCGCTTCAGCGATTTTATTCACGATGTACAGCTGGCTGTCGCTCCGGCCACACTCTCATTCAATGCGCCGCTGAAGTTTGACGCAGTCATTGCGCCGGGCGATATTCATGTTTACGACCTGTTTAATCTTTACACTTACGAAAACCAACTGTATGTGTTGCGCTTGACGGGGCAAGAAATCAAGCAATTTTTGGAGTACAGTTACGCCCTTTGGACACAAACGATGAATGAACCTACGGACCATCTCATGCGCATGGAGCAGGGGAGTGATGGTCATTGGCGGTGGCAGAACTTAGCATTTAATTTCGACACGGTGGCCGGCATTAATTATGAAGTCGATGTGCGGCAACCTATCGGACAGAAAATCAACATCCTTCGGTTGAGCAATGGGGCTCCTTTCATGCTCAATCAAAGCTATCGTGTGGCGATGAACAGCTATCGCGGCAATGGTGGAGGCGAGTTGCTGACACGCGGTGCAGGCATTCCCTTCGAAGAACTTCCACGGCGCATTGTGTGGATGAGTAGTAAAGACCAGCGCCAAATCATTATGGATTACATCCACGCAAAAGGTACAATAGCGCCAGAACCCCACAACAACTGGCGATTTGTGCCCAAAGCGTGGGCTGAACCGGCCATTGCAGCCGATAAACGATTGTTGTTTCCAGGCAGCCATGGGTGATGGTTGGGGGGAGGATAATCCCGTGATTAGAACCATGCTTACGCCAAGCATACAAAAAAGGCAGCCCAAGCGGACTGCCTTTTGATGTGGATAGCGAAAAATTGCGTTATTCCGAAATCTTCACTACTTTATAATCGCGTTTGCCCGTAGGCCAAATGCCTTTCACAATCAGCACGGGGTCTTGGCTGGTCGACGCACTCTTCACAAGCTCCTGCAAATCGTTAAGGGTCTTGAGGGGCGTATCGTTGGCATATTGCATGATGAAACCAGTATCAATGCCGCTGTCTTTGATGGCACCTTTGCCCACTTTCGTCACTTCCAAACCAACGTTGATGTTGAATTCCTTCTTCTGTTGCTCGGTCACGGGACGGAAACTTGCGCCTAACACATCGAGGTCGGCTGTCTTAATCACTTTGGTGTTGCCTTGTGCATTTTTCAATACGACCGACTTGCTGTGCTTGGCCTTGTTGTGCAAGTAGGTGAGATTTACTTGTTCGCCCGGACGTTTCTTCGACAGCAGTTCCTGCAACTCAGACATCTTCGTCACCTTCTTGCCATCAACAGCCACAATCACGTCGCCTTTCTTGATGCCGGCAGCTTCGGCCGAACTGCCTTCGACCACTTCGGCCACATAAACTCCTTCGTTGGTGCCCAAGTCAACCTCTTTCTTCTCTTCTTTCTGCGCGTTGATGTAGTTCAGCACATCGCCGCCGCGGATGCCCAGCACAGCACGTTGTACGGTGCCATATTGCTTGAGGTCTTCCACCACTTTGGTCATGATGGTTGTGGGAATAGCGAAACCGTAGCCGCTGTAAGCGCCCGTTTGCGAATAGAGCATGGCATTGATGCCCACCAATTCGCCTTGCGCATTAACCAAGGCACCGCCCGAGTTACCGGGATTGATGGCCGCATCGGTTTGAATGAAGCTCGAAATCTGCGGACCGTTGCTACCGTCGCCGCCCATGGAGCGTGCCTTGGCACTCACGATGCCTGCTGTGACAGTGGAGCTGAGGTTGTAGGGGTTGCCCACAGCCAGCACCCATTCGCCCACCTTCAGTTTGTCGCTGTCGCCAATGGGAAGCGTGGGCAGGTTCTTGCCGTTGATTTTGATGAGCGCTAAATCGGTCTGCGGGTCGGTTCCGATGATGCGTGCCGAATATTCGCGGTTGTCGTTGAGCGTCACGGTGAGCTCGTCGGCACCATTCACCACGTGGTTATTGGTCACGATGTAGCCGTCGCTGCTGATGATGACACCACTGCCCGTAGCCTCCTTTTTAGGTGTCTGCACTTTGCGACGCTGCGAACCTCCGCCTTGATTGGGATTACCAAAGAAGCCGAAGGGATCGAAGAAACCTCCAAAGGGGTCGTCGTCGGCCTCAACGGTTTGCACTTTCGAATTTTGCACAAACTTGATGTGCACCACTGCGGGAAGTGCTTTCTCGGCTGCATAAGTTAAATCGATGGGCTGCCCTTGGGCTACAGTTGCAACCTCGGGTGCTGCATTTACTTTGATGAATGCACCTGCAGAGAGGCCTAAAGCCGCTACGCACAGGGCGCTGAAAAGATATTTACTATTCATTCTCATAACAATATAAGTTTTTTAATGTTTCAATATTTTGTTTTGTTTTTATTTGGTTGCAAATATACAACCAAAATCATTTATCAAAGTTGATTTCCTTAAATCTTTATTCGCATTTAACACTTTTCGTTAATGGTTTAACTCATCTTAAACGTAAAAATTATGCTGGTGACGGTCGTTGGAGGCCATGCCGCCGCATTTTCGGTCATCGTTGATGTTGTTTTTATCGTCTTTCCTCATTTTCTCCGATGGCGCAGTGCCGATGGTCACCGGTGTTTGGTTACATTCGTGCCAACCGGAGTAAGTGGCAGTAGCGATGAAATTGCAGCTACAATCACTTTTTCTATCCAAGATTTTGCACTTTCAGCAAAAGTTTATACCTTTGCGACCGATGTTCGTTTTCAAAGCAACAAGAATGAATAGAATAGCAACAAAATATAGTGTAAGTTTTAACATCTTTTATTTGGTAGAACCAAATAAAAGTGTAACACACACACACACACATTCTAACAACGGTCTAAGTCTCTGTACTAAGGCGATAGCGGTGCGCCCGGCGCGGGTGTCGGTTCGCCGTTTCAAGCATCTGCAAGGAGCTTTCAAAGCTCTTTGCAGATGCTTTTTCGTGTGTGTGTAACTGAACTTGTAAAGCAAGAAATCAATAGTAGTAAATATAATCATTTAAACAAAACAAAAAATGAAGAAAAAATTGTATGAAACGCCTGTGTGCACGGTCATTCCGTTGGCGACAGAGTATGCGTTATTGACGAAAAGCCCCGTGGCACGTCCCGGTGGCGGTGGTGAAACTGGTCACAAAGGTAGTGTCAGCGTAGGTGATTTTGAAGATGGCGGCAGCGAAGAAGTCGAAGACGAAGATTAAACGACATGCACAGTCCATCGCAAGTAGTAAACAACAAAACGAAAAAAGAAGATGAAACATACATTTCGAAAACAACACTTTAGCAGCTTGTTCAATGGCTGTCTGTTGCTTGTCCTCGGTGCGACCTTTCTATTTGGTGCTTGTGCCGATGACGATTTGGCCAACGAACAGCCCGGCAAGCACACAGGCACGACGGTAGCTTTTAATGTGAGCGATGCTCAAATGGAGGCCTTGGCACAAGCCGGCGCCAAGGGCATAACCCGCGGTTTGAGCCCGCAGCCCCTCTCGTCGGCCGACCTTGCCCCACGAAAACTTGAAGCTACGGGCAGCAATCCTCACGACTTCTGCCTGATTGAGTCGACTGTCGAAGGCATCAACCCCGTGAAACCGGCCGAAGGAACACGTGCCGAAATCATCAAGACAGCCACCCTCGGCAATTTCTCATCCATCGGCTATCGTGCGGCAAATTCGACAGCTGCAGCCAATCCTAACACCGCGCTGTTATGGTTTCATGGTGAAAAGACCAATCCCGATGGCACGTTGCAAAGTCGCTACGATTGGGATTGGCCCGTCAACGTCTACGGTCGTTTCTATGCCGTCTATCCCGAAGCTACACCAACAAACAAAATCACGCTCTCGCCGAGCAACTATGCGCAAGTGCCCTATGTTGACTTCGAAGTTAATCAAGATGTGAAGCAGCAAAAAGACTTGATGACGGCCTGCTCGGGCGAAGTGCACTACATCCATGGCAACGATCCCACGAGCAACCTCAAGTTCCGCCATGCCTTGGCCGCTGTGAAGTTTTCCATCGGCAGCAACCTCTCACCCGTCACCATTACAAAGATTGAGCTGACCAACGTGAAGTATAAAGGTCGTTATCGCCTGCCCAATCAGGCCGATGGCAGCGATGCCACTTGGACTTCGGTTGACAATGCCATCACTACCATGGTGCTCGATAACATCAATATCAATGCAGCCGAAATGCCCAACACGATGTTGGCTGGTGCGCTCGACCCCGACCCTAATAATCACAATCGCGCTGGTCGTGAGAATTACACCTTCTTGATGATTCCACAAACGATGCCGGCCAAGACAGCTACTAATGCTATCAAAGCCGTTATTCATTACCAAGACGGTGCTACGCCCAAAACCATCACTATCCCACTCACAGGTGAATGGAAAGCCAATACCACGATGGAATATAAACTCTCTCAGAAGAACTCCTCATGGGGCTATCAGTTAACCCTCACCGACAACAGCAAGACCTTCGACTATCAGGGCACCGCTTTGGGTAGTGCACAATTCTACGTCAAAAGTCTTCGCCAGGGTGGCGCTACACAGCAGGCCGTTCCTTGGAAGATTTCAAAATACGAAGAGTGGGACTATACCCTCAATGGCGGCACTGGCGGCTGGGTAGACCGTGGCACCACGAAGCCCGCTTGGCTCGGCGATATCACCGACCATGGCAATGGCGGCACAGCAGCCGAAGTTTGTAACACCGCAGTGAAAGCCGCTCCTGTTACCGACCAACTCGCTGCTTACAACCAAGCACTCAAAGATGCCACACCCAAAGGAACGGCCACCAATCCCTACAACTTGGCCAATCCCGGTGGAAATGGCTCTATGATGGATATAGAAGAAAGTGCCAACTGTTATCTCATCTCTGCTCCCGGCCATTATTGTCTCCCATTAGTTTATGGTAATTCCTATAAAAATAACATCGTCAACGGAAACGCCTTCCGGTCGGCACAGCCTGCAAGTATCCCCTATTTACTGAAGACCTTTAAAGATCATCGGGATATGGACATGGCCGGGGCAAGAATTAGTGCGCAACTGGGCACTTACCTTGATGGTGCTTCGGTTGTTTGGATGGATCAACCCAATCTGATACGCAGTTCTTCTTTAAGCGTTGCTAATAATATTCCAACCAATCTTGGCTCCATGGATTTTTTGGAGTTTGAAGTGAAGAAAGAAGACATGCACAATGGTAATGCAGTTATAGCCGTTAAACTCGGCAACACCATTGTTTGGTCGTGGCATCTGTGGTTTGACCATGCCGACGCATTGGACAAGATTCCGTGTAAGAACTACGGCGGCATCACCTATAAATTTACGCGTAAAACACTGGGACAAGCGCATATCAAATATGAGAAAACATCCTACGACAAACCTCGCAAAGCACGTATCACCATTGAACAGCAAGCAGCCAACGGTGGTGTCAGAGCTTCTGCACCGGTCGTAATCACGCAAAATCCGGAAAATGAAAATCAAATGGCAACCACACTCTACCAGTTTGGGCGCAAGGATGCCCTGCCCGGTACAGATGCCATTGCAGAGGGCAGTTATTCTTTCGACAACACCACTGGTGGCCATTCCATAGGTTATGCCATCCAGCATCCTGAGAAGATGTTAAGGTTTGCCGAGACTGGAACTTACTCTGATGACTGGTGTAACGCTACTTATTACAACCTCTGGTCGATGGACAATACTGTAAGTGGCTTCAACGACAACGCCGTCGTCAAGACTATCTACGACCCATGTCCTGCCGGTTTCCACATGCCAGCCTCAAACGCCTTCACCGGTTTCACGACCAATGGCAACTGGGCCGGCACGCCATCACAATTCAATATAAACGGTGGATGGAATAACGGTTGGAACTTCAACAATAAAATCGGCAGTCCTGATGCCACCGTGTGGTTCCCCGCGGTGGGCTTTCGCAGCTACAACGACGGTTCGCTGTACGGCGTGGGCGCCCACAGCTACTATTGGTCAGCCGTCCCGAACGGCACGAAATACGGTTGCAGCCTGTTCTTCAACGGGGGAATCGTGGACCCGAAGTACAGCTTCTCTCGGGCGGTCGGGTGCGCCGTCCGTCCAGTAGCCGACAATTAAACGAGGGATGATGTTGATGTGGAATCATGCTAATATGGAAATGGCTGTCCGGAGGTTCGGACAGCCGTTCCTCGAACGGGATGGGGCTGTCCCGTGTTCCGGACAGTCATTCCCCGAACGGGATGGCGCTAGCCCGTGTTCCGGCCAGGCGTTCCCCGAACAGGATGAAGCTGTCCTGTGTTCTGGACGGTCGTTCCCCGAACAGGATGAAGCTGTCCTGTGTTCCGGACAGCCGTTCCCCAAACCGGATGGAGCCGGCCCGTGTTCCGGCCAGCCGTTCCCCGAACAGGATGGCGTTAGCCCGTATTCCGGACGGGCGTTCCCCAAATGGGATGAAGCTGTAACGTGTTCCGGACAGGCGTTCCCCAAACAGGATGGGGCTGTAACGTGTTCCGGACAGGCGTTCCCCAAAGAAGAACCTATGGGCCGAGGGTGGTTCGGCCTTCATTCATAATCAAAATAAAAATTAATCACGATGAAGAAAATCAAAGGTTTTGACTTGCGAGGCCTGAACAACGGCGCGCATTTTCAGTTTATGAAAGCGGTGACCGAACAGTTGGCCACGGAAACGGAAATCAACAAAAATGCGGTGGCCAAAGCGGCTGTCGAGGCATTGACGGCGAAGTTTAAGGCGGAAGACGAGTGTCTGTCGATTTCGCAGAAAAATGCGGAGAGCGATGCCATCGCCGAGAACGATGCGTTGCGCGACGCCCTGTTTATGGGCTACAAAAAGGCGGTGGGGAGCTACGTCAAGTTTCCAGTGGCCGAGAAGGCTAAGGCCTCGAAAACGCTGCTGCAGCGCATCAAGGATTACAAGATTGACCCCGACATGCAGTTGGAGCGCGAGACGGGGCTCATCACCAACTTGGTGGCCGACTGCGAGGGCAAGGATGCGGCGGCGGTGGCGCTGCTGAACCTGACGGACTATGTGGCGCAGCTCAAAGCGGCCAACGCGAAGGTGGAGTCGCTCATCAAGGCGCGCAGCATGGCCAAGGCTCCGCAGGTGGCTGGGGCGCTGAAACAGGCGCGGCGTGCGTCGGACGAGGCCTATCGGCGTATGGTCGAGGTGCTCAACGCATTGGTGTCGTTGGGCATGGCCGAAGGCTTTGACACGTTTATCCTCTACCTCAACGAAACCATCACGCGCAATGAGCAGGAGGTGCTACCGAAGAAAAAGCCTTCGGAGGATAAGAAGCCGGGTGACGGTAAGCCTGGCGATGGCGGGAAAACACCCGATGGCAAAAAGCCGGGCGGTGATGCTGCAAAGCCGGGCGATGGTGGCGACAGCAAGGATAAACCGGGCGATGGTAAGGATAAACCCGGTGGCAAAGGTCAGGGCGATGCTACGGTGACACCCAAATCATAGCTTGTTTTAAAACAAATGGCTTCATCCATGGTGATACCCAAAGAATAATTTGTTTTAAAACAAATGACGTCATCTACGGTGACACCGAAATCATAACGATACACACACTTTTTTATTTTAAGTAATGGGGGCGGGAGTGCGCGATGCATTTCCGCCCCCGATGTGTTGTGTGGATTGTTTACGCGTTTCGTTTGGGTGGTTGATGTCGTTGGGGAGGATTGTACGCGGATGTATAACGGAGATTGGTAGGGGCGGTGCCT
>ERZ772957.1138-NODE-1138-length-18119-cov-3.569364_pt1 | contig 18119 bp, 15 predicted proteins | sample MGYA00580682_ERZ772957 | MGnify/ENA primary metagenome ERZ772957 (study PRJEB29015, sample SAMEA2737921) | human oral metagenome | biome: human oral; feature: human-associated habitat; material: dental | place: China | collected 2025 ...
GGGCGACTTCATCGAGGACCGGGACCTGCCGAGTCCGGATGAGGCTGCGGCGGGCCATCTGCTTCACGAGCAGATCGAGGAGATGTTGGCCACGCTGTCCAGTCGGGAGCGGGAGGTGCTTCACTATCGTTTTGGCCTGGAGGACGGGCACTCCTATACACTGGAGGAGGTCGGGCGCAAGTTCAACGTGACCCGGGAGCGAATTCGGCAGATAGAGGCCAAGGCGCTGAGGAAGCTTCGTCAGCCCAGCCGTAAGCTTAAGGATTTTCTGGATTGACGTCGATTGTACGTGTAGCTTTGCCGTCGTCGTCTCATCTTTTGGGGAGGTTATCTGTATGACGTCTTCAAAAAAGAGTGCTGTGCTGCTGATATGCGGCGTGTTGGCAATAGGGGGGTGGGCTTTCGGCACTAGGTGGAGTGCGGACGCGGCGGTCCGGCCGCTCCGCCCTGCTGCGGCCAAGGCGTCCGAGGAGAAAAAAGGGGAGAAGAAGACGGAGACCGCAGAAGTGGGGGCGGATTTGAAGGCCCTTGCGAAACCCAAAAAAGCTGCGACCACCTTCACGGGCTTCCCTGCGGGGACCCTGCCCGGGGATAAGGCGCCGGGAGAATCAGCCTCCGGAGGTGGGGGAGACGAGGCGTCGGCCGGACGGGTCGTCCTCTCCGGAGAACCGGTAACGCCTCTTATTGGTGCACCTCAGCTGGGGCTTTCTCTGGATCGTATCTTTACAATAGCCGACCATGCGGGGTACAGCCTTGTCCTGCGTACACGCTACGTGGCGTCGGCTCTGGACGCCCCCTATTCCTATTCTCTGATGAAGGGGCGGCGGCGGTTGGCCACGCTCTTTTTCGATCGAAGCCTTAAATTGTCCTTGATACAGTAGCTGCGGCTATAGCCGCAAAAGGTTGTGGAAAAACAAGTGAAAGGAGCGGGCGCCGTTTGAAACCTTTGGGGAATGGAGTTGATCTGCATTGAATGTGAAGACGAGCCCCTTTCCTGTGAGGGGAGATTTTTTTGCATTTTCGGAGAGCAAGGTCCTCCTGATCTCGCTGGCGCATGGTGTCAATGACATGTACGCGGCGTTTCTGCCCACCTTCGTCCCCTACATCAAGGCGTCGCTGGGGTTGGACTATGCGCTGACGGGAGCGCTCAGCCTCATCGTGGGGCTTTGTCACATCGTGGGGCAGCCCGTGATCGGCTACTTCTGCGATCGCATTCGGCGTCCTTGGCTCATGATGGTCGGCCCCCTGCTCTGCGGCTTGGGGGCCGTCATGCTTCCATCTGCGGGAAGCTACGGAGGGGCCCTCTTCTTCGCCGGGCTCTGGGGGGTTGGGAGCGCCTTGTTCCACCCTCAGGGCAGCGGGGGAATCGGGTATGTGGCGAGGCCGGAAAAATTGCCGTTTGCCCTGACCCTGTTCAACATCTCCGGGACGGCCGGGGTCCTGGTCAGTCCCGTCGTGGCTGTTTTCGTGGTGGAGCGGTTCGGATACGGAGGCCTTTGGGCCACGCTTTTCCCTCCTCTCCTACTTGCCCCGCTGATCTATTGCTTCATGCCGTTTCTCAGGGAAGCTCTTCCTCGGTCGAGCGAAAACGGTGCCGGGTTCTGGAGGAGCTTCGGCGGGGTGTTCGCGGTGCTCTTCCCCGTATGGGCCGTCGCCGTGATTCGGGACGTCGCGTTCCAGTGTGTGCGCTTTTTCCTGCCGCTGAAGATCGCGGCCGAGGGTGGTTCTCTGGATGCCATCGGAACCGTCCTCTTCTGCATCACGCTTGGAGGAACTCTGGCGATGATTCCCACCGAACGGCTGTCCCGAAGGGTGAGCATCAGGGCGATCCTGGGGCTGACCCTGCTCCTGGGCTCGCTTTTTCTGACGGCGGCCGCGTTGGCCTCGGGGCTGCTCTCGACCTCTCTCTACGTCGTGGGGGTCTCCTGTATCTACTCCACTATCCCCCTCACCGTGGTCCTGGCCCAGACACGGATGCCCCATGCCCGGAGTGTCGCGAGCTCGGTTGTCATGGGGCTCGCGTGGGGGACGGCAAACGTGGCGCTCTACCCCATGGGGCAGCTTGCGGACAGGATCGGCATTCACGATACGACGCTGATCCTCGGGATTTTGCCGCTGGTGGGCCTGATCTTCCTCCTCTCCCCCGTGTTCCGGGAGGAGCCCCAAGGATCGTGATAAGATAGCATGCTCGGCTTCCTGCCGGGTTTGTGGAGGTCGTAGCGATGTTGTCCTCGGAGTTTCTCATGGATCTTGCGAAAAAAGTTTATGGGACGCTCAGCTCCCTGGAGGGCACGCTCCGTCCCCTCGGTGGGGAAGGAGGGGGCGCGGTTTCCCCGGGTGAAATCTCCGTTCCTCATGTCCTTGCAGGTCTTTCCCCCGAGAATGGGCCCTGCTTCTTCGTCAAGACTCTTATCGGGCTGATGGAGGAGAGGGGAATCGGAGACGCGGAGATGAGCTCAAGAATGGGCTGGACCCCGGAGGATATGGCCGCTCTGCGCACCGATGGGCAGTGCTGTCCCGTCAAGGATCAGGTCTTTGCGTTCGGCCTGGCGCTCGAGCTGAAACGGGACGAGATGCAGCGGCTTCTTACCTCGGCGGGGTACACGCTGTCGGAGGATGAGGTCTACGATATCGTCCTCCTTCATTGCATGGATAGGGGCGTGTTTGGCCTGGAGGACGTGAACGATGCCCTGAAATGCTTCAATCTGAAACCCATCGTGCTCAGGCCCTGGAGGGGCCGGTCGACCCCTGTCCGGCCTGACGGTCCGAGTACGTGAATTATGGAGGTTTTTTATCATGGACGGCAGGAATTTCTACATCACCACCCCCATCTATTACGTCAACGACATTCCCCACATCGGCCACGCCTACACGACGATAGCCTGCGACGTCATGAGCCGCTACAAGCGTATGAAGGGCTATGATGTGCGATTCCTCACGGGGACGGACGAGCACGGACAGAAGATCCAGACCGCCGCGGAGGCGAAGGGGATGACGCCGCAGGAGCTGGTGGACAAGATCCACGTCAACTTCAAAGAACTGTGGAAGGTCCTGGATATCGGCAACGATGACTTCATCCGCACCACCGAGCCACGCCACATCCGCGTGGTCCAGGCCATGTTCGGGAAGCTGATGGACCAGGGGGACATCTACAAGGGGACCTACGAGGGGCAGTACTGCGTCCCCTGCGAGACCTACGTCCCCGAGTCCAGCGCCGGGGAGGGCAACACCTGCCCGGACTGTGGCCGACCCCTGATCCTGATGCAGGAGGAGAGCTATTTCTTTCGGGCATCCAAGTATGTCCCGCAGCTCATAGACCATTACGAAAAGCACCTGAACGGGGTCATGCCGCGCATCCGCTACAACGAGATCATGAGCTTCCTCCGGGGGGAGGTTCGGGATCAGTCCGTGTCCCGTACGACCCTCAAGTGGGGCATCCCGATCCCGGGCGACGAGAAGCATGTGATTTACGTCTGGTTCGACGCCTTGATCAATTACGCCACAGCGGTGGGGTATCTGGACGATCCCGCGACGTTCCGGAAGTACTGGCCGTCCGTCCGGCATGTGGTGGGCAAGGACATCATCCGCTTCCACTGCGTCATCTGGCCGCTCATGCTCCTGGCCCTGGGGCTGGAGCCCCCCGTCTCGGTCATCGCCCACGGCTGGTGGACGGTCGATGGCGAGAAGATGAGCAAGTCCAAGGGTAACGTCGTGGACCCATTCAGGATGGCGGAGCTCTATGGGGCTGACGCCTTCCGTTATTTTCTGCTGCGCGAGGTGCCCTTCGGCCATGACGGGGACTTCTCCGAGGCTGCGCTTGTCGGGCGCATCAACAGCGACCTGGCGAACGACCTGGGCAATCTTCTGAACCGCACGCTCCAGATGATCGTCAGTTATCGGGGGGAAACCGTCCCCAAAGGAGCGCTCGACGACCCACTGGACGCCGAGCTCCGTGCGCTTGCGGCGGCGACGCTGGAGCGTGTGGACGACGCCATGGAGCGCTTTGCCTTCGACGAGGCCCTGAAGGCGATCTGGGCGCTCATCGGGCGCGCCAACAAGTACATCGACGAGACCATGCCCTGGAAGCTGGCCAAAGAGGGACAGGAGAAGAAGCTGGACTCCGTGCTCCTGAGCCTGTACGAGGCGCTTCGCCTCTCGGCCCTCCTGGCCGCCCCCTATATGCCCGGGACATCGCGGCGAATCTGGGAGCAGTTGGGGCTCGACGGCTCCCCCCTCGAGCTTCTCTACGACGATTTCGCCTGGGGCGCTGGGGCGGGGACGCGGGTGCGCAAGGCCGAGGTGCTCTTTCCCCGGATCGACCTGGAGGCGTGGAGGAAGGCGCGCGAGGCGGGGGAGAAGGCGGACGCCCCGCAGAAAGGTAGTCAAGAAGGCAGTTCCGCCGCTTCCGAGCACGAGCCCGAAATCGGCATAGAGGCGTTCCGTGCCGTCGAGATGCGCGTGGCGCAGATCGTCAAGGTCGAGGAGATCCCGAAGTCGCGCAAGCTCTACAAGCTGGAGGTGGACCTGGGGTACGAGAAGCGTACCGTCTGCTCCGGCATCAAGGCGTTCTTCACCCCCGAGGAACTGGAGGGCCGACGCGTGATCCTGGTGACGAACCTGAAGCCGGCGAAACTCTGCGGCATCGAGAGCAACGGCATGATCCTGGCCGCCAGCGTCAAGGTGGACGGGAACAGCGAGGCCCTGACCCTCGTGGCTCCCACGGGCGAGATCCCACTGGGCAGCCGTGTGAGCTGAGGGCGGGAGTCTCCTGTCATGGATCCTGTCATGGAAGGGTTCCCTCCCGAGCGTCTCGTCAGGAGAAAGGAGCTGGCTTTCCTCCTGCGGGAGGTCGCCCTTTGGCGGGATTCCGGGATCATAGCCCCGGCACAGGCCTCAGCCATCGAGGGGCTTTATGCTCCACGGAAGGGGCATTTCCCCCAGGTCCTGCTGGGGTTGGGAGGGATGCTCGTCGGGCTGGGGTTCCTGAGCGCCGTCGCCGCGAACTGGCTGGACATGCCTCGTGCGTTCCGAGCTGTCCTGATCGTGCTCTGCTACCTGTTCTCCCTCATCGCAGCCTGGCGGGCGGAGGCGGAGTTTCCGCGCACGTCGCGCGCCCTGTTGTTGCTGGGGAGCTTCATCTACGGCGGAGGCATCTTCCTCATGGCCCAGATGTTCCATCAGGGCGGGCATTGGACTACGGCCGTCGCCTGGTGGTTCGCGGGGGTGCTGCCCGCTGCCCTGCTCTTTCGGGATCCGTTCCAGGTGCTTCTCATGCAGGCGCTCGCGATTGTCTTTCTGTATGGATCCCATGCTCCATGGTTCGGTCTGTTTGGCAGCCTCTGGGATGCTCCACGGTTCTCTGTCGCGGACTTCCTGCGGAGCCTCCTCCGGCCCCAAAGGGTCCTGATCGTCTCGGCCCTGTGGGCGGCCTGGTGGCGTCTGGGGGAGCGCAGACGCCTCTGTTTCGGCATGAACGTTTTCGCCACCCTTTCCTTCGTCGGCCTGTCGCTCTTCGCCCGTCTCTCGGACCCTGCGCTGGACTTGGTCGTGCTGGGCGGCATCGGGATGCTGATGGTCCTTTGCTCCTTCGGAGAGCGGAAGGGCGACCTGGAGGGGTGGGGGATTATGCTGACGGGGGTCTGCGGGCTCTTCCTCACGATCTCCCAGCTCTGGCGCGACTCCATTCTGCCGTACTGCCTTCCCGGGTTCAACGCGCTGGCCGTCGGGATGGGGTTTTCCTCACCCAATACCGCCTTTGCGGTGCTGTCGGCCCTGATTCTCTCCCTGCTCATGCTCTGGCTGACCTGGAGGGGGCACACCCTGGCGACCACTTTTTTCTGTCTTTTGGTGCTGCGCTATTATTTCGACCGCTTTTACGATTTCATGCCCAAGGCCGCGTTCTTCACGGTGGGCGGCCTCCTGCTGATCGCCTTGGGCTATTTCATGGAGCGGGTGCGCCGAAGGGCGAAGCGGATCAGAACGACCCTTGAGGAGGGGAAAAAGGCATGAGGGGATTGAGACGTTATCTCGTCGCGGCCATCCTGCCCCTGTGCGTGCTCCTGGCCGCCCCCATGAGGCCCGCACTGATTCTGGCGCTCGGGGAGGAGGTGCGCCTCGCCACGGTTCCGGTCGATCCCCGGGACCTCTTCAGGGGCGACTACGTGGCGCTTCGCTTTGCAGTGGAGGAAATCCCATTGGCCTCGTTCGACGCCGTTTCCGGGGAAGAACTCGGTGGACCGGAACCGGCGGAGATGAAGCTCGCAAAGGATTGGTACGTATCCCTTGAGCGGGACGCATCGGGCATCTTTTCTCCCGAGGGGGTCGGAACGTCCCCGCCTGTGGGGCGGCCCTATCTGAGGGGGAAGTTTCGTGCCGCCTCCCGCGGCTCCGTGGCGAGGCTCGATTTCGGGCCTGGGCTGGAACGTTTCTACCTGAGGGAGAACACGGGCCGCGCTTTGGAGGACGCCGCACGAAAAGGCCGCATCGAGGCGATCGTGAGGGTATGGCGGGGGATGCCCGTCATCGTCTCGCTGGATGTGAGCCCGGGAGTTTAAGCTTACCTGGGTTCAATCGAGGAGAGTCCCCCCTTCCATGATATGGACCTCGTCGCAGAACCATCGCAGGACCTCGATGTCGTGCGATATGAAAAGGCAGGCCATGTGGAGCTTCATCCGTAAGTCCCCGAGCAGGTGCAGAATCTGGGCCTGTACCGATACGTCCAACATCGATGTGGGTTCGTCCAATACGATGACCTTGGGGTCAAGGATCAGGGCCCTGGCTATCATCGCCCGTTGGGCCTCTCCACCGCTCACCTGATGGGGATATCGTTCCAGAAGGTCGCGGTTCAGCCCCACTTGCCTGGCGAGCTCGATTGCCTTGAGGCGACGTGCTCCGCTGCCGCAGAGGCCGTGGATGTCCAGCGGTTCCTGAATACTCCTCAGTAGCCGTTTGCAAGGATTCAGCGATGTCGTGGGATTTTGGAAGACGATCTGCACTTTGCGGCGATATTCCCGAAGGTCGATTCCCCTCAGTGAGGTTACGTTTCTTCCATCCATGAGGATACTTCCGGAGTCCGTGGATTCGAGCCCCACGATCATGCGGGCCAGGGTGGTTTTTCCGCTGCCGCTTCTGCCCGACAGTCCCACGGCGGCTCCGGCGGGTATGGAGAGAGAGACGTCTCGGACGGCCTCGACCCTTCGCACCCCCCACGGACCGGAGCGAAATGCCTTACACAGATTCCGCAGCTCGAGCATAAAGAAAACACCTCGTCTCCTGATCCGGAAAAGCGGTTGGGTAAAAATCCGGATCCTCGGTGCTGCAACGTGGCATTGCACTGGAACAGCGGGGATAGAAAGGGCATCCGGAGTCTCCGACCCACTCTCTGAGAGCTGTCGGAATGGGGACGAGGCCGTTATGGGGCAGGGCGCCCAGGAGCCCTGCAGTATAGGGATGTGCGGGCTTGGAGAGGATCTTCGCACAGCTTCCGCGTTCTACGATCCATCCCCGGTACATGACGAAAAGATCGTCGCAGAGTTCCTGAGCCAGCCTCAGATCATGGGAGATGATCAGCATCGAGCCTATTTGGGACGCGACGTCTCGGAACATGACGGCCATCTCCTGGACCAGGGAGGGGTCGAGTCCTTTGGTCGGCTCGTCCGCCAGGACCCACCGAGGCGACCGCAAGAGGGCCAAGGCTATCAAGACACGCTGGTTCATGCCTCCGCTGAGTTCAAAAGAGTAGCTATCCATAACGCGTCCCGGATCCCGGAACCCCAGATGCTCCAACATGTTCGAGATGGTTATGCGTGCCTGCCTCCGAGAAACGGGATCGATTGCATCGAGGAGGATTTTTCCTATCCTTCGGCTGGGGTTCAGGGATTCGTAAGGGTTCTGTGGAATGAGTGCGATCTCCCGGCGGCGCAGAGAGCGAAGTTCTTTACCCTTTGCCTGTAGCAAATCCCGTCCTTTGTACAGGCACTGACCGGATACAAGCGCGTTCCGGGGAAGCATGCGAAGCAGGGCCGTCCCCAGCACCGATTTGCCGCATCCACTTTCCCCGACGATCCCCGAGATGCGACCCTCCCGAAAAACTGCGCTCACACCTTTGAGCACCTCTATTTTCCTTCCGGGATAGACGAAGTCCACCCTCAGCTTTGAAACCTCTATCATCGTGGGCGCCCCCTGAGTCATGACAAAAATTCGTCGAATCGAACGTCAATTCGGTCACGCAGGATGTCACCCAGAATGTTCAGGCTCACCGAAAGGGCGAAGATACAGCCGCCTGGCGCCAGCACCAGCAGGGGATAAAGGCGGAAGTAGCTTCTTGCATCGTTGACCATGACACCCCAATCCGGTGTAGGGGGCTGAATGCCCAGGCCCAGGAAGCTCAATGACGCCACGGACAGGATGACTCCCCCCAGTCGGCTGGAGAACAGGACCGCCACGTTCCCCAGGATATTGGGCAGGATATCCGAAAAAAGGATTCGGAGAGGCCTTGCCCCAGCCGTCCGGGCGGCGTCCACATAACTCTCCCGGCGCAGTTTCATCACTTCGCTGCGCACGATTCGGGAGAACCCAACCCAGGATTTCAGAACCAGCCCTGTCAGGACGGCCCCGATTCCGCCTCCCAGGATTCCCACCAGGGCGACAAGAAAACAGAGGTCCGGGATACCCTGAAAGATGCTTGCTATGATGTTGAAGAACCAGTCGAAAGGGCCTTCGAAATAACCACTGAGCATTCCGATCAGCAACCCCATCAGCATCGAAAGGGACGTTGCGATCAAGGCAAGGACGATCGATTCACGGCCTCCGTAGAGCACCCGGCTGAGCAGGTCTCTGCCCAGGCTGTCGGTACCCCAGGGATAGACGTCCCCTGGTCCCCGAAGCCGGGCTGCCATATTGATGGTGTTTGGATCGTGGGGCGCGATCCATGGCGCCGCGGCGCTCAGCGAGAGGATGAAAACCAATACGGCGGTCGTGAGAATGACCTTTATAGGCTTCTTCATGGATGTATCCTCAGTCTCATTTTGGGATTCAGCCAGAATCCAATCAGGTCGACGAAAAAGTTCAGCAGGATATAAATTGTTCCCGTCCAGAGCACGTATCCCTGCACTACGGGATAGTCCCTGCCGGAGATGGCGTCCAGGACGTACTTCCCGATCCCCGGAACGGCGAAGATCGTCTCGACCACAACGGCCCCTCCAAGGATTCCCCCGAAGTGATTTCCCACCTGGACCATCACGGAGGAGAGCGAGTTGCGTAAAGCGTCGATGCAGAGCAGACGCACCTCCCCGATACCGACCGAGCGGGCTGCCGTGATGTAGTTTTTTTTCATCTCCTCCAGGACCGAGGAGCGGGTCAGACGGGAGATGAGCCCGATACTTCCGCAGGAAAGGACAACGCAGGGAAGAAGTGCCTGCGCCGGGCTGCCGAACCCGTTGGAGGGCAGGTACCTCAATCGCTCCACAAAAATATTGATCAACACGATAGCGAGCCAAAATCCGGGGATTGAAAGCATCCCGGCCAGGATGACCCCCAGTATGGAATCGAGCCATTTCCCGCTGAAATAGGCGCGCAGCAGGCCCAGGGGTACCCCGAGCAACAGGGTCAGAAGCAGGGACGCACAGGCCAACTGCAGGGTGGCGGGCAGGCGTTTGGCGAGCTCGTCGAAGATATCCGTGCGGGTGAGATAGGACTTGCCCAGATCCCCTCTCAGGGCCCTGTTCAGCCACAAAACATACTGGACGAGAATGGGTTTGTCCAGCCCCATTCGCTGCCGATAGTCCTCGATCGCACTTTGAGAGATGCTTTCGTGACCCGACTCTCCGAACATCTGCATGACGGGATCGCCTGGCGCCAGTATCCCCAACAGAAAGGCGAGGAGGGATATACCCAGCCACACGGGAATGACGGCAATCAAGCGCTTCAGGGTATATTTCAAAAAAAACAAATTGCTCCTCCTCGTTCCTGTCAGGAAAGGGTAACAAGAGCCCTTGTTTTCGAAGACTGGGGGAGTTGAATGCGAATTGGTCCCTATTTCACCCAGCGCAGGGTCTCCAGTGTCTGACCGTACCGTTCGGGGCCATAACCTGTGAGCTTGACGTTGTTGACTGTCAGCCAGCAACCATCCAGCAGAGGAATGGCCGGCAGATCCTCGGCCGCGAGATCCTGGAGCCGATTGTAAACCTCTCGACGTTTAGCCATGTCTGGCTCATTCCGGATCGAATCGATCAAGGTCTCCGCCTCTTTGTTGTAATAACCGCAGCCATACACGGTATTGCTGCTCCCCGTGCCGTACATTCGCCCCTCAAGGACGGTAAAGGGCTCTGAATTGGGCATCCCGGACGTGTGAAGCACCGTGTCGAACCGGCCGGACCTGCGGTGTTCGGTCGCCGCCGCCGTATCCATGATTGTGATGGTCGCGTCCAGACCGATATCGGCCAGGACCGCCTGGAGATATTCCGCAAGTTCCTTATAGGGTTCCCGTGCGAGCATCCCGGACGGGATGAGGATGTCGATCTTCTCCCGTTTCCCCTCGAGCGCCTCCGCAACGAGCTTCCTGGCCTTTTCCAGGTCGTGGGTTATGGGGATTTTCTTGCTGAAGGGCGATGCGGCACTCAGGATATTTGCCGTCGGGAAACAGTACCCTCCAAAGAAGCTTTCGTTGATGGTGTCTCTGTCGATGGCCAAGCTGATGGCCTGCCTCACCCTGACGTCGTCCAGCGGGAAATGTTTGTGGTTCACGGACAGGAAGTGCGGGACCGAGGAGATGCAGGAGGCGACGTGGAACCTGGGGTCCTTGGCCAGTTCCCGAGCCAGTGTCGGCGTGATCCCTCCAAGGTCGAGCACGCCCATGATCTCCTCCGATTTCAGGGCGCTGAACCGGGTATTGGCGTCGGGAATGATGTTGATCCTGATCCTGGAAGCCCCAGATTTTTGTCCCCAATAATTCTCGTTGCGCTCCAGGACGAGGTGTTGTCCGCGTACCGCCTCGACGAGCCTGAAGGGCCCCGTGCCTTGAGGCAGGCCGTTGAAATCCCCCTCCTGGGTCCCGTCAAAACACCTGGGGCTGTACATCGGACTCCCGAAGTTCGTCATATAGTAGGGCAACGTGCTGACCGGCTTTTCGAAATGGAATTTAACGGTAAGGGCATCCAGCTTCTCGATCTTTTGGAAGCCGGGGTAGACTGCCTTCATGTCGAAAGTGTAAAAGGGCGAGGGCTTCCTCGACCCAGGAAAATCAAGCCAGTGTTTGACATTTGTCACCACGGCATCCGCGTCGAATTTCTCTCCGTCGTGGAAACTCACCCCATCTCGAAGTTTGAATGTCCATTCCGTATAGTCGGAATTGGGGAGCCAGGCCACTGCAAGTTTGGGCTTGGGTTCCCCGTCTTGGCCGTTCTCGATCAGGGGTTCCCAAACCTTTAGTGTGTAGGTGCAGTAATAGGGATCCTTTTCTCCAGGGGCAAGTTCGCGGCTGGCGCCCATGATGATCGTCTTTTCGGTTTCGGGCTTCTCCTGCGCGAAGCTCCCCGCAGGAAGCGGCATCCCTGAAAGAAGCAGCCCCGCAAGGAACATCCAGAACCCCATAAAACCCACTATCGATTTGTTCCCACTCGTTTTCATGAAAATCCTCCTTTTTCTCGGAGCAGCGTTTTTCTCGGGTCAGCGGCGGTGAGCGTCTGCGGCGACGAAGGAGAGCCCCGCCCTCGTCAGGGCCTCCGCGGTCGCGTTCACGGCCTTGTGCTTCAGCATATAGTTTCCCATCAGGACATCCATCTCGCCAGACGCCTCTATCTCCTTCCTGTCCCGGAAGTAGTCGAAAATGTCCGAGGGGTGGGCCAGGTCCTTTTCGTCCTCCGGGTTCCCTCCCTCGTGTTTGGCGGAGATGTTGGGGATGGTCCTTGCAAGCTCGACAAGACCGGCCCGCCGGTCATAGGGCTGCCGGACGATGCTCTTCCACGTCTCCGTAATGTGGTGCTCGATGCGGACCTGATCCTCGAGCCCCAGGTCCTTTCGCACGGCCGCGGCGCGGGCCAGGTTGCCGTCGTCGATGGAGTTGGACAGGTTGAAACCGGAGAGAGGGGTGGAGCCGTCGTCGCGCGCGAACATGCGCGCGGCCAACAGGGTCCAGAGGACGGCGTAGGGATTGTCGTTGCCCATGAAGACCGAGATCTTGAATCGGATGTTCACGCCCAGCCGATAGAGGAGATAGCCCAGGAAGACGGTGCCCGGGTTGATGTTCAGCACCTCGTCTACGCCGTAGTTCACGTAGTAGTACAGGGCCTCGTCCACCCACTGGAGCGGATGCCCGTTTGGCTGGCCGATGCCACCGAAGTAGCCCGTCAGGGTCTCCGGCCCCCCGAGGTGCACGTTGGAGCCGTCCGTCCCCTTTGTGTCCAGTGTCTCGACGCAGGAGGCCCCCAGGATCTTCATGGCGGCCCGGACTGCGGGGAGATCGCCTTCGTCCGCCTCCTGCTCCTTCATCTTCCGGACGCGAATGAAGCGGCCCGGGAGTACCTCACCCCTTTCGATGCACTGCCGGGCTTCGACGACGATCCAGGGGAAATATTGCAGGGCGCTGATCTCCAGGGTTACCGGCCTTGCCGCATCGTACTCCCAGGCGGGGCGCTCGGGGCTGACTCTGGCTCGATAAGATGAGATTGGGATGAACTTTCCCTCCTCGCGCGCCGTCATGAGCCACTCGAGATCCTCGATATAGGGGGAGTTCAGCCTTTCGAGCCGCCTCAAAAGGCTTTCGATGCGGCCGGCCTCCCGTGCCCTGGCGTTGATCTCCTCCACCGAACCGTACTTGGCGACCACCCGCCGCAGGTCCCCGAGCAGGGGGTTGTCGGGGTTCGTCAAAAATGCGTTGAGTCCCTCCATGACGGACGGACCGACCTGAAAATCCTGGCTCCTCACGATATACTCCTCCTTTTCGTTTCCCCTCCGTCCTCGCGGGATGACGCCTTAGGGGCTGAATATCATTATAGCGTCGATTTCCTGTGTATAATCCTGTGTATAATTGGGAGGAAATGTGAGACTCGATGTCTCGTTTTTTGTGACGGACGAAAACTCGGAAAATCGAATGGGCGGGGAGAGTCGAGATGGACGAGAAGCGGATGGTTTGGGACGTTGCCGAGGAACTGTGGAAGGTTTTGCGGGCGAACGAGAAGAGGTTCATGACCCTGACCGCGGTGAAGGAGAAATTGAGTTCACAGCTTCGCAGACATCTGGGGATGACGGGTAGGAGGCTGACGGCCCCGAGCCTGAAAAAGATTTTGGAGCCCCATCTGGACGAGGCGCTGGAGATCCGAACGAACGGCCGCTATACCTATCTCGTCGCCGTCGGGGATCCGGGGGATCTGATTACGGATTTTATCGAAAAAAATCCCGGACGGCTGGCCGGAGGGCTGGCCGCCTCCCTGCCCTTCAGGAAGGCGGAATTTTTGAATCTGCTCAACGGTCTGATGAAGGAGGGGCGCCTTTACGCCGTTCTCAAGGAGGATTACAAGGCGCGTTTCTTCGTCTCCGAGGGGGCGGGGGGTATGGCGAGGACCGGGGTGAGGGCCGAGCGCCCGACGCCGCCCTTGGAGGACGATACGTTGGACGAACGCAGGGAGCGGTTTCATGCGGCCTTTCGGGAGCTCGACCGAGGGAGCATTTTTGTCCGTATCTGCGATCTGCGCCGCCGTCTGGACTGGCCGCGCGAGGTCTTCGACGACATGCTCCGCCGGCTGCGCGACGATGAGGTCGTTCAGCTTCATGCGGGGGACGTGACGCTGATGACGCCCGAGCAGGTCGAGGATGGCTTTGTGGACGAGAACGGCTTCAGGATGGGGACGATGACATGGATAGGCTGAGCGGCGGCCAGAGCGATTCGGAGGGCGGAGATTTGAAGGGCGGAGATTTGAAGGGCGGAGATTTGAATGGTGGCGATATTCGCGCCCAGCTGGCGGAGAACAACCCCTTCGCCTCGTCCGCGGCCCCCAATCCCTGGGACAACGCCAACCCCGATATCGACTCCCTCAACCGTGCCGTCGTCGAACATATCGACCAGCTTCTGAGGACGAAGAGGCGTGATCCCGCCCTGCCCCTTGCCGGCTTGATTCTGGGGGAGCCGGGGACGGGCAAGACCCATATGCTCAAGCGGGTTCTTGGCAAGATTCGCAAGAACGGGCAAATTGCGATCTTCGTGGCGGTCAGGGCTTTCATGAACCCGGGCAGCGTCATGCGGGACCTGCTGCGGGAGGTCTTCATCAGCATGGCGCGGGAACACAGGGGCGGAAAGCTGCAGATCGATCTGCTGCTCGAGGAACTGGATGAAAGCTACCGTGAGCGCTGCCGTGAGGAGGGGCGTCCCGTCCGCTCGGGCCTGGAGCGGCTCAGGCCCCTCCAGATGCAGCTGTTGGAGGTCGACAGGGATTTCCTTCGTTGCCTGTTGCTCTACGCCGACACGGAGGACGCATCCCTGAAGGAGGATATCCTCTTCTGGCTGATGGGGGAGTCCGACGAGAGCTTTCCCGAGAGGCTGAAGGTCCCCGATTGTGACCGGGACGCGATGGCGCCGGAGGCGCGGGAGGACGAGGCGTCGAAGATGCTCCTCTCCTTGGGGCATGTCCTGCGCTATGCCCGAGTCCCCATGCTGGTCTGTTTCGACCAGCTCGACGGCATGGATTCCCCGGACCTGATCAACGCGTGGGGGAAGGTGCTGAGTCTTCTGGTCAACGATGTTTCCGGTATGCTGCCCCTGGCCTTTCTTCGTGCAGACACCTGGAACCATCGTTTTTCCCGGGTGCTGGACAGCGCTGTGGTGCAGCGTTTCAGCCGTCCCGTTCCCATGGGAAACTGCAGCCTGGATCAGGCGAAGCAGCTGGTTAGAAATCGTATCGCAGCCTTTTTCGTCGAGGGGGCGGAGGAGAAGTACCGATGGCTGATGACCCGTCTCGAAGGGAAGCTGCGGGTGGGGTATTCCCCCAGGACAGTCATCGATTTGGCGAACCGAGCAATCCATGAGGACGGAACGGAAACCCCTTCGGAAAAACCGAGGGGGACGGGGTCCCCGACGGCTGCCGTAACGGACGAGGTCCGTGAGGCCGAACGTACCCTGACCGCGGCCTATCGCGAGGAGTGCGACAAGGTGGCCTCGGACCCGAATTCCTGGCCGCCCAACGCGGACCAGCTTCTGGATGCGCTGGAGATGTGGCTGGGCTCCCGGCCGGAGTTCAACGTCTCCCGCTCGGACGATAAATACGTTCGATTGTCCGGACAGCGTTCCGCCGCGGGCCGGATGACGCCGTGCGCCTTCATCGTCCTGACGGCCAGGAATCATCTCTCTGCGGCGGCCGCCCTGAAGCGGGGGATCGATTTTCTGAGCGCACATCCCGATGGGCTCTGCTGCTACGTCACGGACGAGCGGGTGTTCCGAGGCCCCGAAAACTGGAGAAAGGTTCATGACCTCCTCGGGCAGTTCAGGGCTCTGAAGGGGAGGGCGGTCATCCTCGAACCCGGGGGGCGTGCGGCCTGGTACGGCCTCGTGGCGTTCCGAAACAAGGTCTGCAACGGAGATATTGCCCTCTACCCGTCCTCGGGGCAGCGTGCGACGACGCGGGAGGACTTCTCGCGCTACATGAAGGAGGGCTTCCGTCTGGAGCTCCTCGACTTGGGCGGGGAGGGCGACGCCCCGGACCGTGATTCGAATGGGGGTGTCTCTCCCGCCGCGGAGCCGAGGAGTGCGGATGGGAGCGCACCGGGCGAGGAACGGCTGACGCGTGCCGTCCTGTCCCTGCTGAAGGGGTCCCCCATGAAGATGATGGGGGCCGAGCTCCTGGTGGGAGCGCTCCATCGTGAGGGGGTCACTATCGGTTATCAGGCGCTGCTGGCCTGGCTGAATCGTCAAAAGGCGCTTTTCCGCCTCTACCCCTCTGGAAACGGCACCCTGGTCGCGATGGTGTAGGGCTATGGGTTCCCGGAAGAAACGAGACGACGTCCAGGCCCTTTCCGTCAGCGACGCGGCGCTGTGCCAGCGCTGCCCCAGGCTTCTGGCCTATCGCGGGGAGGGGGAGCGCGGGGCTTGGAAGGTCGGCATCGAGGGGAGCGGCGAGAAGTACGGTTCCCTGTTCCACAAGCATATCGCCGGGGCCTTCTTCGATGCGGCGGCCGATCCCCAAAGCCCCCTGAGAGGCGAAATTCGTGCGGTCCTTTCCGGAATGTGCGCCGGGGGAGCCCCGATTCGGGAACGTTTGGAGGAGCTCATTCGTACCCGTTTCTTTCTTCCCTTCCTGGATCGGTACGCGCCGAAGCTCGATACGGGACGGGTGCTGTCCATGGCTCGGGGAACCTCGATTTGGGTGGGGTGCATGGCGGATTTTCTGGCGGGAGTCCCCTTTGATCGTCTCGATCCCGACGAGGCGATGGACTGCGTGTTCCTGAGGCCGGAGCGCACGCTCCAGGCCACCTATATTTCCTCCGACGGCCGGGTGTTGGCGCTCTCGGGACGCTACGACGCGCTGCTGTTCAATCCCGATTCCTGCGAGGCGACCCTGTTCGAGTTCAAGGGATACCGATGTTCCGACCCCTCCGTGGCCCTGTCCCAGACGTTGATTTACGCCTGGCTGATCCGGAATGCCACGGGCATCCTGCCCACCGTGCAGATCGTTTATCTGGAGGAGGAGCGTCCCGGCGTCTTCCCCTCCTCCGAGGTCGAGAGCATGATGTCCGCGCTGCCGGGCCTCTTCGATGTGGTCCTGGACGTGCTGGAGCGGCGCCTGCCCCTGCCCGTGGCGGTGAACTCCGAACTCTGCCTGCAGTGCCCCTGGAACGGGGACTGTTCCGGGGATTGGGGAACGGCCGCCGAGCCCTCCGCCGCTTCGGAGAACATGAGCAGCGATTCCGGCGGCGAATCCTGTGACGACCCCGGCGATGATTCCGGTGAAACCTCCTGCGACGCGGAGGGACGCGAGCGTATGGGGCAGCTGCTTGGGGCCTTGAAGGACCTTGGGCTGTCCGTTTCCGATGCGGGGGTCGTCTGCGGCCCCTGTTTCATACGGTTGAAGGTCCGCCCCGACGCCTCGAGTGGGACGACCGTGAAGAAGATAGGGAACCGGGCGGATGACCTTCAGGTCCAGATGGACCTTCCTCTGCCCCCCATGATTCAGGCCCGGAAGGGATATGTCAGCGTGGATGTCCCGCGCCTTCGCCGCGAGGTCCTGCCCCTTGAAAAGCTGATACGGCAAGGGCAGGGGGAGAGAGCGCGTCCCGACTCGGAGGCCGTCTTTCCCCTGGGAATGAGGGTGGATGGAAGCGTTTTTTGGGTCGATTTGTCGGAACCGTCCATGACCAGCATCTTGATTGGGGGGACCTCCGGGAGCGGAAAAAGCGTGTTGCTCCGTTCCGTGGTCGTGGGGCTCCTGCTCTGCGTGCCGCAGAACGGTGTGGGGTTCACCCTGGTCGACCCCAAGCGCGTTACCTTCACCGACCTGGCGGGGCTGCGGGCCCTGGAGGAGGGGCGAATCCTCTGCGACGCCGATGAGGCCATGGAGGCGCTGAGGGAGGCCGTCGAGGAGATGGAGCGGCGTTATGAGCTCATGGAGGGGGCGCGGGTCTCCCATCTGACGGACTACAATGTCGTCACCGGGGAACGGCTGCGGCGCCGGGTCCTCATCATCGACGAGTACGCCGACCTCATGACGTGCAAGGGGACGGCGAAGGAGCTCGAGCTCTTCATCCAACGGATATGTCAGAAGGGCAGGGCCGCGGGTTTCCATCTGCTGCTGGCGACGCAGCGCCCGGACGCGAAGGTGGTGACCGGCGTCATCAAGGCCAACCTCCAGCTGCGCATCGCGCTGAAGGTCGCGAGCAAGAGCAACAGCCAAATAATCCTGGGCGAGGGGTTCACGGAGGCTCAATGCCTCCTGGGCCATGGGGACATGCTGGTTGGCGACGGCTCTTATGTGGAGCGGCTTCAGGCTCCTCTGGCCGACGCCGCACTGCTGGGCCAGGAGTTCTGGAATTAGGGAATCGCTGATGAAATCGGCGTTTCCTTGAGTTTTATCTTGGTACTTGAGGGTTATATTTTGGTACTTGACAGTTGGGAGAAAGGCTGTATAATTTCCTTTGTT
>ERZ772957.1141-NODE-1141-length-18083-cov-5.174229_pt1 | contig 18083 bp, 16 predicted proteins | sample MGYA00580682_ERZ772957 | MGnify/ENA primary metagenome ERZ772957 (study PRJEB29015, sample SAMEA2737921) | human oral metagenome | biome: human oral; feature: human-associated habitat; material: dental | place: China | collected 2025 ...
ATAACGCCATTTAACCGCACCACTATCATAACGGCGCAGATTTGGTTTTCCGAGTTTTAAATCTAGCTATATTATACCATAAACAAAAAAAATAGAACCATTGGCATTAGTGAGATAACTCTATCAATATGTCAAACTAAAAATAATGGTTCTATTAATATACTATAAACGTTAATTGTTGTTGCAACCTAATCATTGATACTTGTGGTATGCTTGAAGCTTACTCGTTTCAATACCGTAAACGGTAAGCACTGTTGCAGCAGGATATTATGAAAAAAGAATATTTAGTTGAAAAAGTTTCAATACCGTAAACGGTAAGCACTGTTGCAACGATCGTAAATTAAAATTGTTTGAACTTACCGATCTATTGTTTCAATACCGTAAACGGTAAGCACTGTTGCAACACTAAAATATTTTTAACTTCTTCTAAGTCATTATGTAGTTTCAATACCGTAAACGGTAAGCACTGTTGCAACCATATCGTTGAATTAAGTGTAGGTAAGGCAACCAAAATGTCGTTTCAATACCGTAAACGGTAAGCACTGTTGCAACAAAATTAGCTTGTGGCTTAGTTGATTCCGCTCTAGACGGTTTCAATACCGTAAACGGTAAGCACTGTTGCAACAGCATGCCTCAGAAGGCCAGTATTCATAGGGCTTAAAAATAGGTTTTAGCAAACCTCACACCGTAAACAGTCAAATTAGACTCCCATGGGATTAAAAATGCCGATGAGCATAGGTAAATACTGGTGGTAAATGATTTTTCTAAGGTTATAGTAATTATAAGGTTTTTCATATTTTGCGTCAATATTTAATTCATTTTCTTTTCATTATATTTTAAGGAAATACTATTAATAAAATTTTGATAGTTAATCTTTTTCAATAAATAGTTTAAACAAAATAACCCGCCTAAAATTTTGTTAGGCGGGTTATTTTTTTATCTTTAAGGCATAAAGATTATAACTATATAGTTATATTTTAGGCTCACAACCTCAATCTATATATAAAATTTTGCATGGAAACCTTTATAAAAACAGGTATATAAATTTCTCTATATAGTCTCTATTTATACATATAAAATACATACTTATCTAATACTTTTTTATATTCTTCTATGGTGTCATAAGTCACGGTACTATCTTTAATCCAATCTTCAAATTTCAAATCTGGTCCACTATAGCCGAAGTCTTTGTAGGTCTTCCATATGCCACCATGTTGTTCTTCGTATTGTTCCCAGCGTGCTTCGCCGAAAGTAGCCAAGGAAAGGGCTTTGTGATAGTGTTCTTTCGCTATCTCTATATTTCCTAACGATTCATTAACTTGCGCTATTAGGTAGTAGTCGAAGAAAGGCCATCTATACCCACTTGGTGCATCCTCCATAGGTTCTTTCTTATTAGGAATAGCCATATCAAATTCTTTTTTATATTTCTCAGCTCGTTGGATATCTCCAAAATGAACAGCTAGTTTAATCATATAGTTAGCACATAGCTCATAGTCATTTATGCCATAAAAAATAGGTATATAGTCCTGTTGTTCCCATTGATCTGCTATTTCATTCCAAAATTCTTTATCAATATCATCTAAGTAGAACGTCCACAACGCTTTCAGCCATAAATAGAAATCTCTGTTAGAATAATTTTCACAATATTTACCATTTTCACCGTATAACAGTATATTCTTTTGTACTTTGTAGTCTGAATCTATCCCCAATATTGGTGGATATAGTTCTTTAATATACCGTTCATAGCCAAGTTGATTATTGGTTTCTACATAATAATGTAGCAAAGCATAGCGTAAATCTTCTGTATTAAAAGCATGTTCTGGATCGTCTAAATTCTCAAAAATAGAATCCATCTGTTCTTTATACAAAACTGGATCTTGCTGTTGCATAACCATTAGATCTTGTAGTATTGGCTCTATTCTTTCATCTCCTAAACAAGCATAGGCTAAAGCTCGATACCACTGAGATATGCGAGATGCTTTCACCAAATACTCAACTTGCCAAGTATCTGTCGCAGAAATTTGTACCTTTGCAAGTTGAGTATCTAACTTATCTACAATCGGTAGAATAGAGGCATACATACGTCTATTAAAGGCATGTCGACATGCGTCAATCATACAATAAAAGGTACAGCACAGACGCACGTCTAGAGTTAGTACTTTTGCTAAATCTTGCTGCTTATAGATATCTCGTCCATCCAAACGTTTTTCATATATCTCCTCAAAAATAGACTGCACGGACTCATCATGAGTGAGTATAAAGTTAAGATAGTCCTTACGTTGCTCATTTTGGGGAGATAACTGAACTAACAGTTTTTCTCGTGTAAGGTCTTTTACAAGGTTATCAAGTAAAGGTTCCACAAGATATTGTTTCTCATAGCCGATTACCCCATTGTCATAGCATGGAAAATCATCATTATAAACGCTAAGAATTTGTAAATAATCATGCATAGCATAGGCATCTAATAATTTATCTATCCAAATATTACATTCATCATAAATGGATATGCTAAAACATCTATTGTTAATCATAAAACACTTATGTAAACTACAACACATCTCACAGACAAATGGATCCTCTGTTAAAGCAGCTAACTGTTCACTCTCTGTATCACCTTCCATTGCTTGTACCATGTAAGCACCAAAGGCATCAGTGATTAATAGGAACTCTGTATTAATTATCGTAGGTTCGTCCATGGTATGGGTATTGGAAATTGAGGAAACCGACAATGGAGATGGTACTGTTTCACGCTCGAGATCTTCCAAAATCTGTTGAACTGTTGTGACAGATAAGGGGGTATCAATATGAAATGCACCGTCTAAATAACCAAAAAAAGCATCTGGTTCAAAGAAGGCCTTTAAAAAATATCTAAGCATATGATCGAATATATACTGAGCCTCCTCTTTAGAAGATTGATGTGTTGGGAATAGCATATCCCTACCTCGATAGCTTTTATACATAGGATAAATAGTATAATATCCATCACGAGGTTCAGATAATAATGGTTCCCCATTATAGGTACCATGACTAATAAACTCTGGCAAACAATTGATAATTTCTGTTCGCAACTCCTCTATAGGCTTTCCCCAGTCATTGCAAAGTGCTTTTACAAAAGCACGAATACGTTTACACTCTAAATCATAACTTTTTCGAGCTGCCTCCACATCCTCTTGTTCATCCTCTAGGAAACATCGATCTGGTACATAATAATCCAAAGCAAGCAAAAATGTCGTTGTTTCCTTTCCTTCTATAGGTGGAAACAACGATGGTCGAATAGCATTAAATATACCTGTTGTACTTAAGGTTAAAAATCTCATAAACCCTCCCTGTCCGCAATACTACATAAAAACAAACTCTCTTTATTCAAACGGTTTAACATATGACAGCTATTTGCTCAATTATTACATTAAATCTTATTTCTCTATTTAATACCCTATGCAACTGTTTCCGCTTTCACTTCAACAGCCATTACAGTCATACCTAGCTTTCGCAGATGGTTAATGACCTCAGGATTGTCTTCGTGAAAGCATAGTTCCTCTGGTTCACAATCAAAGAGCACACAGAAATCTTGTACCGCATGGGATATATCGTTCTCTGTTTTATTGCTAAAGCGTATCGCTCTATAATCAGTGACCATATGGTGTCTTAGCAACATGCGTATCCGTTCAGGATTAGCCGCTGTCCATAAGGCACATCGCTCTCTGCCATATGTGCTGAGCACACGAGCTACAGAGGAATTCAATTGAGACATATCTAAGTGGCTTTCTACATATGATTGTTTTAGGGTAGCGATATGAACTAAGTCATACTCTGACAGCTGTGGATACCATTCCTGTACGATTTCACGAGTAATACGTGGCACGACCTTACGGGGTTCTAATGCCATACATGCCAAAGCGTGTACATAGCCAGCTGTATTTAATTCATCGGTAAAGACCAATGTATTATCTACATCTACAATGTGAAACATGAGAACCTCCTTTAGTCATATACATATCAAAATAGTTTTTGCTGTGCCTCTAGAGCTGGATTTACAAGGCCTACTAGGTCATCCACCGTTACCGATGTATACCCCGCAGCACTTACCACACTTGGAATTGTCACTAATTGCCGCGCTTTTTGTCGTGAAATCAAGTTACGGTTCAGTTTCATCTCTAACACTTCGCTATCTGTCGTTTCATCGTACATAGCACAGGCAAGATGTCCGTAAGAATATGCTTTTCCCATAGCATGGCGGGATCCACTGTCTCCATCACGGCCTTCATAGCTTGCGATGAGCACTACAGCCTTGGCAAATAACGCTTGCAACCGATCTCGCTCTACATAACGATTAATCGCTTCATTACGACTACGTGGCCCATTGTAGTATTCAGAAATAACAAGACCACCTTTTTCGATAATTTGATGGGCCATGTCCCGATGGTCTGCCGGTGAAATAGCATTTAATGGTGATGGCAAGATGGCAATTGTTTTTCCTCCGTAATCCATACAAACGGTATGCCCAATAGCATCACAACCTTTTGCAAGGCCGCTCACAATATGCTGACTGCGCTGTACTAATTGCTCAACAATCTTACTTTCACGAGCCATGATGTCCTCGTTCGGCGTTGTGTAACCAATAACAGCCACATTCCGATTCAAATCACTCAACAAAGACAAGTCACCCTTATAAAACAAGAGATACGGACGATCCCCTTTAGGAGCGCTTTCATTAATAACTGGAAAATCCGCATCAAAGCAGCATACCGCACCGTCCATCCAGTCCATGTCATCTACCGCAACGGATAGGTCATGCACTACATCATCGATGTTTGGAATATCGCTCATCATAGCGAGGAACTCATCCTCTGTTTTCCAGTTATCATGAAAGCTCTTTCTCGTTGTAATGCGACTCGTCGTATTATGGACGGCCCAGATTTTTAAAGCTATCGGTGAAATGTTCATATTATGCCCCTTTTCTATAAGAAGAACGACGGTAGGTGTATGCCACAGCATAGAATACAACACGAGCTGCGCCCGCATCATATAATGCCTGAATACAATCCTCATCAACGTTCACTGTTTTTGTATAAATATCATCAATTAAAATAACCGTTTTGTCTCGAACTACATCGGCATTGATATGACAAGTGTCATTTGTAATCCCCACATAGGGCTCGCTACCACAATTATCAAAGCCTGGCAAATTTTTATGAATATGTGTTGTCTTCGTATTTGTATGTCGCATAATACAACTGATGCCATCTGTGATACCTGAGTATCCGTTGGCCTGTAATATTCTGACACACTCTTGCACCGCATCGCGGAAGCCCAACTGGTTAGGTGACATAAATGCTTTAGATCTAGGTACAACAGCAACAACCGCCTCCTCAAGCTTTTCAGCCTTCATGATATCGGGTATATCCCTTTTTACTCTATCATACACTTCCTGACGGGCAGATTTTAAGACACTAGGACAATAGTTGTTCAATGTATTTTTTAAGGTATTAAGAAAATCAGGATTTCCTGGCTCACGAAAGCGCAAATACAAGTCACGATAATAACCAACACAATCACGAGATAAATATTCATTGCTAGATAAAGTAAAACGTCTAATTAACTGTTCCATATGAACCTCCATATATATAAAAAACTACATAATTATTGTTAAACCTGTGGGGTGTCCATCACTCAATTTCAAACCGTCAAGGACGGTCTCCAAACAAAGGAGATTTATGTGTGTAGAGAGGAGAAAATTTATTTTTAAAAGGAGAACTATCATGCTACTTGATGTTTCAACCCCTCAGGTTTAACTTGTGTGTTCATTATACGGATTAAACAAAAATAGAGATAATCAAAAAAACTAGGAACAAAAAAAGAGGTCTCAAAGACATCTATAACAGATGCCTTTAAGACCTCTTTACTTGAGAGTAACTATATTTGAACTCCCATAGAATTCAGCTGTACGGGCTATAAACCCTATTTGTTTTGTAATGTCACATGCACTTGACCAAGACTTTGGCTAGACAAACGACCTATGCCACAATGCTGTCCAAAAAGAGCCAAAATGGTGATAAGTTGATTTTCCTCTTCTGTTAGTCTGGAGATATTAAAGATAAACTTACCTACAAAACCAGTAAGCCCTCGATCACGACCATAAAACACTCGTTTTGTATAACCTTCCCAACGTTCAAGGGTAACCTTCTCAACAACCGTCCGTATTAAATCCTTATCTAATGCATCGGTCATATCACCAGCATTCCATTTGTCTACGAGAGAGGAGAAAATAAGACTTGCTGTAGGGAAGGTTATATCTCCATGTGTCCCATTAAAGGATGTAGGCATCATAACTTCAAAAGTAATACGTCTCACCTGTTTTGCAGAAAGGCGCCGACTAATTAGCTCCAGTTCATTATCTACTTTCAACGGTAGATTAAACGGTGCCCCGTAACGAACCCCTACAATTGTAGTTCGTACTCTACCAAAGACTACCTCTAAGCCCTCAGATATACCTTCTAGTAATCCCCATAACTCACTATGCCATACAGAAACATGTAAATATAAGATATCCCCACGTCGAATGATATTATCTTGACGAGGCTCTTTGAAGGATAATTGTAGTGAGAAAGGCTTTATTCCTTCCATATCATGCCACCATGTAGCCTCATCTGCAGCTATATGACTAAGAATAGAGAAGAGTGCCGCATGTAGATATCGCCCAGGAAAGGCAGGCAAGCTGCCTCTATTTTGAGCTTCTAAAGCAATAGTAACTGTGCCTAGCATTATTTTTTGCTCCAAGCTTTAATAAATTCACTTGGTGTGCCTAACTTACTTCTATCTTTAAATCGTTTGTGTGGATCATTATCAATAGACATCATTGTCATTGCTTCTCCCCATTTTTTTATTGCAGTTGGGCCATTAGCTAAATTCCAATCCATCATTAAAAGTAAATCCTCAAGCATTTTGGAATAACTCGAACACTCTACTCCAAGTTTTTCAGTTCTATACTCGATAAAAGCCTGAATAAATCTATCTTTCGAAATATCTTTTGATCCTAATTGCCATTTACCACTATCAAATAACGTTTTATATCTAGTTGATTTATCTTGGATATGCAAAGAAGAATTTAACTTAATACTACCCAAGCCAATTGATTTTCCCATACCAAGCTTATAAGATATACTATGTTTTTCACTTGCATAAGAATCAAGGCTCAATGCGAATAATAATGCACCTAACTCTACCTCACTAAGGTCATTAAAATAAATTCTACTACTAAAATTCATATTAGAGTCAATTGGTTGTATATATTTAGAATTTTTAATAACTGGATCGTCTTTACCTATTTTCCATGCATTAGCTTTTGATAAAGGTTGATGCCAATATAATTTATAACCTCTAATAGCACCCGTTTTCATTCCCCAATGATTATAATTTGAGGTCAGAGAATCCATATTTTGTTCCAAATAAAATTGGAAAGATGTTGGTTTTGGACTCATTAATGGATGAGGTAAACTCGTTTCACACCACATAGGTTTATTATCTAAGCGAGCCTCAGAAAAAGATACTCTCCCAGCCCAATTATCTGCATATCCTAAAATACTATCCGTTAAATCAACTATATGGCTTTGACGTTTCAAAGATTCTGGCAGGTGATCCTTTATATTTAAATTATAAGCAATTCGATAGAAACGTCCATGACCAAAATGTTCTACCACATTAGATTTTTCCTTATAAAAACAAGGAACAACATAAGTGATATCCGAACATCCTGTATATGTTTTAGCCGCACTTCCTGATTTACCATTTTCTATATCTAACAAATTAAGTGTTGTACGATTACTATCATAAATATAGCTATTAATAACTGATTCAGGAACAGAAATACTTCTATTTTTAAAATTTCCAGGCTTTGCAATCTGTATAAAGGATGCTTTTCTATTCATAGAGCCAGTATGAATATTTACACTCTGGTCTTGCCACTCAATACTAGCTTGATCCTTCTTAGCACTTAACTCAGGATAATTTTTATATAAAAGAGTTTTAAAGTTAGCATTTACAATAAAACATTCGTTCTCAATTGTTTTTATAAGGAATCCTGCTTTTGCTTTTGTTAATGATCGTTGCTTGCCATTCTCATATATACTTTCAACCATACTAGAATCATAATGCTTACGTAGCTCTTGAACGGGACTAGCTAAACCTCTAAAATATAATCTTTTATCCTCAAAATCACCTATTCCCGTTTTACTATCATATGCATTAAATTTACTTGCAGTAGTAATTTTTAAAATCTGCTTAATCATGCTTTTTATACTACTGCCAGGTATAATTGGATTCTCTGTTCCACCAAAAAATTCTTGGTATTCTTGATCTCCTTTTTTAATAACTTTGCCACCTATAAATAATGGAGTCTGAGTAAAAATATCAATATCTATATATCCCGAATTTTTACCATTATCTAAAACATGTTGTGTATATAACTTTTTTAGTTCTTCAGAGGTATAAGAATCCAATTCAAAAAACTCTGCTGGTATTACCTGCTTTGGTAAACTTATAAAATTATATGGTACAGAAACTGGCTCTGTGGATTTCACTCTTTTATTACCAGAGCTGTGTCTATTATTTGAATATTGATTATAGTTAGAAGAGTTTTTATAATTTTTATTTTTTACATTATTTTTCACATCTTCAAAATTCTCACCATTGACTTTTGCCATATGGCTACGACTAGCCTTCAGTCTGTCAGCGATTGTTTTTGCCATACTAGACCTCCTTATCCACGATTTTGACATATCGATAATCTGTATAGCTCGCTTGATGATTATCTAAATAGCCAATGTAATTACGTGTCGTTAAATAACAGTATTGTTTTGTAGTGGACACAGGAATAATTTGTGAAAGTTTACGGCCTATATCAACTAGGCTTATAAAGCCCTCTACTCGGTTCAACTGTGTACGACCTGCATCAACTTCACCAATCATACGAGAGGAAGAGTCCACGTACGTTACAGGTTCACCAGCTTCATCGTTAATATAACGATATGTAATCTCACCATGTTGTACAGTGAGGCGCAACTCTTCAGTTTCATTAAAGATACGCATGTCTTGTAGATACGCCAAATCTACATCAGTCGTACCATCAGAGAATTGGAAGCCACCTTGCTTGAAATAGCCCCATTTGACTTCATGGACAGACCAAGTAATCACTAGGCCCTCTTGTTTCATCTGTTCTTTTGCTACAGCTAGTACGTTCACATTAGCTGTAGGACCACATGTGCCGGTTGTACGTGTATATACACCTTCATGGCTATGTAATTGTTTACTCATGAGCGCCCTCCTTAGCTAACATTGTATCTTCTGCAGATTGATGTAACGCTTGAACCAAAGCTTCAAGTTTAGTAGCTTCACCTTCTGTAACCTTGCCAGCATTATCGATACCATAGCTTTCACCATGATATTGAACCGCAACATTGTTACCTTTAATGCGGCCATAACCGATTGTACGATTAGCGCCCAACGTAATTTGACCTGTCATAAGATCTTTTACAAGAAGTAACACTAGGCCCGCTTCACTATCACTGCAATCTTTAACAGTTATACGCAATGGGAATGTTAACTGTTTTCCTTTTGTATTACGAATAGGGTGGTCTTGGAATAAAGCACCAGTCATAACCCCTCCAGTAAAGCGGTCTATACGGGTACGAATCTGTTCTTCTTGTTTATAAGTAGTATCTAAATATACTTCATCAACCGTTAATCGCCCTTTACGACTATTCTGATTATCGCTATAACCAAACAAATTTTTTGCAACAGTATTAGATAAGTCTATGGAGTACAAAATATTGCAACATTGATGACGTAATACACCTTTGATAGATGTCCCTGGAATAAAGAGAATTTTAGAATATCCCTCCCATACATCTTCAAAAATAGATTTAATAAGAACTGTATCTTCTAAGTAGCATTCCATATCTATAACAAGGTCTTTGTCAGCAATCATACATCGTTCAGGAATAGCAACAGATGTACCCGCTTTACGTAGTAACCACCCTTTTACATGTTCTGGCTTAGTGAAGTCATAATGCTCTAAAGAAATATCTTTACATGTTATGCGACCTAAACCATTCACCGTACGAGCACCAATGGAGATGCCGTTTTTAAGTAGATTAGCTAACGCTACAAGAGCTCGCTCAATCTTATCCGCTTGATTTTCGTGGCATTGACGAATCACGCAATCGATACGCAATCGACCAGTCGCACCAGCCTCGATGACTTCGAAGTCATATTTTGCGCCATCTTTAGTGACACCACGCACATCGTCTATACAGATGCCATCACGAACGACAATATTTGTATTATTTAATGGAATATCATTGATCTGTAATGCGCTTTGTGTACCTTTGTCATCAATGGAACCAAATAATACATCTTCAGATACAGGTTCAAGGCCTTGAATCGCTTGGCGCAATACGCCTGCTAAGGATGTCCCAGGAATGAATGGTTGGCCATCGTGATAGGTTACCACGATATCATCTACAGTATCATTTAAAATATCATTACTAACACCAGCTCGAATAACGAGAGGGCTTGTGAGTTTGACAGTACCAGTTAGAGTGTACCGCCCTATTACACTTGCAGAGTTTAACATACGACGGTCCTCCTTACTTAATCTTTCTAATATGTCTAAAGAAATATGTCCAATATTCGTAGGCCACTACATTTGAAAGTTTTTGTTTGTCGAGCCCTACCATATCGACTAATTCAGCAGGAATTTCGTAGTATGTTCCACTTTCACCAGATTTTGCCAAACAAGCTGCCACTAATGTAGGCGCATCAAAATCAATGATATACTCCATCAAGTTAACACGTTTTGTTTCACTGCGCGTATAAGCATGCTCTAAATGGAACTCACGCAAGTTCTTTTCAATAACTCTAGGCTCATTTTTCTTTTGCCCTTCTGCCTTCTTGTCTTCCAAAAATTGTTGTAATTGCTTATGACCAGTTTCATGATTTGTACCAAGTTCAGTCAATAATACAGATGCAAAATGCTTAGATATACCACTTCTAGACATAGTACGTTTAATATACGTATCTACATCGTGAGCAGCACGCAAACGAGCATTTACAATAACTTGTTTTTCCAATACCTTTTTAGCAATTTCTTGTGTTGGCATATGTAAAGATTTGAGCTTAGGTGCTTCTTTCTTACCTAATTTCACTAGTTTGAACTCGCCAGGAGTCCATAAACGGCCTTGACCGTAGCCCTCTTGAAGTCGAGTACCCATGCCGTTATACAAGATATTTTGTAGTTTATTTAGATCATCTTGAGACCAACCAGATTCCTTTACAAGCTCTACGATACTACCAGCAGATGCAGACGCTTCAGCGCTACTACGAACGCCCCAAATACTATTAAAGCTTTGCTCCTCTTGATAAGAGGCAAACATAGTACCTACAGAAATATCTGAACCAATTGATTGGACTGCTTGAGCTACTACATGACCAATAGACTCATTACCTAGCACTAATGGCGTATGAAGTCTTACATATACAGAGTTACCACTATTTACTGGCGTTGGAACAGCTGTAATATCACCAATTTCAACGATACAATGACCATATTCAGTACGACGAGAGCGACCGATATGACAATCCAACTGTTTAGGGAATTGACGAACAAACTCTTCTAATGCAGCTTTAGGCCCCACCACAGAACCTACAAATACTTGATTTGGCTCGATGTATTCATAATTAAAGATATTACCATCTTTACTGCGACCTTGTACACGTTCTTGCTCTAAAGAACGAGACATATGCAATTTAATAGCTGTTTCAATTTGTACAGGGCTGCATTCTTTGCCCTCTACAACAACAAAACCTTTAACGCCTTTAAAACCCAAAAGATCTTTACCGGTGTAGAAGTCTACGACATCATCACTGGCATAGCCTTCTGCATTTTTGTTCTTTTGTAAGCTCAACGGTGCTGGAAAAGACGTACCTTTTGGCGTATGCTTATAGGCCGCAACAAATCGTAAGTTACCATAGAATAACTTCATAAAATCCTGATTTTTATGAGCTTCTCTACCAAGCTTATGAGAGGAAATAAACTGAGATGCAAAAAGACCGCGCAATACTCGACCATCAATAGAGCCACGTGTAGATGTTAATACACCTGCCGTGGAGGAATTCGCAATAAGCGTTGGGGATTTAACAGTAATCGTAATATTTACTTGTTCCATAATGTACCCCCTAAAGATTCTAAATCAAAAGACGCATCATCAATTGTGCATTCTACTTGGCCAAAGCCGCGGTTACGTTTACCACCAATGCCAGTCAAATTGCGTACCGCACATGCTAAAATCAATCGTTCTATTTCCGTCATATCTTCCACATCGATTTGACCACTGAAAGCAAGAGCTCTATTGAGAACGCGAGAGTTATGCAACGTCCCCTCTAGTGCTGTACCTGTTACTTGATCGATAGATGTGTAATAACGCATAGATGTGTACTCTTCGAGGACACGTTCCTTCGTAAACACTGCTGGATATTGCTCTTCAAGAGCCGCTAATTCACTAGCTACCACGTCATAATCAGCAATTGTTAAATTAGAAATAGATAATCTAGGGTTATCCTCTGCACCTTCAAGGCGATTAAACAATACCTTTACATCATCAATAGTAAAGGTATTCAAACCTGCGGCATGCATCATTTCAGCTACTTCAATGGCACTTTCATATAAAACACCACGCACACGTTTAGCAGGAATAAAAGGAATTCCATAACGATCATGGACGATAGTGCTGTCCGTGTTGACATCGCCTTGGCCGGACATAAGCATCGTTGGCGACAATAATTTAATAGTTAATGTGTACATACTTACTCCAATCCAGGCAAAACATAATCCATTAATTCTATGGCATCAACATATGGCGTACGCATTTTACCATTTACCTTAGCCCACAGTTTTTCTTTGAAAGCATCCCAACCAGATACAGTAGGCATAAATTTATTAGTGTTGCGCAGCTGCTCGAGGAATACAGTCCACATATGTTCATTATCTTGTAATACAGAACGCAATTCTTTGACCTTATTATGAGCCAGCAAATCACCTGAATATGCTTTATCCTTAACCAAAATAAATTGATTTGTACACTCTAATAATTTTGAAAGAGCAAATATATCTTTTTCAGCTTCAATATTATCGTTAAACACTTGATATGGCCCAAAATGCATATTCCCTGTTAAACTGCTATATTCATTAGCAAAAAACTGCTCCAAAGTAGGTGCGGTCTCACCATGAAGGAACGCAAAATCCATCCAACAAGACTCATTAACCTTGTGCACCGCATTATATTCACGCATTTTAGATTTAGCGCTATCGCAAAGCTGCTCTGCCATTTCATAGCCTCTAAAGAATGGGTAAGACGTAGGAATTACAGCAATACCAGCGCAAGAAGAAATGGATATGCCGTTCTTATCACTCAAGAGTTGTTGCATTAAATAGTGAGAGGCTTGCACTGCAATACGAGCATTGCAAATAAAAGTAATATCATCGCCACCAATGATAATCGGACGGATTGGCAACATATTCTTAGACAATTCGAGGTTTTCATCAAGAATATCGTATTTATCAATAATCCATTGCACCAATGCTTTAAAGCTCTCCAATGTTTTTGTAGCTACACGTTTAGAAAGAGCACTGCGTTCTTCTAATGTTTTACATTGTCTAAAGTGAGCACCCATGTTATTACCATCGATATGAACAATAGCAATATCATTAATTCCTGTTTTACTCTTTTCGGTAGATTGGTTTTGACCTAACTCTTCAAATTCAGATGGAAATACCCAATCAGTCGTTTCCGTACCAAATAAGTCTATTTTTAACCGGCTATTCGCAGCCTCAAAGGCTTCAAATTTAGCTGTGAAGGATGTAGCAACTAAGCGCTTTTCATCGCCAAAGCTTTGCGTTGTATCTGCTACATCACCACTGAAATCACAAATAGTTGTCAAACCTGTATTAGCAGGATGCACTATTGGATTCAATGCAAATTGATTAGCTTTCAATTGTTTATATAATTTGCCGAGATCTGCAGAAAACTGTGTTCCATCAAGAGTAATGTAACCAGTTGTGGCACCTACTTTTAGACCTGGATACTGCACCAAAACTTGAGTCGTAAATTTCTTAACAATATCTTGAACCAAACTTTCATGTTTATCATCTATAAGAACCAGAGCATTACCGCCGCCAATATACGCAACGTATATAGTTTTTGGAAGAGATGTAATGCTGTCACTACGTGTCAACCAGGATGTAGTGTCAGCCTCTACCCCAAGCTTATTGATAATTTCTTTACACAATACATCCTCAAACAATCTATCCACAATAAACGATGCTCCAACATTGGCCTTCAGTTTATTGTTAGCAAAAATATACTTTTGAATAGACTGCACATCAAACAATATGGCATTTACTTGCATAGGCTCACTCCTTACCTATTAACACAACATTTATAAATGACAATATTCTCGAAATTGAACAAACTGAAAGTTGACGATTTTCTCATTTATGCCTGCTTCGTAAGATTCACTCACCAAGCGCTCACTAGTGGCTACTAATACAGTAATTCCCACTGCTAATAGTCGTTCCACTAAAGCGTGACAGTATACAAATTCCCCCTGGCACAAGACAGCCTGTGGATTGAGACTTATAATCCTCCCTGCATATTCCTGTACTAGCTGCCCAATTTCACCAGATGGTAACGCTGGATCAATGAGGGGAAATGGTATATCTACCACCTCACCATATTGATGAGCTGCTGCCAACTGTTCATCCGACCAATATTGAGAAGGATGATTCGTATGATTGATAAACATAACCACTCCTCACTATACAAACTACAAAACAAAATTCATTTATTATTCATCTTTAATGATAGCAAATCGTATAAAAAAAATCACTCATAAATACATGATTTATGAAAGATTTTTCATATTTTATAAATTGTATATAATTACACGAATGTATAGGCTGATACCATATTTTTACATATACATCGGCTCCTACTATCAAGATATATTCTCAGACTTTTCAATATCTACTGTTTCACCTAACGATTTGAGATATGAAATAAAAGCTTGTATTTCTTGTTGAATCCATTTTCTTGGTGCTAGATTATCAAGGCGAGAAAGCTCCGATTTCATATAGTCCTCATAAAGCTCCACCCATTTCTTATTGGTCTCTTTAGATAAAAAACAACCTCGTTCTGATAGATCAAAATCTTCAGGGAGTATCATATGACGATTCAATAGTTTTAATACAAAGCGATCGATTATATCTTGTCTAAATATATCCATTACATCGTACACTAAACTATCTTTTCGATTATTCGTGCTATGTAGAACACCTATGCGTACATCTAAACCAGCAGTCAACAAATAGGCACGTACTTCCCGTTCTAAAAACGAATAGCCATAACTCAAGATAGCGTTAACAGGATCAGGGCTAGGATGACGTCTACGGCCAGAAAATTCCCATGGTTCAGATAATACATGCCCTAATACAGAAAAATAAGTCCTAGATGCTAATCCCTCTATACCACGTAATGTGTCTACTTTTTTTGTTCTTTCTACACGTTTCAGCAACGCTTGCATCGTTCTATGTACGGCCACAAAATTTGGAATGCATTTACTTTTTTTGTACTGATTCAACAAGGCTATTTGACCTTTAATCTTACGTCGAACAATATATTTTGCCCCATCTAAGGCAAATTCTTGATTTTGAAAGCATGCTACTTGCCACAACAAACGTTGTAAAGTCGTATGCTCATCCCCTAAGGTCCCTACAAGCTGATACTTATAATCTACAAACTGAATGAGAGAACCTTGCTTCACTAAAGAAAACATAACCTGCGTAGAAATTTGAATCGTTCGGCCTAATACAAGATTTGATACAGTCGCTATAGGAATTTCTTTAATAACAGAATGATCTTTTTCAAGTACTAACAATCCTCCATCTTGTCGTATCGATATACCAGGTGTCATTACATATAAAGTTTCTAACATCACAACCTCCTAAAAAATTAAATAATCAACATTTTATCCTCTGTTAATGGAATCATTTTATTACACCATATAGGTGTTTTAGCTGTGTCAGAAATAGAGACGATGAGGAGGCGCCGTGTTTCATCCCCTTGTGTTAGCACTTCGAGCTTTTTGGCAATCGTTTCTACTCTAACGTGAGCATGAACACATAAAAACACACTATACTGCACACGATAACAGAAGGATTCTAAATACTTAACTACCTTATTTCTAATTTTAGTATCGGAAATATCATAAGAAATAAGATACCGCATCAGAACCTCCTGTATCTTTACTTTCTACCATTAGTCAGAGAATCAAAAATCATAAACAATACAATCCCACACAAAAATATCCCTATGAAGCCAGTCATCCCATTTACTCCTTTATTAAACGACAATCATTGAATCCGGTCTTTCACCATAATTATTAGGATCTTCATCCCCTGGCATCAGCACTAAACCAATTTTTACAAATCCCATTATTTTAGCCAATGTGGGCTCAAAAATAGCTATTATAGCGGCCACAATATAAATACCTGCTAAATAAGTTGGCCCATTTAAATCATGAATACGCCGCGATGCAATAGCTAACTCTCGAACAACAGAATACCCTATGATTGACCAACCCAATACCCAGAAAAACTTTGATACAGGGGCAAGACTAATACAAAGACCGCCAAGATAGCCAATACCAATAATCATCAACAAATTCATAAAATAAGAGCGACGATTCATACGCCCTGATAAGGACAACATAGACTTTAATTCTTGCTGTAAATTTTCCATAATACCCTCCTTAATAATCATTCCGTGATGGTAATACAAACCACACCAATAAAGTTAAAAACAACATTGCCATATACTACCTCCTATATAAGACCAATTAAACTTGTTGAGTTCATTATACGAATCATACTAAAAGTAAACTAATCAGAAAAACTAGGAACAAAAAAAGAACTGTATCTTTGTGTAACATACACAAGAACACAGTTCTTTATTATTATGTAATTTTTAAGTTAGATATTCCCATTCTTCGACGCATACCGTAAACGGTAAGAGCTGTTGCAACTGTAAATTTACCTAAAGCTACTGAAATTGATAAAGAGTTTCAATACCGTAAACAGTAAGCTGAATCCTTTATCACCTTCGTTTTACCTTTACTTCGTTCAGGTACTTGAGATGTGCGGACCTCATCGTCGCTTTGATTCTCTGCTGTCTCGCACCCTTCTGCGCATACCGTAAACGGTAAGCACTGTTGCAACTATCGCGAAATTCGCTAGTGATAAACGTGTGCAACCGATGTTTCAATACCGTAAACGGTAAGAGCTGTTGCAACTGTCCAGATCTTTATGAAATGGCTAAAGAAAACTTCACGTTTCAATACCGTAAACGGTAAGAGCTGTTGCAACGATATAATGGAATGTCCTTAGGACAACCATATAACTCACGTTTCAATACCGTAAACGGTAAGAGCTGTTGCAACCATAATAATATTTGGTGGCTAGTATTTTTACTAATGGCTGGTGTGTTTCAATACCGTAAACGGTAAGAGCTGTTGCAACGCCAACAAGATAATTTGCGTAGTGAATTATATTTCGCGTTTCAATACCGTAAACGGTAAGAGCTGTTGCAACAGCGTGCCTCAGAAAGCCAGTATTCATGGGCCTTAAAAATAGGTTTTGGCAAACCTCACACCGTAAACGGTCAGATTGGGCTCCCATTTGATCAAAAATGCCGATGAGCATAGGTAAATACTGATGGTAAATGATTTTTCTAAGGTTACAGTAATTATAAGGTTTTCTGAATATTACGTCAATATTCTTTATCATTTTCTTTTTGTCCTATTTTTATTAAAATACTGGTATTATCTAAGTTTAGCAAGCTTTAAATTAATTTTAATACCTTAGAAAAGGATTTAGTCTATCTGCAACATATAAAAAAGACCTACCCATATGACATCATACGAATAGGCCTATATACAATTAAATTCCATCATTACTTTTACTATTAATCCTCGAG
>ERZ772957.1143-NODE-1143-length-18071-cov-3.464476_pt1 | contig 18071 bp, 15 predicted proteins | sample MGYA00580682_ERZ772957 | MGnify/ENA primary metagenome ERZ772957 (study PRJEB29015, sample SAMEA2737921) | human oral metagenome | biome: human oral; feature: human-associated habitat; material: dental | place: China | collected 2025 ...
GCCCCCTGGCCCCCTGACGAATCATCTCCTTCAGGGCATCGCGGGCCTCCTCGTCGGTCTTCTGCTTGAACTGGGTCAGCCGGAGATAGCCGATATCGTCCGACAGCATCTCGTAGCGGACGGACTTGATCTTGATGATCTCCCGCATCATCTCGAATTTCAGGAGCTCCTCCTCCCCGTCCCGGCGAATCCAGAGGGTCACCCGGGTATCCGGCCTGCCCCTCATGCGCTGGACAACCCGCTGGGAGTCCCACCCCAGAACGACATCGTCGTCCACCTTGACGATCTGATCCTTGGGCTTCAGCCCCGCGCGCTCCGCCGGCGTGTCCTCCATCGGGCTGATCACCAGGACCCTGCCGTCCCGTTCCCCGATATACATGCCCAGGCCGCCGTAGCGCCCCTCCATCTCGATCTCCTCATCCTTGAGCTGATTGGGCGACACAAAACGGGTGTAGGGGTCCTCCCAGGCCTCCACCATCCCCTTCATCGCGCCGTGCAGCAGCTTGTCCTCGGGAGCCGGCTTGGAGGCGGCATCGACCTGATAGGTCTCGATGATCGCCCTCGCCTGACGCATGAGCCAGAGCGAACGGGCGCCGAAGGGGGATATGCGCTCCAGATCGTTCAGGTCCGACGCCCCGGCGCTCCCCATGAATACGTTTCCCGCTGCCACGGCCGCGGCCACGACGCACAGCCACGCTACACCCCACAATACCCTTCCGCGTCTTCTCTCCATCGCTTCCAACTCCATCCTCGACATCTGCAAAGCCATACGTTAAAACTTACGTCCCCGTCCCATTCGCTATCGGCGCTTCCCTAAAGGCGCCTTAGGTAATTCATCGGGTCCTTCGCCGTGCCCCCCTGTCTCACCTCGAAGTGCAGGCTGTACTGGCCGGAGGCACCCGTGTTGCCCACCGCCCCCAGGACCGACCCCACGCGGACGGCGTCCCCCTCGCTCACCGAGGTCCTGCCCAGGTTCGCGTACACCGTGGAGAGGTTGTCGCCATGATTCACAATCACGACCTGGCCCAACCCCCGAAGCCACCCGCTGAACAGGACCTCCCCGGGACCGGCGGCCTTTACGGGCGCCCCCGCCGCCGCCCGGATGTCGATGCCGGAGTTGAAGACCTTCGTCCTAAATACGGGGTGATTCCTCGAACCGAAGAGGGTGATCACGGCCCCTCGAAGAGGCCATTCCAGCCGGGCCCCCTTGGCAAGATAGGAGTAGTCCTGCCGCTTCGGCCCCGTTACCCGGGATGGCCCCTCCTGCTGAGACGTTGGAGGCGTATTTCCCGGGGGGGGGGGCGTACGCGGCCGGCCGCCCTCCGACTGCCGTCGGTGCAACAGGTCCAGGATCCTCTGGCCGACCTCCCGCTGCGCGGCCTCCATCTCCCGGGCGGCCTCCTCGGCCTTTCGGCGCTGCCCCAGAACGTTCCGAAGCAAGGCATTCGCCTGCGCGATCGCGGCATGGTGCCTGCCGCGTTCCTTCTTTAGATCCTCCGACTGGCGCGCCAGCTGAGCCCTGTTCTTCTCTAGGTTGACCTTCGCCCCTTCCAATTCCCTTATCTTTTCCCCCAGCTCCTCCAGGATCACCCGGTCCTGCCGGGACAGGCGGTCCAACATGTAGGACATGATCATGGCCTCATGGGTGTCCTCGGTGGAAAGCAGAAGGTTCAGCTCCGCCCGCGCATCGTATTTGTATATGTCGAGAAGGCGGTGACGAAGCGCCTCAACCAGGTTCTTCATGGACCGATCGATCCGGGCGACATCCTCGTTCAGCTCGCGCGCCGAGTCCTGCAGCCGTTTGGACTGGAGCTCGAGAAGTTCAATTCGGGCCCCCGACATCTGCGCCTGCTGGCGCAGCTTCGTGATCCGCCCCAGCAGGCCCTTCGCCTCCTGCGCCTTTTTTCTGGCCGTCTCGTTGTACTGTTCGATCTGACGGTCCAGAGTCTGCCGGGCGCGTTCCTGGATGGCTATCAGGACATCCAGGTTCTCGGTCCTCTCCGCGCCTGCCGTGGGCGCGGAGAGGACCGCACGAACAGGGCCAAGGGCCTCCCCCAACAGGAGAAGGACCACAGCCAGACAAACATACCGTGCCTTTGCAACGCGCGTCAAGAAATCGATTCCTCCATTATCGAATCCTCCATCGCGGGCCACCTATCGCTTGAGGTAATCCAGAGGGTTCTTGACGGCGCCCCCCACCCGGACCTCGAAGTGCAGGTGATAGCCCGTCGCGGTCCCCGTCCTGCCGACCCTTCCAACGACGGTCCCAGCCCCCACGACCTGCCCCTCCCTCACGGAGGTGGAGGAGAGATGCGCGTAGACGGTGGAATAACTGCGTCCATGATCCAGGATCACGACCTGTCCGTAACCGCGCAGCCATCCATCGAACAGGACCTCGCCGGCGGCGGCGGCCCTGACAACGGTACCGGAGGGCGCCGCGATGTCTATTCCCGAATGAAAGGCCCTCGTCTTAAATATAGGATGGATGCGCTGGCCGAAGGGGCTGGAGATCGGTCCCCGGAGAGGCCAGTCGAACATCGACCCCCGGCCCCGGCCCGCAAGGTAATCCACCCCTCCGCCCTTTCCTCCCCGCCCCTGCGGGGCCTGAGCCTCCCGCTCCTTCTTGCGGCGCATCAGGGTCAGGATGGTGTGCCCAACCGCCTTCTGGGCCTCCTCCATCTCCCGCGCGGCCTTCTCGGCCAGTGCCTTCTGCTTGCGGATGTCCCCGATGAAGCTGTTAGTCTGCTGAATCGTACCCCTGTAGCGCACCCTCTGCGCATTCAGGGCCTCGCTCTGCTTTGCCAGGCGGGCTCGGTGGTCGTCCATGGTCCTACGGGAAAGCTCCATCTCCTGCATGCGATCCTGAAGCTGGGTCAGAAGAACCTCGTCGTTCCGGGCCAGCATCCTCATGATATGGACGGCCTCGAGGGCCTCGAAGGTGTTCCGGGAGGAAAAAAAGAGGTTCAGCTCCTCGGTCGCCCCGTATTTGTACATGTCGACGATCCGATTCCGCAGCCGGTCGAGGAGCTCGTCCACCTTGATCTGCTCCCTCGCCATCTCCGCGTTCAAAAAGGCGACATCCTCCTGAATACGGTTCCTCTGAAGCTCCAGCACAGAAAGTTCCTGACCGGCGACGGCCTCATTCTGCTGCAGCTGATCGATGCGCCCCAGAAGCGACTCGACCTTGGTGTTCAGCTGTTTGATCCGGGTATGATAGTCGCTGATGCGCTCTTCCAACTTCTTGCGTCTCTGCTCCTCAGCGGCGATCCGTGCATCCAGCTCCGAAACGCCCGACGCACGGGCCGGGAGAGGGACGCAGGCCATCCCCGTCGCCAGCAGACCCCAAAGGAGCAGACGCGTCCACGTACGCAAGGGATCGTCCTCGGATCTACTCGGGGCTTGTGGCCGAGTGCATGAAGCGGGCCACGACGATGCAGCTGCAAACCCAGCCCAATGTCGCCCCGAACCCGATCAGAAGGATGCAGAAGCGGCCGATGAGCCTGGAGTCACTCGCCAGGGTGAGGAAGGGAAGGTTCTCCTGCAGGATGCGGATGCCGGGCAGATAGGTCGCGACGATCCCCGTCACGGCAATAAGGGCCCCCAGCAACACCAGAAATGTCCCCTCGAGGACGAAGGGCGTCGCGATGTAGCTTCGGGTCGCCCCCACGAGATACATGATGGAGATCTCCTCCCGACGCGAGTAGAGGGAGATATGAATAGTGTTGTAGACCACCAGGGACGTGACGACGACGGACAGGGCAAACATCAGGAGCGCGATGCGGGCGGCCACATGGGAGAGGGCCGAGACCCTCTGCACGACCATGCCGGCATAGACCACGTCGTCGACCTCCGGCATGGACATGAGGGTGCGGACAAGGGGCTCGACGTCCTTGGCGCTGCGGACTCGGACCTTGAAGTTCCAGGGGATGGGGTTCGTCCCCATCAGGTCCAGGGCCCGGGACTGGCTTCCCATCTTCGTCTGAAGCCTGACGAGGGACTCGTCGGGGGAGAAGGCCTGGAGATCGGCCACGGAAGGCATCGATCGAATGTTCCCCGCGACGCGCTCCACCTCGCTGCCCTTCTTCAGGAACACCTGGACGACGAGCTCGCTCTCCAGCTGCGACAGAAAGGTCCTGATGTTGAGGGAGAAGAGGGTCGTCAGCCCCAGGATCCAAAGCATGACGGAGGCCGTGATGAGGGTGAGCAGCCCCAGGATCCAATGATGGACGAGCAGCCGCCCCATATCCCGCAGAATGTACTTAAAAGTCGTCATTCAGCTGGTACCTCCCCGCCCTTTCGTCGCGAATGACCCTGCCGGCGTCGAGCTCGATTACCCGCTGGCGGCACGAATCCACGATGTACTGATTGTGGGTGGACATGACGACCGTCACCCCGGCCGCGTTGATGGCGAAAAGAATCTTCATCACGTCGGCGGCCGTGCGGAAGTCCAGGTTTCCCGTCGGTTCGTCCGCGATGAAAAGCGAGGGCGAGTTGGCCAGGGCGCGGGCAATAGCCACGCGCTGCTGCTCCCCGCCCGAGAGCTGGGTGGGCTTCATGTAGCGGCGGCGCCACAGCCCCACCTGCTCGATGACCTTGTTGGCCCGGTGCTCCACCATCTTGCTGGGGACGGCCATGGCCTCCATGACGAAAGCCACGTTCTCGTATACGGTCAGGTGCGGGATCAGCTTGAAATCCTGAGCCACCAGCCCGACATCCCTCCTGTAATAGGGGACATCCCCCGCCCGCATCTTGCGCAGATTGTTGTCGTTGACGAACAGGTTTCCCCGTGAGGGCAGGAGCTCCCGCGTGATCAGGCGCAACAGCGTCGACTTTCCGGACCCCGTAGCCCCGATGACGTAGACGAACTCCCCCTTGTCGATACTGAGATTCACATCCCTCAAAGCGACGATATCGGGTTCGAAAACCTTGAATACGCCCGAGAATTTGATCTTCATTACGGACAAATCCCCTTTTCGCCTCGCAGTCCGCGTCCCGGCGCTACCGTCTTCGGCGGGTCCAAGCCAAAACTGCGGCACTGACTATCTGTGCCGCGGTCAGACCGTAGTATTCCTTCAGGTCCTGAGGCGCTCCACTCTGCCCGAAGCCGATCTCGACCGCTACGGGCTGCACGGGGATCGGATACTCCCTCGCCGCCAGACCAGCCACCGTCTCGAAGAGCCCACCGGGCAGAAAATGTTCCTCCGCCGTAACGCAACATCCGGTGCGCTGGATGGAGGAGAGCAACGGTCGCGCCGGGAACGGGGCCAGGCTGTAGCAGTCGATGACCTCCGCCCCGATATCCTGCTGGGCCAGTATGTCGGCGGCCCTCAGAGCTTCTTGGACCATGATACCACACGCACAGAGGGTGATGTCCGCCCCCCGGCGCAAAACGCGCATTCCGCCAAGGCGCATCCGCGCGTCCTCCTCGGGGGGAAGGTGCGGGGACGCCTCCTCCGTTCCGGGCACGACGCCTCCAAGCCTGACATAGGCGGGCCCCCCCCTCCCGACGGCCTCGCGCAGAAGCGCCACCGTCGAGCGAACGTCCGACGGAACGAGGACCTTCATGTTGGGAAGGGAGCGCATCAGGGCGATATCCTCGAACATCTGCCTCGCGCCACCGGTATATCCGGGGCCGAAGCCCGCGTCGCACCCCACCAGGCAGACGGACAGAGAGGGGAGTGCGACCGCGGAACGAATCTGGTCGTAGGCCCGCCCGGCCAAGAACGAGGCGCAGGATGCGACGACGACCCTCCTCCCCCCAAAGGCCATCCCCGCCGCCGTCAACACCAGCCCCTGCTCCGCCAGCCTAGAGGCATGAGGACGCCCGGCAACCGGATCCGATACCCCCTCCCCCAGGACGACGAGCCCGGGGAACTCCTCCCCTCTCCCGTCGAACGCCTCGCGCAGAATCGCACCGCAATCCATTGCCCTCCCGGCCTCGACGTTCGTCATGACGGCACATCCTCGAGGCCCCGAATCAGGAGCTCCGTGATCTGGCTGTCCAAAACGCTCGCCTCGTCCAGGGGACACTCCCGAAGGGACGGGAGGCCCCTGCCGAGAACCGTCCGCGCCAGTACAACCCTGAACCGCCCATCCGAACGATTCTCCAAACCGGAAAGGGACGATCCGGCCTCCTCGAGGGACGCATAATCGTGCCCATCCGCATGGGCGACGCGGCAGCCCATGGCGGAGAGCCTATCCGCGGCCCAATCGCCCCCCCCCGGAGTCCCGCGGCCACAAGAGGGCGTTTCCGGACATTCCACGATCAGGGTCAGATTTTCCGGAGCACGGACAGCGGCCAGGGCCTCCCAGGTCGCCCCCATCCCCAGTTCCTCCGCGCCCAAGAGGCAAAAAACATGTGCAGCGAGCTGGTCATCCTTCAAGGACAGGGCGAGCCCCAGGGCGATCCCGGCACCCATCCCCGGGGCGCCGCAGGACACGTCGACGCCAGGGGTCCGCGGGCACTCGGGGGCCGCCTGGAGCAGGCTGCCCAGGCGGGCATAACTCCAAAGCTCGTCACGCCCGAAAAAGCCGCGCTCCGCAAGCACGGCATACAGCGCCGGGGCGGCCGATACACGGCTGAGGACGAAGCGGTCCCGGTTGTCCTCGTCCGCCCCTCCGGGGCCGGTCCGCAGGACCGCCCCGTAGAGCCAGACCAAAAGCTCGACTGCGGAAAAGGAGGAGAACAGGCTCCCCGCACTTGCGTTTCTGAGCATGCCGACGATGTACCGGCGCACCACGAGGGCACGCCCCTGCAGCGTTTTCAACAACACGGGGTCCAAGAGACACCCCTCCCCTTTCCCGTGGACCGGAATGGCCCGCCCCTCCGGAGAACACGCGAGGACGCAGGCTCCGTTTTCAACATACGCACACGCAAAAAATTTTACAACAGGGAGCTTCAGATAAAAAAGTCTCGACGGAAAAAGCCCCCGGCATCCGAACGGATGCTCGGGGGCAGGGCTTTCCGAAACGCCGCCGAGGGCGGAGGATAACCGCCGCTTCTCACAGCATCGAGACGACCCCTCCCGGCTCCGGCGCGTAGCGGGCACGCTCACTCAGCGCCCGGGAGACGTCGTACTCCCCCCATACGGCCAGGAGCAGCTCCTTCAGGGAGAGCTTGCGGCGCTCCCGAACCTCTCCCCACAGGATCGGGGGGAAAAAGGCCCAAAGGTTGAAAGCCGCGCGCTCCCGCGTGCCAAACCGGGACAGGACCAGGTATCCCGAGCTGGGATTGAACAGGAGGAGAGGCACGGTGTTCTGGGAGATCATGTGCTGGAGGTCCTCCTTGGAGAACGACAGCGCCTCGAGCTCCGCAAGGTCCTTTTCCCCGGGGAGGTCGAGGATGGAAAACCATACCCGGGCGGGGGCGTCGGGATCGGAAAGCTTCGGACCGGCCTTCAACCAGGCGCGGAGCCGCACCATGACATCGAACTCACCGCGGGCGAGCGCGAAGCGCAGGGCCCAGTATCCCTTTCGGAGGAGCTCGTCCTCCTCCAGGAAGCGGCTGAAGGCCCTCTCGTCCCGGAAGGGGACCCCATCCGCAAAGGCGGCGTTCCCCCTCATCAGTCCCCTCAGGATGAGGACCGCGGAGAGGTGCTCTCCCGGAGGTTCCGTCTGGGCCAGCAGCGCGTCCCGCAGACTGGTGACGAGCTTCGGCGGCAGCACCGTGACGGCAGCGCCGTCCACGGCGAGGGACAGTTCCCTGTCCTCATAGGGGAACAACTCCCGAGGTTCGTCGCCCGGCCTCCCCCATATCCAGCGCTCGGGGGCTCCCGTGGGAGAGCAGCCCAAAAGGTAGCGGTTGTACGGCAGCAAAACCATCACGAAGGGACCTCCAGGATCGGGGACCCCCTCGGGGAGGGACACCTGCGGCAATTGGGCCAACGTTCCATCGGACATCAATTCAAAGATCAAACCGCTCCCCCCCTGCTGAAGAAGACAAGACAACACCCGAAAAACCAAAACGCGCTTTCACCCTATACACTGGGAGAAGGAGAAGCGCTGATTCAATCCCTACCAAGTCGCAGCCTCCGGTAATGCGCTCCAGACATCTCCTCGAGCGTGTGCCGGACGTACTCCGTCATCCCTCCGGCCTCGCTCAGCGCCTCTAGACGGTTCTTGATCCCCTCGTACTCGGACAGGAGGAGGCCCCTCAAGGCGGCCTCATCCCTCTCGTACTCCGCGAAACGCTCCCAGAGGTCATTATAGCAAAGGGTAAGGACCCAAAACCACAGGCAATTTTTAGAAAGCGCCGATTAAAACAAGAACGCATACCTTGCCAAAAGGAAATATGCAAAACGTCTGTGGGAAAAAAGCGCCAGCGCTTCCCTAGATTGAGCGGAGCGCGAATGGGGAGTAAAATAAAAAGTTGTCGAAGCGCCCCTTACAGGTTGTGGGCTTGTATCGGACCGCCGGCGGCGGAGCGACAAAAACAGAGGAGGAATGAGGATGTCTACAATAGGGGCGTACGATGCGGAGAGCTTCAAAAGGGTGAACCGAACTCCGGTCCGTACGACGATAGAGACCCTGTTCTATGGAAACAACGTGAAGCGGGTGCGCGACCTGCGGGAGGCCTATGCCCTCGCGAAGGACAGTCCTGGAACGGTGGAGCTGACGGGCATGCCCGTCTTTCGGCCGGAGGATCTGGAGCTGCCCGCGGACGCCAACGTGCTGCTCTTCAACGACGGTGCGGTGTTCGGCAGGACGGCCGCGGCGCGGCGCATCGTGGGGTATCCCGACGTCGACGTCGCCGCGATGGCGGGCGTGGTGCGCGAGGCGGTCTACGGGATGCGCTACCGCAAGGTCTACACGGCAGACGCCTACGTAGGGCTGGAGGAGGACTTCATGGTGAAGGCCCACCTGGCCCTGCCCCAGGGGTTCGAGAACAATCTCTACAGCTGGATGTTCAACTTCCAGCACGACAACGCCCGCTATCGGGAGATGTACGCCCGGTCGCGCCGGGTCTCCGACGTGGACGGGGACATCTTCATCTTCGCGGACCCCGATTGGACGCATCCCGACTACCCGCTGGGGCTGGCGTTCTTCTCGCCGGAGGAGAACTGCGCCGCCGTGCTGGGGCTGCGGTACTTCGGCGAGCTCAAAAAGGGGACCCTGACCCTGGCATGGGGGATAGCCTCCCGCAACGGCTACGCCTCCTGTCACGGCGGGCTCAAGCGCTACTCCATGAAGGGCGGTAAAAAATTCGTCCTGGCGGCCTTTGGCCTGTCGGGCTCGGGCAAATCCACCATCACGCACGCGGCGCACGGCGGCAAATACGACATCACGGTGCTGCACGACGACGCCTTCGTCGTCAACGTCCGCGACAAGTACGCCATAGCGCTCGAGCCCTCGTACTTCGACAAGGTCCAGGACTATCCCATCGGTTGCGAGGCCAACAAGTACCTAGTGACGATGCAGAACTGCGGGGTCACGGTCACGGCGGAGGGCCGGACGATCGCCGTCACCGAGGACGTGCGCAACGGCAACGGGCGAGCCATGAAGTCGCGGCTGTGGTCGCCCAACCGCATCGACCGCATCGACGAGCCGCTGAACGCCATCTTCTGGCTGATGCGAGACCCCACCATTCCGCCGGTCCTGAAGCTGGAGGGGCCGTCCCTGGCCTCCGTGATGGGGGCGACCCTCGCCACGAAACGGACGACCGCGGAACGCCTCGCCCCCGGCGTGGACCCCAACGCGCTGGTCTGCGAGCCCTACGCCAATCCCTTCCGTACCTATCCACTGGGCCTGGACTACGAACGGTTCAAGCGTCTGATCGAGGATGGCGTGTCCTGCTACGTCCTCAACACGGGGGACTTCATGGGGACGAAGGTGCGGCCGGCTCATACGCTGTCGATCCTCGAGGCCATCGTGGAGGACAGGGCGAACTGGGTTCCCTTCGGCGACTTCTCGGGCATGAAAACGCTGGAGCTCCCCGACTTCAAGATCGATGCGCGGGACGAGGCCTACCGCGGCCAGCTCAGAGCGCGCTTCCAAGACAGGCTGAACTTCGTCGTCTCCCGCGAGACGGAGCGCGGGGGCATGGACAGGCTGCCGGACGACGCCCGCGAGGCTCTGGAACGGGCCGTGGCCGAGATGAGCTGAAAGCACGTTCCCCGGAATTTTCTGAAGTTGTATTATAATGAGGTCATTCGGGCCGACGGCCTCCCCTGGCTGTTGGCACCGTTTCTTGTCGACCAGGAAACGGTGCCGGGCGTGAGCTTCGGGGAGGATGGGGGAGGTCGGCTCGAATACAGTTTCATTTTGAGGGGAGTTTTAAAATGAGATTGCCGACGTTCAAGGGGGGGATTCATCCGCCCGACGGGAAGTCCCTGACGGCGGAGAAGACCGTTGAGGTCTTATCCCCCAAGGGGGATTTGGTCTACCCGTTGTCCCAGCATCTGGGGGCTCCTTGCGCCCCTCTCGTCAAGCGGGGGGATCGTGTCCTGCTGGGGCAGAAGATTGCGGACACCGATGCCTTCGTCTCTGCACCGATTCTGGCGAGCGTCTCCGGGACGGTGAAGGAGATAGGGTTCCGGATGACGATTCCGGGCAGCTTCGAGACGTGCATCGTCGTGGAGAACGACGGGCAGTACGAACACGCTCCGACGCTGTTGGAAGACCTGGGCCGAAAGCCCGAGCGCGGGGACTACCTCAAGCTCATCCGGGCCGCCGGAATCGTCGGGATGGGAGGGGCCTGCTTCCCCACGCACGTCAAGCTGTCGCCTCCGGAGGGGCGCGTCATCCGATGGATAATCGTGAACGGCGCGGAGTGCGAGCCCTTCCTGAACTGCGACAATCGTCTGATGCTGGAGCGTCCCGAGCCCATCATCGAGGGGCTTGAGCTCTGCCTAGAGCTCTTCCCCGACGCGGAGGGCATCATAGCCATCGAGGAGAACAAGCCCAGGAGCATTGAACGGCTTCGCGGCGAGCTGTCCGAACACGACGGCTCGCGCATCCGCGTGATGCCCCACGCGGTCAAGTACCCACAGGGTGCGGAGAAGATGCTGATCTGGTCCGTCACGGGCCAGGAGATCCCTCCCGGAGCCCTTCCCGCGGACGTGGGCTGCATCATCCTGAACGTCCGGACGCTCTATCACATCTGGCTTGCCCTCACTCAGGGAATCCCAGTCATGGACCGTATCGTCTCGGTCACCGGCGACGTGGTCTCCGACCCCAAGAACCTCTCGGTCCCGCTGGGGACCCCGGTTCGGGAGCTCGTCGAGGCCGCGGGCGGCTTCAAGGAGGATCCGGTGAAGGTCCTGGCCGGAGGGCCCATGATGGGCATCTCCATGCGCTCCCTGGACGTTCCCGTGGTCAAGGGGACGTCCGGGATCCTGGCCCTCTCGTCCCGTTCGGCCGCGCTGCCCGTCGAGTCCAACTGTCTGCGCTGCGGGCGCTGCGTTGCGGCCTGCCCGATGCACCTCGTCCCGTCGGACCTGGACCGTGCGGTGCGCCGCAGGGACTACGCCGGGTTCGAGCGCGCCGGAGGCATGAACTGCATCGAGTGCGGCTGCTGCACCTACGACTGTCCCGCCTCGCGGTTCCTCACCCAGACCTGCCGCAACGGCAAGGCGGCCGTGATGGCCGAACGCAGAAAGCAAGCACAGAAGGGGGCGCAGAAGAAATGACCGAACGTTTTGCGGTGGGCAGCTCTCCCCATATCCATGCTCCCCTCGATACACAAAAGATCATGGCGTGGGTCCTCGCCTCGCTCCTGCCGGCCGGGGCCGCGGGGGTCTGGTTCCTGGGGGGCTCCTCGCTTGCGGTGATCGCCACCTGCGTGACCGTCTGCGTGGGGTCGGAGTTCCTCTGGCAGCGCCTCGCGGGGCAGCGCGTGACGGTCTCCGACCTCTCGGCGGCGGTAACGGGGCTGCTCCTGGCCTACAACCTGCCGCCCACCATCCCGCTATGGATGGCCGCCTGCGGCTCCGTCTTCGCCATCGTGCTGGTCAAGCAGTTCTTCGGCGGTCTGGGCGGCAACATCGTCAATCCGGCCCTGGCGGCCCGCGCCATGATGCTGATCTCCTGGCCCGTAGCCATGACGACCTGGACCGTACAGGGCGTCAGCGGCGCGACGCCCCTGGCCTTCCTGAAGGGAATGGGCGCCGCGGCCGCCGTGTCGCAGGCCACGAGCGCAGCTACGCAGGCCACGTCCCCCTCCGTTCTGCAGTCCTTCTGGAACATCTTCATCGGCAACGTGGGCGGCTGCATCGGGGAGACCTCGGCCGCAGCGCTCCTGCTGGGCGGGGCCGTCCTGATCTGGAGGGGGATCATCTCCTGGCGGATCCCCGTCGTCTACATCGCCACGGTGGCGGTGCTGTCGCTGGCGTTTGGGCGCGCCGGGGGTCCCCTCTATGAGGTCCTGGTCGGCGGCCTGATGCTGGGGGCCTTCTTCATGGCCACGGACTACACCACGTCGCCCATGACGGCGAGGGGGCAGTTCGTCTTCGCCGCCGGGTGCGGCCTGCTGACGGCCCTCATCCGAACCTTCGGCAGCTACCCTGAGGGGGTCTCCTATTCCATCTTGATCATGAACCTGACCGTTCCCCTGATCGACAGGCTGACGGTCCCCAGAATCTTGGGGGAGGCGAGAAGATGACGGACGCTGCCGAGATGATGCCGACACCGGAAAAATCTCCGCTCGGAAAACTGGTGGGCAAGTCGCTGTATTTGGGGGGTACCCTGTTTCTCGTCACCGCCGTGACGGGGCTCATCCTGGGGCTCGTTCAGTGGGCGACGGCCGACGCGATCCGCGCGGCGCAGGAGAAGGAGAAGGCTCTGGCCCTCAAGGCCGTGATGCCCGACGCCGAGAGCTTCAAGCCCATGGACCTGGTCCCCGGGGCCGGCTCCGTGCTGGGGGTCGAGGAGGCTCTGAAAGGGAGCGATACGGTGGGGCATTGCATTACCGTGACCGCCAAGGGATATGGAGGGCCCATCGAGATCGTCGTGGGGGTGACGAAGGGCGGGGCCGTTCGGGCTATCCGGATCCTCGAGCAGTCGGAGACGCCGGGCCTGGGGGCCAAAGCGCCGGAACCGTTCTTCTCCGGTCAGTTCGAGAACAGGGAACGGCTGCCTTTGAACGTGGTCAAGCAGACGCCCTCCGCGCCCGATGAAATTCAGGCGATCTCCGGCGCCACCATCACCTCCTCCGCCGTGACCGCCGGGGTCAACGCCGCGGCGGACTACTGGAAGCGTAATATCGAGGGGGGCCTGAAATGACAAATCCGTTAAAGATCGTGACCAACGGAATCCTGAACGAGAATCCGACCTTCGTCCAGTGCATCGGGCTTTGTCCGACGCTCGCCGTATCCACCAGCGTCATGAACGGCATGGGCATGGGGGTCGCCGCGATGTTCGTCCTGATCGCCTCCAACGCCGCCATCTCCCTCCTTCGCAAGGGGGTTCCCGAGGAGATACGCATCCCTATCTTCATCGTCGTCATCGCGGGGTTCGTCACCGTCATCCAGTTCCTGATGGCGGGCTTCGCCCCCGAGCTCAACAGGGCGCTGGGCATCTTTATCCCGTTGATCGTCGTAAACTGCATCATTCTGGCACGTGCCGAGGCGTTCGCGTTCAAGAACGGCGTCCTCGCCTCCGCCTTGGACGGTCTGGGCATGGGGCTGGGCTTCACCGCCGCCCTGACCTTCCTGGGCTCCATTCGCGAGTTTCTGGGGAACGGGACCCTCTTCAACGTGCCCGTCGCCCCCGCGGGCTTTCAGCCCGCCCTCCTGATCGTGCTCGCCCCCGGCGGCTTCATCGTGCTGGGGGTCTGCATGGCGGGCTTCCGCGCCCTCCAGGCCTGGTGGGCCGAACGCCGTGGCCGACCCCGGCCGGAGGCCCCGCTCGGCTGTTCCGGCTGCGCCATGAGCGCGGTCTGCGGCGCCGGTGAGCCCGAGGCCGCACCCAAGGCCGCCGAGGAAGGGGGCAAGGCCTGATGGATCTGCTGCTGCTCTTCGTCAGCTCCATATTCATCCACAACATCCTGCTGTCTCGCTTCCTGGGGTGCTGCCCCTTCATGGGCGTCTCCACCAGGCTGGAGACGGCCAGGGGCATGGGGTTGGCCGTGGTGTTCGTCATCATGCTCTCGTCCCTGATGACGTGGCTGGTCTATCACTACGTGCTCGTGCCCCTGCATCTGGAGTATCTCTACACGCTGTCGTTCATCCTCGTGATCGCGGCCCTGGTGCAGTTCGTCGAGCTGGCGCTGAAGAAGCTGAACCCTGGGCTCTACAAGTCGCTGGGGATCTTCCTGCCCTTGATCACGACCAACTGCGCGGTTCTGGGCGTCGCCGTCATCAACATGAACGAGAACTACACCCTGGCCCAGTCGCTCGTCAACGCGCTCGGCTCCTCCCTCGGCTTCCTGCTCGCCATCACCTTGATGGCGGGGATACGGGAGCGCCTGGACCAGAACGACGCCATTCCCAAGTGTTTGAGGGGCCTGCCCCTTGCGCTCGTCACCGCCGGGCTGATGTCCATCGCCTTCATGGGCTTCAGCGGCATGGTCAAGTAGCCGGGAGGGGGGACGAACATGGACTTCATGTACGTTTTGTTCTATCCCACGGCGCTGATGGGGGCCCTGGGTCTGGTCTTCGGTGTGCTGCTGGCCCTGGCCTCCGTGGCCTTCTTCGTCAAGCCGGACCTTCGGGTCCAGCTGATCCGCGAGGCCCTGCCCGGCGCCAACTGCGGAGGATGCGGCTACCCCGGGTGCGACGGCTACGCCGAGGGCGTCGTGGCCGACGGGGCCAAGACGAACCTCTGTTCCGTCGGAGGAGCCGAGGTCACGGCACGCATAGCGGAGATCATGGGGGTACAGGCCGAGGAGACCGTCCCCATGCGCGCTTTCCTGAAGTGCAAGGGGACCCCGGCGCGTTCGCCGCGCACGGTCCTCTACAGCGGCATCCAGGACTGCCGTTCGGCGGCCATCCTGCCCGGCGGGTCCCCCAACGCCTGTCCCTTCGGCTGCATGGGGTTCGGTACCTGTGTCGAGGTCTGCGCCTTCGGCGCGCTTTCCATCGTGGATGGGTTGGCCACGGTGGACGCGTCGAAGTGCACCGGCTGCGGCGCCTGTGTCGCCGTCTGCCCGAAATCCGTACTGACGCTGATCCCCAAGAGGGAAAACGTCGCCGTGGCCTGCAACTCCCACTGGAAGGGGCCGACGGTCAAGAAGGTGTGCAGCATCGGCTGCATCGGCTGCGGAGTCTGCGCCAAGGTCTGCCCGGCGACCGCCATCACGATGGATCGCGACCTCGCGGTCATCGATCCGGAGAAGTGCGTGAACTGCGGCACGTGCATCGCCAAGTGCCCGTCCAAGTGCATCGACTCCATGCCCGCCTGCTGAAGCCGCGAGAAGCCGGGGGCATCCTGGCCCCGGCCATATAATGGGAATGAGAGAGGCGTAAGCGCGAAGAGGATGCCCCTGCGGGGCATCCTCTTCGCGTCGGGGTGGCCGTTACCGGCCATCCAGTTCATGGAGCAATCTCGATCATCAACAGGGATGTGCCCCTGCCGGGCCATCTCCTCAAATTGTACGAGCAGTTCTTTTTCTTCTTCGATGGACAAGTAGGCTCTGCATCTTTTTGTGGGACGTCTGCGCAGACCGTCAACGCCCCTGTCGATAAAGGCCGACCAGAAGATGCGGACCTAGTTGGGATGATAGCCTGTGATGGGACTGATTTGCCCAGCAGTCATGCTTTTGGTGATCCGCAGCAGAACACATTGAGCCCGACGATATTCCCGGGCATCCTGGACTTGATTGAGAAACTCCATGAGTTTTTTTATTAACACGATGTTCGGAATGGGACGCTACGGACGCATACCTATTTAATTTGTCCCTAACGCGATTTGGTATTAACACTGTTTTTGCAAACAGTCCCTGCTAGGTGCTCTTTTTTTACCTGCGGTTTTGGAATTGGAATAAAATCAGCAGCTTGGGGCTTCGCCCCAAACCCTACTCATCAAAATCTTGGGGCTTCGCCCCAAACCCCACTCAAGGGACTCGTCCCTTGAGAATCCCACTTAAAACGGCCCCTTATTCTAACCTTGAGAATCCCACTTAAAACGGCCCCTTATTCTAATTCCAGATCATTCGTAGACGATAGACAGAGAGCCAAGCATACAAAGAAATACGTCGGGAACGGAATTTGCAAAGCATCCAAGATAAACCTTTACTTACGTCGACAACGCGGTAACGGTACCGCGTGTCGACGTAAGCGACTGACACGCCATTCAAGACCTGCCGGTCTTGAAGAGGCGGTCATCTGCTTAAACGAAGTATACGAGTGATTTGGAATTAGAATCATCCCAGCCCTTCCGGCTCATAGGCCCCCAACAGCTCGGGCGTATAATTCCCCTCCCCGTCCCGGACGAAGAGCGGCGGCTCGACCGTGAGCCCCTCTCCTCCGCCCTTCACGCACTCGAGCAGAAAGACGTTTGAAGGGCGACCGATGCAGGGATGGACCAGCCTCAGCCTCTTGGGAACCAGGTTGGCCCGAAGCGCCGCCCCCACGAAGGAGGCCATCCGCTCCGTCCGAAAGACGGCGAAGAATCGCCCGCGCCCCCTCAGGAGCCGCGCCGCGGCCGCCGCGACGTCATCGACGGAGCAACAGGCCCCCTGGCGGGCGATGGAACGGGCCGCGACGGGGCTCTCCCGTCCCCTGCCGGGCGATTCGTAGGGGGGGTTGGCGACGACCCCGTCAAAGGCGCCGGAGGATAGCAGGGAGGGGTCGCGCAGGTCGCCGCACCGAAACGAGACGCGCGTCTCCAGCCCGTTCTCGCGCCCGTTGCGCTCCGCCATGGCGGCGAGGTCCGGCTGGAGCTCGAGCCCCACGATACGGAACCCCTCGGGGAAACGCAGGGCCAGCATCAGGGATACCGCCCCGGCTGCGGCCCCCAGCTCGACAAAGCTCGACCGCCCTCTCGGAGGACGACGCACCCAGGAGGCCAGCAACACCGTGTCCAGGTTGACGCGGGGCCCCGCCTCGGGCTGCCAGAGCCGAAGGCGGCCGTAGAGGATGTCGTCGTGCGTCATGGGCCGTCTCCTTTAACGATAATGCTCAACGTCGATCCCCACGATGCGCGACAACCCCGGCTCCACCATCGTCACCCCATAGATCAGGTCGGCCCGCTCCATCGTCGTGCGGCGGTGCGTCATGACGATCAGCTGGAGCGAGCGGGAGTATTCCTTCGCGAGGTCGGCGAACCGGATCAGGTTGTACTCGTCCAAAGCCGCGTCCACCTCGTCCAGGACGGCCAGGGGCATCTTCGCGACCTCGAGGGCCGAGAAGAGGTGCGCGATGGCGGTCAGAGATTGCTCCCCCCCCGAGAGCTGCGAGATGTTCTGGAGCTTTTTGCCGGGCGGGCGGGCGTAGATCTCGACCCCGCGCTCCCAGACGGAGCCCTCCTCCTGCAACGTCAGCCGTGCCTCCCCCCCCGCGAAGAGGCGTTGGAAGAGCGCGTTGAAGCGGCTGTCGATGTCCGCCATGGCGCGCGAGAAGGAGGCCTCCACCTGCGCGTCCGTCTCCTCGATCAGGGTCCGCAGCTCGCCGACCCCATTGCGGACGTCCTCCAGCTGCTCGGTGAGGAAATCGACCCGCTCGGTCAAGGAGACGTCCTCCGACAGGGCCCCCAGGTTGTAGTTCCCCAACGCCCTCAGCTCGCGCTCCAGACGCCGCAGGGAACCGGTGAGATCGCGCCCTCCCTCGACCTCCCCCGCCTCCGCGGCGTTGTAGGGATACTTGTCGTCCCAGAGCTCGATCAACTGCCCCCGCTCGGCCTGGACCGAGGACAGCCGCTCCGCCGTCCCCGCGATCTCGCCGCTCAGGGACGCGAGCGACGCAGAGGCCCTCTGCTCCCGGCCGCGAAGGCGCTCCAGCCGGAGGTGCCCCCGGCGGACCTTCCCCCGCTCCTCCTCCAACTTTCGGCGGAGCTCCGTCTCGTCCCGATGGACCGAAAGGCACTCCCGTCCGATGCGCAACAGGGTTTCCCGGCCGGCACGCTCCTCGCTCTCGCCGGCCCTCAGCTCCTCCAGCGTCTCGGCATTCGTCGAGTAGCCCGTCTTGGTCTTTTTGATC
>ERZ772957.1144-NODE-1144-length-18069-cov-9.465416_pt1 | contig 18069 bp, 13 predicted proteins | sample MGYA00580682_ERZ772957 | MGnify/ENA primary metagenome ERZ772957 (study PRJEB29015, sample SAMEA2737921) | human oral metagenome | biome: human oral; feature: human-associated habitat; material: dental | place: China | collected 2025 ...
CTGACCTACGGCGACAAGACGAAGCTCATGGTCGAAGGCGGCCGCTGGAACATGGGAAATGCCGCCCGGAGTATCTCGGGCAGCGACAAGCTCGGCGGCCGCACGGCCTCAGACTACACGGCGAATCACTACGCCGTCGGCATCGACCATGCGACGGGAAAACTGCAGGCTGGCGTCGCCTATCGCCACTATGATTCGGACGTGTTCCAGTTCCTGCCCGCCTATCGCGACGGCGCCGTGACGGACAAGGCAGGCATCCTCTCCGTCGGCGGCAAATACAAGTTTACGAAAGAGGTCGCCCTCTCCGCGCACTACGCGAGGAATCTCGAAGCGGACAACTACAACCAGTCGGCGAACATCCAGCTCAACTACAAAGGCTCTAACGTCGCCAACCCCGGCTCGTGGGGCCTCTACGCCGCCTACCGCCACCTCGGCGGCTACAGCACGCTCATGCCGACCTACGAGCTGCACCGTCAGACCTACAAGATCGACCGCAGACCGGACGGCGAATACGGCACGAAAGGCTGGGTTATCGGCGCAAGCTACGCCCCGATGAAGAACACGAACATCGACATCGCCTACTTCCGAGGCAAGTCGCTCCGCACCGACCGCGACGCGAGCAGCTTCTACACGCGCATGCAGATGTTCTGGTAAGCTGCAAGGCGAATCTTGACGTCTGTTTTCAGCAGTACTGCAATGACCGCAAAAAGCCGTTGACGCCATACGCCAACCAACGAAAAGCCCCGACGGGAATGATACTCGACGGGGCTTTTTTGCACTTTCTGCTGGCGCAGCATCGCTTCGATCTGTCCGCGCTGAAAAGCCTTTAGGCGTTTGAATATACGACGTTTTGTGGTAGAATGTGCTTGGGACATACGGCGTCAAGATCTTCCCGCTCGACGACTACCTCGTCACGAAGGACATCACGGTGGAATAACGCAGAACACGAAAGGTCTGGTCACACAATGAAAAAAGTTGTCTGCGGCGCGCTTCTTAGCGCCGCTCTCCTCGGCTGCTGCAGCGCGGACGCTGCAGCTGCGGCAAATCCCTTCAGCGACGTGCCCGCGGATCACTGGGCGTACGATGCCGTTGCCCAGCTCGCCGCCGACGGCGTCATCGAAGGCTATGGCGACGGCACCTATCGCGGTGAGAACTCCATCACGCGCTACGAGATGGCGCAGATGGTCGCCAAGGGCATGGCGCGCATGGAGAGCGCCGACGCGCGCGACAAGGCGCTGCTCGACCGCCTCGCGGCGGAGTTCGCCGATGAGCTCGGTAACCTCGGCGTGCGCGTCGACAACCTTGAGCAGAGGATCGACAACGTGAAATGGGAAGGCGAGATGCGCTACGTCCATCTCACGCACCGCGATGAAAATACGAACGACACGACCACCGAAAGCACGGTCAACATGCTGCAGCTGCGCCTCCTGCCCGTCGCTACGGTCAACGACCACTGGAAGGTGCGTGCGCGTCTCACGGGCACGGTGAACCTCAAGGAAGATACGGCAGGAAACGTCGCCCTGAGCTATCTCTACGCTGACGGCAATTACGGCAAGCTGCGCATCCAGGCGGGCAAGATGTCGCACTTCTGGTCGTACTCCGATGAAGGTCTCGTCGCCGACTCGTGGTTCTCGGGCGCCATCCTGACCTACGGCGACAAGACGAAGCTCATGGTCGAAGGCGGCCGCTGGAACATGGACAACGCCGCCCTGAGCATCTCCGGCAGAGATAAGCTCGGCGGGCGCAGTGCCTCCGACTACACCGCAAAGCATTACGGCATCGGCATCGACCACGCGACGGGCAAGCTGCAGGCAGGTATCGCCTACCGTTACTACGACTCGGATATCTTCCGGTTCCTGCCCGCTTACCGCGACAACGGCACATCGGACAAGGCGGGCATCCTCTCCGTAGGCGGCAAGTACAGCTTCACGAAGAACGTCGCCCTCGCCGCGCGCTACGCGAAGAACCTCGAAGCGGACAACTACAACCAGTCGGTGAACCTCCAGCTCAACTACAAGGGCTCGAACGTCGCCAAGCCCGGCTCGTGGGGACTCTACGCCGCCTACCGCCACCTCGGCGGCTACAGCACGCTCATGCCGACGGCCTACGAGATGCACCGTCAGACCTACAAGATCCGCGTCGACGGCGGCGAATACGGCACGAAAGGCTGGGTCATCGGCGCAAGCTACGCCCCGATGAAGAACACGAACATCGACATCGCCTACTTCCGAGGCAAGTCGCTCCGCACCGACCGCGACGCGAGCAGCTTCTACACGCGCATGCAGATGTTCTGGTAAGCTGCAAGGCGAATCTCGACGTCTGTTTTCGGTAATGCTGCAATGACCGCAGAAATCCGTTGATGACATACGCCAACCAATGGAAAGCCCCGACGGGAGTGGTACCCGACGGGGCTTTTCGTGTGCAGTAAGATTGATCAATAATTACAGTCCCCGCCGCTGTATAAATATAGGAAACACTGATAAAATGAAGTCGCCCGGATTGGGTGAAAAATTTTTCTCCTACCTGTCATTTATGACAGGACGCTTCTTAGCTGTAAGATGATATACTGATAACAGAATTCCGGCTTCGATTGGATTTGGCGGCTGGATTCGGTCTGGATATTTTCATTTGTATTTCTTCTTGTTTCAGGCTACGATATCATCATATCGTGTGGTAGTAACTACCGGTCAAGTTTTGTCTGCGCACCATGCGAAAGCCCCCACCCTAAAGAGGATGGGGGCAGTGGGAAAGCATCGCTTCGTGCAGCGTAGAATCGACGCTGCACGGCTTGCCTCAAAGCCTCGTGCTGCAGCTAGCCACATAGCCGAGCTGATCGGCATGATCGTTGAAGAAATCGAACATGGTCGTGAACATCGTGCGGTTTTCCTTCTTCATGGCGTTCGTCATGATCTTCAGCGCACCCTTGGCGCCCTCATCGTGCAGGATGCCCGGCGGGTCGAGCAGCGTCATCTTGCCGTGCTTCTGCTCGACGCGGAAGCCGTGCTTTTCGATTCTTTCCTGCCAGCCTGCCAGCGTCAGCGGCTCGACGTGCACGTTGATCGCCTTGGAAAGACCGGCGATGAGCTCCTGCTGTACCTTTTGCTCTTCCTCGCGAAACACGACGTCATGCGTCAGGAGGACGCCGCCGGGCTTCAATACGCGCGCGTACTCTTTGAGCGCGCGATCCTTGTCCTCGCCGATGAGCATCGTGAGCATCGCTTCGTTGATGACGACGTCGAAGCTCGCAGCGGGGAACGGCAGCTCGAAGGCACTGCCGCAGACGACGGAGAGCTTGTCTTCGAGATGCTTTTCCCGAATGTTTTCGCGCGCTTTTTCGAGCGCCGCTTCATCGAGATCTATGCCGACGACCTCACAGCCGTAGCGCTCGGCGACGAGGAGCATCGTCGTTCCCATGTTGCACGCGACTTCGAGCACCTTGGATGCGGGCTTTATCTCCGCCTTCTCTAAGAGCCAGTTCGTCGCATCAATGCCGCCGGGCCGCAGCTTCGTCTTGCCCATTCTCGCCAAAAAAGTATGTCCTGCTTCGCGCATGATTGTCATCTCCTCTGCATGAGTCGCTTCGTTTATACTGATTCTCATTATAGAGGATAAAAAGATAAAAAGTCAAGTAATTTCCTATGAAATTTCTAGGAAATATTTTTGCCGACGCAGAGAGGGAAGAGCAGCGGCAGAAGAAGCCGTGGTAATGGCGCACTTTTGCAAGATTTGGCTAAATGACGTATTTTGCAGAAAAAGATTTGGCTGGATGACGTATTTTGGGCGAAAAAGATTTGGCTGGATGCTGGAATTATGCTAGAATATTTGAACGGCTTTGAGCATTCACCCAAAGGCGCGTGCGAGCGCTTCGAGTCCCTTCTTGAGCCGTGCCCACGGGCAGGCGATGTTGAGGCGCTGGAAGCCCGCGCCGCTCGCGCCGAAGATGGCGCCGTCGTCGAGCCAGAGGCGCGCTTCTTCGATGATCTTCTTGTCGAGCGCTTTGGCGTCAAGCCCATAGGCGCGAAAGTCGAGCCACAAGAGATAGGTGCCCTCGGGCTCGACGAGCCGAACCTTGGGCAGGTGCTCGGCGAGGAAGCGGCGCGTGCGCTCGATGTTCTCTTCAAGGTAGGAAAGAAGCGCCGCGAGCCAGTCACCGCCCTCGCTGTACGCTGCCTGTGCCGCGAGGAGGCCGAGGATGTTCGGCTCGGCATAGCCTGTGCTGTAGACTTCCTTTTGGAAGGCGCGGCGCAGGCTTTTTTCTGTGATGAAGATGTTTGAAAGCTGCAGGCCGGCGAGGTTGAACGTCTTGCTCGGTGCCGTGCAGGTGATCGTCCGCGCGGCGATCTCGGGCGAGAGCGAGGCGAACACCGTATGCTTGTGCCCGGGGCGCACGAAGTCGGCATGGATCTCGTCGGCGACGACGAGCACGTCGTGCGCGAGGCAGATGGCGGCGAGCCGCGCAAGCTCCTCGCGCCGCCAGACGCGCCCGATGGGATTGTGCGGGCTGCAGAGGAGCAGGAGCTTGACCTTGTGGGCGGCGATCTTTGCCTCAATGTCGGCAAAATCCAGGCGATAGGTGCCGTCCTCGAAGCGCAGCGTGCTTTTGACGAGCGTGCGGCCGTTGCCCTCGATCGTGCTGAAAAACGGATAGTAGACCGGCTCCGTCACGAGGACGGCGTCGCCCGGCGCCGTGAAGGCGCGCACCGCCATGGAAAGCGCGAAGACGACGCCCGGCGTGATGACGACGGCGTCCTTGCCCGGCCACCAGCCATGATGCGAACCGAACCATTCTTCGAGCGCCGCATAATAATCCTCCTTCGGCTGCGAGTAGCCGAAGATGCCGTGCTCGGTGCGCTGACGAATGGTATCACGCACGGCCTGCGGTGTGCGAAAATCCATATCGGCGACCCAGAACGGTGCGACATCCGCCGGATAGCCGCGCTCGACGGCGAAGTCGTACTTCAGGCTGTTCGTATGGCGGCGCTCGATGATCTCGTCAAAATCGAAATGGTTCATGGGAAACGGCTCCTTTCGTGTGCTCTTGTTGAATGGTTCGCATCATGGCGTTCTTCGTGTCCGAGCAGGTAGAGAAATGCGGAGGCGGGCAGGCGCAGCAGGGGCGCGCCGGACGCCGTCTGCTGTATGCCGCAGTCCGGCGGATTTTTCGTGAGGACGAAGGCGGCGGCAGCGGTATCAGCCAGCTCGCTTATGGCATCATCGTTTGGTATCACGGCATTTTCCCGATACTTCACTTCGATGAGGATATTGGCCTTTTGCGGACGCTCGACGACGATGTCGATCTCCTTGTTTTTCCTGCCGCCGCGGAAATAGCCGACGGTAGTTGCCTTTTTGTCATAAAAGGACGCAGCATGCTTGTAGACGGCGGTTTCCACGATTTTTCCCAGCTGCACGGGATCCGTCAGCAGGGCGTCGTCCATGAGCACGGCGTTCCGGATGGCAGCGTCGGCAATATAGATTTTCGGCCTTGCCTTCAAGACCTTCTTTCCCGCCATATCCACCGGCCAGCTCTGGTAAATGAGGTTGCCGCTTTCCAGATAGCGGATATAGTTCTCGACGGTAGGGCGCGAGACACCGTTCAGCTCCTTGGCGATCGCCTCTACGGAAACGATTTCGGAGGATACGCTGCACAGGTAGAGGAAGATTCGCTCCAGTTCTGTGGCATTCCGTATGTTGTAGAGCGCGGGCAGGTCGCGCTTCAAGACCTTGTCCACGACATCTTCGCGCAGGATCTGCTGCGCGAGAATGTCGTTGTCCGAGAGCGCCAGCTCGGGAAAGCCGCCGACCTGCAGATAGCGAAGGAAGTGCTTCTGCACATCGGCAAGCTGCAGGAGAAGTCGCTGTCGTTCTTGCGGCTCGAGGGAAAATAGCGTCGACGCCTTGAGATCGGCAGCGAGCGCGGGTCGGGGGATATCGAGGAGCGCACAATATTCATAGAAGGAAAGCGTCGGGACGGAAAGGATCGACCAGCGCCCCGTGCCGCTTTCCTCGCCGCCGCGCACGATGGCGGGACTTGCCGAGCCTGTGGCGACGATGTGTGAAGCGGGCTGCATATCGTAGAGCGTCTTGAGCCAGCGATCCCAATCCGATGCATATTGAATCTCGTCGAAGAAATAGTAGACGTCTTGCTCGGTATAGATCATCTCGTGGTAGCAGTCAAGGATCGCCCGGAAGGCGCTGAGCTTCAGCATGGGATGATCGAGGGAAATAAAGACGATCTTTTGCGGTGCCACACCCGCGGCGAGGAGTGCTTCGATCATCTGGTACTGGATGGTCGTCTTGCCGACACGCCGCGCTCCCGTCAAGACCACGGTGCGCCGCAGTGTCGTCTCGGAAAGGCGCTGCATGGCTTCGTAAAAAGCGAAGCGCTTGTAATGCTTCGTCATGTTGCGCGGCACGCTTCCCGTTTTCCACCATGGATTGTAGGCGGTAAGAACCTTGAGGATGGCTTCGCGCTCGATCAGCGGCATGGATAATCACCTTCTTTCGAGATGATTATAGCACAAAGATGCATTTTTGACGACAAAGATTGTAAATATACTTAGAATCTCTGCGAGCGAAAATGCAAGTTTGGCGCATTTTTCGCATCTATCCCTGCAATGCCTGCTGCAGGTCGGCTTTTAAGTCCTCGACGTCTTCGATGCCGACGGAGAGGCGCAGGAGTTTGTCGTCGAGTCCTGTGCGCGCGAGGAGGGCGGCGGGCATTTCGGCGTGCGTCTGGGCGATGGGGTAGGTCAGCAGCGTCTCGACGCCGCCGAGACTTTCGGCGAAGGCGATGAGCTGCAGCCTGCCGAGCGATGCTTTTGCGATTTCAGCGCAGCGCACCTTGAAGGAGATCATGCCGCCCGCGCCGCGCGCCTGCTTCTTCTGCAGCGCGTAGCCCGGGTGCTCGGGAAGGCCCGGGTAGAGCACTTCCGTGACCTCGGGCAGCGTGTCGAGCCAGCGGGCGAGGGCAAGCGCATTTTCTGCCTGCCGCTCGATGCGCACGCCGAGCGTCTTGATGCTGCGCAGCATGAGCCACGAGTCGAGCGCCGAGAGGTTCGGCCCTGCCGATTTGGCGAGCAGTTCGATGCGCTTTGCCTGCGCGCTCGTCGCATCTTTGAGCACGAGGAAGCCCGCGATGACGTCGTTGTGTCCGCACAAGTATTTCGTGCCGCTGTGCAGCACGATGTCCGCGCCGAGCGTCAATGGCTTCTGGAAATGCGGCGAGAGGAAGGTATTGTCGACGGCGAGCAGGGCGTCGTTTTCGTGCGCGAGCGCAGAGAGCGCCGCGATGTCCGAGATCTGCATCATCGGATTCGACGGGGTCTCAATGAAGACGAGCTTCGTCTCAGAGCGCATACGCTTGCCGACGAGTGCGAGATCGCGCACGTCGACGTATTCGAAGGTGACGCCGTAGCCCGCAAAGACTTCTTCGGCGAGACGCACCGTGCCGCCGTAGAGGTCTTCGCTCATCAGGACGTGATCGCCCGCCGAAAGAAGAGAGAAAACGAGCTGCACCGCCGCCATGCCCGAGGAAAGCGCCCAAGAGCGCTCGCCGCGCTCTAGGAGCGCCACCGTCTTTTCGAGAGATTCGCGCGTCGGATTCGCCACGCGTCCGTAGTCGTAGCCCGTGCTCTCGCCGAAACGCGGATGACGGAACGTCGCCGACAGGCAGATCGACGGACTGATCGCCCCCGTCGCGTCGTAGGTATGGCAGCCGTGCACTTCAAGCGAATGGTCTTTCATGATTCTTCCTCCATATACTATTCATATTGATATACTATGGTTTAATATTATAGCATAGGAAGAAGATTTGTGCCACAAGATAATGCAGCGCTTGCAGGGCGTGGTGACAGGCAAAGAAAAAGAGAGCCGGACGGCTCTCTTTTTCTTTGCCAAACCGCAAGCGGTATAAGGTTCATGCGACAACAGATCGCTGGAACAACGCCAACCAGGCTGAGGAGTTTCCATACCGCAAGCGGTATGAGGTCACATGTGACCGCCGCAACCACGGGCGAGGACGCGACCAAGGCGGCAGTTTCAATACCGCAAGCGGTATGAGGTTACATGTGACGAGAAAATTCATGGTCGGGTGCGGTCGAGGTCGTTCGTTTCAATACCGCAAGCGGTATGAGGTCACATGCGACTCTGTGTCTGGGAGGCCGCAGAAACAGAAGGCTCAAATCATGGTTTTGGAAAACCTCCTCGAAGTCGAACCTGTGATCGCGCTTTTTCGGCTGTCATTACATACCCAGCGAGTATGTAATGACCCCGCCAAGCCTTATATAGCAAGGCTTGCGGCGATTCGAGGAAAATCGGAAAACCTACCCCGTTTTTTCGCCTCTGAGAGGTTTTCCACTTCCCATAATGTACCATGATTTAGGTTCTTTGTCAAATCGGAATCTCGTGCAAAAAATCACTCGGAGCATTTGTCCCAAGCAGGCAAACCCCCCTGCCGTCTAAGACGGCAGGGGGGAAGCGTCCTTGGTAATGCAGATGCCGGATGTGTTACGCGAGAAAGCGTGGATCGTCAAATCGCTCGCCGCCACGGGGGAGGCCGCGGGTGTCATCCACGAAATCGCCCAGTCCCGAATCCACGCGGCGTGCCGCTTCTGCCAGAAGAACTCCCGTTACGGCCACGGTCGCACAGCGCACGACATCCATCGACCACACGCGGCGACCCACGGAAGCCGCTTCGTCAGGAAGCTCGGAAAGCACAGCGTCGACAACAGGATCGAGGAGACGGAACAAGAGGGAATCAAACATGGAAATCGCTCCTTTCGCATTCATATAACGTTTTGATCCCATTATACGCGCAAAAGAGCGGCCCTGCGTGTCAAAAAACATGCGAGCATTCGTCCTGCAGGATCTCAATGACTGCTTGGCGCATCTTCTCGGGCGCGAGGACGCGAGCGGCGGAGCCGAGGGAGAGGATCTGTCCGATCATTTCCTGCTCGTCGAAGTCGTAGTAGAAAACCGTGAGCGTGTAGACGCCGTCCTCCTCATCGAATGACGCTTCCTTATCGTAGGGCGCGAAGAGGCAGAATGCACGCTCGGCGGCGTTGTTCTTCAGATTGAGGCGCAAGGTCAAAGAGCGCCGCCTCGCCGCGAGGAAGGCGCGGAACTTCTCTTCTGTATCGCGCGGCATAGACTCTTCCAAGGCGCGGATCTCCTCGATGCGCGAGAAATTCATCTTGACGGCTCGTCCCTCGTCCACGAGCCAGACGATGGCGCGGCAGCGGTTTTCCTCGGCGTCGTATTCGAGGCGGCACGGCGCGGCCTTGCTCTCATGGCGTGCGCCCCGCGCATCGACGTTGCGGCAGAAGATCATGCGCCCCCCTGCAAGCGCGCGCCAAAATTCGCCGAGAGGCTTTTCCACAAGCCGCACGTCATCGCCCCTGCCGCGCAGAACGCGCCAGACCTCCTGCGGATAGGCGCGAACCTCAGCAAGCCGCGAGAGCAGTTTTCCGCGCAGTTCGTCCGCCACGAGAAAGGCGGCACTTTCGTCTTCGAGCATGGTCTTGAGCCAGCGAAGTTCGGCTCTTGTCGGCGGCAGATGCACAGGCTTTTCCAGAAAAAGCTCCGCTTCGCCGCGCGGCGAGAAGGAGAACATCGTCTTGATGATTTCCTCATGGCGCGAAGTGTCCACGGGATCGAGCGGCTGCAGACGGCGCAAGACATCCTTGCGCGTCAGCTTCGCCCCCGCGTGAATCTCGTTGATGACACCGACGAGCGAGTGAAAGAGCGCTGAATGAAGCTCATGAAAGAGTGGGGTGTTCGACATAATTTTCCAGCGCCTCCTCCAAATCCTCTTTGAGTCTCTCCGCAAGGTGCGGCGACTGCGGCAGCGAGACGTGCGCGATCGGCCAGAAGGTGCGCAGCCACGGCAAGAGGCTTCGTGCATCCGCGATCTTGAGCCGTACGCCGATCCGCCCGTCCGCCTCTTCGAGCACCGCTTCGGAAAATCGCGCGAGGATGCGTCCCTTCACCGCTGCGCCTGCCGTCTCTCCCTTCGGGAAGAAGTCGATGCAAAGTTCAGGCTCCTTCACGGCGATCTTCGGCAGAGCGCCCGTCCACACCCTGCCCGCGCGCACCTTCTGCATGAGGTCGAGCCGAAACATCTGACTGCCCTGCGCGCGCCTGCCGCCTTTCGCGGGCAGACGCGCCGCCAGCACATAGCGGCGTCCCGCATACATATCGCTGACGAGGCGAAGCGGCACGACGCGCAGCTTGCGCCTTTCCCTGCCGTAAACGAACGTCATCTCGCGCCGCTCCTCCAAGCATGTCAGACATTGAAAGACAACCTCGTCGTCGAGAAGGTGCGCCGTCGCCCTATGCTTGAACTGAGCGAGCGGTTTTGTCTCTTTTTCCTGCCCTTCGTGCTGCAAAGCGTCCTCAAGGAAGCAGCCGGGCAGGGAAAACTGCGTCATGGCGCGATAGAACGAAGCGGCGCAGCAGAGTGACGCCGCATCTTCCGACGAGAGCCGCTCCAGAGGGTCGTCCGCCAGGCGATAGAGGAAGCGTCCGTTTTCCTCCGCCTTGCAGACGACGCCCTGCTCTTCGAGATCCTGCAGATAGCGCTGCACCGTCCTGCGGCTGAGATCCTCCAAGCCTTCCGGAATCGCCTTTCCCGACATCATCTCATACTCGAAGATCGTCGTCACATCGAGCGCCTCTTCCGCCGCGCCGAGAATCTGCAGCAAGCCGATGAGGCAGAAGGCGGTCGTATTCTTCAACGCCTTGATGCGGTAGGTGTAGGCGAGAAAATCATCGGTGATGCGGTAGGAATCGCCTTCGAAGCGGTAGACCTCGCGCCGCCCTTGGCGCGAGGATTGGAGGCTTCCCTCGGGCAGGAAGAAGCGCAGACGCGCCATGTTCTCCTCATAGGCGCGCGCACTCTGTCCCAGACGCTCGACGAGGAACGACTTGTGATAGCAGCCGTAGGAGATGTAGCGAAGGAGCGGCCGCACGGTGTCGTAGTCGCCGATGAAGCGGTTGGCGGAGGCGTTTTCCCGGCGGTTTTTCGACTTGCTCTCTGTACGCATGGTTGCCCTCCATCAAAATCTTTCGAGCAGCGGCAGCGCCTCCTCGAAAAGCGACCTCAGCTCCTTCGCCCCGCCAGGCTTGCTGTCCTCGCGTGCATGGTTGCTCTGGTTGCGCTCCTCCTTGAGCCTGTAGTAAATATCGAGCAGGGCATAGAAATCCTCGTGCGGGATGCGGCAGGAAATGCCGCCTTGTTCAAGACAATAGCGAAAGGAAAACAGCTCCTTCGTGCCTGGAACGAGAGAAACATTGGAAAAGATTTTATCCGCTGTGTTCGCATTCATGTTGCCGCGGACGAATTTTTCGAGCGCCTTGAGCTTTGTCTTGCCATATCGCTGTGCGCAGAATTTCTCGTGCCACTCCTTCTTCAAGGCTTCTCGCGCAGTCTTATCCGCTTCCTCCGGCATGTCGAGCTGCTTCTCGCACAAGGCGTCTGCCAAGGAGTCCCACAAGGAATCTGCAGGAGCTTTTTCCTGAAACTCCTGCGGGTTTCTGCCCCATGCAAGAAGTTTCTCATAAATCTTGCGCACATCTTCCTCGTTTTCCAAAACAAGGCTTTCCTGTGCCCTCTCCGACCAATATTTCACGGCAGACTCTTTGGCGACACTCCTGTGCAGCTGCGCCGCCCAGCCTTCCTCCCCCGAAAATGCCGTCTCCTTGCCATCCAGTGCGTCCGCCATGATGGCCTGCATGATCCGCCGATATGCCTTCTTCGCATTGGCCAGAAAAGCGTCTACCTGCCCGGCGCCTTTGCTGTCCTTATAATCGGCAAAAAGGTAGAACACCCAACTGCGCTTATCGGTCTCCCGCATACTGGCTTGTACCTTCGCAGCAAAATCCTCCGTGAACTGCAGGATCTTGCGCTCCGTGAGGATCGCGGGCACGCGCTCGGTGAAGAGCGTCAGCGCCTGCTGCAGGTAGCCGTGATTTACGCACCAGCGCAGGAGTTTCACATCGTCGATCTTCTCGCCGAGAATTTCCCTGTACTCTTCCTCGACGCGGAAGCGAAGCTGTGCGATCATGCCCTCGTTGATGTCCGCGCCGTCTGCTTCACTGCCTTCGCGGAACTCCTTCAGCGCCTTGGAAAGCTCCTCGACGGCATGAGCGAAGGCGCCGTAGTGGCAGACCTTGATCTCCTCCGCGAAGCCATGCATAGCGAGAAGCAGTTGGTGCAGACGCTCGGAAATATGCGGCGGCCTTGCGAGAATCTTCTTGTCGTAGCCGAAGTAACGCAGGATGGCGGAAACGCTGCCGAACTGCGCGAACTCGTCCGCGCCCGCGATAAGGTCGAAGATACCGTAGACGTCGTTCACCTCTTCCACGATTTTCAAGCCCATGTTTGAGTACAGAACCTTGCCGATCTCAATGCCGTTGTACTGCAAAAGGCGCATGACGGCGAACATCAGCATGACGGCATGGCGCGGCCCGCCCGTAAGGTCGGCATGAAGCACGACCGTATCGCCCTGTGCCTTCTTCGCCTCCGCATAGTCCATGATGCGCTCTGCCATTTCCAATACGAAGCGTCTCGTTTCGGAAATCGGCATTCTCGCATCATAGGGAACAACTTCGATAAATCCCGATTCCTCAACGCAAGGCAGAACATCCGTCAGACGCTTCTTGAAATAGCCGAAATGCGTGATGCCGAGAGCGACATCCGGCGAAGGCTGTTCAATCTCGATGGGTTCTTGAACCTTTTCCGTTGCAAAGAGGAACATCTTGTCCAGCGAGATGTTCCTGTCACCATCCTTTGAAAGCAGGAGATGACGCACCGCCGATTCGTTCGTCACGCCGCAATCGCCAATAGCGCCCGCATATTCCACCATCGACACCCGTTTAGGGTTTTTTCGATCCGTCTTTACGTCGCTCAACATAAGAAGCATGATATGATGCCGCATATTTCTTCCTCCTCCATGCTGTTTTCCTACGGGCAAAGCCCCGCCCAGCAGATCACCGATACTCGCGAAACCGCGTGAAGACGAAGCGGCTGATCTTTCGCACCGATCCGTCCTCTGCCTGCTCCTCGACAGCCTCTCTCCGGCTTGCTGCCGCGAGGACGGTCACGCCCGCCGCACGCAGGAGGTTCACGAGATGATAGACGTAGGTGAACTCGCCTTGACACAATACGGCGCGAGGCTTCTTCTCAATAAGCCTCGCGACACTCTCCTCAGCGAGCTTCGCGACGCGCTCCTCGTCCCAATCCGCTCCGATGTCGGGAAACGGCAGATCCACGATCTCGCCCCAGACGTGCGCCGCCTCTTTCTGCGCCGCCGACCACTTCGCTGAGGCGTGGTTTGTATGGTTGATGAACATGCAGCTCCTCCTTATGCTTTTCTGAGTTTTTCGATGTAGGCGGCGATCTCTTCTTCCAGTCGGTCATTTTCCAACGCGCCTTGATTTCTGCGAGATGTAGGCGCGTTTTCAGCCGCGTGGTTCGTATCGTTGCGGCCTTGACGGATGAAATAGAAGCCGCGCAAAAACTCGACGGCTTCCTCCGTCGTCTTCTGCGTATACATCAAAAGTTTCCCGTGGCCTGACAGCATCCTGCGATAGCAAGCTTCCCGGCGCAGCCATTTCTCTTCGGGAGATTCCTGCTTCTTCGCGGTGCGTCTCTTTTTAGACGGCGGCTCTTTTCCGGCGCACGCCTCTTCACACTTCCTGCCGTCTATGCCCAGCGCCGTGAAAATATCCTCATTCGATCTGACTGCCAGACGCGTCAGAATGTCGTTATAAAAAAAGCGTTTATTCTTCGATGGACGCAAAATGGCGATGGCGCGATCAATGACCGAATTGCGCGTGCGGAATCCCATCTGCCGCAAGTCATAGTTCGGCCATTTGGAGGCGATTTCATCGTAAGCGGCAAAAAAACTTTGCACGCCTCGTTTCATCTCCGGCGGCAAGTCCTCGACCCTTGTGCGAACTCCGCTGCTCAGTATCGTGCGAAGGAGGTTCGTCATTTCCTTGAAGGAAGCGTTGCGGAAATTTCCTTCTGGAACAGGTATCGTCGGCGGTTTCACTTCTTTGCTCTCCGTCACCTGGCCATACGAATTGATGAACTCCTGCTGCCAGCTCCGCATTCCCGCGCCGGAATCCCCGCGCTCTTGGCATTGCTCGATGACCTCCTCATCCTCCGTATAGCAGATCTTCTTCTCCACCAAGATCGCCGGAATCCACTCCGTGCAGAGCGTCATTGCCTGCTGCAGGAATTTCTTCTGCACGCACCATGCGATGATGTCGAGACGGCGATCCGATTTCTCACCCGACGCATTCTTGATGACAGAGCCGTATTCCCCCTCGATGACGCCGAGGATGTGCGAGAACATCTCCTCCTCGATGGAGACGGGCTTCGCCTGCCGAAAGGCGCGAATTTTTTCGGCGAGATCGGTCATCTCGTCTTCAATGACGCTCGTGCGGCAGATGCGTATGGCGTCGGAAAAGCGCCGCATGGCGGCAAAGAGTGCGGAAAAATCCTCGCTGTGGCGCGAACTGCGGCTGAAATACTCCTCCAGCGCCTGCACGCTGCCGTACTTCTGGAACTCGTCCGCACCCGTGACGAGATCGAACATGCGTCGAATATCGTCCGTCAGATGAACGCGGCTCTCCCCGCCTCGAACGAAGTCCGAATATACGACATGCCCCATGCGGATGCCCATGTACTTCGACAACTGCATGACGACGAGCAGCATCAGCGCCGCATAGCGAAAGCCGCCCGTCATATCGGCATGAAGAACGACCTCTGCCTCAGGCTCTTCTTCGCGCACGCGCTCGGCAAAGGCGCGGACACGCTCCGCGATGCCCGCAATGCTGCGCATCGAGTCCTCGATGCCCATCTTCGAATATTCGATGTCTTCGAATACCTGTGAAAGCTCCGAATATTTGCACACGCTCTGCACCTTCAAAAGCTCGACGGCGGACATCGACTCAGAACGGTATTTCTCCATCAGCGCCAGCCAGTTCGCCGTATCCCGCTGCACTCTCTCGCGAGCCTGATCCGTCTCGATCAGAATGATCTTCGCAAGGCCGCCTTCCTCCTGCAGCAGAGACTGCAGCTGGCAAACGGCGGCCTCGTTCGTCTGCATGCATGAAAATATCTCTTTTCCATCGACGCTCCGATATTCGACGTTCGATGGCTTCTGCGTCAACTGGCTCACGAAGGCCACCATCACATGAACATTTTTCGTCATTGAATCCATCTCCCCAAAAAGCCCGTCCGCAAGTGTATTTCCAGCAGTCTGTCTACATTGTTGAAAATGTCACGGAAAAGAGAGTCCCGGTATGCACGCTGCGGTTTCCTCATAGAACTGCCCCCTTTGTCACATTATACTATAAGCCGCGCCAACGCGACAAGGAATGCCGGCGGCTTCGGCTGCAGTAAAAATGCCCTGCACGGATGCAGGACGGAGAGACACGTCAGTCATCGAAGAGATCATAAATCTGCCTGCCGGCAGCGACACCAGCGATAAAGGCTTGAACAACGACCGGAACGGGGAACATACGGAGCACCTCCTTGGACAAAAGGATCAAGTCATCGTACGCGTCAAAAAAGTGCGGATAGGGGGGGATCTCTCATCACCCCCATGAACGCGGATGCCACGATTCTGCCACAGACTCCTCCGGGGCGCACATCTCCTCCCATGCCTGCATCGCCTCCGGCCCCATGCGGCGCAGCACCTCCCCGGCAACTAATCCCAGCACAGCTCCACCTAAACGATGCAGCTCTTCATCCTCCAATGCCCAACGCGCCACGGAGGCGACGGAAGAAGGCATCTCAGACAAGGCGACATCAACGGCAGGGCGGACGAACTCGACAAATTCAGAAAAACGCATGGAAATCTCTCCTTTCAATGAAAGAACCGACATATTCAACTCGTGAGGCCATACTCCCGAGGACGGCCTCTTTGAGTCTATTATAGTCGAGAGGAGACGCTTCTGCGTGTCAAAAAAAGTGCGACCATTGGAAGCGATGCCTGCTTCGAAGCAGGCATACAAAAAGAGAGCCGAATGGCTCTCTTTTTGTATAACAAACCGCAAACGGTATGAGGTCACATGTGACGCGAGGCGTGGCTCAAGGAGGTCGATGCGCATACGCTAGTTTCAATACCGCAAGCGGTATGAGGTCACATGTGACAGCCGAAGATTGTGCTGTCCGAAAAAGCCCAGTTGGAGGTTTCAATACCGCAAGCGGTATGAGGTCACATGTGACATATCGCATGTGTCAAGAACACCGACCTCACTCTTCTGGGTTTCAATACCGCAAGCGGTATGAGGTCACATGTGACGCAACAGCTTTCGGTTCTTGGTTCAGGAACAATGGCGTTTCAATACCGCAAGCGGTATGAGGTCACATGTGACTGCGCTTTTCGAAGACCGTTCGGTTGATTGGTGCCGGTTTCAATACCGCAAGCGGTATGAGGTCACATGTGACTTGGCGCTTTGGAATTACCTAAATTAGATGCATCGAGTGTTTCAATACCGCAAGCGGTATGAGGTCACATGTGACTGCGATTCATATCCTTCAGAAGCTTTCCAGAAGGAGTTTCAATACCGCAAGCGGTATGAGGTCACATGTGACGCGACAGTGAATGCTCAGAGAATTGCAGTAGCACGTTTCAATACCGCAAGCGGTATGAGGTCACATGTGACTCTGTGTCTGGGAGGCCGCAGAAACAGAAGGCTCAAATCAGGGTTTTGGAAAACCTCCTCGAAACCGAACATGCGATCGCACTTTTTCAGCTGTCATTACATACCTCGCGAGTATGTAATGACCCCGCCAAGCCTTATATAGCAAGGCTTGCGGCGATTCGAGGAAAATCGGAAAACCTACCCCGTTTTTTCGCCTCTAGGAGGTTTTCCGATTTTTACTGTATCATGCTTTTTCACATTTGTCAAACACGTTGGCCAACCAGAGCCGCATACTTCGCACGTTCGTCGGCCGGAATCTGCAATACGTCCATCGCCTTTTCTACGGAAAAGTTCATGCTGTGCATCACGTTGCGAATGGAAGCAGTCAAGCCTTCCTGTCGTCCATCCGCTCTCGCCTCTTCAGCGCGAACCTCTAAGGCACGCTCTTGATCCCAAACGAAATTCAGCATATCGAAGACCTCCTCTTTTTGCTTTTGACGGAAATATCCTCCCAAGTAATCATTTGCAATACAGTAACGAACGGCTTCACCTACTGCTGCTTCAAGGGTGCTGCCATTCTTGACACTTTCTCGCACTTTGGCGACGAAGACACTGTAGCTTTTTAGTGCGTGGCATTTCTCCAGGATGGGGCGACCCGGCTGATTGTTGATGTTAATGATCTCAACTGCAAGTTCCAAATCAGCTTTTCTTCCCTCGAAAGCATCAGAAAGATGAAGCGACCACGTATCGGGCATCTTTTCGATTCCGTTGTAGAATACATAAAACTTTGGGGCGGGAAGCGGAATCAATTCTTTCTTATAGACCGAATTCGCATCCACATAGCAACGATAAATTTCCGCAAGGTATATCAGCATTCTCAAGGGCATGTTCGCATTCACGGTGCTTTGATGCTCGGTCAGAAGCACATAGTCGTCGCGTACAAAGAATCCCACATCGTTCTTGACGCCCGTGAACAACGTTTCATCAATCGTAGCGAGCGTGATGTCCTCGGGCGCAGCCTTGTCTCCCAAAAGCGCCTCGTAGATTTCCGGCAGACGCTCCTCGTTGTTGAAGATGTCACGGAAAAGGGAATCCTTGTAGTTGTGCTTCGTCATCCTCATGGAGTTGTCGCCTCCCTTGCCTATATTATACTACATCCTGCCGTCCAACGGCAAGAAGCCCGGCGACAGGCAACCAACTTCATCCGAGGGCAGCATACATGAAAACAGGCTCGCAGTCGATTTTCGACTACGAGCCTATCAGATTTTACTTCGGGCTTGCTTCTTGGACAGGTCAGAGCGGTCAACGTCGACCAATCGTGCCGCGCGCTTTGCGCTTGCACTCTTGGGTCGTTTTCGCATACGAGCCGTTTCCCAATCAGCTGCGCCCTTCGGGCTTGCTTCTTGGACG
>ERZ772957.1146-NODE-1146-length-18050-cov-4.830675_pt1 | contig 18050 bp, 10 predicted proteins | sample MGYA00580682_ERZ772957 | MGnify/ENA primary metagenome ERZ772957 (study PRJEB29015, sample SAMEA2737921) | human oral metagenome | biome: human oral; feature: human-associated habitat; material: dental | place: China | collected 2025 ...
AAAAAGACGCCTCGTTGGAGAGTCCGACGGGGGTGTCTGAGCAAAAAGACGCCTCATTGGAGAGCCCGACGAGGGTGTCTGAGCATAAGCGGCTCCTGTCGGACTCTCCAGCAGGGGCGCTTGAGTGCAATCGGCTCTTATCGTACTTTACGACGGGAGCGACTGGGTGCAATCGGCTCCTATCGTACTTTACGACGAGGGCGACTGGGTGCAGGCGGCTCCTGCCGGATTTTACGACGGGAGCGGCGGAACGGTGGGGGCTCTCGCTGGAAAGTCCGACGGGGGCCATCAGGTGATCAAAGCACACGACGGAGAGTCCATCGGGGGCGCCTCCTGAGTGGGGGCGCCCGTCCGACTGTCCGACTGAGGCTTCAGCGCGCCCGAAGTGGGCTGTGGCGTCTCCGGCGAAAGCGGCCGAGGCGCCGTAGGTCTGCGCGTACATATATAATACAGCTGAATCGTTCATGGCATGGCAAATTGAAAGTCTATCGGGAGCCACGGAGCGGTCGTAGCCGTGAAGGCATGATCCTTTTCGCAGCTCTGGGGGCTGTGTCGCTCATCGTCTGAGGGTATTTGATTGTTTGAGTCATCTCTTTTCTGCTTTATGCACCGCAAATGTAACCTTTTATTTGTGACCGATAAACAAACCCAACAAAAAAACGAACAACTTTCTCTCCGCTGCCCCTATACATTATATATATAGGAGCCACCGACAGAAATGGGCCGCCCATGGAGAGTAGGAGAGGGGCGCCCTGCGGAGCGTGGCCGCCGAATAAAATCCGGTTGTAAGCAGATTCCACCTCGCGGCTTATGAATAGAAACCCGTTGAAGGCTTTTCCAGCTATTGGGCCGCCGAATAAAATCCGGTTGTAAGCAGAATCCGCCTCGTGGCTTACGAATAGAAACCCATTAATGGCTCCGCCCAGCCATTTGCAGGGGAAATAAATTACGCCGAAGGCCTTTTTCGGGTAGCTGCCTGCGGGTGAAAATACGTTGCGAGCAACGCGTAAAAGGTTGCTTGTCGAGATAAATGCTTGTGAAAGCCACTCCGTCGGCACAGCTCTCGATGAGTTCTAAACTGTAAGCTAAAGAGCGCGTTTCGCTGATGAATTGAAATCGGATCAAAGATAAAAACGAAGAAATATCACTCAAAAGTTGTATTTTCTCAAATGATGTTCTATTTTTGCCCCGTCGAGATATGAGAAATTTAAGCTGACTATTAACTAACACACGAGAGTTTCTATGAAAAGGATTACAATGATTCTCCTATACCTCCTCATAGGTATAGGGTGGACCGTAGCCCAAACGGTGAAAGTGAGTGGAACGGTGATTTCCGATGAGGATGGGCAACCCATCATCGGTGCAGCAGTCACCGTCAGAGGCGCCGCAAACGCGGGCACCGTCACAGACATGGACGGACGCTATACGCTGAACGTACCCGCCTCTGCCAAAACCCTGATCATCTCCTACGTGGGGATGCGATCAGAAGAAATTCCCATCTCGGATAAGCACGTGACCACGGTGCTCCGCGCAAATCTGGCGCTGGACGAGGTGGTGGTTACCGCCCTCGGCATATCGAGAGAAAAGAAGGCGCTTGGATACGCCGTGACCGAGGTGGGTGGCGATGAAATGTTGAAATCGCGTGGTGGAGTCAGCAATCCGATCAATGCGTTGCAGGGCAAAGTGGCTGGTCTGCAAATCGCCGGCGGCGCGGGATCGATGGGTGGCTCGTCGAAGATCCTGATCCGCGGCACGAGCTCTATATCGGGCAACAACCAGCCCCTCTTCGTGATCGACGGCGTGCCCATCGAGGGCCAAGGCTTTAACGACGCAGGTAGCGCGGGCAGAGACCAGTATAGCACCGCCCGCGGTGGAGGTGGCTATGACTATGGCAACCTGATCCAAGACATCAACCCGGACGACATCGCAAGCATCTCCGTGCTCAAGGGGCCCAACGCATCGGCCCTCTACGGCTCACGCGCCACGAACGGCGTCGTGATGATCACCACCAAGAAGGGGGCGAAGAACGAAGGCTACGGCATTACGTTCAACACCGCCGTGGGATTCGAAGTGGTTAACAAACTGCCTAAGCTGCAAAAGCTCTATGGCGGTGGCGGCGAAGACAAGTTTACCGAGGTGATGATCAACGGGCAGAAGTACCTCTATCCGGACTATGCCACGGACGAAAGCTGGGGGCCGAAGCTGGACAACCAACAGGTGCTCTCATGGGCCGACCTGGCGCGCTGGGAGATCGGTGGTCAGGTGGGCGACCCGAAGACGTCCGCTTGGAAGACTCCGGACAATGACGTGGAGACCTTCTTCAAGACCGGGGTCTCGTTCACGAACAACGTCGCCATCTCGCAGGCTACGGACCGCTCGTCCATACGTGTCTCTTACACCAACTCGGAGCTTAGCGGTTACATGCCGAACAGCTCGCTGCGTAAGAACGTCTTCAATGTCTCCGCCTCGACCACCAGCGCCAATAAAAAGCTGGAGGTGATGACCAACGTGACCTATTTCAACTCCGCCGCCCGCGGCCGTTCGCAGACGGGTTACGACAACAACAACGTGATGGAGAAATTCATCCAGTGGGGCCACCGCCAGCTGGACATGAAGGAGCTCGAGGCCCTCTACAAGAGTCCCATCGACGGCTCGCAGATCACTTGGAACCGCAGTGACTGGAACGATCCGCGCCCGAACTACGCCAACAACCCCTATTGGAGTCGCTACGAGAACTATCAGAACGATACCCGTAACCGCGTCTATGGCAACGTGGGCTTCGTCTACCATATCCTGCCCAGCCTGAAGTTCCAATACAAGGCCAACCTGGACTTCTTCGCCGACAAGCAGTTCGAGCGTAACGCCGTCTACTCGCAAGAGCAGTCCCAATACAAGGAGACCGCCCGCCAGCAGTACGAGCTGAACAACGAGTTCATGCTCCTCTACAACCAGACCGTGAGCGACCTCACCGTGAACGCCAACTTGGGCGCCAACCTGATGAAACGCCACTACGAGATGACGTACGGTCGCACCGTGGGCGGACTGGCCATTGCGGACTTCTACAACATGAGCAACTCCGTCTCGCCCGCCACGGCCGAGAATTACCAGCTCAAGAAGGCCATCAACTCCGTCTTTGCCAGCGCAACGCTCGGCTGGCGCAGCATGCTTTATCTCGATGCTTCGCTGCGTAACGACTGGTCGTCGACGCTGCCCGTGGGCAACAATTCCTATATGTATCCCTCGGTGACGGGTAGCTTTGTCTTCTCGGAACTGCTGAAGAATAAGCTCACGTGGCTCAACTTCGGAAAGCTGCGCCTCGGCTATGCCCAGGTGGGTAACGACACCGATCCGTATCAGGTGATCAACACCATGACGCAGTACACCCATGTCGACCCCTCCACACCGGGCTACGTCGTTAGCAATACGCTCAAAAACGAGAACCTGAAGCCCGAGTCGACGAACTCCTTCGAGGCCGGACTCGAACTCTCGCTCTTCGACAACCGGGTCAGCCTCGAAGCTACGGTCTATGCCAGCCAAACGAAGGATCAGATCGTACCGCTGTCCGTTTCAGGGACTACGGGCTACACCTTCCGCGTGGTGAACGGTGGCGTGATCGAAAACAAGGGTATGGAGCTTATGGTGAAAGTCCTGCCCATTCGTAGCCGCACCTTCACCTGGGAGACGGCCCTCACGTTGGCCTCGAACAAGAACAAGGTGAAGGAGATGGTGGTCGATTATTACCGCATCGCCACCGCACCGTTCAAGGTGGAGATTGGCGCTATGAAGGGCGAGGCCTATGGCGTGATCATGGGTACGGACTATAAGTACGACAAGAACGGCAACAAGCTCATCGACGCCGAAGGACGCTATATGTACACCGACGGCAACGTGAACTTGGGCAGCATCTTCCCCGACTTCACCGGAGGCTGGAGCAACACGTTCCGCTTGGGCAACATCGACCTGAGCGTACTCCTGGACTTCTCTAAGGGCGGCCATTACTTCTCCACGTCTTACCTCTGGGGAATGTATTCCGGTATGCTCGAAGAGTCCGCCGCCAACGGCATCCGTGAAAACGGTATCGTCCTCGAGGGCGTGCACGAAGACGGAACGCCCAACACGACCAAGATCTCAGCCAAGCAGTACGGCAACGACCATAACTCAGGCCCCGCAGCGCAGAATGTGCTCAGATCGGACTACATCAAGCTCCGCGAGATCAACATCGGTTACACCATTCCGCTCAAGAAGAAGGACGCCTTCTTCAAAGCCGTACGCGTATCGGCCTACGGTCGTAACCTGGCCGTTTGGGGGCCGGATACGAAGCACTTCGACCCGGAAATGATCGTCACCGGCTCTGGAAACATTCAGGGTATCGAAGGCGGTGCACTGCCTTCGGTGGCGAACTTCGGATTCAACGTGAACTTGAAATTTTAACGACCTAAGAATTTGCAGTGATGAAAGCAACATATAAATACCTCGTTCTGCCCGTCGTGGCTGGTGTCTTTGCCCTTTCGTGCGAGAAGCTGGAAACGACGAACGTCGACCCTAACAACCCCGTAGAGGTTCCCTCGCACATGTTGATGAGCGGCGCCCAAAAGCACATGATGGACGACGTCTACGACAACTGGTTCAGCGCCCGCCAATGCCTCACCTACAGCCAGTATTGGGCGCAACGCAACTACACGGAGGAAGATCGCTATCAGATTCGTGAATCAGTGAACAACGGTTACTTCAATAGCTTCTACCGTAACCTTTACTACATGGATCGCATCATCGAGCTTAACACCGACCCGAAGAAGGCAGCCATCTCGGTCAATTATGGCAACAACAAAAACCAGATCGCAGCCGCCAAGATCATGAAGGTCTGGATGCTCTCCATCATCACCGACACGTGGGGCAATGTGCCCTACTCGGAGGCTGGCAAACTGATCCAGGACGTCTATCACCCCAAGTATGACGACCAGAAGGACATCTACGCCGCCATGATCCGTGAGCTGACCGAGGCTTCGCAGATGATCGACGTCAAGGAGAAAGCCTTCATCGGTGGCGACATCATCTACAAGGGCGACGCCGCGAAGTGGAAGAAGTTTGCCAACAGCCTCAAGTGCCGCCTGGCCATCCACCTCTCTAAAGTGGACAGCAACTGGAAGACCTACATCGCCGAGGCGCTCAAGGATGGCGTCTTCGAAAGCAATGCTGACAACGCCGTCTTCAAGTATTCCACCACGGGGCAGGACTACTGCCAGTTCTACGAAGGCTTTTTCGTCGCCCAGCGTAACGACTTCACCATTGCGCGGCCCTTCATGGACATCCTCAAGGGGCAGCCCGATACGCTCAACAAGAAGTCGCACCCCTGGGCAGGCGTCGTAGACCCTCGACTGGAGGTCTACACCACGTCGCGTAATGGAAAATACATCGGCATCCCCTTCGGCATCGCCAGCGGTGATATGTCTTCTGCTTATCGCAACATAGCGCCGAGTTGGTACAGCAACCCGCCCATTCACCTCTCCAAGGACTTCGCTGTGCCCATCATGACTTACGCCGAACTGCAGTTCATCCTCAGTGAATACAAAGGATTCTCGGCCGATGAATACAAGACGGGCGTCCGCGCCTCCGTCACGTATTGGACCACGCTGAACGGCAAGCCCATCTCCACCGAAGACCTCGACAAATACGTCGACGCCGTCTCGAAGAAGGTGGACGCTGAGGCGGTGGCCCTCCAGAAGTACATCGACCTCTATATGAACGGCACCGAGGCTTGGGTCGAGATCCGTCGGACGGGCTATCCCGACCAGCTCATTCGTCCGGGTGAGGTCTCCCTCATCGGGCCTAAGGGTAACACGATCAAGTTCAACCCCCTCTCCGACACCAAGGGGATGATCATCCCCCGCGTGAAGTACCCCACGAACGAGAGTACGCTGAACGGCGAGAACTTCAACGCTGCCGTATCGAAGCTCGAAGGAGGCACGAACAACTACTACTCCAAGATGTATTGGGACGTTCGCACCGGCCCCTATGATCATCCAGCGAACAAGTAGCGGTGAATGGAACGACGAGAATCAGTCTGCGGGCGGGTCTGCAATGAAGCGGATCCGCCCGCTTTGCGTTCGGTGCGTCCCGAATTTCGGTGATTGCGCCAATCCGAAATCCCCCCTAATTGGGATTGTGACCCCCTACAGGCGCCTCTACTTTTGCGGCCGTTAATAACCAATAAAAACCTGACGAAATGATGAAAATGAAGCACCTGATGATGCTCGCGCTCATGGCGTGTAGTATGACAATGATGGTTGGATGTGGCGATGACAAGCCTGAACCTACGCCGCAGCCCCAACCGCAGCCGCAGCCTCAGCCGCAGCCTCAACCCAAGCCGGATCAAGGCGTGACGAAGAAGATGACCGTAGACGCCACGAATTATGCCGACTGGACCTACATCAACCTCGAAACGGGCGAGACAGAAGTACATCGCGAATTCAGCAGCTGGACGTCTTATAAAGGAGACACTGTGATAAGTCACACCCCCGCCAAGGGATCAGAAGCAGACGTGAAAATCAAGTGGCACATCGCCATCCACTATTTTGATGTCAAGACCAACGCAGGCGAAGCCGTTGCCACCACAGAGACAGAGCTGGACAAAGTGACCAGCCTGCCCGCCGCTGGCTACAAACCCGATACGCTGGTTCGAAAGCGCGTGATCACAGACATGTCGAAGATGATGCAAGGCATTATCGGCTATGCCGATCAATCCAGCCTCAACGCCACCCTCGGCGGCTGGCTGATCCGCATCCCGACTGGCACCATGCCGCCCTACACCTACAAGCTCTCAGGGAAAGTCTACGTCGTGAAGTTCAAGAGCGGCGCCAACGCCAAGCTGAAGTTCACGGACTACAGCGACGCCACGGGGCAGAAGAACGGCGTCGTGACCTTCAGCTACGTCTATCAAGCGAAATAGTTCTGCTTTTTCTGGCCATTACTCCATCAGCGGCGCTCCCCTCCAACAGTGAGAGGCGGGCGCCGCTTCTTTGTGGCCCCTATTCGAGGGGGGGGGCAAACATCTCCTGCAATTTGTTTGGGCCTATCGTAGATGTACGAACATCTCCCGCAATTTGCAGGAGACAATTGTAGGGCTACGAACATCTCCCGCAGTTTGCAGGAGACAATTGTAGGGCTACGAACATTCCCCGCAATTTGCAGGAGATACTCCGTAGGGCTACGAACATTCCCCGCAGTTTGCAGGAGACAATTGTAGGGCTACGAACATCTCCCGCAATTTGCAGGAGATACTCCGTAGGGCTACGAACATCCTACGCAAGTTGCGGGGAGATCATGGCGGGGCTACGGACGTCTCCCGCAGGCTGCGGAGAGAGGGAAGCGCCGCCCTGGGCTTCATTTTTATTATACCGGAGAAAGCCCGATAAGGGCTATGAGAGAGAGTGAGTTGCGAGGAGAAAGCAGGATAAGTTTCGGGCTATGGCGCATTTTTCAGTGATTCGTTCTTGCAATTGTTCGAAGGCTTTTCCTTTACCTTTGGCGCAAAGTTATAATTCAAGTTTAACGCAATAAATACAAATGCCCCGTATGAAAAAGGTACTCTTGGCCATGTGTATTGTCTGTGGAGCCACCGCGGCTTCCGCGCAGAACTTCAATGACTATTTTGAAGATCGGACATTGCGCATCGACTACGATTTTACGGGAGATGTCAACAAACAAGAGATCTCCGTTATCCGACTGAACGCTATCCCTCGCTGGTATGGCAAACGACAAAACCTGGCCGAAGTCCCTACTGCGGGCAACGGCGACATCACCGTCCGATCGAAAGACGGTCGCGTGATCTACAAAAACTCCTTCTCCACCCTCTTTCAAGAGTGGCTCGCCTACCCGGAAGCCAAGCAGGTGAGGAAATCGTTCGAGAACGTCTTCCTCCTGCCTATGCCCAAGGATACGGTCGACGTGACCGTGGAGCTGCGCACCAGCCGCCTCGACGTCCTGGTCAGCTACACCCATCGCGTGATACCGTCTGACATCCTCATCAAGCACATCGGCGAGAAAGAAGTGACGCCCTACAAGACCCTCATGCAGGCCGCAGACACGAATAAGTGTATGCACATCGCCTACATCGCTGAAGGGTATCGCAAGGAAGACATGGACGACTTTATCGCCCACGCCACCGAGGCCAACGAGGCGCTTTTTGCTCACGAGCCCTTCAAGTCGCTCAAAGGCCGTTTCAACGTCATCGCCGTCATGTCCGAATCGAAAGAGAGCGGCACCAGTGTCCCCTCCAAAGGCGTGTGGAAAAACACCGTACTCGGTTCGCACTTCGACACCTTCTACAGCGATCGCTACCTGACCACGCTCAACCTGCGTGACATGCACGACCAGCTGGCTGGCACGCCCTACGAACACATCATCGTCCTGGTCAACTCCGAGACCTACGGTGGCGGTGGCATCTACAACTCGTACAACCTCACCTCCACGCGACACAAATACTTCAAGCCCGTCGTGGTCCACGAATTCGGCCACAGCATCGCTGGCCTGGCCGACGAATACGCGTTTGAGGAAGAGCTTATCCCGCTCTATCCGCACGACATCGAGCCGTGGGAGCCGAACCTCACCACACTCGTTGACTTCGCTAGCAAGTGGAAAGACATGGTCAAGAAGGGCACGAAGATCCCCACCATCCCCACGGAGAAAAACAAAATGGAAGTAGGCGTCTACGAAGGCGCAGGCTACAGCGTAAAAGGCGTCTATCGTGCCTTCCAAGACTGCCGTATGCGCACCAACCAATTCCCCGAATTTTGCCCCGTATGTAAGCGGGCACTCACGCATTTAATTGACTTCTACACGAAGTGATGGCCAAGGCCCGAGGCTGGCAGAGAGAACAGATCTGCCGGAGTCCTCGGGCTTCCTTTTGTCCCTCTTCCACAAACATATCGCAGAACACAACCAATTAGAGATAATCATTTTATAGTAATCACGACGTGAAATCCAGTATTTTCATTCTATCAGCAGCGCTCGCTTTGCCCTTTGCGGCACATGCACAGCATGACGAAGTGAGCAAGGACACCGCAGCAGTGCCCAACACCAAGGAAGTGAAGAACCGCAATGTGTTGCTCAATGCTTCCTACGACAACCGCCCTCGACAGATCTCAATCGGACTGCCCTCGGGTGTATCAGCAACCATTTTCGAAGACGGTCTACCCGTCACTTATGACGAGTGGCCAGGCGTGCCCTATTTCTATTGGACCGCCATGGGCATTCATGACCACATCGGCCTCTCGTCCCTAAGCGAAAGTGCCATCACAAATGGTACCGTCAATTACACCGTGCTCTCCACCACCCGCCGCGGATCGGAGAAGTTCGAAGGCCGCGCCGCCTATAACACCAATATCTACGGTTTGCAGCGCTTCGACATCGCTCTCTCCGGCCCCATCGGCAAAGGATGGAGCTACACCGCCGGTATGTACGTCAATCACGACCCAGGAACAATCAAGATTGAAGACGCCGACATCGCCGAGAAGATGGAAATCTTCAAGGCCGGTCTGACCAAGACTTGGAAAGACGGTAAGGGCGTCTTCAGCCTCCTCTATAAACATGTCAACACCCGCCTCTTCTTCGACAACATTGGCCCGTACTACTACGTGGGCGACGGAACATCGAAGGAATATCCCGGTTTCAAGCTGGGTCGAGACAATCTGCTGCCGAACAATGGCCGCTATCGTTACTACGACGTAGTGGACGGCGAGTTCAAAGACGTACTCCGTCTGCACAACAACGCCAACAACAGTAACGACCTCCTGGCTCGCCTCGACTATGAGTTCGACAACAAACTGAAGCTCTACGTCTCCAGTAAGATTCGTCGCGGTAACCTCGATCAGGCTCGACCGGATAACTTCGGTATTGGTACGGCCAAAGCGGGCGACGGATTCACCTATGCTTACGATGCAAAGGGTCACAAGGCCGGCGAGGAGTATACCGGCAAGTACCTGAATCGCTTTCTGAGCCGTGACAAAGGCTTTGAATCGACGTGGATGACGACGGCTGAACTTTCTCGCGCCTCCGCACGCCACAGCTGGCGCGCGGGTATGAACTTCTGGTGGGGACGTTCGTTCGTCAACTCCAGCGCTGGAATCATGCCTCAGACCCTCGAAGCATCGCCCGTATGGCTGTTGAAGAAAGGCAAATCTATTACCGACTGCAACACGTCGGGTGAATACATGGATATGCACGAAGAGAAGGCCGCTCTTTATTTCTCTGACGACTGGCAGGCTACCGATCGCTTGTGGCTCTCCGGTGGTCTGCGTTTGGAGTACTACGGCATTGGTGGTCTCACTACATTGGCTTACATGAGTTATCCTCATCTGGATGGTATGAAGCCCGACCACCCCGAGAACGTTCGTAAAGAGAACTGGAGCATCAAGGATGGCAAATTGGTTGACTTCTCTAAGGGTTGGATCAACCCCGCAGCTGCCATCAATGGTCGCTATACGCTGCTCGACGGCTTCGGTCTGACGGGTGAATACGTCTTCGCGATGCGTCGCCCCTACGCTTATGACTTTGCTGGTGAAGAAATACCGAACCTCGACCCCGTAAGCATTCACTTAGGCCGCGCCGGTATCTTCTGGAACAACTCTTGGATTCAATTGGCTTCGCAGTTCTCGTTCGTTCGCCAGACCAATTACAAATGGCGCACGCAGTTCAACCACCCGACCAACGAGACGGACTACACCACCGTGTTCGTAAACTACGACGTACAGACGCTCGGTTGGACCACCGACATGGTGCTGCAACCAGCTAAGGGCTTCACCTTCCACGCCCTCTTCACCCTGCAAGATCCGCGCTACAAGAACTACGAGATCGACCCCGTGTTCAAAGACGGAACGAAGAGCCACGCCAGCTTCAGCAACAAGAAGACAACCGGCGTCAGCGACGTGATCATCGAGCTGAACCCAAGCTATACGTACGACAAGTTCAACATCTGGCTGAGCGCACGCTACTCCAGCGCCTACTACGTCAACAAGATGAACACACTCAAGTTCAATGGCCTTTGGACCACCTTCGCTGGCGTAAGCTACGCACTGAACAAGAACGTAGACTTCTCCGTCAACTTCGTCAACCTGCTTAACGTAAGCGGTGCCAGTGGTGGCGTATCGACCTCTGACCTGAAGCCGAAGAACGTAGAGAACTATCTGGCCGTAGGCTCCTACATCCGTCCGTTCACCGTATCGTTCGGAGCGAAAGTCAGATTCTAACTAATATCTCCCCATCGCTTGAATATTAAGACAAGCGGGAGAGCAGATTAACCCCAAAAAGAATGGCCGGTGCAGGGCTGCGAAATCGGCAGACTTGCACCGGCTCCTATTTTATTCCCCATCAGAAGCTGTTTGGAATTTATTTCGGAGGATATTCAGAGGATATTTCCGGGGATTTTGTTTCATCTTTTGAGGAGCATAGCGAGCTATGTGACGAAAAAGATGGGACAAAAGGGCGGAAATAGACCTGAATAGACCCGAAATAGAAAGGAGAAAGATCTGCCCAAACAGCTCCATAAAACAATCATCCAATAAATTCAAAACAGCTTCTTAATCACACCATCATCATGAGATTCAAATCGTATTTCACATTGGCACTCACCATGACCCTCGCCGCAGCTATCCCTCAGACGGGAGCGGCACAGAAGAAACTCTTCACGCTGGAGGATCTCAACTTCGGCGGAACGAACTATCGCAACATGACGCCGCAGAACCGCTCCATCGTTTGGTGGGGCGAGGAAGCCGTGCGTACCGACGCAGACTTCTGCGCCCTGATCAACAAGACCACCGGACGCGAAACACGCCTCTTCACCCTCGCCGACATCAACCAGTGGATCGGCGCCAAGGATGATAACCATCGTGTGAAGAGCCTCCGATACGCCACTTTCCCCTACGCCAAACAGTCGCTCGTGCTGGTCGAAAACCTCACGGAGCGCATGCTCGTCGATTGGAAAGCGCATCGTGTAGTTTGGCGTCAAGCCTCCGCCTTACAGGAACATACCGACTTTGCTCCGGCCTCACGCGCCACAGCCTACGTACGCGACCACAACCTCTTCGTGATCGACGGTGAGGGTCGGGTACGACAGATCTCCACCGACGGTAGCCGCGAAATGGTCTACGGCGTCACCGCTTACCGCGAGATGTTCGGTATCTACAAAGGCACTTTCTGGAACCCCGACGGCTCACGCCTCGCCTTCTATCGCATGGACCAAACGATGGTGCCCGATTATCCCCTCGTCGACGTGGATCCGGATAGCATGGCCGTACTCGCTCCGGAGAAGTATCCCATGGCCGGACGCACCACCCACGAAGTGACCATCGGTGTCTACGACGTAAAATCCGACAAGACGATCTACCTCAAGGTGGGCAACCCCAAAGACCGCTACTTCGTCAACATCGGCTGGAGCCCCGACGGAAAGACCATTTACCTCAAGGAGTTCAACCGCAAGCAGAACGAGATGTCGCTCGACGCTTACGACGCCGTGACGGGCGACAAACGTGCCACGCTCTACACCGAGCATCACGAGAAGTACATCACCTCTTACACCTCCGTGGCCTTCCTGCCGTGGGACGCCGACAAGTTCATCCTCCAAAGCCAGAAGGACGGCTACAACCACCTCTACCTCTTCAACACCAAGGGCGAGATGCTGCGTCAGCTGACCAGCGGCAACTTCGTCGTTTATGACCTGCTCGGCTTTGATAAGGCGAGGAAACGCGCCATCATCCTCTCGGCCGAGAGTAGCCCAATCCAAAGCAATCTCTACGCCGTGGACATCGCCACGGGCAAGCGCACACTGCTCGACAATGGCCGCGGCGTGCACGCCAACATCATTTCCCCAAGCGGCTTCCACGACCGCGCCCTCTCGCCCGACGGAGGATGGATCATCGACAACTACGCCGAGCCAACGGTGCCGCGTAACATCGACTTTGTCAACCTAAAGACCGACAAAGGCACGCGTTACTTCACCGCCGAAAACCCGTGGAAGGACTACGCCGAGCCGCAGATCTCCTCCGGAACGATCAAGGCCGCCGACGGTCGCACGGATCTTTACTATCGCCTGGTGAAACCCGCCGACTTCGACGCCTCGAAGAAGTATCCCACCGTCGTTTACGTTTACGGAGGCCCCATGACGCGCAACGTCGACGCCTATTGGCACTATCGCATGCGCGGCTGGGAGGCCTACATGGCGCAGAAGGGATTCATCGTCTTCGTCCTCGACAACCGCGGTAGTAGCGACCGAGGCCGCGACTTCGAGCAGGCCACCTACCGCCACCTCGGCACCGAGGAAATGAAGGATCAGATGAAGGGCGTGGATTTCCTCAAGACCTTGCCCTACGTCGACGCCAATCGCCTCGGCATCCACGGTTGGAGCTTCGGCGGCTTCATGACCATCAACCTGATGACCACCTATCCGGACGTCTTCAAAGTGGGCGTGGCCGGCGGCCCGGTCATCGACTGGAACTGGTACGAAGTTCAGTACGGCGAGCTCTACATGGGCACCCCGCAGGACAATCCCGAGGGTTACGCGGCCGGCTCCTTGCTGCCCAAAGCCAAGAACCTGAAGGGCAAATTGCAGATCATTATCGGCATGAACGACCCCGTCGTCTTGCCGCAGAACGCCCTGCGTTTCCTCAAGGAATGCATCTCTGCCGGCACACAGCCCGACTTCTTCGTCTACCCCGGCGAGCCGCACAACATGCGCGGCCATCAGAGCGTACACCTGCACGAGCGCATCACGCAATACTTCATCGATTACCTGAAGTAGCGTAAGCGCAGCCGATCAATCTTTAGAGGGGTGTCTCCATGAAAGTGGGGCGCCCTTTTTTTTGCGGTGAGTTCGACGAAAGAATAAAGCCAACAAAGAGTTTCTATGGAAGTCACGCGATGGCCAAAACGTTTTTGGAAATGCCCCGCGGAAGTTCTGCAAATGCCAAAACGTTCTTTTTTCGATTTGCGGAACTCCCGCAAACGCCAAGGCATTTCCCGCGAGACTTGCGGGAGTATCCGCAAACGCCAAAGCATTTCCCGTGGGACTTGCGGAACTTCCGCGGGGTATTTCCAAAAGCACTTTGGCCGCTTACAGCGCGCGATCAAAGACATTCTCCTGGGATTAGGGAGTCCATTCTTTCATCGAACTCACGTTGTTTACGAGATCACCCATTTCCTATTGGCCATAGCATGCAAAATGCGTTTGAAGTGCCATCGCCAATCAGAAATGGGATTTTCAGGGCTTATTCCTTACGTTTGCCCGTGATTTTTTAACGATCTAAAAGCAGAAGACCTATGCAAACCTGGTGGGGATCCTTGGATCCGTTTATGCAGACCCTTTGGGGTATCGCCATTGCCGCGTCGGTGGTGTTCATCATTCAAAGTATTATGACGTTCGTGGGGATGGATTCGGAAACGAATTTCGACGGGGATTTCGACGGCGACATGTCCGCCGATGGCGCGGGCGAATCGACCCCCTTCCAACTCTTCACGTTTCGGAACCTGATCAATTTCATGCTCGGCTTCAGCTGGACGGCCATCGCCCTGCGTGCCTCGACGGAGAGCACCTCCCTCATGCTCGTCGGCGGTGTGGTGGTCGGCGTGTTGCTCGTCTGCGCCGTCATGTACCTATTTAAGTGGATGAGCGGCATGCAGCAGTCGGGCACCATCGAGCCGGAGGCGCTCGTCGGCTGCAAGGGGTCGGTCTACCTGACCATTCCGGCCGGTCGCACGGGCGAAGGCAAAGTGCAAATCACCGTCCGCAGCGCCATCCGTGAGTACAACGCCATGACCGAAGGCGATCGCCTACCTAACGAAGCTCCCATCCGCGTCGTCGCCGTCCTGAACGGGCACACGGTGCTGGTAGAGAAAGTATAGTTTACATCATTATCCATCCTATGAAAACAGATAATTATTTCTTCCCCGCAAATGATTTTGAAGCGACCAAACGCTTCTATGCCGATGTATTGGGTTTAGCCGTGAAGTTTGATTTCTCCTCTATGGGCATGGTGGCCTATCGTATCGGAGACGACGAGCCGGCACTTATCCTCAAGGACACGTCGCGATTCCCAGATGCCAAACCGGCTTTGTGGATAGAGGTAGAAGACGTGGCCGCCCAGTATGCCAAAATGAAAGAAAGAGGTGTCCGATTCCTCTCCGAGCCCTTCCAAATCAAAACAGGTTGGGCGGTCGAGTTTGAGGATCCATCGGGCAACCGGTTAGGAATAACCGATTATAAGGCCTGACAAACCGCTTCGATATCAGTAATCATTCGAACAATCTCAATTCAATAGCTTATGCCCAGTTTATATTTAATCGTAGTGATCGCGGGCGTCCTTTTCGTGACGTTCGCTTCGATCCTTTCGCGTTACAAACGCTGTCCGTCGGACAAAGTCCTGGTCGTTTATGGTAAAACCGGTCGCAACAAAGAGGGGGGCGTCAGCTCCGCACGCTGTATCCACGGCGGCGCCGCCTTCATCTGGCCCGTGTTTCAGAACTATGCCTTCCTCGACCTTACGCCCATCTCCATCGAGTGTAACCTAACCAACGCGCTGAGTAAGCAGAACATCCGCGTGGATGTGCCCTGCCGATTCACCGTCGGTATTTCCACCGAACCGGAGAGCATGACCAACGCGGCCGAACGACTGCTCGGCCAGAACACGCACAACATCCAAAACATTGCCACCGACATCCTCTTCGGTCAGCTGCGCCTCGTCATCGCCACGATGGACATCGAGGAGATCAACTCTGACCGCGACAAGTTCCTGGCCAACGTCAGCGCCAACGTCGAGGCTGAGCTGCGGAAGATCGGTCTGAAGCTGATCAACGTCAACGTGACCGACATCCGCGACGAGTCAGGCTACATCGAGGCGCTCGGTAAGGAGGCCGCCGCCAAGGCCATCAACGAGGCCAAGAAGAGCGTCGCCGAACAGAACCGTTTCGGTGAAATCGGTAAGGCCGAGGCCGACCGTGACAAAGACATCCGCATCGCTGAGACACTGCGTGACACGCGTATCCGCACCTCCGAAGCCAACGCGCTGGCGGTCGAGGGTGAGAACAACGCCAAGATTGCCATCGCCAACTCCGAGGCCACGCGTCGTGAGAAGGAGGCCGAAGCGGCGCGTCGCGCCGTAGCCGCCGAGAAGGTGCAGACGGCCAAGGCCCTGCAAGAGGCTTATCAGTCGGAGCGCGAGGCTGAAATGACGCGTGCTGAGCGCGAGAAGGCGACGCAGACGGCCAACGTGGTCGTGCCCGCCGAGATCGAAAAGGAGAAAGCCATCATCAACGCCGAAGCAGAGGCCGAGAAGATGCGCCGCATAGCCAAAGGTCAGGCGGACGCCATCTTCGCCAAGATGGACGCCGAAGCGCGCGGTACGTACGAGCTCCTCACCAAGCAGGCCGAGGGTTACGACCGACTCGTCCGCGCGGCTGGTAGCGACCCGGACAAGGCCGTGCTGATGCTCATCACGGACAAGCTGCCCGAGCTGGTTCGCACGCAGGTCGAGGCCGTCAAGAACATCAAGATCGACAAGATCACCGTCTGGGACGGCAATAACGCCGACGGCAACGGCATGACGTCGACGGCCAACTTTATCTCTGGCATGATGAAGTCTGTGCCGCCGCTGAACGACCTCTTCAACATGGCCGGCCTGAACCTGCCGACGTACCTCAAAGGCGCCGATCGCCAGACGATCCCTTTGCGCCCCACCGACGGCAAGTCGCCTGAGACACCGCCTGCGAAGTAGTAAGGACCCATTCCCCCCTTAAAAGAAGAAGGCCGGATACCTGCGAGGCGCAAGCCCCGGGTACCCGGCCATTTTTCGTTGTTCGCTTACTCGAGGCTTACTCGATGTAGCGAATCTTCGACGCGTCGCGGGGCTTGGCCTCGGGCGACTCGTCGGGGTAGCCGATGGCGATGGCGTAGAGCAGTTCGTAGCCGTCGGAGAAAGCCAGCTGCTTGAGGTAGTTCGCTGCGCCGGGGTTGCTGTTCAGAAAGCCCGCTGCACTGCCCAGGCAACACGTGCCGAGGCCCATCGACTGGGCGGCCAGCATGATGTTTTCGCCAAGCATTCCGCAGTCGATCGGCGACGACTTTTCGTCGGCCTTACCGGCCACGAAGATCACCGTCGGGGCGTTGCGGAACATGTTGTGGAAGTCCGGATTCTTGACCAATTTCTGCACCCGCTCGTCGTTTTCGGCCGACTCGATAAAGACCTTCGTGACGCCGTCGATGAAGGCCTTGCTTTCCGTCACACGCACCTCCCACCGCTGCTCGTTCATGGCGTTCGGGGCGTTGATGCCGCAGTGCAGGATGACGTCCAACATCTCTTTCGGCACCGGCTCAGGCTTGTACTTACGCACGCTGCGGCGATCCATGATGGCGCGCACGACAGCGTTGTCCAGTGGGCTTTCGGCCACGACCGAATCCGTGGCAGCGTTCGTTGAGTCAGCCGTTTCTGCCGGCTTGTTTTGGCAGCCCGTCGTCATCGCGAGGGCAGCCAGCATGCAGAGAGCGCACGCTCTCCACGTCTTGTTTGAATACTTCATTTCGTTTGTGCTATAAATAATGATGAGGGCACAAGCCCTCGGTTGTTATCGGTGAAATTTCCAGCCGGAGGAGGTCGAATGGCAAGCCCGCCAACTGATCCTTCTTCTAAACGTGGGTTCTACGTAAGAGATGGGCTCCGTCAAGCGACTTTTTGGCGTCGCTGTGAGCCAGCGGCCCCGTCAAGCGACTTTTTGGCGTCGCTGTGAGCCAGCGGCTCCGTCAAGCGACTTTTTGGCGTCGCTGCGTGCCAGCGGACTCGTCAAGCGACTTTTTGGCACCGCTGCGAGCCAGCGGCCCCGTCAAGCGACTTTTTCACGTCGCTGTGAGCCAGCGGCTCCGTCAAGCGACTTTTTGGCGTCGCTGCGTGCCAGCGGACTCGTCAAGCGACTTTTTGGCACCGCTGCGAGCCAGCGGCCCCGTCAAGCGACTTTTTCACGTCGCTGTGAGCCAGCGGCTCCGTCAAGCGACTTTTTGGCGTCGCTGCGTGCCA
>ERZ772957.1147-NODE-1147-length-18039-cov-6.603981_pt1 | contig 18039 bp, 16 predicted proteins | sample MGYA00580682_ERZ772957 | MGnify/ENA primary metagenome ERZ772957 (study PRJEB29015, sample SAMEA2737921) | human oral metagenome | biome: human oral; feature: human-associated habitat; material: dental | place: China | collected 2025 ...
TAAATTTTTACTCCTTTTTTGATTTAGAAAGTGTCAACTTATTCAGTACACTACAGTTGTTTCAACAAGCGGAGCGCGAAATAGACACTTATCTATACTTAAAAGGCTAAGCGCAAACTGAGTTTGCTGTAGCTTTTATCAGAGCGGAAGCCGCCGTTAGTCGCGCTTTCGTATAGTGCGAAGCCCGATCATTAGCCCGTGAGAAAAAGCCGCGGCGATAAATGAGCTAAGCCATCAGATGTTCCGAAAAGAGTCGGCATCACGGCGGAAGCGCAGATAAGTTTTCACAAGCTTTTCCGTTGTTTGTTTGCTACTTCGCAGGATAAGCCGTAACTTTGCCGCTGAAAAAAGCAAAAGAGGACAGATTTGGCTGCTTGCAACCTCTCGAAAAAATGCTAAAACGATGCCGGGAAATGCTGCCAAGAAGCAGCCCCGACACTTGTAGGCGCCACTCCCGAGGAGGCGCTCATTTTTTTCAGAACGACATCAGCCCCAAGTTCCTGTAACATTCTATTCACTACAAAAGCAAAGAAGGAAAATGGGTTATTTATTCACATCAGAATCAGTTTCGGCAGGCCATCCGGACAAAGTGGCCGACCAGATCTCAGACGCCGTCTTAGACAATTTATTGGCTTTTGACCCGCATAGCCGCGTTGCTTGCGAGACAATGGTCACGACCGGGCAAGTCATCGTGGCCGGCGAGGTGCGTTCTAACGCTTGGGCCGACCTTACGACCATTGTCCGCGATACGGTGGCCCACATTGGCTACACCAAAGCCGATTATAAGTTTGACAGCGAATCGTGCGGCATTCTCAGTGCCATTCACGAGCAGAGCGACGACATTAACCGCGGCGTAGACCGCCAGTCGCCTGAAGAACAAGGCGCCGGCGACCAAGGTATGATGTTTGGCTATGCCAACAACGAGACCGACAATTATATGCCGCTGCCCCTATCCTTGGCCACGGATTTAATGATCACGCTCGAGCGCATCCGCCGCGAGGGCAAGGAGATGACTTATCTTCGTCCCGATGCGAAGAGTCAAGTGACGGTGCGCTACGACGACAACGATCGCGCCGTGGGCATTGATACCATTCTCGTTTCGACGCAGCACGATGAATTTATCACCGCTGCTGAAGCCGGTTCACAGGAAGCAGCCGATGAGCAGATGCTGGCCCGGATTCGCCGCGACGTAATAGAAATACTCATTCCGCGCACCATTGCCGAGCGCGTTCATACGCCTGAAATCAAACAAATGCTCGCCGACGACGACATTAAATATTTAGTCAATCCGACAGGAAAGTTCGTCATCGGCGGGCCTAACGGCGATACCGGACTCACGGGCCGTAAGATCATCGTCGATACCTATGGCGGCCGCGGCGCACACGGCGGCGGCGCATTCTCCGGCAAGGACCCTTCGAAAGTAGACCGCAGCGCCGCCTACGCAGCGCGCCACATTGCGAAAAACTTAGTGGCAGCCGGCGTTGCCGATGAAATTCTTGTGCAGTTGAGTTATGCTATCGGCGTCGCTGAGCCTATCAGCATCTACGTCAACACCTATGGCAAACGACGCGTAGCCTTGTCGGACGGCGAAATTGCAGAAAAGGTGCGCACACTCTTCGACCTGTGTCCTTACGCCATCGAGGAGCGCCTCAAGCTCCGCACGCCTATTTATACCGAAACGGCTAATCACGGACATATGGGGCATCAGCCGCGCTTCAAAACCAAGACTTTCAAATGTAAAGGCCAACCCGACAAGCAGATCGAAGTGGAACTCTTTACTTGGGAAAAACTTGATTACGTTGACAAAATAAAGGCCGCTTTCGACCTCTGACAATATGCCGGCGGAGCGTCGAGCGCACTTGATGCTTCGCCGGAACTTCAAGATCAAAAAAGAATGAAGATCACTGTTTACGCAGCCTCCAGCGGACAATTGGGCCAAGCTTACATCGACAATGCACAAGCCCTTGGCCGCCTTTTGGCCGCAAAGGGTTACACGCTGATCAACGGCGCCGGACGGATGGGCCTGATGGGCGCTTCGTGCGACGCCTGCCTCGCTGCCGGTGGAGAGGCACTCGGCATTATTCCCCGCTTTATGGTGGAGCAAGGTTGGCAACATCCTTCGCAGCCGCTCCTTGTCACGGCAGATATGCACGAGCGCAAAGAGAAGTTGGCCGACTTATCGGATGCCTGCATCGCGCTGCCCGGCGGCGTCGGCACGCTCGAAGAATTGATGGAGATTATCACGTGGAAGCAACTCGGCCTCTACCTCAAGCCAATCATCATCCTCAATACGTGCGGCTATTATGATCCGCTGTTGGCCCAACTGGACCGCGCGGCCGACGAGCGCTTTATGCGCGAAGGGCACAAAGCCATTTGGCGCGTAGCTGCCACACCGGAAGAGGCAATTCTGCTGGCGGAAACCACGCCGCTTTGGGATAAACGCGTGCAGAAGTTTGCCGCGCTCACTTGATCAGTCCTTCCCCACCCCTCCTATACATATATAATATGGTGCAGCAAGACAGTCTACAAACAGAACAAGGTCAGACCGCCGCAAAGGCGTTCTTGACGGCTGCACCTCATCGCTATACACGCATCAAGATGGAGCCGCTCAAGGCGGATACGGGCTTCGTCGAACATACCGAGCCGCAACTCGTCGGCGCTCCGGCGGTGCGTCCGGCGGACCCTAAGGACGGACTCTTCAACTCTGATTCGACGATGATTCGCGGGCTCTATGGAAAGGCTTTATTGCATAGCGATTTCGACGACAGCCTGCGCGCTCACACCGAGATAGCGCCTTATCACGATCAAGGCATAGCGGGCGACCCTATTCCTTATCGCTTTCGCACGGACAATTATGTAACTATCGCTCTGTTGCTTGATTTCTTCCTTGGCGTCTTGGTGATTGCTCGCTCGCGGCGGTATTTGGCCAACAGCATCAAGCACTTCTTCCGTCCTTACGACCATCGGAATATGTTTACCGAGCGCACCGACACTGAGCTTCGCGGGCAACTCTTCCTCATCTTACAGACTTGTTTCATCCTTGGCATACTGACGTTCGACTTCGTACAGAATCGCCTGCCGGAAGTGTTTAACATCGTTTCGCCCTATACTATCCTGCTCGCGGCCTCCGGCATCTTTGCCGCCTTCTATCTATTGAAAATCATCCTCTACTATTTGATCAACAACGTCTTCTTCGATCACGACGTCATCTCCACTTGGCGCAAGACCTACTTGCTCTCGGTCTTCTCGCTCGGCATCGCCTTCTTCCCACTCGCCTTGCTGGTCGTCTATTTCGATCTCTCCTTCAGCGCCCTCCCCATGATCGTCCTCGTACTGCTCAGTATCAACAAACTCATGTTGACTTACAAGGCTTTCCATATTTTTTCCGGCTATAGAATGTCAGGTGTACATATTATTTTGTACCTTTGCACCCTGGAAATATTACCACTGTTCGCCTTGTGGCGCGCCTTGGTTTATTTGCTAAACAGTCTGACTGCTATCGAGTAAGTATTCAAAGTCAACGATGATAAAAAAAATCCTCATTTCGCAGCCCTACCCCACGTCCGAGAAGTCTCCTTATTTTGATATAGAAAAGAAATATGGCATCGAAATCATATTTCACCCGTTCATCAAAGTAGAAGGACTCAGCGCAAAAGAGTTTCGCCAGCAGAAAGTGCAGATCTTGGACCATACTGCTATAGTTTTTACTTCCCGCCACGCAATTGATCACTTCTTTACTTTGTGTAAAGAGCTACGCGTCAATGTTCCGGAAGACATGAAATACTTTGGGCTCTCCGAGACGATCGCTTTATACATCCAAAAATACGTTCAGTATCGCAAGCGCAAAGTATTCTTTAGCCAGACGGGAAAATGGCCCGACCTCGTTCAGGTAATGGCCAAGCACAAGACGGAAAAATACCTCGTTCCTCAGAGCAGCGTCCACACCAACGAAGTAGAAGAAACGCTCAACGCGAAGAAGCTGAACCATACCGAGTGTGTGATGTATCGCACCGTGAGCAACGATTTGCCCAAAGCGATTGAGGATTACGACCTCGTGATTCCGTTCACTCCGAGCGGCTTTGAGATTCTCTGCGAGAACTATCCCGATTTCCGGGAAAAAGGTGTGAAGCTCGGATGCTTTGGCCGCTCCACGCTCAAAGCGATTACCGACAGTGGCTACGAACCTGCCGTCGCTGCGCCTTCGCCTGAAGCACCCTCGATGCCCGCTTGCTTAGAGCTCTATCTGGAGAAGGAAAACAAATAACACACGAAATACTTCATTTTACAAACATACTTAGGTTTAAGCACCGGCGCTGAGCAATCTTAGCGCCGGTGTTCTTTTTATTCAACCCTTTCGCCGCGGCGAATTTCGTACGACGAGCGGCGGACAATCGAATAGTTTTCCGTACTTTTGCCTTAATGAAGCGCTACAGTTTTGGTAAGGCCGAACACCTCTGTTTGACCAAAGACATCGAATCGCTCTTTGCCGAAGGCACCCACTCCGCCTCGGTCTATCCGCTGCGTGCCGTCTATCGGCGCATAAAGCCGGGCGGCAAGCCCGCGATAAAAGTTTTGTTGAGCGTACCCAAGCGCAAGTTGCGCCGCGCCGTAGACCGCAACAGAGCCAAACGCCTCCTGCGCGAAGCCTATCGCCACCACAAAGATCTCCTACCCGCCATCCTTGCGCTCGATGAGGGACTCCACATCGCCTTTCTCTGGCTCTCAGATCGCACACTGCCCACCGCAAAGGTCGAAGCGCAATTGGTAAAACTGCTTCGGCGCATCGTAGAAAAGGAAACTGCTTCATCATGAAATACTTTGTACGCCTTTTCATCCTTCCTATCCGCTTTTATCAACGCTTTATTTCTCCGCTGACGCCACCTTCGTGCCGCTTTACGCCCACCTGCTCGCAATACGCTATTGAAGCGCTGCAGAAACATGGGCTTTTCAAAGGCCTTTGGTTAGCAATTCGTCGCATCTTGCGCTGTCATCCGTGGGGTGGAAGCGGATATGATCCCGTCCCGTGACTCGTTTGCTCGATTTTCATACCCATCACCTCGACGCACCGGCCGGTTCGGCCATCGTCAATCTGCCGCTTGACATTTTGTCGGGCGCAACGCCTTTTGCGCCCCTCCCCGATGCGTACTATTCGGTTGGGATTCATCCTTGGTGGAGCAGTTTGCCGCCCGCCGAACTCGCACAATTGCAGCAGCAACTGCCACTTTGGGCCGCGCGCGACGAAGTTGTGGCCCTTGGCGAATGTGGTTTTGACCGCTTACGCGGAGATTGGGCCGTGCAAGAGCAACTTTTCCCCCTCCACGTCCGTTTGAGTGAAGCCTACGGCAAGCCGCTGATCCTCCACTGCGTGCGCGCCTTCGACCGCCTCTTGGCCCTGCGCAAGCACTACCGCCCTACGCAGCGCTGGGTCATACATGGGTTTCGCGGGCGTCCGGCCTTGGCCCGCCAACTCCTACAAGCCGATTTCGATCTGAGCTTTGGGGAGCACTACAACGCAGAAAGTTACGCCCTGACGCCACCTTCGCGCCGACACATTGAGAGCGACGAAGGCCGCCTACCCGCCGCACTCCTATCGACGCCCACCATTGAGCGTCCGGAAGGCTTAAACGAAGAAGTTTAAGTCTGTTTATAACGTCTCCATCCTTATTTTTTATTCGCGAAAACGCAGTAGCTTGCTTTTTCATCGTGAGCGCACACCCTTTCCATCACGATAAAAAGAACGTCCCCTCGTGAGCGTAGACCTTTACGCTCACGATGAAAAAGCAAGTCGGCACGATTTGACGAAAAAGTTTCCGATCATTGATCATTTGAAAAGACGCCGAAGCGCGCCCCATTATCCTTCTTCAGCTACAAAAATCAAGGCCGAAACAACGCTCAGCCAAGCGACAAGATCGCCGCAAAGGCGCAAAGCCTCAGCAAACGCATTGGCAGCATAAAAAAGCGGCCATCCACGCCATAAAGATGAGCGCAGACAGCTGCAAGCAGCCATTGACGATAAAAGAATTGCAACATCCTACGCCCGCCTTCAACCTTGGGCGGTAGCAGACCGGAGCGCCGCTCATAGCTTAGCGCACCAGGCGATAAGCGCCACCGGGAAGCGTCTTGACAAGCCCACGCATATTCAAATCGAACAAGAGTGTACTTACCTCCGTATGAGCCAAGTCGGCATCAGCGGCAAGCTGGTCGAGCGTCCGGCAATCGTGCTGCTTCAAAACGGCGATCAACTTTTGCTCATTCCGGGTCAAATCGGCAAACAGATCAGTCGCCGGCGAGGCCTCCTGCACCTTAACCTTCACGCCGAGCCAGTCGGACAGGAGATCCTCGGCCGATGTGATGAGTTTGGCGCGTCCATCGCGCAGCAAAGCGTTGCATCCGGCCGACATTTCATCACTTGCACGCCCCGGAAAGGCATAGACCGGGCGCTCATATTGACGCGCCAAACGCGCCGTGGCGAGCGCGCCGCCGCGAATTCCGCTCTCCACGACGACAACCACATCAGCCATCCCCGCCACGATACGATTGCGCTGCAAGAATCGCCCCTTCTCAGGCACCGTCAGGCGCGGATATTCCGTGAGCAAACCGCCCTTGTTCAGCATCGCAATGGCCGTCGTGCGATGCGCCGACGGGTAGAGCCGATCCAGGCCGTGCGCGAGCACACCCACGGTCGGTAGGTTCGCCTCCAAAGCCTGCCGGTGCGCGTGCACGTCGACGCCGTAAGCCAGTCCGCTCAAGACGAGCACATCCGGCGAAAAATCGGCCAAATCTCGACAGAGGTGGCGGCAAAGGTCCTTGCCATACTCCGTAATGTTGCGCGTGCCGACCACGGCCACGACATACTTTGCATTCAAATTGGCCGCTCCGCGATAAAACAAATAAGGCGGCGCATCGTCACAAGTGCGTAGGCGCGCCGGATAGTCCGCGTCGGCCATCGTCAAGATCCTTACCGCGTGAGCTTCGCAATAAGCCATTTCCGCTTCAGCCCATTGGCGCGCCTCAGCCGAATCTTCGGCCGAACAAGCGCAGACTTCAGCACCTTGCGCAAAGGCCTCGAGCGCCGCCGTGGCAGACTTGTAACGTGCCAAGATGGTACGCAGCGTTTTTAAGCCGACACCGGGCAGTGCGCCGAGCGTCATCAGGCTCAACGTTTCCGTCGTAGGTTGTGTGTTTTCCATTGATCAGCATACATAAAAGAGAGGGGCGAAGAGTCCAAGGCCTATTTCACCTCACTAAAGTCGGCTTGAAACGCCTCGTTAAGCGCCGGACAATCGCCTAAACGCCCGTTGATGCGACAGACGACCGTCGTCTGCGCCTGCATACACACCTGTTCATCAGGCAAGCGGCAGATCGTCTGCTCAAAAATATAGCGCAGGCCTTCTTTTCTGATACCTAAACGCGAGACGAAGCGATCACCGGGGCGCAAAGGGGCTTTGAAAGCCATCTCCAAGCGTGCTACGACGGTATCGATGCCTTGTTCGTGCAAAGCTTCCATACCTTCGAAGCGGGAGCGCAGATATTCGGCGCGCGTATGTTCGGTATAGTGTTGGTAAACGGCATTATTAACGATGCCTTGCAGGTCGCACTCGTAGTCGCGCACCTTCATTTCGAGTTCAAAAACAGTTTTCATACGTCGAACGTATATATAAGATGATTAAATTATTGTTTGGGCTGATGGCAGACAGATTCGGGCGCCCCCATTTGCAAATAGGCCGCGCCAAAACGACAATCGAGGCAGGCCTTGCGCTGACAATAGTCGCGCTTGAGACGGAGGAGCGCCTGACTTTCCGCGGCAGAGCGCGCTTTGAGTCCGACATCGGCCCAAGCCTTTACGATGCTGTTGCGCTCGGGCGCGATAGACTCCATCAAGCGCAAAGCCCGCTCACACATACGCTCGTCGCGATGGGAGCGCCCAAAGGCGAAGAGCAGCGGCACGGCGGTATTGATCAACAGAAGATCGAGGGCGGACGTCTGCAGCGCCTTTCGACCGGCCTTACTTGGGAGGCCGAAGGTATAATGCGTCTCCCAATAGGGCGTCACAGACGTTTGGAGCAGCGCGCGCAAGTCGGCCGCAGACGCGGCTTCGAGCAAGCGAGAGAGATTTACTTGGTTGCTATGGTAAAGGTTGACGAGCTGCGCGATACGCACGTGAGGAAAATTTTGCGGCCGTAACCGGAGAAAGCGCCATAAGTCGTGGGGCAAGGGCGTCAAGCTAAACTTGTGGCGCAGGAAGCGGTATTCGTCGGCCAAGCTGCGGAAGTAATCGTCTTGCCGCTCTTGGGGCGTGGCTTGCGGATCGAGCAAACCGGCTTGTCCGAAGAAGAAGGCTTCGACTTGGAAGGCGTTGTCGCGATGCTTGCCGACAGCGCTGAGCGGTATGTTGAGCGCCCAGCGTTCAAAGGCCTCAGCGTTGACACCAAAGCCAAAGTTGCGCGCCAAGGCGACGAAGCAACTGCGCTCCCAATCGCGATTGGTCAGCCGCAAATAGTCGTCGATGCGGGCCTTCTTCTGCTCCAAGCGCTCGGCGGCCAAGGCGGCCAGCCACGAGGTGCGCTGCAACGTCGTCAGATCGGGCAGGACGCGGAAGCAAGGCGGATATTTTTCTTCTGCAAAGAGGGCGGCGTAGTTGGCTTTGACGTAAGCCGGCACCTCGAGTTGGAGCTGCGGAATGCGCTTGCCGTCTTGCGTCAGCACGAGAGCGTCCGCCTCACGCACAACGTGGAGCACGACATTATTATAATGCGGATCGCGGTCGTGGCCGTGGTGAAACCAATCAGAGGCGCGGTCGTGGATCTCCACATTGCCGGCCCAATAGGTGGCGCCAACCTTCACTTTCGCATTGAAGAAATCGGGGCCATCATGGGGATTGGGGAGGCCAACGTCGATTACTTCAACGCGCTCGCCGCCTTGCGTCGTCAGCGGACGCAGGGGAAAGAGGCGATGACGCCATACGTAGTGAAGCAATTGCTCCATAAGGGTGTGCATATTTGGTTAATCTGTCAAAGGTACGGCTTTTGGGCGGGGCGGACAAGGTATTGGCTTCATTTTCTCGCTTCTTTGGCGATGAAAACGGCACGCAAAGGCGGCAAGAGCGAGCCGACAGCAGTTTTCATGGCGCCAATCGACAGCTTTTATTGCATTAAACGAGGAGGAAAAATCGATCCTAAAAACTCGGAATAGCATCATAATCTGTTAGAAAACAAAACAAATCGGTGCATATTTGGCAAAGGCTGAGGAATTATTTCGTACCTTTGCGCACGTAACTATTAGTTAATTATTCCATTTGAAGACTTTTGAAGAATTAGGCGTAAACGAAGAGATTCGACGCGCCATTGCCGAGCTCGGTTATGAGAACCCGATGCCTGTGCAAGAAGAAGTAATCCCATATCTTTTGGGAGTGGGCAATGATGTCATTGCATTAGCACAGACCGGTACAGGCAAAACGGCAGCTTACGGGCTTCCGGTTTTGCAAAAGGTAGATCCGACGCAACGCACTACGCAGGCCGTGATCCTGAGTCCGACGCGAGAACTCTGCCTGCAAATTGCCGATGACTTGAAAGACTATTCGCGATACATTGACGGTTTGCACGTGCAGGCTGTTTATGGCGGTACGAGTATTGAAAGCCAGATCCGCTCGCTGAAACGCGGTGCGCAAGTAATCGTAGCGACCCCGGGGCGCCTCATCGACTTGATGGAGCGCGGCGTAGCCAAACTCGAGAACGTGGAGAACGTGGTGCTCGACGAGGCGGACGAGATGCTGAATATGGGATTTACGGAAAGCATCGACGCTATCTTGGCGGGCGTTCCGGAGAATCGAAATACGCTGTTTTTCTCCGCGACGATGAGTCGCGAGATTGAGCGCATTGCCCGCAATTATCTGCACGACCATAAAGAAATTGTGGTCGGATCGCGCAATGAAGGGGCTGAAAACGTCAACCATACGTATTATCTTGTGCAAGCGCGCGATAAATATCACGCACTGAAGCGCATTGTCGACTATTATCCGAAGATCTACGGTATTATCTTTTGCCGCACGCGCTTGGAGACGCAGGAAGTGGCCGACGCTTTGATCAAAGACGGCTACAACGCGGAGGCGCTCCACGGTGATCTTTCGCAGGCGCAACGCGACTTGACGATGCAGAAATTTCGCCAGCACAACACGCAGCTGCTCATTGCTACCGACGTGGCGGCTCGCGGCTTGGACGTCGACGACTTGACGCACGTCATCAATTACGGAATGCCCGACGACATTGAGAATTACATTCACCGCAGTGGTCGAACGGGGCGCATCGGCAAGCGGGGCGCAAGCATCGCCATTATTCACTTGCGCGAGAAGGGAAAAATACGCAACATCGAGCGCACGATCGGTAAACAATTTGAAGTGGGCGTGCTCCCCGAGCCGAAAGAGATTTGCACGAAGCAATTGTATCACGTAATGGACCACTTGGAGCACGTGGAAGTTGACGAAACACAAATTGCCCCGTTCTTGCCGGAAGTGTTCCGCAAACTGGATTGGCTCTCTAAGGAGGACCTCATACGCCGCTTGGTGAGCGATGCCTTCGGCCGCTTCCTTAAGTATTATGCCAATGCGCCGGAGATCATCCAACCGGGTGGGAAGGGCGACACGCCGGAGGCTCGCCGAGAGCGCAATCGCAGCGAGCGGCGCGAGCGCGGCCCACACAAGGCCGACCCGGGCTATGCACGGCTCTTCATCAACTTAGGTAAGCGCGACAACTTCTATGCGCGGGAGATTATCAATCTGATCAATCGCTACGTGAAGGGGAAAATTCAGATCGGACGTATAGATCTGACCAACAATTGCTCGTTCTTTGAAGTGCCTGAAGAGGATGCGCCGATCGTGCTCAAGAAAATGGCACGCGTCAAGGTAGGCAACCGCCCCGTTGTCGTAGATGCAGCCGACAGGGTGAACCCTGAAGGCGGCGAGGAAAAGGCACGCGGCCGCAAGCGCAAGCCGGCCCGCGAGGAATATACCGGACGCCGCAGCGAGCGTAAAGCACCCCGTGGAGAGCGCCGTAAAAGCAGCAAGCCGAACGAGGATACGCAGAGCGACTGGCGGCAATTCTTCAACAACGACAACAAGAAATAAGCATTTCATCTCTTTATCTTTACCCTTATGAGTAGGTTTTTCTTAGCAGCACTTCTGATTTTGTCGGCAGCCGGCGTGCGGGCGCAAAACTTCCAAATGCGCATCGGCGGCGGCGTGGCTACACATTATAATAATGCGACGCCTATCGGATCGTTTAAGGCCGGACTGGGTGTCGAGTTTGAGCTATCGCAAAGTCTCACGTTCGCGCCCTCACTCGTATTCTACGCTAAGGGATGGAAGAATCACAATCAGCGCGTCTATTTCCGCAACGATGACGGTTCGCAGGCTTTGGATAAAGATGGCAATCCGATAACAGGCATCCGAAATCGCACGACAACGGCCAACTATCTCGAACTCCCACTCGTCTTCAATTACTACTTTCGCCTTTCAGCCGGGCATTATATCGTAGCTTCTGCGGGCCCTTACGTGGCTTACGGGCTCGGCGGAAAGCAGACGACGCGAGGCGATGTGGGGCAAATAGGTTCTCGGAAGCTCTATTATGATACGCAGACATTCAAAGAGCACGGGACACATCGCTTCGACGGCGGACTGACCATAGGCTTAGGCTATCAGTTGCCTTCGCACCTTACGCTGGGTATCGAAACTGATTTGGGCCTGACAAAATTCAATGCGACGGGCGATCGCAACGCAACGGCACTCGTCACACTCACGTATCAATTCTGAAAGATCCCGCTTTTTTCCGGATTAAATCCAAAAATCCACATTTTTAGGTATTGCACCGGATAATCAACAAGCGTACCTTTGCAATCAGATTCAGCGCCACAGGATGATTTTGTGGAAACGGTACGCCACTCGTCGGGAGATGCGGAAACGGCCGTTCTGAGTTGAGTAGAAAATTTAAATTGTTATGTTCCGAAAAGGGCCGGCTTTTGTTAAGTCGGCCTTTTCTGGCTTTATACGGTAGGCCGCCCGCCCTGTACGCAAAGGCGCTTGCCGGCAAGCAGACTCGGCTTTGGGGTAACGGTCTTATTCTTCCCCATTCTTCTGAAAAAGTCAACGTTCGGAAAACCGGTACAAACTTCGCTCAAGGCGCACCCCAATCGGCGCAAAAAGCAGCGCAGACAAAACGGCCATAAAGGGACGCCTACCGATACTTGTCACCCACTTCTTTTTCCCGACACTTCGCGACGGGTAATCATTTTCGAGTATTCGGCGCCCAACCTGCGTTTAAGTTTTACGCATTTTCAAGGTGCTTGAGGCGGTATTTTTTCCAAGAAAAAGTGCTTTTTTCTTTTTCGCACGAAAAAAATTGTGCCTTTAATTCGTCTCACAAGCTTTCTCACCCCAACAATGGGGTGCAGCCGCCCGGTTCGACCATTCTCGCGCCGTGTTACGTAAAGTTTTACCGCAGACGTCTATCTCAGCGTAGTACAGCGTGGATAACAGAATGGGCAAACATATACCAAGAGCGCCGGCACAAACCAAAACAGCCTCAGTTCTGTTTATTTGAACACAAGAAACGGGAAGAAGAAAAGAGGAATAGGTTAGGCCTCGCTTTATGCGTCGCCGAATAACGCACCTAAAAGCAATCTTCATATAGCAACAACAGATGTTGCGCATATAGTTTTTATAAAATCACAGATGAAGATCTGAAAAATAAACAGAATGTCAACAAAACATTTGCATTCTCTTTTTGATTGACTTATATTTGTCAATGAACGAAAGCGGAAAATCTGCTATTCTCTCAGAACAATTTAGAACATAAAACTTATGAAGACATTGGATTATCTACATTTAGATGAAAAAAAAGTTGAAAGCGTTGTAGCTGCTCTCAAACAATTATTGGCCGATTATCAGATCTTCTACACTAACCTCCGCGGCTTCCATTGGAACGTAAAGGGCAAAGGATTCTTCACCCTGCACGCAAAATATGAAGAGCTTTACAACGACGCGGCAGAAAAGATTGATGAAATCGCAGAACGCATCTTACAATTGGGTTATACGCCTGAAAATCGCTTCAGCGAATATTTGAAGACATCTAACATTAAAGAAGATGGTAATTTGCCTTTGAAAGGCAAGGATGGCCTACGCCGTGTGCTAGAAAACCTCGGCAACCTCATTGCACAAGAACGCAAGATTGTAGACTTGGCCGGCGAATATAGTGATGAAGCTACGGTAGCTCTGATGGACGACTTCCTCGTTGGACAAGAGAAGAACGTTTGGATGCTGGTTTCTTTCTTGGACAAACAGCCGGAAGATGACCAACTCTAAATCTCTCTGAGATTTTCATAGACAACAGACAAGCTCCTGCAACTGCCACTCGGTTGCGGGAACTTTTTCCGTTATGGCTTCTCCGGATGAGTCGGCCGACCCTTCGACTGGCCAACCTTCGCCACAAAAGGCGGAAGACATTATATATTATAGAGGAACACGGCCCACAAAAAAAGCGCCTGCCGACTAAACAAATAGTCATCGGCGGGCGCTTTTCTACTTGTACACGTCAAAAAGACGCAGGCGTGGACCCGGAGGGGATCGAACCCTCGTCCAAACGGGGAAATCATACGCTTTCTACACGCTTATCTCTGCCATTGTTTTCGAGCAACGCTGAGTGCAAAGCAACTCTTACGCCACCTTATCCTCTAAATTTTCGCCGCGCTTGCGAGGCCAATCGCAACTATTCCCGATTTGTCTGCACCACTATGCCCGCGAGCTTCGGAAAAAGAGCTTCGGAGTGATGTCTCGTCCGCTCACGCCGTGAACGGATAAAGCTTTGATGTACTATACTTCGATCAAGCAGCGAGAGCATAATTGTTTTCGCCAGTTAAATTGTTGAAGGCCGATATTAAAGTGCCCACCCTCAGGCGCACTGCGTGCTTACGCACCACCTCGTCCCGCTGTCAAATCCGGTCGGGCCCGAAATGTGCGCTGCAAAGGTAGGCATTGGGCAAGAGGCAGCCAACTTTTGCTCGTTCTTTTTTACTTTGATTTGCTGTCCGCAATCAGCCTTTTTCAACCAAATATGAGGCCTCAGCAGCAAAAAAAGAGAGAAAAAAGCAAGTTCAAGGGGAAAATATGCTTGCAAAATATTTGTATAATAAAAAATATCTCTACCTTTACTTCCGAAAATCACACTTCAAGGCCTTATCGCACACAAGAGGCAACCCAAAAATTGTGTGCCTAAAAATAAAATACTAAGTAAAACCACGTTAAATACTTTACGATGAGACAAAAAACATTACTCTTAACGGCTGCAGCCTTTCTTGCAGCAGCGGGCAATCTGTTTGCTCAAAATTGGAATATGGTCATCAGCCTCTCAAACGGCACCAAAGATACGATGGCTGTAAAGGATGTAACTGATGTAACCTTCTTTGAAGCAACTAAGCCTCAAGATCCGGCCGAAGCAATCGGGATTAAATGGATTAAAGTAGAACCGGGCACTTTTGAAATGGGAAGTCCGGCCAGCGAAGATGGGGCAGACCCGGATGAAACTCAACACACGGTGACCCTGACCAAAGGCTATTACATCAGTAAATACCCTATTACGTTCGAACAATACGACAAATTCTGCGAAGCTACCGGACGCGAGAAGCCAAAAGACTTCAACTGGGGCCGCGGAAAACGCCCTGTTGTAGACGTAACCTGGAACGACGCACAAGCTTTCTGCGAATGGCTCGGCTGCCGTCTTCTCACTGAGGCTGAATGGGAGTACGCTTGCCGCGCAGGAACTACAACCCCGTTCTCTACAGGCGACAATGTCACAACGGATCAAGCCAACTACGACGGCACTGAACCTTACAAAGATTATCCGGAAGGCATCTACCGCGGCCGCACGACAGAGGTCGACGAATTAGACAACGAGAACCCTTGGGGCATCTGCGATATGCACGGCAATGTCTACGAGTGGTGTGCTGATGTTTATGACAATTATCCTTCAACAGCCGTTACGGATCCGACAGGACCGGCGACCGGTAATGATAGAGTTATGCGCGGCGGAAGCTGGGGCCATAATGCTTGCTTCGCACGCAGTGCAAACCGCTTTAGCGACTTTCAGACAATGTCGGCTGACAACGTAGGTTTCCGCGTAGCACGCGACCTTTGATTGATCACCAATGACATAAAACTATTTTATCGGCCGCCGCACGCTCTTTGCGGCGGCCGATTTTATATAAAGAAGATGAAACAGATTGTTCGTCAAGCAACTTACAAAACAACGCAGTGGTCAGGCGGCATAACCCGCGAGATCTGCATTTTTCCGGCGACGGCAAGTCTCGCCGCGCGCAACTTTGACGTCCGTATTTCTTCAGCGGTCATCGATACGCCGGAGAGCAATTTTTCCGACTTCACGGGTTATCGGCGCTATCTTATGCCTTTGAATGGAGAGATCGTGCTCTATCCGAGCGCATCCGAGCCGCAATCGGCAGCGGAAAATGGAGCTGTGGGCGAAGAGAATGCGGTAAAGCTATCTGCTACTGACTTATTTGAGTTTGATGGCGGGCAGGCAATGCGCTCTCGCAATACGTCGGGCGCGATAGACTTCAACGTAATCGTCCGCCGCGACTTACCCATCACGGCGCGCATAGCACTCGACAACTGCTCTACCCTGCCAAGCGGCCGGACGATCCTTTTCGCCCTCACCGACTGCTTGATCGACGACACCCCTCTTGCGCGCCACGACGCGGCGATCTGCGAGGGCGTCTACACCGTCAAAGGCAGCGTTGTCCTCATCCACATCCCCTGATGCTTTGCGCGCATCGCCGGCTGCCCTATCCCGCGGCGGTGCCAACAGATATAATGGAGCAAGGTAAAATGAAGCACATAAAGCAGACAAAGCGCCTTCAAAACAATAAGCAATAGCCATTTTAGAGAACACCTTACAAGCAGAAATAGATGCTGTTTCTGCGCATGCTCATCGCTTATACAACGCAGGCGATTTACAATCTTACCTTGAATTCCACGAGCGTGCTTGGTCTATGTATCCGGAGCCGAGAAACAACTGGAATGAAGCTTATAATACGGCAAAATATGCCCATAGCGTACCGTCACCGGCCGATGTGCCTCAGCCAGTGTTGCCTCCTCACGCACGGTACTCTTAAACTCCAGTACTACCAAAGGAAGACCATTGACATAAAGCACGCCATCAGTGCGGTGAAATTCCATTCCCTGCACCTCCAGTTGTGTCACGAGGCAGAAAGCATTCGCCTCTTCATCCTTCCAATCGATAGGGCGGATGTACAGGTCTGGCAAACTACTATCCTCACGAGTGAGGAAGAATCCTTCCGTGATCAGGCGATGCGTCACACGATTGGCTTCATAGAGATTTCCTTTTGGCGTAGCACAGAGACGAGTAGTAGCACGCATCACCTCAGAGGAGGTGATGCTCTGCTTTTGATAGCGTGCTTGTAAGGATGCAATAAGGACATCACAAAGCACAACCTCTCGCTTACAGCGTTTAAGCTCGCTTCCAAGGCAATGCCTGTAGCCTTGTTGTACCAAGAGCTCGGCAATAGCCGACTCTAAAGTGGATTCTGTGAAGGGGCATAACTATTCGTGCTTCTTTGTTTTGTATTGTTGATTGGGGTGGTTAGGCGTGTCTGGAAAACGCATCTCTAACTTACCAGACTCCGTGAGCTGTGGGAGAACCTTGTTACGCAGGTAATCTTTATTGCGCCCTAAGTAGCTCGTCATATTCTGAAGTGTTCTCCAATCCTCAGAGCAATAATTTAATATAAGCTGCTCCCGCTTTTGTGCACTGAGCTTTTTAGGGATAACTTGCAACCTTTCGTCCTCTGAGCTTGCAACCTTTGCACCATTAGCTTGCAACCTTTCATCCTCTGAGCTTGCAACCTTTGCACCATTAGCTTGCAACCTTAATGTATTGAGTCTGTAGACACAGCCTCTCCCATGACCTTCTGCAACTAGCACTCCAGCTTGACAAAGCTTCTGCAGTTTCTCCGTTATATCAGCCCTATGCAGAGGGAGCTTTTTGCTCAGCACTTGGTGATTGACCACGCTCTCGGTAAAAGCTGTGATCAAAAGAATGCGATCATACTCGTCCAAGGAGTCAAAAGTGTTGCCTAGACCACGCTTAAGCTCCTTAATCACTTGTGGATCGAATAATAGCTCCAAAGGCATCACCAGCTCCACCTTGTTCGGACGGAAGCGTTCTTCTGGATAAGGTGTCTTCCAGTGCAAAGTTTGCCACCCACGTAAGATCTTGTCCACTCCACTGCCTGCCTTTTCTACTGCACCCATCATCATAAACATCTGCTGAAGTGAGGTGTTGCGACAAACACTCTCTCCTCCACGAAAGAACTGGTCACGCGTAATGAGTAGAACGCCTGGATTGGAGAATATAATCTGGTTGGGGTACTTATCTACCTTAAGAGAAGCCTCCTCGCTATAGTCAGCATGCACACAAAGATTGGCGAAGGCTTCTCGAAGGGCTACGTGTGCTAAGGTATGATCTCGGCGCTGTCCATCTTTCATGTGAAATGGCGTAGGCAAAGTCTCCTGCAATCTCGGTAACACCCTGCGATAGAATTGGAATAGGTTGGCTTCCCAAGTACCGTCAGGACAAATGCGATTACTCCACCGATCTGCATTAGGCTCATACTCCTTATAATCAGGAAAGAAGTGCGGAGCACAATCTTTAATTGCTTCGGAAATGCCAAACATGAGCAAGCCAGCTAGCGTAAAGCCCTCTTCACCAGTTGCTCTATCCTTACGATAAGCACCGAGCTTACGCATCAGCCCATCATTGTCTTCTGTAATCCAAGGATGATCTGGTCGCACTGCAGCAAAAAGTCTACGATACTGCTCGAATGAAAGCAGATCAATATCCTCCCACGTGAAGCCCTTCAGGATGCGACTATCCGCAGGTCGAGATAAGTCGGCATCTGCCATCATACGGCGTACCTCCGCTGCCGAATCGGAGATGTAGATACCGTTGCCAAGAGACT
>ERZ772957.1152-NODE-1152-length-17996-cov-11.779221_pt1 | contig 17996 bp, 12 predicted proteins | sample MGYA00580682_ERZ772957 | MGnify/ENA primary metagenome ERZ772957 (study PRJEB29015, sample SAMEA2737921) | human oral metagenome | biome: human oral; feature: human-associated habitat; material: dental | place: China | collected 2025 ...
AATCACAGAAAAGTACGCGCTCCGAGGCATCACGCTGCACCTTTCGCCCGGCGACTTCGTGACCGTCATCGGCGGCAACGGCGCGGGAAAGTCGACGCTGATGAACTCCATCGCCGGCACCTTCCGTGTCGATGCGGGCAGCATTATCATCGCGGGCACAGACATCACGAAATGGCCCGAGCACAAGCGTGCCAAATACATCGGACGAGTCTTCCAAGACCCCATGATGGGCACGGCAGCGGGCATGATGATCGAAGAGAACCTCGCCATCGCCGCACGCCGCGGCAATGCACCGCGTCTTCGCTGGAGCTTCTCCAAAGCGCAGCGCGAACGCTTCCGCGAGCTTCTGGCGGGACTCGACCTCGGCCTCGAAGATCGTCTCGAATCCAAGGTCGGCCTTCTCTCGGGTGGTCAGCGCCAAGCCCTGACGCTTCTCATGGCAACGATGGCCGAGCCTAAGCTCCTGCTCCTCGACGAGCACACGGCGGCGCTCGACCCCAAGACGGCGGAAAAAGTTCTCGACATCACAAAATCCATCGTAGAAAAACGCAAGCTCACGACGCTCATGATCACGCACAACATGAAGGACGCCCTTCGCCTCGGCAACCGCCTCATCATGATGCACGAAGGAAACATCCTCGTCGACGTCAAAGGCGAGGAAAAATCGCGCCTCACCGTGCGCGACCTGCTCGCGCTCTTTGAAAAGGCTGCGGGCAACGAAATGGCGAATGACAGTCTGCTTCTGTCGTAAAAAACATTTCGTTGCAGAATAACAGAATGAACTTTTCCCTATAATTTGACAGAAGATCTGTATACGAGTTTCCATGGACTCATATATAGATCTTCTTTTTATATTCTAATGCTTAAACAAGACTTTTATCTCAAGGATTAACAATCAAAATATAGAAGGACATCATGTAACTTTTAGAGGAGATCACAGATGTCAATATATGTAATATAGTTTATTTAGGTTCCTACTCAAAACCACAAAGGAGGCTTTGCAATGAAACTGCAAACAAAAAGCGTACTTGCGTTCAACATCTGTCTCATCATCGCCTGCATCGTCATGGCTTTGATCGGGTGGTTCAGTGCGAACGCAGGCTTCGACACCTCGCTGCAGGTACAGGCAGCATCGAATCTACGCATCATGGTCGACAACATGGATTCCCTTTATCCGGGGGATTGGGAAGTCCGAGACGGCATTCTTTACAAAGGCGACCATAATATGAACGAGGATACGGAGATCGTCGACCGATTCGGTAGCAGCTGTCACGGCTTCGTTACATTCTTTGCCGGCGACACGCGCATTTCGACGAATGTCAAAGACCAAAACGGCTCGCGCAATATTGGCACGAAGGCTGATGACCAGATCATCAACACTGTGCTGAGAAACGGCGCGGCCTATGAAGGACGTACAACGATTCTCGGCAAGGATTACATGAGCGCCTATCTCCCCTTGAAAGACGCCGCCGGGAAAAATATCGGCATGGCATTCATCGGTATCGACGTGCGCACGTCGGACATGGACGATGTACGCCACTCCTTCATGCTCGCCAGCGTCATCGCTGTCCTCGTCTTGGCAGGACTCCTGAGCTTCCTGTCATACATCATCATCGGCAAAGCGATCCGCCCCCTGCTCACGCTCGCCGATACCTTGAGCCAAATTGCAAACGGAAACCTTCGCGTCGCAGACCTTCCAGAAGATCGCAGCGATGAACTCGGCACGCTCGCGCACAGCGCAAACGGCATGAAGGCTCGTTTGAAGAGCGTCATCAAAAATGTCGCCTCTTCCTCTGAATCCGTCGCCGCCTCTTCAGAGGAACTGACCGCCAGTGCAAGCCAGACGACGCAGTCCGTCACGCAGGTAGCGGAAAATGCCACTAACATGGCAGCGGGAGCTGCTGCCTCTGCCGATACGATAGGCAATCTGACAGAGCAGGCTCATGCGATGGGCGAGACCATCGATCTGCTGCGAAAGAGCGCGGCTTCCATGCAGAATCTCGCCCAGAAGAGTCAAGAAGTGACCGTAGACGGGCAGGAAAAAGTCCGTCATGCCATCACCGAAATCAAAGCCATCGCCGAACAAGTGCAGTCTTCGGCGGCAATCGTCGATACGCTGGGCAAGCGTTCCGACGAGATCGGTACCATCGTCGAAACCATCTCCGGCATCGCGGAGCAGACGAACCTCCTCGCCCTCAATGCCGCCATCGAAGCGGCGCGTGCCGGCGAGGCTGGCAAAGGCTTCGCCGTCGTCGCCGAAGAAGTGCGAAAACTCGCCGAACAATCGGGCATCGCCGCGCAGGACATCACCGAGCGCATCACCGCCATTCAGCAGGACACGACAAGAGCCGTCGATTCCATACAGGCTGGAAACGAAAACGTCAGGAGAGGCACCGACGCTGTCAATGCCTCGGGAGTGGCCTTCGACAATATCGCCAACCAGTTCGGCGAACTCGAACAGACCATCCGCACCGCCGTTGATGCCGTACAGGCAGTAAGCCAGACGAGCCGCGAGATGATCGCCGCCATGAACAAGGTGCAGGAGATCAGCAACAAATCGCAGGAAGATACACAGACGATTTCCGCCGCCACTGAGGAGCAGGCAGCAGCCATGCAGGAAATGGCACACGCCAGCCAGACGCTCGCTGAACTCGCACAAACGCTCCAAGGCGAAGTCCAGAAGTTCCATTTATGAGACATCTTCAAAAGCCCCCAGCCTTCACCAGGCCGGGGGCTTCTTCTTTTTTCTCAATTTTTCTCAATCTCCTCAATCACCGCACTATGCTCGCGCGTCTTCTTATCATAGCTTATGCCGACGAACAAAAGCCGTCCCGTGTAGTCTGCCAGTGCTTCGCCGTATTTCTTCTCCTTGATCTGGCGCAGCGCTGTCTCGGCGCTCTTCGCCCACTTGAGCTCGACGACGATCGCCGCCCGCTCGGCATACATCGGACGCGGCAGCAGTACGAGGTCGGCGAAGCCTTTGCCTGCAGGCATCTCGCGCACGAATTGATAGAAGCGGCGCGCGCTGTAGAGCGCGAGCGACAGCGTGTAAGCGAGTGCGTTTTCATCGTTGTACTGCAAGTGGCTCGTTTCCATGTGCGCCTGCTCCACCGCCTGCGCCACGGCAGGCGCGTCCTTCGCCGCGATGGCTGCCATGAGCACGTCGGACGCCTGCAGTGCACGGCGCACGACCTCCCATGCCTCCCCTTGCTTCGTCGCATTGACATACTCGCCGAGAATCTCATTGTTCGGTACGAAGACTTCTTCCCCCGCCTTATCGTAGCCGAGGTAGCCCAAATGCACGAGAAGCGTCAGCACATCGTCGGCAGACGTAAACGTCGTCATGTCGTTGGCAAAATTTCCCGTGGCGATCCGCTGTCTGTCGCCGCCCATCATATTCACGACGGCATCGCGCAGACCCTCTCGGTTCAGGTCGATGTAGATTTTCAGCGCTTCATACGTCTCCGTTCGGTTCCAATAGCTGCCGTAAGCCTTCGAAAGCATCGCTTCCACGACGCTCTTAGGGCTGTAAACAGCGCCGCATTCGGCAAAATGATAGCCGTCGTACCAGGCGCGGCACTCCGCAAAATCCATGGCATAACGCGTGCACAGCGCTTTCACCTCATGCTCCAGAAAACCGACGAAGGGCGCAAAATGGCGCGGGTCTGCCATGGAAAATTCCAGGAACATGTTGAGCGCCGAATGTGTGCCATACTTCTTGATCGGCAGGATTCCCGTCATGTAGGCGAGACCGATGTACGCCTTATCCTTGAGCCAGTCGCGCAGGAAGTCGAGATACTGCCGCTGCGCTGCCGTATCGTGCGGATATTCGCGGAAGATGCCGTCCCATTCGTCGATGACGATGACGAAGAAGCGATGGCTGTTGCGGTGAATCGTTTCCATTACATGGCGCAGGCTGCTCTTGCGAAAATACGCAAGATCTGGATATTCCTGCAGCAATTCCCAGAGCAGGGCTTCCTGCAGAAAGGCAAGCAGCTCTTCCATATTGCTCGTCTCGCTCAAGAACTCCTGCATATTGAGACGGATGACGTCACAGGTGTTGCGATATTTCGCGAAGTTTTCCGCCTGCTCGATGGCCAGCCCCTGAAAAATTGCTGCACCGTCGACCGTGCGGTCATAGTAAGCGCAGAGCATGTCCGCCGCCATCGTCTTGCCGAAGCGGCGCGGACGGCTCACGCACAGATACTTCTGCTGGCTCTTGAAGAAACGGTTCGTCTGCTCGATCATTGCCGTCTTATCCACATAGATTTCCGAATGCAGCGATTGCTCGAACATTTCCGAGCCGGGATTGAGATAAATGCCCACGATCTCCCTCCTGTCTGAAAGCCTCGCCCCTACTTCGCGCCGTGTTCCTTCTTCCAGCGCTTGATGCTCAAAAGCCGTTCCTTGAAGCGTCCCTCGACGCCCTCCTCCGTCGGCTCGTAGTAGACGCTCCCCAGAAGATCGTCGGGCAGACACTGCATGTTCGTGAGCTTGTCCTTCGTGTTGTGCGCGTACTGATAACCCTTGCCGTAGCCCTCGTCCTTCATGAGCCGCGTCACAGCGTTCCGTATCACGAGCGGCACAGGCTCGGCGAGGCGCTCCGTCGCGTCGGCCTTCGCCTTGAGGTAGGCGGCCTCCATCGCGTTCGACTTCGGCGCGAGCGACATATAGACGGCGGCCTCGGTCAGATGAACCGAGCACTCGGGCATGCCGATGAAGTGGCACGCTTGATAAGCCGCGACAGCAAGCTCCAAAGCGCGCGGATCGGCAAGTCCCACATCCTCGCTCGCAAAGCGCACGATGCGCCGCGCGATGTACAAGGGATCTTCGCCTGCCTCCAACATGCGCGCGAGCCAGTAGACCGCCGCATCGGCATCGGAATTGCGCATCGACTTATGGAGCGCCGAGATCAGGTTATAGTGCTCCTCGCCCTTCTTGTCGTAGAGCAGCGACTTCTTCGCGATGCACTGCTCCACCGTCTCGGGCGTGACCTTGATCGCATCCTTTTCCACCTCGCCGTTCAGCACGACGATCTCCAAGGTCGAAAGCGCCGTTCGCGCATCGCCGTTCGCAAATACGGCGAGCGCTTCTAAAAGATCGTCCGCGATCTCCACCTTCTGCGCACCGAAGCCCTCGGGCGCCTTGAGCGCGCGGCGAAGAAGCCCTAAGATATCATCCTTTTGCAGCGCCTTGAGCACGAATACGCGGCAGCGCGACAAGAGAGCGCTGTTGATCTCGAACGACGGATTCTCCGTCGTTGCGCCGATGAGGATGATGCTGCCCTTCTCCACGAAAGGCAGGAACGCGTCCTGCTGCGCCTTGTTGAAACGGTGAATTTCATCGACGAAGAGGATCGTGCGCTCGCCGTAGGCGGTGTTCTTCTCCGCCTCCTGCATGACCGTGCGGATCTCCTTAATGCCACTCGTCACGGCGGAAAAATCGATGAAACGCGCCTTCGTCTCCCCCGCGATGATGCGCGCCAGCGTCGTCTTGCCGACGCCCGGCGGGCCCCAGAAGATCATCGAAAAAATCTTATCCTCGGCGATGAGCTTCGAGAGCATCTTCCCCTTGCCCACGAGATGCTGCTGCCCCACATAGCCGGAGAGCGTCTTCGGCCGCATGCGCGCTGCCAGCGGCAGATCGACCTCGCGGCGAAAAAGCGAATCCTGCTCCAAATTCGATCCCTCCATCCAACCTTTCTTCCCATTATAGCAGATAACGCCATGGGGCAAAAGATAGTGTTAAGCCAAACTTCCTAATATACGATATACTTTAGATAGAATTACTGTACACAAAAATGGAGTGACGATCATGTACCGCTTCCTGGAAAATTTTGAAACGGGAATCCCCTTCATTGACAATGGGCATCGGCGCCTGCTCGAAGATATGGAAGAAGCGCGCGAAGCGCTCGCTGCAGGCCACGAGGACGATTTCCACCGCCTGAGCGACCAGCTTCTGACGACGATGCAGGAGCACATCGTCAAGCAGCATGTATACGAAGAAGAAATCATGGCAATGTCGCGCGACACCGAGCTCGAAGAGCAAAAGGAAGCGCACGCACATTTCAAGAGCATCATCGAGCATCATCGCTCCTCGATGAACTTCCAGAACGACTGCGAAGAGCTGACCGACCTCATGCACTTCCTCAACGACTGGTTCCTGCAGCACATCCTCTCAAGCGATGTGCTGATCGGCAGCGCCCTGAAGAAGGCGAAAGCCGCCGCCGTGAAGGCAAAGGCGCAGGCAGCCAAGGAAGCGCGCGCGGCAGAGGCAGCGCAGGCGGAAGCGGCGGAAAAAGCGGCGAAGGAAGCCGCAGACGCTGCTGCAGCGAGCGCTGAGCCGCCGGCAGAAGAGCCCGCTGCCCCCGCAAAGAAGCCAACGAAAAAGCGCGCCGCGTCGAAGAAGAAAGCCGCTGCAGAAGAAGTCTCCCACGACGCCGCCCCTGCCGCCGCAGAAAAACCTGCCGAGAAGCCGAAGAAAACGACGAAGAAGAAAGCCGCCGCCCAGTCTGCCAAAGCAGCAAGCACCGAACCTGCACCTGCAACCGCAAAAGAAGCAGAGACTGACACCGCGAAAGCAGCAGCGCCTGCCACTGACGCTGCAAAAGCAACAGAGCCTGCTGCCGCTGCAGCACCCACACCGGCAGCGCCGCCTAAGAAAAGCCCTGCACCTGCCGCCAAACCGAAGGCGACCATCATCAAGACGAAGAAGGCCCCCGCCGATCCCTTCGCCTTCACGGATGAGTTCCGCACGCAGATTCCGCTCGTCGACAAGGAGCACGAAACGCTCTTCGACTTGGTTCGCCAGACCTACGAGCTCGTCCACGACGAGTTCCGCGTCGATAAATTCGACGACATCATCGAGATCATCGAAGAACTGCGCGACTACACGATCAAGCACTTCGCCGACGAGGAGCGCTACATGAAGAGCATCAACTACGACGGCCTTGCCGAGCAAGTCGCCGCACACACGGCCTTCGTCGAGAAGCTCAACAACATCGACTTCGACGAAATCGACCGCGATCAAGAAGACGCACTCGACAAACTCATCAAATTCCTTCTCAACTGGCTCGTACAGCACATCCTGAAGGTCGACAAGAAGATGCCCTATGTAGAAGACGCCGCATTGAAGCTGACGGAATAAGAGACAATCATCATAAGGAGAGACTTATGTATGCGCATCATCTTGAATGTTCCGTATGAGGAAAAAGATACCGTACGCAAACTTGGTGCGAAATGGAACGGTAAGCGTTGGTATGTTCCCGATGGAATCGATTTTCATCCGTTCAGTCGATGGATGGAAACCGATTCATACCGTTCTATCGACGAACTGCTTTTACAGTACAAACAGAAATTCCAAACATCACTCCCCACACATTATATCACCATGATCGGCGATATTTGTCGAATCTATTCCGCCGGAACAGAAACCGATGGCTATACCTATCTTGATTTGACGAACAGCCCCTATGCAAAACCTTATATTACGGTTCACATAAACCAGTTCATAGACTATCCATCTGATATACGCATTAAATTAACAGGACTCCTTGCCATGCAAGACGGTCATTTGCAAATCAAAGCGGACAAGGACAACATCTCTGTATTGCAAGAACCTACAGCTTTTCAAAAAACCATCAAAAAATGGAGCGCCTCATATCCTCCCATTCCTTCTTCACGAGGAAAAGAAATCCCTGTAAAGCTAAATCGGATTGGCATAATCAGCACAGCCTCACAAGATGCCGGTTATAACGATTTTATCGAGACACTCAAAAAGGATTTTGAAAAAATCCCTCCGTTATTCGGTTCATTAAAAGCTGAAAGTCTAGCCAAACGCATAAAAGAACTAGACAAAGAAGATCTTGATTACATTTGTATTGTACGCGGCGGCGGCACCATGTACGATCTCTTAGATTTCAACAATCCGATTTTCATCCAAGCGATTTGTGATGCCCGCCATCCCATCGGCATAGGCATTGGCCATTCCACTGACGATTTAGCCTGCAATCGCTACGCAAGTCTTTCTGCGATTACCCCAACAGACTTGGCAAATAAACTAAATCGTTTACATTGGAAAGCTGTACAAAAAGAAAAAAAGCAGATACCAAAAAAAAGCACTACCGATTCACGTTTCACTCAACTACAGGAAGAGAATCTCTCCTTAAAAGAGGAAAACGCCTATCTTAAAAGCGAGTTGGAGCGATTTATGTTGCTTTATAAAGCCGAAGTAGAAAAAAAGAAAAAGACAGGCTTTTTCAGCAAACTGTTTTCCTTAGGTTCATGACGGTATATGACCCTTTATCAAATGTTGCGGTAGCCCCTGATTGAATATATCTAATCGGGGGCTACCGCAACATTTATTATAGAGAACCGCTCGTCATCTGCGCCATCCCCTTCACTCCTCCCGCTTCACGATCATTTCCCTGCCCTCTTGCACGCCGGGGAAATCCGAGGTGTGCTGCACAAGGTAGATATGATGCTCGATGATGCGCCCCAGAACGTGTGCGATCCTTGTTGCGGCGAGCTGCAGGGCGCCGAGGATCATGAAGAGGCAGTCGATGCCCCAGACGGAGAAAATCGCTGCGCCTGCGAAGGCGACATAGAGCACGGTCATGAGCTTCGCCAGAGCGATGCCCAGCACCATGCGCACGGCGCCGCGCCGCACCAGACGTTGGTTGCGGAAGTGACGCCGCAGGAAATCCCGCAGGCGCTTCGGCAGTTTGCGCGGCTCCCGCAAGGTGCGCAGGAACGAGAGAACAGCCGCGCGTTTCCATTGCAGCCACGCATACAGGCGCGTGTTCAGATGCTTGATCGCTTCGGGCAGCGAAGAGAAGCTGCCGAGGCTGTACAGCCAGTTCTTGATCTCCAAACACTTGCCGAGACTTCCGCGCAGGAAGCCCCATACATTGAAATTGATCTTCCGCATGTACTGTATGATGTCCTTGACGGAAAGATCCGCCAGGCGCAGCGGCACATAGACGAAGAGGCGCAGCAGGACGACTTCCAGAAAGAGCAGCATGCCGCGCAGGAAGAACGCCAGGACATAGTGACGCACATAGATATCCGGCCGCTTCCGTATCGCCCGCGCCTTGCAGCGCAGCTGCTTCAAAAGCTTCATCTCCTGCAACACCTCCCCCTGACCCTTCAAGACTAAGAAATCTTGACCGCCGTCACATTCGTGACCTTTACATTCGTAAAGATCTTCTGCCGCACCTTCGCCCGCGCTTCCGCCATCGAGGAGGCACTGACCGTCGTCACCTTATGCGCCGGATACTTCGCCCCGGGCGAAAGCTCTTCCCACTTCACGCGATACGTAGCCATGATATCCCCCTTTTCCCAGAAAAATTGCTATTATCACAAAAGTACCTACACCTAGCGAAATCTTAACACAAACTTCCATTTAATGCAATACACAATTTTGATTACCATCAGCTATTATAGTTGGACACCTTGTATTCTCTGGATTCTAAAAAATCAATGGCACTATTTGGGTGACTTTGCAAATCAATTACTTTCAGATATCAATATAAGAACTTACAGATAAAAGCTGCCCACACTGTCCTTTGAACCTTCACATCTCCATTGTAACGCATGATATGGACATATTTTGTCCATGGCGAAAAAATTACTATGAAAATCCAAGAAGCCAAGCCCGAAGGGCGCAGGCGATTGGCTTTTTCATGTAAGGGCGGCGCACAATGTCCACGAAGTGGACGTTTGTGCGTGTAGTTTATCGTGATAAGCACGGGCGACGTCACATCGCAGAATATATCACCATAGAAAGGGGCGTTACCTATGAGCAAGAATGATATCCTGACAGACAATGCCGTTGCCTACATTGATTCTCTGCTGACTGCTGAGGGAATCGCCGAAAACAATCTCTGCCCGTTCGATCCCTTTGGTGAAGGACGCTACAAGAGCAGCCCGCCTACAAAAAGATGCTGCATACGACGATTTAGATGCTTCGCTGCAAGGTGATAAAGAAAATTTACCATTAACCCCCAAGGGCGCAGACCGAGAAAATAAAGGTTGTGGTTCTCACCCACGGCAAGGGGAGAACCACAACCTTTATTATAGAGCAAAAAAAGACTCCGATCGGACACATCCAATCGGGGGATAACTACAACATTTGACAAAGAGGCGCATTTTCTTCAGCTAGATATCTCATGATTCTCCATATACTCCATGAGCAGAGATATTATATTTTCCCAATCCTCAAGCGATACCTCACCTAATTTTCTCCGAAAATCTGAGACAGGTATAACGATCGTTTTAGAAATTCGCGCTGTTGATGCGTGTTCCAACGAGATTTTCTTCCAATCAAACACTTCGATATCATATTCATCTCGCGGAAGAGTCGACGTAAACGGTACAGACATCACAAGAGCTTCTTCTTCCTTAACATCGATCACAAGAACGGGACGGTATTTTCCTCTTTCTGGCTGATCTTCATAGCCCACCCACGCAGACCAGACTTCTTTCGCCTCAATGCGCTGCAATATATTCCGCTCCTTGTCGATCAAAATCATGAGCTTTTCTTATTTCTGCAGTTTCTTGCATCCAAGGATCATCGGCAGGGAAGATGCAATGCCCCTCTGCATCGTGCTTGCAGTTCGCGTAGGCAATCTTATATGCCTTCTCGCGATTCTCTTCCATAAATTTTTTGAAATCCCTCATGATCTCCACCTCCCATTATTTCCATTATAGCAAAAAAAATAGATAAAGAAAAGGCTCCCCACATACACGGGGAGCCTTTCTTGTCGCACCGAAGTGCGCTTGCTTCTGTATTAGAACAGGTACTCGAGGCGAGCCCATCCCTTCTTGACGTGATCCTTATCGCTATCGGTGATCTTGTGACCGTCGAAGTAGAGCAGCGAGCCGACGACGTTCTTGGCGAACGTGTAGTTACCGCCGATCTCCCAGCCCTTTTCGCCCCAGCCAGCGCCATCGAAGGTCGGCGTAAGCGTCGCGCCCTGACCGAGGTAGCGATAGGCAGCGTAGAGACCGAAGCTGTGCATGTTCTCAGGCTCCGCGCCCTTGTAGCCGAGCTCGACGTTCCATGCGTGATCGGTAGCACCCGGATTGTAATGCGCATAGTACGTGTCACCGAAGTTCTGATTCTTCCAGTAGCCGCCGTTCAGGCGCACATTCTGATCGAACGTAAAGGTCGCACCGACACCCCAGATATTCTGTGTGCTGTTATCCGTATACGTGCCAGGATAATCAGCATAGCCACGATCCGCCGACATATGGTAGTACTCACCGGCAAGCGTGAACTGATCCGTCGCCTTCCACGTGAGGTTCAAGCCAAGGAGATTCGCCTTGCCGGCCTTAAGGATACCATCATCAACACCGGTATCGTTCAGGTTGAGGCGGCCGCCGAGGAGCTTGCCCGTGAGCTTCTGGTCAGCACCGACCGTGACGGCTACGCCCGAGAGCTCGTCATCGAGGACGACGCCCTGCTCGGAGTAGTAAGGAATCAAGCCGGCGTTGATATCCGTGATGCCATAGTGACCGGTAGCATAAGCGCGAACGAGCTTGACGCTGGCGTCGGCCTTCTCTTCATCATTTTTCGCTCCCGCATCCGTGGACGGATCCCACTTCGCGTCGAGACGAGCCTTGACCTTCCAGTGGTCGTTGACCGTGGCTTCCGGATCGAGACGGAACAGGATTTCATTGCTCGACTGTGCCTCAGTCCAGCCCGTACCTTCGCCGCCCTTCTTCTGATACGTGTAGCGCAGCTCGCCCGTCCACTTCACGTTGTCGATGCGGCTCTCGAGGTTCGCGACGCGGACGCCGAGGTTGTTGAGCTCTTCGCTGAACTCAGCGGCAAGGCGATCGATCATAGCCTTCTGCTGTGCATTCGCCTGATCTTCCTTCGCCATGGCCTTCGCGACCATCTGCGCCATCTCGTAACGCGTGATCTCGTTCTGTCCGCGGTACGTGCCGTCGCCGTAACCTTCGATGATACCGTCGTCAGCAAGCTGAGCTACAGCGTCATACGCCCAATGGTCGGCAGGAACATCGCTGAACGGGTTCGCCGCAGCGAACGTCGTCGAGGCTGCACCGACGACAAGAGCCGTCGTGAGCGCTGCTGTGAGAGTCTTCTTCATGAGAAACTCCTCCTTCAAAATAGATAGAAATTTGGCTACGAACCAAAGATCGAAGGAGGTTTCCTCTGAGTGTCCATGTTTCCTCAAGCTCAACCTCGCCCGTCGCTTCAGTTCGTGGATTTAGAATAGCACATCACGAAGCAAAACGCAAATGAAAAAATCCTAAAAGGGCTTTTGGGGGAGGATTTTCTGACAGCGCATCTATCCAGACAGGAATTTGACGTGAGGCTATTTTTTTCATATAATAATTATAGAAAAGGTGCAATCGATAAACGGTCAGCCCCTATGTAAATTGGTTTAAGAAAACCCGCCTACAGTTGGATGCCGAAGGCGGGTTTTCTTATGCCTTTAGAACGACGAGGATGAACAGCGTCACCAAAAGCAACGCGATTAAATCGTTTATCGTCATGGGCAACGCCCCTGCTGAGCCGTCCAGGAAACAAGCCCATCGGGCGCAGTTGATTGGGCAACGGCTCGTATGTGAAAACGTCCCAAGAGCGTGAGCCAACGGCGAAGCGCGATTGGTTGACGTTGACCACCAGGGGGCTTAGAATTGACCGCCTATCCGCAAGATAGCACCACTTACATTATATCATAACTATGCTATAATAGGAAGAAACCAAAACGACAAGGGGTTTTCAGCTTGAACGTGAAAAACAAAGCGGAGCGCGTGCAAAAGCGCCGGCGGCGCGTGCGTGACAACGTGCAGATCACCGTGCTCCTCGTGCTCGGCGTCTTCTTTCTGACGCTTTGCCGCTATGGCTGGGTGCAGATCGTCAAGGGCTCGGAGATGGCGGAGCGCGTGCGCATGCAGTCGGGCGAGGAGCGCGTGGCGCAGTCGCCGCGCGGTGCGATCTTCGATGCGAACGGCAGGGAGCTCGCCGTCTCGTCGATGACGCAGTCGCTCTTCGTCGATCCGAGCCATGTGCGGGACGCCGACGCGCTCGCCGCCGACCTCGCGCCGCTCGTGGGACTCCGCGAGGAGGACATCCTTGAGGACATCGCGCAGGGCGGCGGCTTCGTCTGGGTCAAGCGGCGCATGGAGCCGGAGATGTCGAATGCCGTGAAGGATCTCATCCGCGAGAAGTCTTACAGCGACTGCCTCGGCTTTCGCGAGGAGGCGAAGCGCTACTATCCGAACGACGTGCTCGCGGCGAACGTCCTCGGCTTCGTCGGCACGGACGACAAGGGGCTCGACGGCATCGAGCAGCAGTTCGACAGCATCATCAAGGGCGTCGAGGAGGAAAACTTCATCCTGACCGACATGCGCAGCCGCCCGATCCTGAGCTCGCTCTTCCGACAGGACAGCTACGCAGGCGATCGCTGCAAGACGGTGACGCTGACGATCGACAGCAGCATCCAGTTCATCGTGGAGCAGGAGCTCGACCGCGCGATGGCGGCGAACGCGCCGCAGCACGCGACGGCAATCGTCATGGATCCCAGGACGGGCAGCATTCTCGCGCTCGCCATGCGCCCTTCCTACAACCCGAACGATTTCTCCAAGTATTCGAGCGAGACGTGGAAGAACATCGCCGTCTCCTCGATCTACGAGCCGGGCTCGACGTTTAAGTCCATCGTGGCGGGCGCGGCGCTCGAAGAAAAGCTCGTCGCGCCGAACCAGGTCTTCGTCGATCCCGGCTACGTCATGGTCTCGGGCAGGCGCATACAGAACTGGAACGGCGAGAGCTTCGGCACGGTGACGTTCACCGATGTCGTCAAGAACTCTTTGAACACGGGCTTCGCGCTCATCGGGCTCGATCTCGGCGCGGAAAGGCTCACGAAGTACGCGAGGCTCTTCGGCTTCGGCGAGCCGACGGGCGTCGAGCTGCCGGCGGAGGAGAGCGGCATCCTCTTCGAGCCGGAGAACATGCGCGATTCGGACATGGCGACGATGGCGATCGGCCAGAGCATCGCCGTGACGCCCTTGCAGCTCGCGACGGCGATGGCGGCAATCGCCAACGACGGCGTCCTCTTGAAGCCGCACATCGTCAAGGAGATTCACAACGCCGACGGCTCGCTCTACCTGCAGACGAAGCGCGATGAGGTGCGCCGCGTGCTGCAGTCGGCGACGACGAAGATGCTCGTCGGGCTTTTGGAGCAGGTCGTCGCGTCGGGCGGCGGCCAGAAGGCGCAGGTCAAGGGCTACCGCATCGGCGGCAAGACGGGTACGGCGCAGAAGATTCGTCCGAACGGCGCGGGCTACATGGACGGCCACTACATCGCGTCGTTCTGCGGCTTCGCACCCGTCGATGATCCCAAAGTCGTCGTGCTCGTCATCCTCGACGATCCGGCGGGCGGCAACTTCTACGGCGGTCAGATTGCCGCGCCCGTTGCAAGCGCCATTTTTTCGCAGATCTTCCGCTACATGCACATCGAGCCGTCGAGCGATCCCTTCCTCGAGATGGATGAAAAGCGTGCACAGCAGGAAGAGCCGCCGAAAAGAGCGCCGCGCCTGCCCGCCGTCGTGCCGAGCGGCAAGGTCGTCATGCCCGACCTCGAAGGAATGACGATCCGCGAGGCGGCGGAAAAGCTCGCCGAGATCGGCGTGACGCTCGAAGCCGAAGGCTCGGGCAGGGCGAGCTACCAGAGTGCGCCCGCCTACAGCGTCATCGATCCCGGCGAGATGGTCACGGTCGTCTTCTCGCCGTGAGGTTTGAGAAACTCGATTTGCTTTAGAAGCAGGATCGCTTTCTTTGATGAAAAAATAAGACCTTTTACTTATAAGCTTTTTGTGATAAACTACATAGCGAAGTGATTTTTAGAAACGCTGGTTTTTATAAGAAAGGGATTTTCATGGAAAAGAAGCCTGTGATGCTGATTGTGGACGATGTGGAAATGCATCGTGCCATTCTCGCGCAGTTTTTCAAGGCGGAGTACGAGCTTCTGGAAGCGACGAACGGCAGCGAGGTGCTGGCGCTGCTCGCCGAGAGGAGCGTCGACATCATCCTGCTCGATCTCATAATGCCGGGCATGGACAGCTTCGACCTGCTCGCCGCCTTGAAGCGCGACGAGCGCACAGCCGCGATCCCCGTCATCGTCACGACGGCGCGCAACGAGCGTGCCGTCGAGGTGCGCGCGATGGAGATGGGCGCGGCGGACTTCATCACGAAGCCGTACAATCCGACGATCGTGCGCTGCCGCGTGAAAAACGTCATGGCGCGCATGGAGAACGAATGGCGCAAGCTCGAAGAGGCGGCGCGCGAGCGGCAGATCCTCGAGCTGCGCCACTACATCGAGATCGACGCTTTGACGGGGGTCTACAACCGCGAGACTTTTTACGAAAAGACGGTCGAGCTCCTGCAGCAGAACCGCGCCATGCGCTACAACATCCTCTATTTCGACATCAACTGCTTCAAGATCATCAACGACCTCTTCCATATCGAGACGGGCAATCTGATCCTCAAGACGGCGGGCACCTACTTCAAGACGATCACGGAGGGCATCGGCGTCGCCGGTCATATGGAGGCGGATCACTTCGCCATCTGCATGCCCGAAGCCATGCTCGACATCGACATCCTGCTCGAGGGCATCGACAACGCGATCTTCTCCCTCGGCATCAAGAACAACATCCTCTTTTACGCGGGCATCTACGCGGTCGACGACGTGCTCGTGCCCATTAACCAGATGTGCGACCGCGCACACATGGCGCTCAATACGGTCAAGGGGCTCTACAAGAAACGCTACGCTTACTACGATGAAAAAATGCGCGAGGTGCTGCTCGAAGAGCAAATGCTGCTCAGGGAGATGGAGCTCGCGCTTTCCGAAGGGCAGTTCTGCGTGCATTACCAGCCGATCTACAGCATCCACGAGGGGCGCGCCGTCAGCGCCGAGGCGCTCGTGCGCTGGCGCCATCCGACGGCGGGCGTCATTCCGCCCGTGCGCTTCGTGCCGCTCTTCGAGCGCAACGGCTTCGTCGTGCGGCTCGACCGCTTCGCCTGGGAGGAGGTCTGCCGCCTGCTCGCCGAGCGCGTGCGCGCGCATCTTCCCGTCGTGCCGGTCTCGGTCAATGTCTCACGGCTGAATTTCTACGACAGTGATTTTTGCGATACGATCGTCGGGCTATTGAAAAAGTACGACCTCGATCCTTCGCTCCTGCGGCTGGAAATCACGGAGTCCGCCTATACGGACAACCCGCTGCAGCTCCTGAGCGTCCTGAAGAAGCTGCAGGCACTCGGGCTCAAGATCCTCATGGATGACTTTGGCAGCGGCTACAGCTCGCTCAACATGCTGAAGAATCTGGCGGTCGACATTTTGAAGATCGACATGAACTTCGTGCAGGACTTGGAGGACTCGCAGCGGGCGCCGCTGATCCTGCGGCGCGTCGTCGAGATGGCGCACGACCTCGGCATGAGCGTCGTCGTCGAAGGCGTGGAGACGAAGGCGCAGATCGACTTCCTCGCGAGCATCGGCTGCGACAAGATTCAGGGATATTATTTTGCAAAACCCATGCCGAAGGAGGATTTTGCGGCACTCATAGAGAAAGAAGCAGAGGAGTGAGTGCGAAGCGCGCGAGCCTGCGCTTTTGCACAAGAGTGTTTGCGGGGAAGCGGCTTCGGGCAGGTTCCGTCGGAAGCAGCGTCCCCTGGGTTTCTGAGGGACAGGTGTGGCAGATGGCGAAGATAACGAAGGAAGCATTCGGCGAGCTCAAGAACGGCAGGTTCATCACACTTTACACATTGGAGAACAGCCGCGGCATGAGTCTCTCTGTCATGGATTACGGCGCGCGCGTGCAGTCTTTGATCGTGCCCGACAGGGAAGGCAAGAGCATCGACGTGGCGCTCGGCTACGACGACCTCAAGGGCTACGAGGCGGACGATAAGTATTTCGGCGCGATCGTCGGGCGCTCGGTGGGACGCATTGCCTTTGGCGACTTGCCCATCGACGATAAGAAGTACGTCCTGGAGTGCAACGAGGGACGCAACCACCTGCACGGCGGCTCTTTGGGCGGCTACGACAAGAAGGTCTGGGCGGCGGAGGAAGAGGCGGGCGCTCTCACGTTGCGCTACATGAGTCCGGAAGGCGAGGGCGGCTACCCCGGCGATCTGAAGCTCGCCGTGACGTATGCCCTGTCGGAAAAGAACGAGTTCATCATTTCCTACGAGGCGGAGGCGAACGGCGATACGATCTGCAACCCGTCCCACCACACGTATTTCAACCTCGAAGGCTTCAGCTCGGGCTCGGTGCTCGACCAGAAGATCCGCATCTTCGCCGAGAAGTACACGCCGACGGACAACGAGCTGATCCCCGACGGGCGCATCCTGCTCGTCGACGGGACGCCGCTCGATTTTCGCGAGATGCAGGAGATCGGTGCGCGCATCGACGCGCCGTTCAGCCAAATGCGCTGGGCGGGCGGCTACGACCACAACTTCGTGCTCGACAAGGCGCCGGCAGCCGACGAGGCAAAGGAGCTCGGGCTCGGCGAGGACGCATCGTGCCCCGTCGACTACGCGAAGCTCCACAAGCTCGCGCACGCCTACGCGGAAAAGACGGGCATCCACATGCGCGCCTACACGACGCAGCCCGGCGTGCAGTTCTACTCGGGCAACCACCTCGACGGCGTGCTCACGGGCAAGGCGGGCGCGGCGTTCGCCCCGCGCGCGGGCTTTACGCTCGAAGCGCAGGTCTATCCCGACGCGGTGCACCACGCGAACTTCCCGCAGCCCATCCTGCGCTCGGGCAAGACGTGGCGGGCGCAGACGGTGTTCGCGTTCGGTTTGGAGTGATGGGCGTGAGGCGACGCCCATAAGCGAGCCGTTTTGAGCCCGCCCATTCCCCTTTCGCCCCAGTTGCTCGTTCAAGCGAAGCGCGTTTGCAACTGGGCGATAATTTAAGGAACCACTGATAAATTCAGCCACCCATCTTCACGCATCTGCGCTGTCCT
>ERZ772957.1158-NODE-1158-length-17944-cov-37.932081_pt1 | contig 17944 bp, 9 predicted proteins | sample MGYA00580682_ERZ772957 | MGnify/ENA primary metagenome ERZ772957 (study PRJEB29015, sample SAMEA2737921) | human oral metagenome | biome: human oral; feature: human-associated habitat; material: dental | place: China | collected 2025 ...
TCCCCGACGCGCCCGACCAGCCCACCGGCATGCGCTACTGCATGAACTCGGCGGCTCTCACCTTCGCGTCCGCTCAGTGAACGCGTCCGCCCAGTGAACGCACCCGCCCAGTGAACGCACCCGCCCAGCGCCCCGTCACCGACCGCATCCCGCCCCAGCTCTACATCGTTGGCTCCGGCCTCATCCAGTATGTGGGCGCGGCGCTCGCGGTCATCGCCTTCGCGTCCGTCGAGCCTGCCTCCGTCGCCTGGTGGCGAGTCCTGACCGGCGCGGTCGTCCTCCTGGCCTGGAAGCGTCCGTGGCGTGGCGGTCTCACGCGTTCTGACCTGGCGATTTCCGCGCTGTTCGGCATCATCATCCTGACGATGAACTCCTCGTTCTACGAGTCGATCGCGCGCATTCCCCTGGGGACCGCCGTGTCCATCGAGTTCATCGGCCCCGTCGCCGTCGCCGTTCTCCGAGGCCGTGGCTGGCGTCCGCGCATCGCCGCCGTCCTCGCGTTTGCGGGCGTGGCATGCATCGGCGGGCTCGCCCTCGATCTGAGCGTGCCGAGCGTGCGCGTCGGCGTCGCCTGGATCCTCCTCGCGGCCCTCGCCTGGTCGGCCTACATCGTCGTCGGGCAGAAGGCCTCGACTACGCGCGACGGGGTGACGAACCTGGCGCTCGGCTGCGCGTGGGGCACCCTGTTTTTCGCGCCTTTCCTCGGTCCCGGCGCGATGGCGGCCCTGGCCTCGTGGAAGCTGATCGCCATCGTCGTCGGCGTGGGCCTGCTGTCCACCGCGATTCCCTACACCTTCGAGGCGCTCGCGATGCGGCGCCTGGCCGCGTCAACCTTCGCGCTGTTCGCCGCGATCCTGCCCGCCACGTCCGCGTTGGTCGGAGCCGTCATGCTCCGCCAGATCCCCGGCGTCTTCGAGCTGATCGGCCTGGTCCTGGTCTCGGTCGCGGTCTGGCTGGCCTCGCGGGAGTAAGGACCGAGTGGTGGGCGTTGTGCGGGTCGGGCCGCGCCATCCCAACTGATAGTCGTGGCTGGGCCATGAAAGATGGCGCCTTCCGCTGAATTCATCGCGATGAGGTGCCCGATCCGGATAGGTTATGACGATCTGGATAGGTTATTAACCTATCCGGATGCGCGTTACCTATCCGGAAGTGCACAACCTATCCAGAACATGCCGGTGCGCGGGGCCCGGGCGGTACCGAAACATGGTGGATGGGGTGCTGAAGCTCCTCAGTCGAGGCTGAGGTGGCGCGGCGTGTGTTTGCCGCCGCGGGCGATCACCCAGAACGCGAACCAAGCGCCGAGGGAGCCGACGATCATGACGAGCACCATTGGCACGGCGCTGTCGCCGCCCGAGGTCGCCAGGGGAGCGGCAATGCCGTTCGCGATCGACTGGAACACGCCCATCACGGACGAGGCCGTGCCCGCGTGCTCGCGCGCCTCACTCATGGCCTGCGCGCCGGAGTTGCCGAAAATGAAGGCGGTTGCCGTCATGATGAGCGCGAAGCCCACGCACGTGAGGATCAGCGGTAGATCGAGGAGGAACGTCGAAATCGCCAGCGTCACCACGCCGGTCGCGGCGATCATGAGACCCGTGACGATGAGCGTGCGCGGCGTGAAGTGCGAGATCAGGCGCACGTTGACCAGCGCGAAGCCGGTCGACAGCAGCGCATTAAACGCGAACACCCACGCGAAAGCCATGGGGGACAGGCCCAGCGGGCCCTGCAGCACGTACGTGGCGTTCGAGATGTAGCCGAACATGCAGAAGCTCGAGAAGGCGTTGGTCAGCATGAAGCCCACGAAGGGGCGGATGCGCACGACCTGAACGAGGCCGTGGAAGAACCGCGGAATGCCGCCGGGGTGGCGGCGCTCCTCGGGCAGGGATTCGGGCACGACGAACCACGCGAGGGCCGCCATGAGCAGCGTGAAGGCGGCGAGTGCCCAGAAAACGACCCTCCACGTCGCGTGCGTGATGATGAACGCGCCGAGGACCGGGGCGAGCATCGGCGCGAAGCCGACGATCGCCTGGATGAGGCTCATGGCGCGCGCCAGCGTCTTGCCGTGCGCGACGTCGACGAGGATCGCGCGCGCCACTGAGGAGGCGACGCCGCCGCCGAGGCCCTGGAAGACTCGGCCCACGAGGAGCACCCAGATGTTGGGCGTGAACACGCAGATCATGGAGCCGACCAGGGCGATGATGCCACCCGCGACGAGGGGACGGCGGCGCCCGATCTGGTCCGAGATGGCGCCGCCCAGGACCTGGCCGGACGCGTAGCCCACGAAGAAGGTTGTGAGCGTGAACCCGAGCATCGTCGAGTTCGTCGCCAGGTCCGCCGTGATCTGCGGGAACGCGGCTGAGTACATGTCGGTCGCCATCGGCGGCACGGCGTTCTGCACGGCCAGCGTGATCAGCAGTGCGACCGTGAGGGCCCCGCCGATGATGCCATCGCGGTCCTGGGTGTCGTTTGTCGTCATGATGCGATTGTGCACCCGCGCAGACGCTAAATAGATGATTCGGTTGAATATTTGACACATCTCGCACGTCGCAGGGGCTGGTGTGCACACATGTGCTCAGGCGGGCAGTGTGCCTGCCGCGCGAACGTCTCGACCGCGCTCACTCCTCGTCCGCGAGCGCCTCCAATGCGTCCGCCGCGGCCTCGATCTCCTGGCGCGTCGGGCACGAGGCCGGCCCAGGCATGGTCGAGGCCAGGGCACCCGCGCAGTTGGCGAGAAGCAGCGCTCTCTCCAGAGGGATCCCCTGTGCTAGGAAGGCTGCAAGGGCGCCCGCGTAGGTGGCAGCGGCCCCGTTCGTATCGATCTTGCGCACGGCGGGACCGGGAATATGTGTGACCTGAGTGCCACCCTCGCCCGTGCTCATGAGGTATTGGCTCGCATAGTGTGTGTCCCATGTGCTGGAGTACACGGCGGCTTGACACTTCAGGAGCTGTGATAGGAAACGGGCTGCGCCGTGGTCTGTCTTGCAGGCATCGAAAGCTGATCGATCTGCGACGATCGGGCCACCAATCTGTTCACACTGTTCCTTTGTGAGTGCGACGATCACGTTGTTGCTGCGCAGCTTGTGTGGGAACCAGGACGCGGGGGAGGGGCCCACAACGACGCGCACGTGTTCAGGCAGGACCTTCAGAGCTGCCTCGACCTCCTTCCTATTCGCCGCGAGACTCATGAGCGAAGAATCGATATAGAGGACGTCTGAGGGGCCCAGCGTCTGAACGACTGACGCCCACGCGCCCGGCGGAACCTCGCTTTCGGCACCACGCAGGGAGACATACGCCCAATCCAGCCCACTCGAACCCACGGCCACGCGATACGCGTTGTCCATGCCCGTCACGCGAGCTCCCGCGTCGACGATGCCCGCACGCTTCAACGCGTGTTCGATGGACGAGGCCCGGGGGCCGTCACCGATCGGGCTGAGGGAGATCGCCTCAACCCCCATGCGGCGCGCGGCGAGCAAGGCAGGGAAGATTCCGCCAATGTGCACGCCTTGGTCATTCGCCCACGCGAGCCCGTTCTTCCATGGGAGCATCTGGGTTGTCAGACAGTGCTCGACGAGGATCTGTCCCATGACGACGACGCGGCCCGCCGGCACCTCTCCCCGGGAACCAACCAGCGGTACGGGTGTGTTCTCGGGTTCGAACAGGGTCTGACGTGTCTCCAGAGGGGAGTCAGGAGTGCTCGCGGTGCTAGACGGGCTCTGAGTGGGGGAGTCTGTGCCAGCGACTGTGTGGGCAGCGGGCGGTCGTTGCGCGAGCAGGCGTTCGGCAAGTGGCCCCAGTCTCAGGTGGAAGACTGCGTCGACCGTGTCGATGCTGCGCACGGATAGAGCGCTCGAGCCTTGGATAGCGCCAATGATCGAACCGGCGATTGCCGCGATTACGCTTGTGTCTCCGCCGAGGCTCGCCGCGCCGAATGGGGCAAACCCGTCCGCAAATAACCTGACAATTGCGAAGGCTGCCGGAACCGACTGTGTTGGGTCCGCCGACGTGCCAATTTGCGCGTTCAGCCGTTCGTAGACGTCGTACTTGTAGTTGTCGGCGATGCTGACAGCCGTGCGGGTAGCGACCACCACGTCCGGTCCGGGGTGCCAGGTCCCTCGCGGGGGCAGGTCAGCCACGAGGGAGACTGCCTTCCACAGGACGGGTGGCACGTCCATCGGCCGCGACTGAGGCGAGTCCAGGCCAATGGAGATCGCCGCGGCTACCAGGGCGGCTGCCTGGAACTCCTGACGTGTGATCGCCTCGTTCGCGCAGGCCTCCCACACGGCCTCTGCGAAGGCATTGGGATCGGCCGTCGAGGTTGTGATTCCTGCCGCGATAGCGCGCAGCATATAGCGCGAACCTGCGAGCCGACCGCCTGAGCCCTCCTCTGCCTCATCCCCGAGCGTAGGTATCGGATCGCCCAGCAGGGCCGAGGCCGCAGCCAGGATCTCGCGCGTGACCTCCGTGGTTGTCCCAGCGGGTGCGCCTGGCGTCGTGGGGTGCGAGGCATCGGCGTCCACCAGCGTCCTGAGCCTCGGATAGGTTGCCTTGATCTGCTCGGGGGACATTCCCCGGGTGGGCATACCGGCGGCGTCGCCGAGAGACGCACCCGCCAACGCCCCGTAGGCACGGTCGCGTCGTCTCATGTGCTCGTCCCCTCGGTCTGTGAGGGCATCCGCAGACGATTCGATCTCCTCACGCGTCGGGCACGAGGCCGGCCCAGGCATGGTCGAGGCCAGGGCGCCCGCGCAATTCGCCAGAAGGATGCACCGCTCGAGTGTCTGCCCCTGAGCGAGGGCGGCCGCCATAACGCCCATGGAGGTGTGCAGAGCCCCGCGCACATCAACGGAGGTAACCGTGGGGGCGGGGAAGCGGGTAACCTCCGTGTCCAACGGATACTCCTCAAGCACCGCCCGTGCGAGGTAGGACTCGTGTGTCTGGCCGCAGTTTAGCGTGTATTGATGAAAATCCCTCTGGACTTTCTTCGCACCCCACCGAGGATTTTTCGTGCAATCGTCGCCGGGCTTCTCGTGCGTGATGCTCCGGCACAAGCTCTCCGCCGCGTCATACCCCACCATGATCAGGACGTTGTCGTTGGGAAGGGAGCGTTGGCGGACGTGTCCATGTGACGCGTCGAGGATGACGCGCACGTGATCGGGCAGGTGGGCGAGTGCATGCTCGCACGCCGCCAGGACAGCCTGAGATTGAACGCCGCCATCGACGTACAGCACATCTGAGGGACCCAGCGTGCGGATTGCCTCATCCCACGCATCTTCGGGCATGTCCGTCATACCCGTGCTCATACTCGCACCGTCCTGTTTCACGGGGGGCGACAGGAAGCCGTTATCGCACCCGGCCACGCGCGGACCAGCGTCGATGATCCCCTCGCGCGCTAAGGCCTCGGCGATGATCGAGGCGCGCGGACCCTGCCCGATCGGGCTGAGGGAGACGACCTCGACGCCCATCGCGCGGGCGGCGCACATCGCCGTGAAGGGAAGCGCGAGGTGGACATCCTCGCGGGTGGCCCACTCGTCCTCGGTGGGCGCGCCCTCGTCCGAGGAATGACGGTCGAATCGGAGCAGAAGCTCGCTCATGACGACGACTCGTCCCACCGGTGCGTTGCCGCGGGCGGGTCCCAGCGGGGTGGGCGTGCTGTCGGGCTCGAAGGGGGCGAATCGGTTGAGGAGATCAGAATCCGGGTCTTCGAAGGAAGACGGCCCGCTCCTTGACGGTCGATCAGGAGACTTCCCCGCTGCTCGACGGACATACTCGAGGGGAGTGGGCGCGGACAGCGTCAGGAGCTGTCCGGCGACCCCCAGCACGTCGACGTGATGCACGCCTTCGATGCAGGTCAGGTCGACATCTCGCAGCGCGGTGCGGGGGTCGCAGGCCCCGGCCAATGCGGCAGAGACCACGTCATACAGCTCGGGGTTGCCGCTCTCATCACGGCACGCGGAGGGCAATTCCGTCGCCCACGGATAGAGGACCTGAAAGAAAGCCAGAGGGACGATCCGGCACGAGGGGGAGACATCGGCGAGCTTGCCCAGGAGGACAGCCGTTCGCACCCGAACGAGCGGCGAGTTCGAGTTCGCCGCGACATTGATGGCACGCCGAGTCGCCGAGAGGACATCGGGGCCGTCTTGCTGCTGCCCGCGAGGCTTCATCGCAGAGACGACGTCAACGGCGTCGCACAGGGTGGTGATGGTGGGCTTTTTCCAGTTATTGATGAGCAGGGATACCGCCACGGCGAGGAGCGCCGCAGACTGGAATTCGTTGCGATTCGTACAACCGCAGGCAGCCCACACGGTGTCGGCAAGGACCTCGGGGTTGATCGTCGACATCGCGATGCCAACGGGGACCGCACACAGGAGACGGTCGCGAGGGCTCCCAGACGAGGCACCCCATTGACCGGAGCGGATGGCGCGCTCTTCGCCCAGGCCTCGTAGCAGCTGATTGGCGACGGCCATCGCCTGCGCCGTCACGTCGGAGACGGCGTCTGCCGGTGCGTCGGACGCGGCCGCATTCGCTGCGTCTGCGCGAACCATGCCGGCCAGAGCCCCGAGTGCGTAGGGAAGTCGTGGATCCATGTGTTCTCTCCTTCTCAGGCCGGATCGCGAGCCAGCAATTCGTCGGCCGCCGCCTCGATGGCGTCTCGCGCGGACAATGAGGTGGGGGTCGCCAGGGCGGCCGCGCAATTGGCGAACAAAATTCCCCGCTCAGCCGGTATACCGAGCGCGAGCGCCGCTGCCAGGGTGGCGGAGTGGACGCCGGAGGTCTCCAAGGCTTGCTCCTCTGTTAACGACGAAGGTGAGGGAACTCGCGTGACAGCAGGTCGGATGACGCGTTGATCGTCAATCGTGGGACGCGCGAAACACACCTCGCCGCTATCTGAACGCAACGCGACGTGTCGCTGTGTCAACAGGGTGAAGGCTGACGCCTGATGCTCGAGCGTATCGTCTAGGTCATAGAGGGGGTAGGAAGGGAACTGCCCATCGAAATGCTTGAAGAAAGCGCTGGCGTAGGGCAAGCGTGAGGCGCGTAGCGAGATGATGAGGTTGTCGAGGGGAAGACCGTTCACAAAGCCCTTGTGTGAAGACGCGTCGAAGATGACGCGACTGTGCTCAGGAAGCCACCGCACGGCTTCGCTCAACGCAGGAGCATAAGGCTCGTGGGCGAGCAGAGCCCCGTCGATGTACAGCACGTCCGAAGGGCCCATCGCCGCGATGGCTTGTGCCCACGTGTGGGTGGCGTTCTCAGGCAGGGGATTGTCCGTCGAGACATCCACGCGCCGACCGTCCTCGACGGCGACATGCAGCCGGTATCGATTGTCGTCCTCCGCGATGCGTGGACCGGCATCAACGATGCCCTCGCGCTCCAGTGCCTGTGAGATCGAGTCGGCAATCGGACCGCGGCCGATCGGGCATAGCGAGACGGCCTCGACCCCCATGCGCCGCGCTGCAACCAGCGCACGGAAGGAGCCTCCCGGTGACGGGCCCAGGTCCCGTGCCCAGATGGTACTCCCGGAACGGGGATAGTCCTCCGAGTGCAGTGTCTGATCAACGAGGAGTTCGCCGAGGACAAGCACTCGGCCTGGCGTGGTCTCTTCGCGTAGAGCGTCGAGTGGAGTGGGAGGGGTGACGGGCTCAAAGTAGCTCTGTCGGGAACGGAGGGAGGAAGCCAGGTCACTGAACGAGGACTGTGCCGGAGACGTGAGGGGCGGCGTCGTTTCATCCGTATCGGAGATGTCGTCCGGGTAGCGTGCGCGCTCTGAGAAGTGTTGTTCCGCGTACTGCTTCAATCTCCCCGAAAAAGCGGCGTCAACCCGCGCAGACCCGTAGGGTTCAAAGAAATCAGCGCCACGAACGGAACCAACCAAGGCGTCCGCGAGGGCCATAATCGCGCGCCTGTGTGGGCCTAGACGGAGGGGAGCGGACAGAAGATGACTGTCCTGGTAGCGCGAGGCCACAGCGAAGGCCAGCGGGATGGCCTGAGCAGCAGAATCAGAGGCCCCGATCTGCTCAACGAGGCGGTCGATGGGGGAGCCGGCGTACTCGCTGATCCGGTATGCCGTGTTGAGAGCTCTGCGTGTTGCCGCCACCACGTCCGGTTCTGGGCTCCACGAGCCTCGCGGCTCCAGGGAAGCCGCGAGGTCGACCGCCCGAACGAGCGTGTTCTCGACGAGGAAGTCCGCGCTGTCAATGCCCAGAGAGATCGCCGCAGCAACCAGGGTGACCGCCTGAAATTCCGGACGTGTCACGTCGGAGAGCGCGCATCTATCCCACACGGCGTTCGCGAATGTCTGGTGGTTGCCGGTCGGCGTGGCAATGCCAGCTGTGACGGCGGAGACGACCAGATCGTGCAGCCGATCATTGCTTGCCCCGAAGGGCGTGTCGGTGTGATCGTCGTTGGAGTCATTGGCGGTGAGCAGCGCGAGGATGCGTTCGCTGATACTCGTCGATTCCTCGACAGGATCATCGATAGCGTCTGCTGCGATCACGTGGCCGAACGCGAGACCGGTTATTGCCCCGCAGGCCCGGTGACAACGAGGATCCATCGGTCATCCCTCCTGTGCGGTGAGCGCGTCGGCGGCGGCCTCGATCTCCTGGCGCGTCGGGCACGAGGCCGGGCCGACGGCCGTCGTGGACAGCGCGCCCGCGCAGTTGGCCAGCAGGAGCGCCCTCCCCATGGGGATACCATGCGCGAGGGAGGCCGCCAGGACTCCGGAGTGTGCGTCGCCTGCGCCGTTCGTGTCGATCGCCTCGACGCGAGGCGTCGGGACGTAGAGCGTATCCTCATCGCCGGCATCCGTGGCTGGCGCCGAGGGACAAGCGAAATATGCGCCCGCCGCTCCCGCGCGCACCACGACGGGCCGGAGCAGCGTGGCGCGCATGGCGGTGGCAGCCCCGATTGGCTCCTCACACTGGTCGAGGAAGCTCCGATCCCCCGTTCGATCCCGGATCTCCTGAGCCTCCCTGTGGTTCATCGACACGATGACGCCGTCGGAGGGGAGAGCGGACGGGATCCCGATGACGGGGGAGACATCCAGGACGACGCGCACGCCCTCGGTCAGGACGCGCAGCGCCGCCTCCGCAGCCTCGCGGTTCGCGGGGTGGTCCATGAGGTATCCGTCGATGTAGAGCACGTCGCCCGGGTTCATCGTGCGCACGAAGTCTGCCCACGCGCTCGCGGGGGCCATCGTCTCGGCGCCCTTTGTGGAGATGAAGGTGCGCTCGCCCGTGCGGTCCGTGAATGCGATGCAGAACCCGTTGTCAATGCCCGCGATGCGAGGCCCGAGGTCAGTGATCCCTTCGCGCTCAAGCGCCGCTTGGATGAGGGAGGAGTAGGGGCCGTCGCCGATCGGGCTGAGGGAGACGGCCTCGGCCCCCATGCGCCGCGCCGCCACGAGGGCGTTGAAGCCGCCGCCTACGTGCATTCCCTCGTCGATGGCCCACACGTCGCCACCGGGCGAGGGCAGAGCCTCGCCACGAACGGCGAGGTCCACGAGGATCTGGCCCATGAGGACCACCCGTCCCGCAGGGATCTTCCCATCGACGCCACCGTGACGGCTGGGGGTCGGTGGTTCTGTGGGCGGCACTGAATGGGTGGTGTCAGAGAGCGGAATCATGCTGTTGTCTCCTCAGTTGGACATCGCATCATCGGAGACGTACAGCCGCCGTTCGACGAGGCGCTCGGACAGGGGAGCCACGCCCGGGTGGGAAACCCTCTCGATCGTGGCGAGGTTGTTGGGAGAGAACATCGTGACGCCGCGAATTGCCCCGAGAACGGCGCTGGCGATCGCCGCGATCACACTTGTGTCCCCACCGAGGACGGCGGCGCTGACAGCAGTGGACCGTGATTCGTCCTTGAGAATAAGTGCGAAGGCAGCAGGAACCGACTGCGTCGGATCCGCAGACGTGCCGATCGCCCCGCGCACGCGCTCGTAGATGTCATCACGGAAGTTGCGGACAGTTCCAATCCCCTTGCGCGCCGCCTGCAGCACGTCAGGCTCGCTGCTCGCGGAACCACGCGTGGGAAGCGCTGCCACGTAGTCGATAGCTTCTCGTAGGACGGAACCGATTCCTCTGATCCAGTAGTGTTTCTTGTCAATGCCCAACGAGATTGCCGCGGCGACGAGGGCCGCCGCCTGGAACTCCTGCCGGGTGAGCTTCTCGTTTCCGCAGGCCTGCCACACGGCCTCCGCGAACGCCTCGGCATCGGTCGTCACGGTCGTGATGCCCACCGGAATGGCGCGCAGGACGTAGCGAGAACCCGCTAGCTCATCACTCGCACGGTCCTCGGCTTCGACCCCGAGTGGGGAGGCACCTTCCGAGAGTAGCGCCGACGATGATGCGAGAACCTCGCGCGTGACGGCCGTGAGGGTACCCGCGGGTGCGCCGGGCATTGTGGGGAGGGCGGTGGTCGAATCCGTCAAAAGTGGCAATCTGCGGCGCAGGTCCTCAACGAGTTCCGCCGACATCCCCTTGAAGAACATGCCGACTGCATCGCCGAATACGACTCCCGCCAGCGTCCCGAGGGCGCGGGCACGGCGTTCCAGCTCAACATCGTCTCGCTCTGGCAGGGTCCGAGCCGCGGCCTCGATCTCTTCGCGCGTGGGGCACGAGGCCGGACCGGGCATCGTCGAGGCCAAGGCCCCCGCACAGTTCGCAAGGACGATGCTCTGCTCGATGGCGTTCCCCTCAGCGAGGGCGGCCGCGAGGGCTCCTGTCCAGACGCTGTACGACCCGTCGTGGTCGGTTGACACGACGGTGGGGGCCTGGAAACGGGTTCGTGGCTCGCTCGCCTCGTCCGTCGCGTGGCGCGGTCGTGCTAGGAAGGACTCGTACGTCATCGTGCTGATGAGCGCGGAACGATGGAAGAGGGACAGGATGAAGCTCGCGGCGTGAGCAGGGACGCGGGAGGCGTCGAAGGCGGTGCGATCAGACATGAATCGCTCGCCCAACCGTTGCACTGACCCCTGGTCCAGCACCGTCAGCACGCTATCGTTGCGAACATTACGCGGACCGATGAATGCCCCCGACATGTCCTGGATCACTCGCACGTGCTGGGGGAGGTGGGCCAGCGCGTGCTCGGCCGCCGCTAGAGCAGGTGGATTGGTTTCGATTTCCGGGTCGATGTAGAGCACGTCGGAGCGGCCCAAAGTGCGGATGACCTCGTCCCATGCGTCCCGTGGCATGCCGGTGATTCTTTCCGATTCGCTTGACCCGAACTTTCCGGTGATGGGTGACGCAAAGCCGCTATCGCGCCCGGTGACGCGCGGACCGGTGTCGATGATCCCCTCGCACGCCAGGGCCTCGGTGATGACCGAGGCGCGCGGGCCCTGCCCGATCGGGCTCAGAGAGATGACCTCGACCCCCATGGCGCGCGCCGCCCGCATGACCGTGAAGGGGCGTGAGAGATAGACGCCCTTTCGGGTGGTCCACTCGTTCCCGGCGGGAATGGGGTCCTCCTCGGAGCCCCGGTCGTATCGAAGCATCAGTTCGGACATGACGATGACCCGGCCAGATGACGCCTCTGCAGCGTTTGAATCACGCTGTTCATCGGTGCTCGGGTCATCGGCAGCGGCGCGGGTGGATGCGCCAGATTCAGAGGCCTCGAAGGGGGAAGGGTTACGCCGGGGCACGCTCGGAATGGAATCGCCCAACGCTCGACGGATCCACTTGATGGGGGTAAGAGGATGCAGTTCGAGGAGCTGACCGGTGATCCCCAGCCAATCCGGGTGAGCGCCCTCAGAGCATTGCGCCAGATTGGGGTCTGGGAGTACGCCGGTTGGCTTGAAGATCCCAGAAAGTGTCTCTGCAACCGCCTCGCACAGCGCCGGTGAGCCGCTCAACGCGAAGCACTTCGAGGCCTCGTCGGCGCCTTGTGGAGAGCCAGCCAAGAAGAAAGCGAGCGGAACGATCCGGCTGGAGGGAGCGCAGTCTGACAGCGTTTCCTGAAGTACAGGCGCGGGCGACGAGCGCAGATCCGATTGGGTATTGGCAACCGCCTTCAGGGTGCGCTGGGCCACCTCGAGCACGTCCGGGCTGCTGTCTTTTTCGCCGCGTGGGGGCATCGCGCTCACGACATCGACGGCGTCCCACAGGGGGTCGGTGTAGGAAAGAGGACGGGAACGGATGCGGGCATTGATGCCGATGGACACCGCGGCAGCGAGAAGCGCGGCGGACTGAAACTCGTTCCGGCTCGTACACCCGCACGCACGCCACACGGTCTCGGCGAATGCCTCGAGGTCAACCGTCGACAGCGCGATGCCGACCGGTATCGCGCACATGAGACGAGCATCAGCGCTCGCGGTGGTGGGTAGCTGCGTCCCTGAGTGGGTGGCGCAGTCCTCGCCCGGTGCTCGCAGCAGCTGCAGGGCAACGGCCATCGCCGACGTTGCGACCTCGCAGCCAGGCCCATCGGACGCCTCGAGCGTGTCCGAATGTGCTGCGTCTGCGTGGGCCAAGCCTGCCAGCGCCCCGAGAGCGTAGGGGAGTCGTGGATCCATTCTCGTTTCTCCTTGTTAGGCCTGATCGCGGGTCAGAAGATCGTGAGCGGCCGCCTCGATAGCGTCTCGGGCGGACAATGAGACGGGGGTCGCCAGTGCAGCCGCGCAATTGGCCAGGAGGATCCCTAGTTCGGCACTCATGCCCAGTGCGAGGCAGGCTGCCAGCGTTCCGGAATGAACGTCCGCCATCCGCTCCGCTCTGAACGCCGGATTGATCGAAGGCCCCGCAACCCGTGTGAGAGTGGGGGACAGGATACGGGCGTCATCGAGCGTGGGGCGCGCGAACAGCGCATCATTGTCGGCAGTGCATGCGACGATGTGGCGCGCGCTGAGCAGGCTCAGAGCTGTCGCCTGCTGCTCGGGCTGGTCGCGGTAAAGCGCGAGAGGCGACTCCGCGCTGAAGTGCTCCCTGAATGTCGCATGGTTGTCGATTCGTAGCGACACGAGGACGTTGTCGAGAGGGAGATTGGTGGGGATACCCTCGTCCGATGCCCCGTCGAATACGACGCGCACGTGTTCGGGAAGTCCTCGCAGGGCCTCGTTCAGGGCCTGTGCCGTGGCGTCATGGCCCATGAGCGCCCCATCGATCCATAGAACGTCCGAGGGCCCCAGGGATTCGACGGTTTCCGACCACCCGCGCGATGCTAGGGAGGGCATCGGATTCCTCGTCGAAAGGGTCAAGAACCAGCCGTTGTTGGGGGTCCCGCGTGGGATCATGCGGTACCCCTCGTCGGCGGAGAACTGAAGGCGGTAGCCGTTGTCCACTCCGCTCAGCTGGGGGCCGGCGTTGATGATGTTCATGCGTCGCATGGCCTGTGTGATGATACGCGCGTTGGGTCCCTGCCCGATGGGGCCGAGCGACACGACCTCGGCTCCCATATGGCGAGCCGCCGCCATGGCCCTGAACATGCCGCCCGCAGTCCGTCCCTGGTCCGACGCCCACACGTGTTCCCCGAGTTTCGGGTACTTGTGTGCGTGCATGAGATGGTCGGCAAAGAGCTCACCGAGGAAAACGACGCGTCCGCGTTGAGGGTCGCCACGGAGCGCCTTGAGAGGCATGGGTGGGTTGAGGGGCTCGAAGTAGCGCTGGCGCGTGCGCTGGCCAGAATTGTCATCCTCGAACGAGGAGGGCCCCGACGGGGCGGCCGTGTCCGAGGCGTCAGTGTCGCCGGGGTAAGGCACGCGCTTCGCGAGCAGGTCATGTGCGCTTTGCTTAAAGTCCTGCGTGAACACCTCCTCAACCGGGGGGTACCCGTAGGGCCGCAGGAAACTCACGCCACGAACCGCGCCGACCAGTGCGCCGACGATGGACAGGATCGTGTGCGCTTGGGGGCCGAGGTGTAGGGGAGAGGCCAGGAGGCGGGGGTTCTGGTAGCGGGAAGCCAGGGCAAAGGCCATGGGAACGATCTGCGAGAGCGAATCGCCCGCACCGATGTGCTCGAGGAGACGTTCGAGTGGGGATTCGACGTACTCGTTCATGTTGCTGACGATATTCAATGCCCTGCGCGTCGCGGCCACGACGTCAGGCTCCGGGCTCCACTCGCCGCGTGCCTCCAGCGACGAGGCGACATCGACGGCTTTCACCAGAACATCGGCCACGCGGAAGTGCGGACTGTCGAGGCCGAGTGACACAGCGGCGGCAACGAGGGCTGATGCCTGGAATTCCTGGCGCGTTGGCTCAACCAGCAGGTGGTCGTTCCACACGGCGTCCACGAAGGCCTGGCGTCCCTTCGTCGAAGTGGAGATGCCGACCTGGACGCCGCCGATCAGTAGTGCGTACGGGTGTCTGGTGGGCGCCAACAGCGACGGCAGTGTCGGCGGCTCCGCCGATGTGTTGACTGTCAGCAGCTCGAGAATGGCTTTGCATACGCTTGCAGCGTTGGTACTTTCCTCGCTCGAGGTATCGACCCCGAGCGACCGACCGTAAATGAGTCCGGCCATCGCCCCGTGGGCGCGATTAAAACGCGGATCCATGTCAGTCTCCCGATTCACTCAGCGCGTCGGCCGCGGCCTCGATCTGGCTGCGCGTCGGGTACGAGGCCGGGCCGGGCACGGTTGAGGCCAGGGCACCCGCGTAGTTGGCGAGCACAAGCGCTCGTTTGAGCGCAACGTCCTGTGCGAGGCAGGCGGCCAGGACACCCGAGTGGGCGTCGCCCGCGCCGTTTGTGTCGACTGTTCTGACACTCGGGGTCGGGATGTGGAAGGTTGACAGGTCGGCTGCGCCATCGGCCGGTGCGAAGTACGCGCCACTCTCATCCTTGCGGACGAGAACGTGATGCCCGAGCCTGGCGGCCAGGGCTGTCGCTGCCTTATCTGCTGGTAGCCAGGAGGCGAACTTTCGCTCCTCGTCGGGAATCCTCTTCCACAGGTCCTGCGACTCATCGTAATTCATGGAAATGATGGTGTTCGACGGCAAACCATCAGGAATTCCGACGATGGGGGAGACGTCCAGGACCACGCGCACTCCCTCGGGTAGGACGCGCAGTGCGTTGTCGGCGGCCACCTTGTTGGACGGATGATCCATGAGAGATCCGTCGATGAACAGCACATCGCCCGGCTTCATCGTGCGCACGACATCGGCCCACGCGGTCTCGGGTGCCATCGTCTCGGCACCCTTCATGGCAATGATTGTGCACTTGCCGCTGCCCGTGATGAGCGCGGTGCGGTACGCGTTGTCGCAGTCCGTTACCCGGGGGCCTGCGTCGACGATTCCCTCGCGCGCGAGGGCAGCCTCGATCATCGAGGCGTGGGGGCCGGTGCCGATCGGGCTGAGGGAGACGGCCTCGGCCCCCATCCGGCGTGCGGCCACGAGAACGTTGAAGCCCGCGCTGACGTGGAATCCCTCGTCGTTAACCCGCTCGGAGCCGCCGCCGTACACCGGGGCGTTGCCCGCCAACACGTGGTCCACGAGGATCTGCCCCATGAGGACAACTCGGCCTGCCCCGGGATCGGAGGACGAGGCCGGGGAAGGCACCTCGGGGACGTCGGCCTCGCTCGCACCCTCAGTCTCGGGGGACGTGGGTGCGTCTGCGGCAGGCTCGTGAGCCGCACGCAGCTCCAACAGCTCGAGGGCGACGGACGGCAGGTCCAGGCCGGAGGCGAGTTCAACCTGGGCGAGGCCGCGGCCGACAAAGACCTCGAAGCCGAGGGCGGCGCCCAGGATCGCGCCCGCAATCGCGCCGATCGTGTCGGTGTCGCCGCCCAGGTTGGCGGCGTCCAGGAGGGCGCGTGGCGAGGGCTCGCGCGCGAGCAGCGCGAAGGCCATGGGGATCGCGTGGGCCGAGGCCACGGACGTGCCCACCTGCTCGACGAGGCATTCCAGGGAAGACGACGAAGGGTTGCTGGCCAGCTGCATCGCCCTGCGCGTCGCCGCGACGACGTCCGGGTCGGGTGTCCACGCGCCGCGCTTGGGAAGGGAGTCGACGTAGGTCACGGCCTTCCACAGCAGGCCTCTCAGATTTGGGCTCGTCGAGCGTGCCGCGTCGATCCCCATGGACACGGCCGCCGCCACGAGCGCCGCCGACTGGAAGCCCTGTCGCGTCGCGTGCGTGACCTGGCAGGATGACCAGACGGCATCCGCAAAGGCCTCGGGATCGGCCGTCGGCATGGCGATGCCGATCGGGGTGACGCGCATCGCCGCGCCGTTCGTGGTTCCCTCGCCGCCCACGGTCAGTGGGTCCTCGCCCGCCCGCACGCGCTCGAGCGCCGCCTTCGTGGAGGGCCCCAGCAGGTCGAGTGAGCCGCGCCGAATCATCGAATCCTCCCAGGCCAGCAGGGCGTGGGAGAACTCGACCGCATTGAGGGCCACGCGTCCCGAGGAGGATCCCCGGCCTCGTACCAGGAGGGACGCAATCAGCAGCGCCTGCTCCGTGTCATCCGTGACCGAGCCCGCCGGCATCCCCGGCGCGTAGGGCTGCGAGGCGTCACCGTCCACGAGGCCCGTGATACGCCCGTACACCGCGCGGATCTGCGCAGGCGACATCGCCTGCGTCGGCATGCCCAGCGCGTCTCCGAGCGCCAGGCCAGCCAGGGCGCCGTACGCGCGAGAAAAACGAGGATCCATGCTGCACCTCCGAAAGCGGGCGCGCGCCCGCAGATAGCGTGAACGCCCCGGAACATTCCGAGGCGACCAGTAGGCCCAGGGGGACTCGAACCCCCAACCTACGGATTAAAAGTCCGCTGCTCTACCATTGAGCTATAGGCCCAGCAGCCCCATTGTAGGAGGAAGAAGTCCCCATGGCCCAATCGAAGATGCCGCGACGCCCCGCCATGCTCGACGCAGCCCGGGCTGAGGCCATTGTCGGCGACGAAGATCCCGCGGCCACCGCCGCCGTCGCGCACACCGCCGCCTGGGCCCTCATGGGCGTGGGAGACGAGACCTTCACCGACGCCGACGTCGTGCGCCTGCGCGAGACCGTGCGCACTCGCGGCGTCGATACGATCGCGCACGTGTGGTCGCGCAGCCCCGAGTTCACCCTCCCCGGGGCGCTCTGGCGCGTCTACCTGCTGCACGAGTGGTACCACCGCGACCCGCTCCTCGTAGCCGAGCGCTACGCCGAGGGCTCGCGCGCCCCCATCATCCAGGGCCTCGAAGCCCCCGTCGAGCTGCGTCCCCTGAGCCTCATCATGGAGGAAGTCGACTCGCTGCTGCGCGGCGACCTGACCGACGACGACCTCGACTACGTGCTCGGCGAGGCCTCGCGGGCGATGCGCGTGCTCGCCGCCGGCGAGGCCGGAGCCCTGTGGATCGAAGACCCCGCCGACCCGCTCGCCCACCGCGTCACCATGCGTCACTCCGCGCTGCTGGTCACTGCCGACGAACTCGATGTCGCCGCGCGCGAGGCGGCCGTCGGCACCCTCGACTGACCCCGCGTTCGCAGCGTCGTTGCTGATCTCGGCGTACCCTGGACGGCCTCGTGGAAGGCCCGAACCGGGGTGACGTGGCGCGCCCACCAGGGCACGGGCGCGCGCGGGCGACTACCCTTGTCCCTATGCGTCCGATGCCAGCCCCCCGCCCCCAGCGACTCGTTCGCTCTGCGGGCGCGCTTGTCTGGCGCTTCACGGACCCCGAGCGCGTCGCTGTCCCCGGCGAGTCCATCGACCCAGCGGACATCGAAGTCCTCATGGTTCATCGGCCGCGCTACCACGACTGGTCCTGGCCCAAGGGCAAGACCGAGAACGGTGAAAACCTCGTCGCCGCCGCCGTGCGTGAAGTCGAGGAGGAAACCGGCCAGATCATCACGCTCGGCGCGCCTCTGACGACCCAGCGCTACCGCCTGGGTGGCGGACAGACCAAGGAAGTCCACTACTGGGTGGGTACCCCCGTCCCCGCCGGTCACGCGTCCGAGCGCCTGCGAGCCCCCGTCGCGCGCGCCCCGCGCACCGAAATCGACCAGACCGCGTGGACCTCGCCCGAGCGTGCCGCCGACATGCTCACGCGCC
>ERZ772957.1159-NODE-1159-length-17942-cov-4.796388_pt1 | contig 17942 bp, 18 predicted proteins | sample MGYA00580682_ERZ772957 | MGnify/ENA primary metagenome ERZ772957 (study PRJEB29015, sample SAMEA2737921) | human oral metagenome | biome: human oral; feature: human-associated habitat; material: dental | place: China | collected 2025 ...
TTCGTTTTATGTCTAAATATTTGCATAGATAAAAAAGCTCCGATAGAGCCAAATAAAAAAGCTGATAACAATAAGCTATTCTCTGAAATTCTATTCTTGCCTTTTATAGCTTTTCTTTTATCAATATAAAATATTGTAAAAGATATTAAATTCATTATAAAAATTATAGAAATCAATAATTTATAGTTGTATAACAAACCGTCTAAAAGCAAATATAATATAAAAAAAATCCTCATATACACTCCTATTCAAAAAGTCGTAACTCAAAAGAGTTACGACCATATTTAATTAGCTTCAATTATATTTTTTAATGTATGCCAAGCAAGAACAGCACATTTAACTCTTGCAGGCATTGTAGAAATATTTTGAAGAGCTATAGCATCCTTAAGTTTTTTTAGCTCATCGCCCTCAAGACCTTCTGTAATCATTGCTAAAAATGTTTCACAAAGTTCCTTTGCTTCGTCTAAAGTCTTTCCCTTAATTAAATCAATCATAAGTGATGTTGAGGCTTGGGAGATTGCACAACCTACTCCAACATAAGAGGCATCTTTGATTATACCGTCTTCAATATCTAATTGTAATGTAATTTCATCTCCGCAACTTGGGTTATGACCTTTTTCTTCGTGAGTCGGATGTTCCAAATATCTTTTATTTTTTGTATTTCTACTTTCTTCTGTTATTATCTCAGTATAAATTTCTCTAATGTCCAAGATGTAATATTCTCCTTACTTCTTTTAATTTATCAATGAAATATTCTACTTCTTCTTTAGTGTTATAGAAAGAAAAACTCACTCTACAAGTTGCATTTTCATTCAAGTATCTATGCAAAGGCTCTGCACAATGATGCCCACTTCTTATTGCAATTCCAAAGCTATCAAGTATTGAAGATACATCATGAGGATGAGCATCTTTTACATTAAAAGCTATTACAGGACATCTATTTTTGTCCTTTGTAGTATAAGTCTTTATGAAATCTAGCTTTTTCATTTCTTCAAAAGCAAAATTCATAAGTTCTCCTTCCAGTTTTTCTATATAATCAAATCCCAATTCTTCTAGATAGTCAATAGCAGAACCTAGCGAAGCAACTGCTCCTACATTTTGTGTCCCTGCTTCAAAACGGCCTGCCGGTAAAAGATATGTTGAATAATCTTCATAAACATATTCAATCATATCTCCTCCATAAAGGAATGGATCCATTTCTTTTAAGAGGTCAAACTTTCCATAAAGCACACCAACGCCCATTGCACTTAACATTTTATGTCCTGAAAAGGCTAAGAAATCAACATCTAAATCCTGAACATCCAGTTTTTTATGTGCAACTATTTGTGATGCATCAATTAAAACTTTTGCTCCGTTTTTATGAGCGATTTCAATAATTTTTTTGATGTCAGGCATTGTGGCTACTACATTTGATGCAGCAGTTATACATACCAATTTTACCTTATCGGAAATTTTTTCTTCAAAAGATTTCATATCCAATTGAAAATTATCATCAAGGTAAATATATTTAAGTTTAGCCCCTGTTTTTTCTTTTAAAAATTGCCAAGTACATAAATTACTATGATGTTCCATAATACTAAGCATTATTTCATCATCTTTTTTTAATTTATTAAGATAACAATAGGCAACTAAGTTAAGCGCTTCACTAGCATTTTTTGTAAAAATTATTTCAGTCGTTCTCTTTGAATTAAGAAAATTCTTAACTTTTTTTCTAGTACCCTCATAAATTTCAGTCGCAGACATACTTAAATAATGACTGCCTCTATGTGGACTTCCGTTTTGATAAGAATAGTAATTTGTTATAGTATCAATAACAGCTTGAGGTTTTTGACTTGTAGCTGCATTGTCTAAATAAATAACTTTTTTTCCAACTTTTTCTTCATTCAAATATGGAAAATCTTTTCTAATATCAAGAACAGTTTTAGTCATATTATACCTCCGAAAGTTTTTTGGACAAAGTTGTGTAAACTCTCTTTCTTATTTCTTCATTTTCTATTAAATCAATAGTTTCGGCGAATTTTGATTCCAAAATCAATCTCTTGGCTTCAGATTCACTAAAACCACGACTCATAATGTAAAATAGTATATTTTCATCAATTTTCCCCGCACTCGCTGCATGAATTCCTTCAACATCATCTTCAGTACAAAGCAAAATCGGAACTGCAACATTTTTTATATCATCAGAAAGTAATGTTACATATTCTTCTTCGGATCCCTTTGAAGTTGATGAACCACGTTTAAAGTCAATAGTAACTTTACAAGTCTTTTGAGCTCTATCAGCTAATGCTCCCTTAATCGCCAAATCATAATTTGTAGCACGTCCTCTTTGAGTTGCCACATAATTAAAATCTAATTTTTGTTCGTTTTTGCCGAAATAAATAGAATTTACGTTGACATTTGAATTGTTATCAACGAGATCTCCTATATAGGAAACATAATTTTCTCTGCCTCCTAAATCAACTTGAACAAATTCAACATTTGCATTTTCTTTAACTCTATAATAAACGCTCTGAATGCTCAAAACCTCCAAAGAAAATCTTTGAGAAATGTAAATTTTAACATCACTGTTTTCTTCAGCTTCAATTTCTATAATTGAATGTCTGAACCCTTTAACACTTTCTCTTGAAAAATAATCCAAAGTTAAGTTTAAAGTCGAATTTTCTTCAGCTCTTACCTTTATAACATCGACTAATTGATTATTTTCTTCGTTTAATTCCAATGAAACAACTTTATTTAACGGATTTTCTTTTGTTGAAATAAAATCCATTTTTAGATTTGTAAAGTCTTTTAATTTTTCAGTCAATTCATTTGAAAACGAAAATTTTTCATAAGAAAAATCCAAATTTTTATTTTCACTCTTAATTAAAGAATATTCTTTTAGATTCAGATTAGGTAATAGTACTTCTGTATTATTAACTCTTGTTGCATTCCAAGTATTACTTGGTATAAAATTTCCTCTCATACAGACACCTCCTAACCAATAGTCCCTTCAAGTTCAAGATTAATCAAAGCATTCATTTCAACAGCATATTCCAAAGGCAATTCTTTTGCAATAGGTTCTGCAAAACCTCTTACAATCATAGCTTTTGCTTCTTCTTCAGGAATACCACGCGTCATAAGGTAAAAAATTACATCGTCATCAATTCTACCTATTTTTGCCTCGTGTCCCAAATCAATATCAGATGTTTGAATATTTATAACAGGAATTGTATCTGATTGAGATTCCTGATCCAACATTAAGGATTCACAAGTTACAGTTGATTTACAGCCGGGACAATTAGGTTTTACATCTACAAGGCCTCTATAAATTGCAACTCCATTACCCTTAGATATGGATTTTGAATTTATTGATGAGCTTGTTCTTGGAGCTGCATGAATTACTTTAGCACCGGTATCCAAATATTGATCTTTACCTGCAAAAGTTATTCCGGTAAATTCACTTTTTGCTCCTTCTCCTCTCAACACACTCATTGGATATAATAGACTTACCTTTGAACCGAAAGAGCCTGAAACCCATTCAATAGTTCCATTTTCATCAACAATTGCTCTTTTTGTATTTAAGTTATACATATTTCTTGACCAATTTTCTATTGTAGAATATCTTAAAGTTGCATTTTTCTTTATGAAAAGTTCAACTGCTCCGGCGTGAACATTTAAAACATTATATTTCGGCGCGGAACAGCCTTCGATAAAATGACAATACGCTCCTTCTTCAACAATGATTAAAGTATGTTCAAATTGCCCTGCTCCCGGTGCATTAAGTCTGAAATATGATTGTAGTGGAATACTTACATTAACTCCCTTTGGAACATAAACAAAAGAGCCACCACTCCAAACTGCATAATGTAGCGCAGCATATCTATGATCTTCAGGTTTTATACAAGTCATAAAATATTCTTTTATTATATCAGGATATTCTCTTACGGCAGTTTCAAAATCTGTATAAATAACTCCTTGTTTCCTCATTTTCTCAGTTAAGCTATGATAAACAACTTCACTGTCGTATTGAGCTCCAACTCCTGAAAGTGCACTTTTATATTCCGCTTCCGGAATACCAAGTGCATCAAATGTTCCCTTAATATCCTCAGGCAACTCATTCCAATCTTCACTCATTTTTGCGTCCGGACGAATATATGTTGTAATCTCATTTATATCAACAGGAGACAAATCAGGTCCCCAATTTGGATTTTTAGATTTTTCAAAAACTTCCAATGCTTTAAGTCTTAATTCCAACATCCAGTCAGGTTCATTTTTCTCTTTGGAAATTTGCATAACAATATCACGAGTTAAGCCTTTTTCAGTTTTTGAAAAATACCTTACTTCGTTTTTTATATCATAGACACCTCTGTCCATTTCTTCTACTTGCGTTTTTTTTCTTTCTGATGTCATAACTACACCTCTTGTTCAACCCAAGAATAACCTTCTTTTTGAATTTTATCAATCAAAGAAGCATCTGATGTTTTAACAATTTTGCCATCATACAAAACATGTACATAATCCGATTTGATTCTTGATAAAATTGCTCTGTGATGAGTTATGATTAAAATTGATTTATTTTCACTTTTAAATTTTTCAACATTTTCAGAAACAACCTTAACTGCATCAATATCAAGTCCGGAATCAGTTTCATCCAACATTACAAGTGCAGGATTTAACATAACCATTTGTAAAATTTCAGTTTTCTTCTTTTCTCCACCGGAAAAACCGACATTCAAATACCTTTGAGCATAAGAAGCATCCATAGTTAAACTTTCCATTTTTTCTTCAAGCTCTCTTTGAAATTCAATAACACTTTCTTTTTCTCCTGTTATTGACATTCTTGAAGCTCTGATGAAATTTGAAACTGTAACTCCAGGAACTTCTTCCGGATTTTGAAAAGACATAAACATTCCAAGTTTTGCTCTTTCATCCGCTCTTAATTCATTTATATTTTCACCCTTAAAAAATATGTCGCCCTTTGTAACTTCATAATTAGGATGAGCCATAATAGCATTAGTAAGTGTAGATTTTCCCGCTCCATTAGGTCCCATAATGACATGAACCTTTCCTTCAAAAATATCCAAATCGATACCTTTTAAAATCTCTTTATCTCCAACATTAACATGGAGATTTTTTACCTCTAATATTTTCATATATGTTACTCCTTATAGTAGTTTTATTTAGCATAATTGTGATACCCAAAGGGCAGGACAATAAACTAATATGTACAATTTGCCAAATACTAAAGGCTAGAAATTTCTAACTAACAAAATAGTCAAAAGACCATCATCTGAATAAGAAACTATCGCCTCATCAACCATAGAACCTAAAGTATCTATATTTGATATATCACTTGAATTGCTTCCTAATCCTATTAAATTATCATAATAATTTTCAAACTCCGGAAGTCTTGCAGAATTCGAAATTCTATTTAATTCTTCTAAATCTTTCGGTTTTATTTTAACATTTCCCTCAGCAATAACTCTTAGGGAATCTTTTTCTATTTTAAAATCTATTTTTAAATCTTGAACTCTTTTACTAAAATAATAATGTACTAGACCACTAACAATCAACTTTGCACAATTTTCTTCATTTTTTATTGTATTCAAAGGTATTCCTCCTCTTTTTTATCAAAAAATCTCGAATTTCTGATTGACTCAAAAATCGGAACTAAAGTTGCAGCAACAAAACCTCCTGAAAAACCATTGTTATAAAGATTTAAGCCTCCATGCAAGACACCAACACTAGAAACAATTGATACATGGCAGAAGCCTGCAAATATTCCAGCAATAAAACCATACTCTCCAGCAACTGGAGCTAAATTTGTTGCAAATAAAATAGTAACTGTTGCAGAAACACTATGCGGATCATAAATATTTAAAAAGTATGCAATCAATGTTCCTACAAGAATGGGTAATACATTTCTAATATGTTTCCCGAATATTCCAAAACCAAAAATGGTAAATATACCACCAAGAATTGGTCCATTTAAAGGTTGATTCATAATTAACACATAAGTAGTATATATAATTCCAAGTGCAGACATATTAATCATGCTGACACCTCTACCATAAATATTCCCAAAATCAGATGGAGCCCTACCACTATTCTTTAATAAATTTCCTAAATTTTTAAAACTAAATCCATTTAGATAAAATCCCAAAGTGAAAACTATAGTAAAAAATATATACATTATAATTGCAATTCGTAAATTTCCATCACTTACAACATTTACATTTTTTACTTCTAAATTAAAAGATTTAAACACTCCTTGAATGAAAAGACCAATAACTCCACATGTAAAACCAATATTATATAGGCTGTAACCTTGATGGAAACGTAAAAATGATGCAGAGAGTGCGGGAATAATCATTCCAATAAAAATACCAACTGCATAAGAAATAACTAATCCTTTAAAAAATGGAAGTCCAATCCCAAAACAAATATAACTTACAACAGGACCAAGTGCAGTACCAAACAGACTATTCATAGTCAATGTATTAAATTTTAAACCTTCAATTTTACCATAAAGGTAAACTCCGAAAGTTATCGGAATTGTATTAAATAGATTTTTTCCAAAAAGGGAAAAACCAAAAAGCGTAAAAAGCGCCGCTATAATAGGACCCGTCAATAATTGTTGCCTTCTCCACAACACAAAAGACGCAAGTAACATAAGAAAACCGGCATTTAAAAATGTTGCCCCTATTCCTCCTACTGCCATATAATCAGTAAGTAGATGACTTGGAGATTTTAAAATATTAATATAACCGTCTAAAATTTCTTTAGGACTGTCAAAAAGAAAGCCAACAGACATCGCTAAAATAGAAAATATAAATATTGCATCATATCTATAATGGTTTTTTACATATATCTTTTCTCTACTCAACACATTTCCTCCAAAATTTTCTCACATATATTGTAACATATTAAAAAAGAAATGTGAATAACTAAAGTACTTAAATATAAAAAAGATTATAAAATTTAGTGTCGACAAAAAAATTATTTATTTTCTTATCGATATTTATTATTAATAACAAGTTTTAAAAAAATATCCATTTTATATAATTATATCTCTTAAAGACGTTTTCGTCGCTAATTAAATTATACAACTTATATTAATAATTTTCAAGAATAATACTGGACTTAATTATATTTATAATAAAGTTATATATAGCAAAAAAGCAAGTTAGTTTTAAAATAACTTGCTTTTCTTTAATTAAAAATTTATTAAACATAATCTTCTTTATATTCTTCTAAATACAAAACATTTACCATATTTGACCAGTTTAGTATTGATCCTATAAAATCTTGAATATCCAATCCAGGCATTTCATAAGTATTTTCATCACAAACCGTTCCGGTTGCATCTTCTATAAAATAGACCTTAAAATTTTTATCAGCTGCAACTATAGAAGTAAATAAACAACAATATTCAGTATTAAAGCCACAAATAACCAATTCAGTGATGCCTTCATTTTTTAAAATTTTTTCAAGATTAGTATTGAAAAATGAGTCCGGCTTACTTTTCTCAACTATATATTTTGCATTTATATCCAAATTATCTATTATTTCAATACCTTCACAATTTTTGTATAAAGGGCTTTCAACATTTTCATCAAGATGTTTTGTAAAAATAATTGGCATATTCTTACATTTAAAATCCTCAATCAACCATCTAATTTTATCTATTTCATTACTACAATCTCTTTGACTTATTATCCCTTTCTGTAAATCAATTACAAGTAATGCTCTCATATATTACCTCCATTAAAATAATTATTCTATACTTATTCCATTTGATAAATCAAAAATTGGAATAGCTATTGCAAATACAATGAATGCTACAAATAGGGAGATTAAAACTATAATTAAAGGTTGTAAATATTGTAAAATTTTATCAACAGAATAATTTATCTTTGAGTCATAGTATTCAGTTGCACTCTCTAGTATTTCAACTAAATTTTCACTACTTTCTCCTATTGCAAGCATATTTATAAATGCCGGATTAAAAATCAAATCGTCCTCTAAAGATTTTGAGATTAATTTACCACTTTTTATTTCCAGAATAGCATTTTCTAAATGTTCTTTTATAAAGACATTTCCGGTAGAATTTTTTATTATCTCCAAACTGTCAACTATATTTATATTTCCATTTAATAAAATAGTAAAATTCTTTGCAATTATGGAAGTGATATAGTTTTGATAATGTGACTTTATATATGGAATTTTAAAAAGCAATTTTCCAAAAAATTTTCTAACTTTATATTTTTTAAAAATTAGTTTTAAAAATACAATAAAAATCAAAATTCCTAAAATTACAAATAAATAATTATATTTAATAAAATCCATACTTTTAATTAAAAGTTTTGTAATAGCCGGTAATTCAATATTGCTGTCGTTAAAAATATCTAAAAATACAGGTATTACATTATTCAAAAGAAAAATTAAAACGACAACTGTAACCGACAACAAAATAATCGGATAAGTTAATATACTTATAAGTTTTTGTTTTAATTTATACTTTTTCTCATAATATGATGAAAGATATAAAAAAACTTCTGAAAGTCTTTCCGAACTTTCTCCTGATTTTATTAAAGATAAAAATAAATTATCAAATTTATGGACCTTTAAAAAGGAATTATACAAATCATTACCACGCAATAAATTTTCATAAACTTCAAAAAAAATTTTCTTTAAATTCTTATTAGGAGAAGTTTTTGAAAGTAAGTTTATCGTTTCGGCAGTATTAATATTTGATTTTAAGAGAAGTCCCGCCTCTTTTAAAGAAATGCTTAAATCCAATAAATTGTGTTTATTTCCTATTTCAATATTTAAAATATTAAAAACTTTTTCTTTAAAGCTCATTTTAAAATTCTCCCAATGAAAATAAAATTTTATTTACTTCTTCAAAACTCGTTATTCCGTCCGCAATTTTTCTCAGTCCATTTTTGTATAAACTCTCATTTTCATTTTTTATAAAATACTCATAAAGCCTTACGCTGTTGCAATTTCCATTTATTATTTCTTTTATTTCATCATCTAAAATTAATGATTCCAAAATTAAAGTTCTACCAATATATCCTCTATTACAATCTTCACAACCACATTTTTCATAGATATATTCAGGTATTTCAAGATTATTTTTCTTAAAAATCTCTTTTTCAAAATTTGTTAAATCTCTTTTAATTTTACATTTTGGGCAAAGTTTTCTAACAAGTCTTTGAGACAGAATTGCTATTACACCCGATGAAATAACATAATTTTCAATTCCTAAATTTAAAAGTCTGATTATTGCTGAAACTGTATCTGAAGTATGCAAAGTTGTAAAGATAAGATGTCCTGTTATTCCAGCCCTTAGAGCTATATTTGCAGTTTCTCTATCTCTCATTTCTCCAACTAAACCAACTTCAAAATCTTGTCTTAACATAGCCCGAAGACCTGTAGCAAAATCAAGTCCCAAAGCTGAATTAATATTTATTTGATTTATTCCACTAATTCTAACTTCAACAGGATCTTCCAAAGTAATTATGTTGATATTTTCACTTTGTAATTTTTTTACAAATGAATACAATGTAGATGACTTCCCACTTCCCGTAGGACCACTTATAATTAGAACTCCATTTGGACTTTTTATTATATTTTCAATTAATTGCCTTTCTTCGTCATATAATCCTAGATTTTCTATGTCAATTTTAAAATTTCCAGCATTTAAAATTCTCATTACAATTTTTTCGCCCAAAATTACAGGAACTGATGCAACTCTGATGTCAACTAAATTCCCATTATAATCAAAATCCAATCTTCCATCTTGTGGCATTCTCTTAATTGTAATATCCATTTTTGAAATAATCTTTATACGAGAAATAATAATTGGGGCATTTAAACTATTTATTTGATAAATGTCAATTAGCTCTCCATCTATTCTGTATCTTATATAAAAATTGTCTTCTCTAGGTTCAAAATGTATATCTGAAGCATTATTTTTAATTGCATTTAAAATAACTTCATTTACAAAACTTTCTACATTTTCAATTTTTTCAACAAAATTCTTTTCCATAATTTCCTCTAAACAAATTTTCTTATGGCTTTTGCAACCCCATCATTTTTATTCGTATCAGTTATATAATCAACATTTTTCTTAACATTTTCCATTGCATTTCCCATTGCAACAGAAAGTCCACAAATATTTAGCATAGGTATATCATTTTCTCCATCGCCCATTGCAATAGTCTCTGATATATCAATATCATTAAGTCTGCATATTTCTTTTAAGCAAGAGCCTTTATCCGTATCTTTTGCCATTAACTCAAGAAAAAAAGGAAGAGAAAAAGAAATAGTGTATTCATTCTTTATTGTATCAGTAAATTTATCGTCCAATTCTTTTAATACATCATATTCTTGACAAATTCCTATTTTCAAAACTTTTTCTTCCAAATTATTGTCTATAATATATTGTTTTACATCTCTAACTCTGGCTATTTTAGGATTTATAAATTTTGAAATAATTTCAACATATTCATCATTAGAATCTTTAGTAAAAATAAAATCCTTTAAAAACACAATAGGTGAAAAACCATTATTCTCAATTATTTCTAAAATATCAAAAAGATACTTCTTTTCTAAACTCTTTACAAATTTTGGAGTTTCACTATAAGTTGTAGAAACTAAACTTCCATTTAAAGCTCCATAATAAGTATCTAGCTTTAAACTCTTTAAAATCTCTTTAACTGTAAACTCCTCTCTACCTGAAATAAATGCAATTTTTACACCCTTACTCATAGCATAAAATAAACTATCTTTAACTTCATCAGATATTTCATGATTTTCGTTAAAAGTAGTTCCATCCATATCAAGAGCTATTAATTTATACATAATTTTCTCCTTTATATAAAAAAGGGACTTCCCAGTCCCTTTAATTCTATTCAACCGTAACAGATTTTGCTAAATTTCTTGGCTTATCAACATCGTTTCCCTTTGCCAATGATGCATAGTAAGCAATAAGTTGACTAGCAACAACAGAAATAATAGGCATTAAAATTTCTATAGTACCTGGAATTAATATTCTTTCATCTGAAACACCAAAATTGTCATCTAACTGAGATATTTCAAAAACTTTAGCTCCTCTAGCCTTTACTTCTTTTACATTTGAAATAACTTTTTCATATAATCTCTCTTGAGTTGCAATTACAAAAACAGGTGTACCATCTTCAATTAATGCAATAGTTCCATGTTTTAATTCTCCCGCCGCAAAGCTTTCAGTATAAATATATGATATTTCTTTTAATTTCAATGCACTTTCCATAGCAGTATAGTAGTCAAGACCTCTTCCTAAATAAAAACAAGTAGTCTTATCCATTAATTCCAATGCAATTTTTTTGTAAATTTCTGTATCTTTTAATAATAATTCTATCTTATTTGGCAATTCCTTTAGATGAGCAATTATATTCTTATATTCATCGGAAGAAATTGTTCCTAAAATTTCACCAAATTTTAAAGCAATCATATATAGAGCTGTAACTTGTGTTGTATATCCCTTTGTACTGGCAACGGCAATTTCCGGACCTGCCCAAGTATAGAATACATTGTCAGATTCTCTTGCAATTGATGAACCTACAACATTTGTAACACTCAAAATAGTTGCTCCTTTGGCTTTTGACTCTCTAAGTGCTGCCAAAGTATCTGCAGTTTCTCCAGATTGACTGATTATTATAACTAAAGTCTTATCATCAATCATTCTGTCTGAATATCTAAATTCAGAAGCGACATCCACAATTACCGGAAATCTTAAAGCCTTTTCCAAAATTTCTCTACTTACAAGTCCTGCATGATAAGCTGTTCCACAGGCAACAATATAGCATTTGTTAAATTTACTTAAATTTCCATCTAATAAACCATCCATTCCATCCAAAATTAACTCATCTTTGTCATTTAATCTTCTACGGAAAGTAGCTTCAATTACCTTTGGTTGTTCGTGAATTTCCTTTAACATAAAATGATTATATCCATCTTTTGTAGCAGCTTCAACAGACCAATCAATATGTGTAATTTCTCTATTTACAATATTATTTTTTTCATCGTATATAGTATATTTTCCATCTTTAAAATGAATTAAGTCTCCATTTTCAAGATAGATAACATCTCTGGTATAATTTAAAATAGCAATAACATCAGAAGCTATATAAAATCCATCTTTTCCAATACCTACAACTAATGGACTCTCTTTTCTAGTTCCAATAAGTTCCCTTGTATCTTCTTTCAAAATACCAAATGCATAGCTTCCCTTAACTTTTGCCTTCATTTTTAAAACAGTACTTAAGAAATCTCCATCATCTAAATCTTCCAATAATTGTGGAATAACTTCAGTATCAGTTTCAGATTTAAAAACAAAATTCTTTTTCAAAAGTTCTTCTTTTAAAAGTAAATAATTTTCAATTATTCCATTATGAACAACTGCAAATTTAGAATTCATACTCAAATGTGGATGTGAATTTTCATCTGATGGAACTCCATGAGTCGCCCATCTAGTATGTCCTATTCCGAAATTTGAAGTTTTATTTTTATATTCATTTTCTAATTTTTCTCTTAAATTACTAATTCTACCAACAGTTTTAACTACATCTATCTTATTATCATCTAAAAATGCAATTCCTGATGAATCATATCCTCTATATTCTAAAGTTTCAAGTCCATTTAGAATTATATCAATAGCATTTGAACTGCCAATATATCCAACAATACCGCACATAAAATTTCCTCCTATATTTAATTTTATTGCTACTTATTTAATAATGTTATCATATTTTGCAATTTTTTGCAAGTAGAAAATTTATCATTTAATTAAATTTACATTAATTTATTATTGAAGCAAAACTAATTTAATTATATTTTTCATAAAAATTATATCTATCAAGAGAAATTTTACAATTTGTAATTTAATAAACTTTTTCAAATACTTCACACACCATTGGAGCTTCTTCATAAAACTCTTTATTTAATTCTCTAAATTCTTTAGTAAAATACTCATCGTGAACCTTTTTCCAATACTCATAACTTCTATCGCCTTCACCTTCAAGAAAAGCGTGATTGGGTGATATTAAATTATACTTTAAAATATATACCTCTCTTGTTATTGTAATACATATAGGATCCCCTGACCCATCTAAGATAATATTGTATTCTCCAACTTTTGGAATTTCTTCATCATTTTCATAAAGCTCATATGCAGAAGTTGTAGCAGTTTTGATTCCCTTATTGACTAAATCAGCTAACTCATCTGCCATTTCTTTAGTATTACCGAAACTCCATGCTTCATATTTTGCATCCATAGGAATATTCTTTTTCTTACAAAAATTTCCCCAATAATCTTTAATTTTATCTGTCATATTTATTAACTCCTAAAAATGCTGATTATTTTTCAGACAAATCTATCCAATATCTCTCTAAATAAACTTTATCTTTTGGCTCATAAACAGTAGATTCATAAATACCTCCATTGTTTATGATTACTCTTTTACTCGCTTCATTTTCTTTTAAACAGGTTATTAATATTTTTTTAAATCCCATTACTTTACAAATAGGCAGAATTTCCTTTAACATCAGAGTTGCATAACCTTTTTTTCTTTCAGAATGACATACTGAATATCCGATATGACCACCATATTTTTCAAAAAATTCGTTTAGATAATGTCTTATTTGAATAACACCTATAATTTTTCTATCCAATTCTCTGATAAAAATAAATTGGGTTTGTGGGACATATTCTTTTGGACATGTTTTTTCTGATGAAAAATCTTCAACTTGTTTTATCCAGTCAGAAATATTTTCCATTCTCCTTAAAGATAGGCACCCATCCATATCCCCACCATTTATTACAAATTCTTTTCTAAAATTTTGTATTTCGTTTTCGTATTCCATTGTAGGTATAATCAATTTAAAACCTTTAGCCATATTATCATCCCTATATTTAAAATCTATCATACATAATAATTATTTTATAATCGCTATTAAATATTCCAAACCATAAAAATTTCCGGAAGAAATCTCAACAAATGCATCTTTTGGAATTTTTCTACTTACATAAATATTATATTCATCTACCTTAAAAAAGTCAAAGGCATTAGTATTTTTGGGTATACCAATCGAAACCGACGGTTTTAATTCGGTTGAACAATTTCAGTTACTCCAACCTTTAAGCTCAACAATTATATCTCTTTGATTTTCTTTTAAAAGTTTTTTTGCTTCTTTATTTATAACAACTTTAATAAAAATCACTCCTAACAAAAAAGACTGAATTAACAGCCTTTTAAACAATTATTCCATTAACTACTAAATTTTCAATAAAAAGAAAACTCATAGTTGAAACATTAACAGTATCATTAACTGCATTTATTCCATTCATAACATACACATCTATACCATCTACATTTTCCAATGTGTACTTATCTGCATTTAAAGGTTTACCTAATGAAGCCATTGGTTTTAAAACAACGCCACTTCAAGAACTACAACCTTTAACGTCAATGGTAATTACATTGCTATTTTTTTTGTTCAAAAAATTTTTAGCTCTTTCATCAATTAAAATTTTCATAATACTCTCCTAATAATGTTCTGATATGGAGAATATACCCACAACAAAAGTTATATAACTTTTTATCAAAATATTTTCCTAATTATATTTTTATAAACTTCATCCATTGGTGCAAAAAATTCTTTATTATTAAGATAACTCAGATCTCCAACAATATTTTTAAAAATTATTGTTTCAGCATGTAAAAATTGGCTTCTTAAATTAAAATTATCTCTAAAAAACTTATTAACTTTTGCATTTCCATATTTAATATCGCCTATAATATAAAAACCCTTACTACTTAAATGACTTCTAATCTGATGTGTTCTTCCGGTTATAAGTTTTATTTTTAGTAGGCTAAATTCATCATTATTTTTTTCTATATAAACTTCTGTTATAGATTCTTTACCATTTCTAGAAATTGAGGATTTATTTTTTTCTTCGTCTTTTTCAAGTTTTTCATTAATGACAAAATTTTTCTTAACCTTCCCACTTACAATAGTCTTATAATATTTTTCTATTGAATTTTCTTTTAATCTATTTAACTCTCTAAGAGCCTTTGAATTTTTTGCTCCTATAACAAGCCCTGAAGTATTTCTATCCAATCTGTTAATAATCGCAGGAACAAAAGTCTTTTCAGCTCTGGGATTATAATCTCCTTTTTCAAGCAAATATCCAATCATAAAATCTACCAAATTATTTCCATAATCTTCTTTAGAAGATGCATGGGATAATAAATTTTTAGGTTTATTCATAACAATAATATTTTCATCTTCATATACAATATCAAGCTTTTTTGAATAAGAATATTTTTTTGATTTTGAAACTATCAGTTTTTCAAGTTCTTCCTCATAAATAAAAATATTAATTACATCATTTAAGACTAAAATATAACTTGAGTCAACTTTTTTTCTATTAACTTTTATCTTTTTTGTTCTCAAAAATTTTTGAATCATAGAAGTACTTGCATTATTCAAATATTTTTTTAAAAATCTATCAATTCTTTGCCCAGAATCATTATTATTAACTTCAATATCTCTCATAAATCTCTCTCTTATCTAAAATTTCAAATCAATTAAAACAAATTATAAACCATAAAATTTTTTATGTCAATGAAAAAACCTCAAAGTTCTAGTCTTGAGGTTTTTAAATTAACTATTTATTTCTTTTTTTATTTATAATAATCATTGCTCCAAAAAGTAGTGTCGGAACAGCTAAACTAATTCCAGAAATAGAAGTTTTTGGCATTTTTTGTGCTTTCTTAACGTCTTTTTTAACTTCTCTTTTTACTTCACTTTTATTTTCATAAATTACTGCATATTTTGAAAAGTGTGTAGTTGTAAAAGTAACATTTTTATCATCTTGTGTAAATTCAAGCTTTTCCAATTTTCCATCTTCAGTTACATAACAAACTTGTTTAATAGTCTCTCCTTTTCTTTTTTCCAATGTTACCTTATAATTTTGTTTAGGCATTTTTTCAGTACCATTTCCAAGAGTAAAGAAAATGTCAAATAAATCTGCGTTTTTATTTTTTAAAGTTTCAACTGTATTTTTATCTAATCTTTTCACAATTAATTTTAATTTAGCATTTAAACCTTTACTTTCAACTGTAACTTTTTCTTTGGAATTTACAATCTTATTTACTTTTTCTTCAGATTTGCTTGGATTTTCGTTCGCTATTTCAAACTTTTTCAAATTATCCATAGCATTTTTCAATTCATCTGTCTTTTTTAATGCATATTCTGGAATAGTTTCTTCCAACTCTGCCTTTGATGCAAAGATTACATTTTCAAGATCTTTTTTAGCCTTATTTGCTTCTTTACTGTTTTCAAATTTAGTATTTTTTAAATATTCAACAGCTTTTTCATATTGAGCTTTAAATTCGTTATAAATATATGTTTTATCTTCTTTTTCAAGTGTAAATGTCTTATTGTATTTATCGGGATTTGAAGTGTCTGTATCTTTATCGCCTATTTCTCTTTCGACACTTATAACTTTAACATTTCCTTTATCATCAACTGTAAAGTCCATTCCAAAAGGAACTGATTTATGCTTAAACATCTCCATTTTTGAAATTGTTATATTATAAAGTCTTCCAAAAGAAGTTCCCTTTGGAGCTTCTCCCTCAAGCATAAAAACAACTTTCCCATTTTCATCAGATTTTACTTTTCTGTATGAAGATAATCTTGGGGACAATCTATTGATAGAAAACTCTACTCCCTTTGCAGGAGTTCCGTCTTTATATTTAGCATAAAATTCAACTGGAAAAGTTTTAAATTTTTCAGAATCTTTATTAGAACCTCTAAATTCTACAACAGCATCTTCCTTGCTATTCACTTCTTTATTGTTAATCTTTGTAATCATTCCCTTTTCATTTGTAGTAAATTCAAAAACTTCAGTTTCAAAGGTCATTGTTTTATCCGCGCTTCTAAGCCTTATTTGATATTTCACATTGTTCTTAAAACCGCTGAACTTAACTTCACCTTTTTCATCTGTTGACTTTTGTTGTACTATATTAGGAATCGGATCAAATTCCATTAATGCAAGAGAAAAATTACTCTTAGGCTTGCCGTCAAATAATACCCTTACTAAAACTTCATTTGAGCCTTTTGTCTCTTCAGGCTTTTTCTCATCTTCTGAACCAATTTTTACTAAATTCAATTCAACAGACGCCTTTCCATCAATAGTGAATGAACTATCTTGTTCATATACATCTAATTGAATATCTTTCATTGTATAATCATTATTTTTCTTAAGCTTTAATGTATAAATTCCATCCGGAAGTTTTACATTCAACATTGACTTATCAGATTTTACTGTTGTAATAAGTTTTCCTGTTTCTTTATTAAAAATTTCAAATTCATAATTTCCCATTACAACATCTTTATTTTTTCCATTTTGAGTAGTTAACATTATAGTAATTGGAATTTCTTTTGCTTTTTCTTCTGCTTTTTTCTTTGTAAGCATAAAATTTACAATACTATCATAATTAGCAATTCCATCATCTGTTACTGTGAAACTTACATCTTTCATAGTATATTCATCATCTTTTAACCTAACAGTATATTTGCCTTTTGAAAGTTTTAAATTCAACATGGACATCATACTTTTAACTTCTGTTTTTACACCTTTTTCATCTAATACTTCAAAAGTAAAATCCTTAGTCATAATTGGACCGCTTTGATCTGAAATAACAAAGGCAAAACTTTGTTTTTCTTGTGCATATGTAATTTTACTATCATTCTCGTGCGCCGAAAATGCTCCTGTTGTAAAAATATTAAATGCTAATAAACCAACTAGAAATTTTTTTAACATTTTTTGATTCATATATATCCTCCTTTATTTTTTTATTATTTTATCATAAAAATGATATTATAAAAATAACTTACTATAGTCC
>ERZ772957.1161-NODE-1161-length-17919-cov-7.527373_pt1 | contig 17919 bp, 14 predicted proteins | sample MGYA00580682_ERZ772957 | MGnify/ENA primary metagenome ERZ772957 (study PRJEB29015, sample SAMEA2737921) | human oral metagenome | biome: human oral; feature: human-associated habitat; material: dental | place: China | collected 2025 ...
TTGTCGTTCCGTAAGCCGCACCACATACGTGCAGGAAAAAGGATTCAGAATTTACAGGACATTTCTCCTAAATTTGACACAAGCGTTTCATTCAAGTATACTATAGATGGTGCGCCTCTCACAGTGCGCCCCACCTGTTTCACGGATGCAGCGCCATCTGCGTCCCATGTAAAGGAGGATTTTCATGTTTCACCCCATGCGCCGCACACTCTCCATCCTCGCCCTTGGCGGTCTGCTCTGTGCGCCCGCCGCACTTCTGACGGGCTGCTTCGGCAGTGACAAGGGCGAAGATCCCGCCGCAGCCGTGAGCGCGCTGCTCGCCGGCAGCACGACCGAGGACAAGGTGGACGCGATCTCGCCCTACCTCGAAGCAACGAACAACTACAACCGCCACATCGTCTCGTTCGACTATGCCATCACCCCCTCGCTCGAGGATATGCGCAGCGGCAAGCGCATGACCTACATCGCGCTGCCTCTTTTCGCCAATCTGAGGAAGAATCTCGAAGAAGCACGCGCGAATCCAAAGACGGCGGGCGTCTATCAGGACATCGACACGGAGGCGGATGCCGTGCTTGCGATCCTCAAGGATCTCGTCCCGCTCGCAGAGAAGATGGAGTCCTACTACTCCTCCAAGGGCTACATGGCGGACGACTATGCCGCCGGCACGCAGATGATCGCGCAGTATCTCCCACTCTACGACGCATTCGTACCTGCGTATGACAAGTTCGACGCCGCCGTCACAACGCATTTCAAAGAAATCCAAATTGCCCGCCTTGAGGATATGCGCAAGGAGGGACGCGTGAACGCCGCCGCCTTCCTCGAGCTGAACATGAAGGTGCGCGAGCTCGCGGACATGCTCGAACAGGAGCAGATCGACAGCGCCGCCGCCGAGGCAAAGATCGCCGAGATCAACGCGCTCGCCCCGAAGGTGCCGGACATCCCCGCGCTCGCGTCGTACAAGTCGAGCCTCAACCGCTTCATCGGCACGTTCCGCAGCTATGTCGCGGGCAAGGAGAATGGCAACGAGGTTGTAGACGACTTCAACGACTTCGTGCGTTCCTCGCAGAACCTCAATCTCGCTGAGTTGGACGACAAGAAAAAATAACGGAGATCCCGTTCCCCTGTGCCGCAGAGAACTCCTGCGGCACTTTTTGTGTCTCATTTGTTTTCTCTTCACGTTTACGTTTTTTTGTGGTATGATAAAAATGCAGAAAACACGTGCATTCCTTTGACCTTTAGAAAGGAGCATCCACACGTTATGAAAAAATTTCTCATCGCGCTCGCCCTCTGTATGGCAATGGTACAGACCGCATTCGCCCAGACCGTCACGGTCGACGGCGTCGGCGTTGACCGCGACTCCGCCATGCGCGACGCAGCCCGAATGGCCGTCGAGCAAGTTGCGGGCATGTACATCAACTCCAACACGGTCGTCTCGAACACCTCCGTGGAGCTGGACGAGATCCTCTCCCACGCACAGGGCTACGTCCAGAACATCCAAGTCATCAGTGAGTCCGTAAATGGCGGCGAGTACCGCATCCGCGCAAACGTCGACGTAAACACCGACCCGAACTCGGCATTCATGAAGCGTATGGATGCCGTCATGCGCATGGGTGATCCGCGCATCGGCGTCGTCATCCTCTCGGATGATTCGGATCTCGACAACAACTACAGCGGACTCCCCGGGCATGACACGATCCTCGAGACCGCCCTCAACGAGCGCCTGCTCGACGTTGGTTTCAAGCACGTCGTCGATGTAAACCTCGTCTCCTGGCTGCAGGACTCTGCCATGCTGAACGCACTGTACCGCGGCGACAGCAGCCTCCCGTACGGCGCGTCGAGTGCTGACCGACCGATCGACTACCTCGTCATCGGCCGCAGCCACGCGGAGGGCTACGATATCAAGCTCCCGAACAACCAGGGCGGCTACGTCACGTCGCCGATGTCCTCGGCGCGCACCCATCTTGACCTGAAGATCATCTCGTTCGGCACGGGCACGATCATCGGCACCTACTCCGTCGATGGTCAGGGTGTCGAGAACAGTGAGAACCTCGCGCGCCGCAAGTCGCGTCAGGTGGCAGCCCGCAAGGCAGCAGAGAAACTCGAGCAGCAGTTCATGAAGGCAGCGGCGAGCGCCTTCTCCGGCATCCAGCTCACCGTCCGCGCGAGCGACTTCTCGCTCGTCGACCAGCTCGTCAAGGAGCTGAAGGGGCTGCGCGGCGTGCAGGATGTCTACGTGCGCGGCACGAACGCAGGCAAGACGACCATCGACATCGCCTCCTCGCAGAAGCCGTTCACCATCCTCCAGATGCTCCAGCGCGAAACCAGCCTCTCCATCTTCGTCGAGAGCACGAGTGACAGCGAACTGAAGATCACCCTCCGCTGAGGAGCGACTGCCTAGGGGTTGTTGTACGAGTCAAACCGACTTCGTACAGCAACTCCTTATTTTTTCAAAAATATTTTTCACACGGCGCCGCAAGCGCCCGCGCAAAAATCCCGCCAAACCGCGTCATTCCTCTAAGATTTCAGAAAACAGGACTTTTAGACCTGTCGAATCATACAGTATCATTTCCCTTTCATTTGTGCTAAAATAATAAGCGACATCGTGTATGTCGACATCCATGCACCCACGGTAGGCAGTTTCGTGTTTTCTGCCCATACCCATCATCCGCCCGTCCGCGTGGTGCACCCGGGGAGCAATAGGGAAGCACTGATAAATCCGGCACCAATCGGAATGGTTCATTTCATCAGCGGTTCCCTCGGGTCTACACTTAAGGAGGAGTTCTATGTTTAAGAAAATGATGGGCGTACTTGTTCTTCTCGGAGGCCTGATGATGGGCTCTGTCTGTCAGGCAGGACTCTATGACAACCCCACGGTTGCAGTCATGCCCTTCCAGAACAAAGTACCGGATCGATGGGGCGGCTTCGGCGACCATGCAGGCGTTGCAACCGAGGAATTGATCACCCTCATCAGCGATCGTCCCGACGTGTTCCAAGTCTATGAGCGTATCGAGTTCCAAGGTCTCGTGGATGAGCAGAGTCTCGGTATGACCGGACTGATCGCAGAGGACACCGCAGCCGATGTTGGCAACCTCAGCGGCGTCGAGTACAAGATCTTCGGCGCACTCACAAACCTCTCGGCGAAGGAGGATTCCTTCGGTCTCGCAGGACTCACGGGCGGTCTGCTCGGCAGTCAGGCAAGCGTCGTGGCAAATGTCTCCATCCGCGTTGTCGAGGTCTCGACGGGTCGCGTCGTCCTCGTCGGGCAGGGCAAGGGCAGCTCGAAGCGCGTATCGGGCGGCGTTGCCTCAGATAGCGGCGCATTCATGCTCGGCTCCGCGAGCGTCACCGACGAGATGGCATTCAATGCCGTCTCCAAGGCGATCAAGGATGCCGTCAACGGCAAAGAGGGGCTCTTTACGAAGATGGGCGTCAACGACAAAAAGGGAAAGAAACGTTAAGGAATCCGTGCAGGTGGCTCATCCAGCAGCCATCCGCGAAAACAGTTTCGTTTTCATGAAAAGGAGCGACAACGATGAAGAACCTGAAGAAAAAAGCACTTGCCGGTGCCATTGCAGGCGTATTTGCATTCGGGGCAGGCTTCTATGCAGCCCCTGACTCCTCCCTCCCCTCCCTTACCCTCATGCAGGCGGCTGAGGCAGCCCCACAGTGGGAGCAGGGCACGATCACCGCAGAGGGCTTCGGCACGCCGCCGGCGGGCGCATACGGCTCGAAGGCAAGCATCATGGCGCGTCGCGCTGCGATCGTGGATGCACAGCGCAACCTCGCCGAGCAAGTGAGCGGCGTTCAGGTCGATGCCGAGACAACGGTCGAGAACTTCGTCATCAGCAGCGACCTCGTCAAGACGAAGGTCAGCGCCCTCATCAAGGGTGCAATGGTCGTCGAGGAGCAGATGATGCCCGACGGCGCATACCGCGTCGTCATGTCCATGCCGATGTACGGCACGCAGGGTCTCGCCTCGGCGATCATGCCCGCGATCCGCGACAACACGCCGCCCACCCCGCCCCCGCCGGTCATCTCCGCCACCATCACCACGCAGATCCAGATGGGCGGCACCTACACGGGTGTCATCGTGGATGCGGGCGGCATGGGACTCAAGCCCAGCTTCTCCCCCGTCATCTATGACACGAACGGCCGCGCCATCTACGGTGTCAGCAACATCAACTACGATCAGGCCATCTCGCAGGGCATGGTCGGCTACTCCGCCAGCGTCTCCGCTGCACAGACGCTCCCGCGCGTCGGCGCAACCCCGCTCGTCATCAAGGCAGTGCAGGTGCGCGGCGGCAACAACTCCACCAACCCCGTCAACGTCGTCGTCAGCGTCGACGATGGCGACCGCATCCTCGCAGCAAACCAGCAGAGCCAGATGCTCATGAACGGCTCCGTCGTGTTTGTGCGCTAACCGGCAAGAACGACAGATACGAAACTCCCGAGGGCGGCCTCGGGAGTTTTTGGCATGTCTCTTTCTTGCAGATTACAATAGAGGAAAGCACAAGACGATGAGAGAGGTAATGGTACAGTAGATCTTTACAGACATGGAATACACAAACCATAAGAGGACAATATGGCGTGAAACCTTTCTGCGGATTGACTTTTCCACAGAACAGACCTCCGATACCACGAAACTTCTGCATTTTCAGCACCTGCAGGAAAAGCACGACATCGCCCGTAAGATGTCCGATGACGTGAAACAAGACCTGGACGAGTTCGGACTCATCATGCACGGCGGGACGATTGTTAACGCAACCAGCATTCATACACCGAGTTCGACAAAGAATAGACCCATGCCCCTTAGATGCACTCCACCAAGAAGGGGAATCAGTGGTACTTCGGCATGAAGATACATTCCGGTACGGAGGCCAAAACAGGATACGTCCATACAATCACAGTGACTGCCGCCAACGCGCACGACATTGCCAACCCCCATGCGCTGATCCGCGAAGTTGATCATATTTTCTATGGGGATTCGGTGTATCTCGATGTGAAAAAACACACGGAAATCCGAGAGACACCGCTCTTTCAGACGTGAATTACTGCATTGCCAAGAACCTGCTCTAATACGATCTGCTCTTTGCGTCGGCGAATCTTGTTATGTGTTTGAGGGCGAGAAGGCAGAGGGAGTTTTTGCATGACAATGGGATAAGTGCCCCCCTTCCCCGAACTTCCCATTCAAACGGAAAGTTCGGGGAAGGAATTAGGAGCGGACGGTGTTGCACGCTGTTTTTCAGTAATTCCCAAATACTTCTCTATAATCCCATCAACATCCTTTACTGCATACGATATATCACTCTCCCACCGGCCGAACTCACCTGTTTCATTAACTGCACGTACCCATTCTTCCAAAGCTTTCCGTTTAGCTTCAGATCGAGCATTCTTTCGCCCTTTTACTTCAAGTACGAGTGTGACCCCATTATTGAGTCGAATAAGGAAATCTGGGATATAGCTATAAATAACTCCTGAGAACGTATAGGGCACTTTGAATCCAAGGTGATCATTTTTGGCATATGAAAGAACGTGTTGATTCTTTTCTATTTGATAGGCCTCTGTCCCTTCCCAGCTACCATCACAAACAACATGACTAATTTGAGACTTCTTCGTAAGCTCCACAGGTTTAGAGGTAAACCATGTCAACATATCAGCTGTACTGCGTATACGATGATTTGTGTCATAGATAGGAATAAGTTTCTCAGACTGTGACGTTTTAATATAATCCACAATATGCTGAACAATCTTATTCATATTCAGCATATAAACAATACGACGCCTGAGCTCCGACCTGAAAAACAAAGGCGGCGACACATGGATTGTGTTAGGCCGCTCCAAATACTGTTCAACAACTCGAAATAATTGTCCCAAAAGCCCATATTTTGTTCCACTATCTTTCCATTTCGCATTTGTTGCATCAAAAACACGTCCAGCGACTTTAAAGATAATGCTCTGCATGCGCATCTCTGCATCTAATTTCTCGAGATCAATTTCGGTACATTTTGTAAGATCAGTATTCCCGTCCAGAACAGGTGCAAGGTCAGCTCTAATGCGTGTTTCATTGGCGTCAATTTCCAACAAGGGAACTGAATTAACATCAAGTTCTAGTTTAGACTTCCAAATACGATCTAGCCGGATAATATTGGGCCAAGAAATACAGTACTCTGCACGCTCTGGTATGGATTCAATCTGAGTTTTGGGACTTGATAGAGGAGGACTTTGACTGCTATCCTCTTCCGTTGGAAGAAAACGAAACGGAATACCAAATATATTAACATACTCCGGAACAAACAACTGATCTTCGCCATCTTGAAGATCATACGAAGTACGCCGTAGACCTCGACCAATCACTTGTTCACAAAGAAGTTGGCTGCTAAATGCTCGAAGTCCAAGGATATGGGTGACAGTCTTGGCATCCCAGCCCTCAGATAACATACCAACAGAAATAACATTACGCACGTTTTCTCCAGGTTTCCCCTTCTTCCCAACAGTATCAACTTTTTCACGTAAAGCAACAGCGGCCTCCTTTTTAGAGCCTGCTCCAGTCTCTGCTTCTTTCATAATCTTCGAGTCAATACGCACAGTATAATCAGGAACACATAGTTCCGGCACATTAACATGTTCTTTATCGAATGCGTTTTTTATCCTTGCAGCAGTCTCTGTTCGATTAGCAACCGTAATCATAACTGGAGGAGTTTGCATTCCGAGCAATCTCCACTCCTCATACGTTGCCTGCCAATCTTTTCCAAGCAACGTATATGCTTGATTTATCAAGTCTGGCAACGGCTCGGTCTCATCAGCTGAACGATTAATATCATCTTTAACTGTAGGGTCAGAATAAATGTGATACAGTTTTGAGCGAAATTTATTCCCAATTTTAGTTTGAATCGCATCGTCTCTCACAACGACACGAGGTGTCTTCACAAGTCCAGACTCAATACCGTCATTTAATCCAAAATCGCTGACAATCCATCCAAATAATGAGCCCTCATCATTTTTCTTACCTGAAGGTGCAAATGGAGTCGCAGAAAAATCATAACAGCAAAGGATATTCCTGGTCCTATGAATGCGATCCAATCCGCCAATCCAAACAGTAGCCTCGGCCTCATTGTCAATATACTCTTTCTTATCCCTCCCACTTAACGCGACCTTCACCTCTGGATTTTTGCGCCATGCATGATGTGCTTCATCATTAATAACTAGTATATTTCGTGCATGCGACATTTCTCCAAGTACTTGTCGCGTATATGCCTCATCACTCAAAGCACCACGTTTATCAACCGTTTTTTTCTTAGCAATATCTTGATCGCTATCCCATGATAAAGCTTGCCAATTCGTAATTCGAACTTGCCCCTGGCGCAACTGAGCCAACATACTGGACGGAACGATACCAAATTGAATATAGTAGTTATCCATCCCCCCCAGCTCTAATACAGAGAGCCTGCTTTTGACCGTAATCCCAGGAGCAACAATGAATATATCTTTTGCAAAGCGCTTATCACGCGGATAAGCAACTTTGTTACAAATTTGCCATGCAATAAGCATCGCCATGACAGTGGTCTTTCCGCTTCCCGTACACATTTTTGTACAGATACGCTGAAATGTCCCGCCATCATTCGGGACCTCAATTCCTATCCTCTCCATATCAGAGGCTTCAACGAGCCATAAAATTGTCTCAATGGCATCAAGCTGGCAGAAGAAAAAGGGATATTGCCGTGCGTCTGTATCGTACCAATACTCCAACAAACGTCTCGTTATCCCCGTAACACCAGGATAACCTGATTCACGCCAGTTTTTTACACGTGGTCGGATTTTGTTGACAAGCGGAAGGAGCTTAAATTCGCCTTGATCATTGTAACTATTCCGCTGCTGCCCAGCTACAATATAACCAGCGGGGCGTCTCCCTTGTTCTCGCACAAAAGTCTGTGTTTCAATATTATATTTCCAATGAGAAGAAGGTTCTCGGTAAGCTGAGTTTATAATTAATTGCTTGATTCCAGACATCATTCCTCACCGACCTTTAATACTCGCATACTCTCAATTCCCCGATCATCAATAATCTTGACAGCAATCTTGCTATGCGGCTCTGCTGTGAACCAGAGCGATTCATTTCCAGCATAGCGTTCAATGCGTTCCTGATCAATTTCCGCCCTAAGAGTTTTAGCAAGCTTTATCCATCCGCCTTTTGTGCCACTCATCGGGAAAAAGACCTGATGAGGCTCAATACAACTCATCGGATCATACTTAGTGTCGAGCATCCACATTGAGATATTGCTGGCCGATCCAGATTTTACGGTGCCATTTTTTACATCATAATAATCAAATCCCTTCACTCTGACTTTATACTTTCCTTTACTGCGTTGATCTTGTATGAGCTCAACATCCGGCTGACCAACAAGCCAAAAACTTTGATTCGATGATCTTTTTTTCTTGAGATCATCTGTCATAAGGTCAGTATTCATCTGAACTTTAAGCACAGTGACACCGTGCCAAACAACATCATCTACAAGCTGAGCTGCTTCTGGACCAAATTGGAACGCTGCAAAGATAATATAACCTGGCGTCGGACGCATTGTTTGAGCTTCATCAAGAGCAGCTTCGATGTAACGAGCATCCATAACCTTATTTTCACTGCCAAAACAAACAATAACACGTTTTGGTTCCGTTTCCTTTGTTTCACCTTCCGCTTGGAAAAATGTTGTTCCTCCAAGAGGTTCTATACGAGAAAAGTCCAACTTATTCCCATTTTTCCCGAGGATGCCTGTAGCTAGCAGCTCTGCGCGCCAGCCATCTTGTTTTGAAGTTACCGCATTAACCTCTGAAGGCGTAACAACCTCATCAAGAGGTTTCACAAGGGGTGCAGGAAGTGATTCAACTGTAAAAGGGCCAGAGACGCGTACTTTGGTTTTATCAATTTCCGGTTGATCATACAGGATTTCCATTGGCGGTGGTTCATTATTCGCTATAGATTTTAAGGTAATATGCGGAACCGTCTTATAGATAAATCCACTCGATATGCCCTGCTTAGGATACGCAAGCTTATAGTAATCATAAGTTGCTGTCATCAACCGCTCTTTTGCGAGCTCAATTGCAACGCGCGATGTATCACAAGTAATCCAGCGACGACCCCACTGTTCAGCAACATATGCGGTTGTTCCACTTCCACATGTAATATCAAGAACTAGGTCGTCAGGATCTGTTGCCATTAAAAGGCAACGTTGAACGATCTTCTCATTTGTTTGCACAACATATGTCATATTCGGTATTTTTCCTGCTGTATCCTCCCACAGGTTAGTGAGTTCAATTGCAGGAAAATCCGACATATAAAATTTATATCCATACCCTTCTTTAGTTTTTATCAAACGATTTTGCTTTATAAGCCTTTTTATTTGCTCACGCTTGCCTCTCCATACATATCCAATCTTCGGCGTGAAATCTTCCCCGTCAAGGTTCACCGAAAACCTTCGTTCAGGATCATTACCGCGCTCAATCACCTTATCCACCCTGAAAATTGCAGCCTGTTGAGATGTATGAATAATCGCGCGTTTTTCTTCTGTAGTTAGCGGACGTGTTTCCCCGTTATTAAAATCTCCCCACAATGCTAATTTCTTAGGATCTGTAGAAGCCCCTTCTATACCCGATCTTTCAGAAAACAGTTTGTGCACCTTATTCCCGAGCTTATCAATATCCTTCCCATACCAAAGCAGATAATTAAATGAATTCCTCAAAATTTTCGCTGTTGGAGTCCCTTTTTTCCAAACGATAGTAGCACATTCATTTTCCTTGCCAAAAATCTCATCACATACACATCTAATCAGATGAACATTTTCATCACTTATTTGAATAAAGATACTTCCATCGTCAGCCAAAAGCTTTTGAATCAACATGAGGCGGTTTCTTATATAATTTAAATATGAGTGAACCCCAAGTTCCCATGTATCGCGAAATGCCGTAATTGTTTCTGGTTCCTGTGACAAATCGTCATCTTTATTATCTTGAATATCTCTCTTATTCACAAAGGGCTGAAAGTTTGATCCATATTTTATTCCATATGGAGGGTCTACATATACCATCTGAACTTGCCCTGCCAATCCTTCTTTCTCAAGCAGTGAGTTCATAATGACAAGGCTATCTCCAGCAATAAGACGATTGGTCCAATCCACTCCATGCTGATAAAACTCGAGAGCATCCCGGTGACGCCGTTGCCGTTCTAATGGACTCTCCCAAAGCGACGTTTGAACCTCTTCAAAGTCATCCCCGATTGTCTGCACAGCGCGCAGTATTTTTGATGGTTTAATTGATTCGTGAATATGAATAGACGATGCTGACACTTCAAACGAGATTCCTTCAGCTTTGCCAGCCCACTGCAGTGACGGATCGATATGTGGATCATATTCATATTTTGTCATCTCCTCATCGCTGCGATCATATTTTGCCATCCCAATAGCAGGGTTATTCGGCCTTTTTTTATCGTGATGATCATATGCTGTAACCTCACGTATTCTACTGATTTCCTTCTCACTAAGTTCTTTTCTCTTTTGTGGCATAAGGCAACATCCCTTTCTTGTGAAAGCAATTAATAAAACAATAATTCTATGAACTGCAATAATAATCCTTCAATGTGATCCAATAAGTACATATTTCTTTATATATCCTTCCGCAGTACCTCTACATACTGCGCATACGAGTAAATCCGCGTTTTTCCGACCCGCTGACACTGCTCCAAGATCCCCTTTTCCATTAGAATAGAAACACCTCGTGAAACAGCATTATAGGAGACGTTCAGCGCCTCAGCAGTCTTTTTTATCTCAATGATGGGATGCGACTCGATGTAGGAGAAGAGTTTTGTTAGTGTGGCAAGCTGACGATGATTTGCCCCGTCCGCAAGTAGTGTAACATTTTTTTCATGAAGCTCGTGCAGCTGGTCAATGGTATTCACAGCATCCGCTGCTGACACCGCAACCGCACGCAGAAAGAACAGAATCCACTGCTCATAATTCCCGGTGCGCCGCACCTCCGTCATACGATCATAGTATTCGATACGGTTTTGCTTCAGGAAATAGGAGATGTAGAGTGCAGGCGTACTCAGGAGATTTTGCTCCATCAGGAAAAGTGTAATCAACAGCCGTCCGATGCGTCCATTCCCATCAAGAAAGGGGTGAATCGTCTCGAACTGATAGTGAACGAGTGCCGTACGAATCAGTGGATCGAGTGTGTCCTCTGCGTTCATATACGTCTCAAGTGCGGACATCGCCGCATTCATATCCTCTACATTCGGCGGAACATAGCGTGCGTTCTTCAGTGTACTGCCTGCCCCGCCGATCCAGTTCTGCGTGCGCCGAAACTCGCCGGGATATTTCTCCTGCCCGCGCACTCCCTCCATCAGAACACCGTGCATCTCACGAATCAGACGACTGCAGAGCGGCAGCTCTCTGCGGCGGCGCAGTGCGAACTCCGTTGCTCGGATGTAGTTCACGACATCCGCAACATCCCGATTGACATTTACATCCACGAGCGGGTCGAGCACATCCTCAAGTGTCGCCTGTGTCCCCTCAATCTGGGAGGAGAGCAGTGCTTCCTTGCGAACGTACATGGAGACAAACAGCTCCATATTCGGAATACGCGCCGCAAGCCCCTCAAGCAATGCGAGCTGACGATGCGCCGCAACGAGGAGTTCTACTCCCTCCGCATCAAGCATGACGGGCGGGTTGGGCGGCAAGGAGCTTGGAACAAAGGAAGAATAGGCAAGCTCTCCTGTCAGATTCTGTCGCTCGTATCCTGCACGCGTGTTCATACCGCTCCCCTCCCATACAAACGGAAATTTCTATGCCCATTATACCTATTGTATTTCCGTTTTTCAACAGAAACGGAAATACAGCCCTGATAAACTCTGCATTTCGGCAGCCGGTAGGTTGTTTTCTATAGAACTCACTTCATAAATATGCTATCATAAAAGAAACGAACAAAAGGAGGTGATTCGAATGGCAACCGTCACGGTGCCGATTCATGCGCCCGTGATCGACTGGATCATGCAGAATGTCCATGAAGATCAGGTCGCTCCCGATGTACTCGACCAGCTGAATGCATGGAAGACCGGGGAAAAGCAGCCAACGCTGAAACAGCTGGAAGCGATGAGCAGGAAGACGCGTATTCCATTCGGCTATTTCCTTCTACAGACACCGCCTGACGAGGATATCGCACTTGCCGAATACCGCACCGTAGGAAGTAAAAAAAACCAAAAGCCGAGCCGTGAACTCATCGATATCCTCGATCAGATGACGGCAATTCAGGATTGGATGAGAGATGAACTCAAACGGGAACAATCGGACGCAACTTCTTTTGTCGGGAGTGGCATCCTCCACGATTCCACGGGCGAGATTGCACAACGGATACGAGATGATCTTGCCCTCAAAACAAACTGGTACAGAGAAGGAAAAAATGCGGAAGATAATTTCAACCGCCTACGCAACACACTCGTACAGCATGGACTCCTCATCTTTACGGGTGGAAAGGTCGGAGCAAATACACATCGTCCACTCGATGTGAAGGAATTCCGTGCGTTTACCCTGATTGATACCCATGCGCCGCTCATCTTTATAAACACAACAGACACAGCAAACGGACGCCTCTTCTCTCTCCTGCACGAAACGGTTCATGTATGGCTCGGCGAAAACAGCCTGTTCAACAGTCCCGAATGGTCGGATGAGCGCGTGAGTCTGCTCGAACAGAAGTGCAATGCCGTTGCAGCAGAACTGCTCGTCCCTGCAGCAGATTTTTCCGCAGTATGGGATTCGTCCATTCCTGTTGAAGATATGATAGGACAAGCCGCGCGTCATTTCCGATGCAGCGATGCGGTGATTCTTCGACGCGCCTATACAACCAAAAAGATACCACGAAATCTCTATACACATATGCTTGCATTTCAAAAAGAACAATGGGAGCAAACAAAAGCCCATAAAAAGAAAAGCGGCGGCGATTTTTACAAAACCTTGCTCTCAAACCTTGATCACCGTTTTCTTGCCGCCCTTGAACGGAGCGTGATTCAAGGGAACACACAGGATACAGATGCCTACCGACTGACAGCAACCAATCGCAGAACCTACAGAGGTGCACTTGAGCGGATGGGAGGCGTTTGAGTTGAGCAAAAAATACCTCATCGATGCCAATAGTCTGATACGCCCTGCCCGTGCATACTATCCGTTTGATTTTGCCCCATCTTTTTGGCAGCAGCTGCGTCCTAAAATTTCATTGGATAAAATAGCCGTTCTAGATAAGGTGCGCGATGAGATTCTAAAGGGAACAGACGAACTCTCCACATGGATAAGCGCTCTTCCGAACGAATGTATTCTGTCGACGCAGGATATACAAATTATCCGGACGTATAGAGATGTTCTGGGCTTTATTCAGCAAAGCGATAAATACAGCGAATCCGCGCTTCGTCTCTGGTCGCGAGAAAATGTTGCTGACCCGTGGCTGATCGGCGCCGCCAAAGTATATGGCTATACGCTCGTGAGCTTCGAGCAGTCAGCAGGTCGCATAACGACGCGCTCAAACAATCCGAAACTTCCCGATGTCGCGCGCCATTTCCAAGTACCATACACATCCCTATTTGATATGATGCGACAAGAATACTTTCGCCTATGACAATACCCCTGCACCGTCTCGGCGCAGGGGTATTTTGTATCTATTGAGGGTTAAGGAATCACTGATCAAATGAAGTTCTCCGGTTGGCAGCAGATTTTTTCTGCCAAGAAAATAAACCGGACGCATAGCCGCCCGTTATGTGGAGGATCGAGGGCGATGCCAGGGCGAAAAAGATGTGCCAAGATTGCGCTGCTAAATTCAGCACCACCACCGGCTCTATCTATTGCACCGCCGATACCGTTGCTTGCTGCTCTGCGGTTTATCCGGAATGGTTCGCTCGATGAGTCCGGCGGCAAGCGCAGGTGCCAAGTAACGGCGGCGGAAGCTTGGACGATGAGAGAGTCCAAATCGTGCCATCAGCTCTGCGGCGGACAGGACATCGTCCCCGAGAACACACAGAAGCCGCTGTAGATCTGCATCCATCGCCATGACTTGATCGGAAGCTTGGTCGCTTTCTTGGCCAGGTGTGCGATCAAGTTCTGCTATGGCATCCCGCAGGATACACAGAATGAGCGTCACAAAGCCCATACTGTCTGCCTGTGCATCTGCTGCTCCGAGTGCATCATAGTATTCCTGTTGCCGCGCCCGAATCAGTTCCTCAACCGGCAGCCAAAAGAGTACTTCCTTCCACTGCCCCAGCAGGAGTGTATGCCACATGCGCCCCATACGCCCGTTGCCGTCGGCAAATGGGTGGATAAATTCAAACTCATAATGAAAGATGGCACTCTTAAGGAGAGGGTGCAATGCTGTGCGCGCATACCACTCCATGAGATTCTGAATATGCTCCGCTACCAAATGTGCAGGCGGCGCCATATGGACAAGACTTTCTCCTGCAAATACACCGACATCACCTGTACGAAATCTGCCGCTCTCCGAGATAAGCCCCGCCATCATCTGCCCATGTGCTACAAGCAGGTCATGTATGGACAAAGGGTCGAGCCGAAGCATCATTTCATACGCCTCATAGGCATTTTGGACTTCTTTTATTTCATTGGGGTTGCCGAGCACCCGTCTGCCACGCACGATCGCCGTCACCTGTCCCAACGAGAGAGTATTCTGCTCGATGGCAAGAGAGGCATGTATTGTCCGAATCCGATTCGCACGTCTGAGGCGTGGATTCACCGTTCCATGCAAAACACTGATGCGGCCAATCTGCTCACTGATCTCAGTGAGCAGCATAACGATGTCGTCCGTCATATGAAACGGCGGTTGATATTGCTCCATAGAAATCACCTAAAGCAGCCCCATGCATATGCACAGGGCTGTTTCTCATACACGCGTTCAATAGCTCGGGTACAGGCCGTCCCATACAACGCGACGGTAGTTCGTGCGGTCGGTGTCGCCCTCGGTGGAGATGCAGAGGATGCGGGCATCCTTGCCGAGACCGATGCGGTCGCGCAGGTAGTCGAGGCTGCGGTTCTGCATGAGCTCTGCGACGAGCCCCGTCGTGACCGCACCGCTCTCGCCCGAGACGACACGCGGATCATCGTCGAGCGGGTTGCCGAGGATGCGCATCCCCTTCGCTGCAACCCATTCGGGGACGGAGACGAAGTGATCGGCGTAGTCTTTCAGAATCTCCCATGCGATCGGACTCGGCTCACCGCAAGAGAGCCCCGCCATGATGGAGTTGATCTCACCCGTCACGATATGCCGCTCACCGTCGCTGGCGGCAGCCGTGCGGTAGATGCAGTCCGCCCGATTCGGCTCGACAATGGTGATGACGGGACGTTTTTCTCCATAGTGTGCGGCAAAGTAGCCCGTAATCGCAGCGGGCAGCGACCCGACACCCGCCTGCAGAAAGATATGTGTTGGCATGTCATCGTACTGCTCCATCGCCTCATGTGCGAGTGTCGTATAGCCCTGCATGATACGAAGTGGGATCTCGGTATAGCCCTCAAACGCCGTGTCCTGTATGAGCACCCAGCCCTTTTCCTTTGCCATCTGCGCCGCATAGCGTACGGCATCATCGTAGTTATAGTTGGTGAACGCCGCCTCCGCACCGAGCCCGCGGATATTCGCCAGCCGCTCGGGCGAGCTGCCCTTGGGCATGAAGACGTGTGCAAAGAGTCCGAACAGCTTTGCCGCCCACGCAATCCCGCGCCCGTGGTTGCCGTCGGTCGCCGTCACGAGGGTAACGCTGCGCAGACGCTCACGGTACTCCGGTTTTTGGAGCGTCTCGTACGTCATCTCGCTCTCAGGCAGATCTAGGTACTGCGCGAGATAGCGCGCGACGGAGTAACTCGTCCCCAGCCCCTTGAATGCATTCAGCCCGAATCGCTTGCTCTCATCCTTCACCGCAATCCGCCCGAGACCGAGACCTGCCGCAAGGCATTTGAGATCGGCAAGTGGCGTCGGCTCATACGTCGGCAGACTCCGATGGAACGTAACGGCACGTGCTGTCGCCCCCGAACCGAACGCGGAGACATCCGAGAGTTCGCCGTCCGTATGGGCGAGATGCACAGCCTTGATACTTTCGTTCATATTACCCTTCCTCTCAATTTACCATAGTCGTCCGTTGATTTCCTTCATTATAGCACAGTTCATCTCCGCTTGTAAGAACAACAAATGATATTCCTGCCTATTTTCTTCCCATTTTTCTGAAACTTCTGCTTGACAAATATTCTCATATACTTATATAATAAGAAACAATCTCATTGTTTTGCGGGAATAGGGCGCACGATGGCCGCAGACACAATGCACACCATTGGAAACATAGGCGAACGCTCCCCCGCCCGCAGATTCAGAAGGAGGAATTCCCCATGAAGAAAACTCTGGTGTCCGCGCTCGCGGCGGCATTCGTCGTCGGTGCGGCAGGAACGACGTTCGCGGCGGCAAATCCGTTCAGCGATGTGCCGCGCGATCACTGGGCGTACGATGCTGTGACGCAGCTCGCCGCCGACGGCATTGTCGAGGGCTACGGCGACGGCACGTATCGCGGTGACCGCAACATCACGCGCTACGAGATGGCGCAGATGACGGCAAAGGCGATGGCAAAGGGCGACATGTCTGCATCGGACAAGGCGCTCGTCGACCGTCTCGCTGCGGAGTTCGCAGACGAATTGAACAACCTCGGTGTACGCGTCTCGAATCTCGAAAAGCACGCGGATATGGTGAAGTGGGAGGGCAAACTCGAGTACACGTACACGAGTGAGAGGTTTGAGAGCACACGCGACGAGACCGGGAAGGGACGCACACGGATCAACACGGACAACCTGCTCTTCCGCCTCGAGCCGTCTGCCGAGGTAAACAGCCACTGGCACGTCAATGCTCGTCTCGATGCCGAGACGAATATGAGCAGGGATGCCGCATGGGACACCGGAAAGGATGCCTCGAGTTCGAGCGACAAGGTTGAGCTGAAATACGCGTGGGCGCAGGGCGACTATGACAACTTCACCGTAAAGCTCGGCAAAATGGAGCTTCTCACCGCCGAGGCGTATGCAAAGCCGGGCGCGCTCATCTTCGACCATCATTTCTCAGGGGCAGAGGTTTCCTTTGGCAAGGATCTGAGAGTCAAGCTGCAGGCGGGGCGCATCAGTGACGAGGAGCTTACAGATCCGGCGAACTATCAGGCTGCAGAGCTTATGTATAACGGGCGTCTTACGGGCGGTGTCGGCTATTACCGCCTCAGCTCAAAAAACTATATCGGCTATACCGGTGGCAAGGAACGGATAAGCATCTGGGGCGTGAATGCAGGTTACAGCTTCGACAAGAACAACTTCCTCTCCGCTGCCTATGCGCGCAACAATAGCCTTGCGATGGACAAGAAGTATAAGAAGTCCTATCAGATCAGCTACGACTACAAGGGCGCAAAGCCTGAAGATCGCGGTTCATGGGGTGCATACGTCTCCTACCGCTACATTGCGGGAGCGGCGCTTGGAGCCACAACGGACGGAGCAATGGAGTTCACGAAGGGCATCGAGATCGGAACGGACTATACGCTCTTTGACAATGTCGTGCTCTCGGCAAAGTATTTCCGCGGCAAGGATCTTAATCCACGTGTTATAGACGGCCAAGACAAGGTCTCGAAGCTCTTCGGCCGTGTCGAGTTCTTCTTCTGATTCCCCTGTTTTCACACACAGATACCGCAGATCTCGGTCTGCGGTATTTTTGTGCGGCACAATACAGTGGCTGCATTGACGCACGGAAACGCGTACGCTATAATAAAATTGATAATCGGAAGGAGGATGTATATGACTGCAATCAATGCAACGACGGCACGCAGGAATCTCTATCAGCTCATCTCAGACGTGAACGAGAGCCGCACCCCCGTGA
>ERZ772957.1162-NODE-1162-length-17903-cov-19.391192_pt1 | contig 17903 bp, 15 predicted proteins | sample MGYA00580682_ERZ772957 | MGnify/ENA primary metagenome ERZ772957 (study PRJEB29015, sample SAMEA2737921) | human oral metagenome | biome: human oral; feature: human-associated habitat; material: dental | place: China | collected 2025 ...
AGTCGTAGACCGGAGCGAGGTAGGCCTTACCGAAGGAGAGCTTGAACTCGGTGACGTCGGTACCCATTTTCTGCCAGGACCCATCAGCCTTAAAGTCACGGCCGATGATGTTTTCGAAACTGTGCCCCACGTCCCCCTTGTAAGAGTCGTACCTGTGGTAGCCCCCTCTCGCGGCGTATGCCCCAGCGCAGCCCCATTTCGCCCATCATCTTCAAGACCGTCTTATCGGCGATACGCTCCCCTTCCTCTGCGCGCAGGCACATGGCTACCTGCGTGACCGCACCCATTGGGGGTTCATGAAAAGATCCGGGCGACCTTGGGCCGCAGATACGCCCTGGTTGGCTGCTGGGGGTGAGCCAGCGCGCAGTAGTAGCTCGACCTGGCAAGACCGGCGGCCTCGAGGAGATCACACACCGCACGTCCACGCCCTGAAAGCTTAGCGACCACTAGGGCTTTATCCCGGTTTGGCAACGCCTCTGCGCCCTTCAGGGCAATCGATTCTTTTAGGTACACCACCTGCGCCTCGAGCTTGCGCACACGCTCTTGGAGTTCCTCCTCACGCGTTGGTGGCACCGCCCGCACCGACCCCTTCGGCCTGCCCTTAGGCTTAGGCATGAGGGCCTGTGCGCCGCCCTCACGGTACAACCTGCACCAATTCTTCAGCGGTGTCGCACTCGCAATACCGAAACGCACCATCGCCTCAGGCTTACTCATCCCACCATCAACCACGGCCCTCGCTGCGGCGACCTTGGTCTCATAGTCGTATCTGGCCTGCTTCACTCCCATGGCAACAAGCCCATCCTTCCCAATTGCGCGGTACGTCTTCTGCCAGTGTCGCACGGCCTCAGCAGGCACACCCAGCCTCTTGGCGGTCAAACCATAGCCAACCCCCCTCTCAAACATCTCCACCGCCTGCTCCCGAAGCAAACGATCATGCCTCAACCGCAGATCCACAGACATGAAAAGCCTCCCATTCCCTGGACTTCAATTTCGATGTCCAAGAAACGGGAGGCAGTTCATTGCGAGGCCGGGGCACGTGTCGTTAGCCGATGTGGAAGTAGCGTTCGACGAGTTCTTCCACTGAAATTCGCGAGTCGGCCAGGTCGTCGCGCAGGCGCATGTCTCCGAGTGCAACCAAGTGAGACGCCCACGAATCAATGAGGCCGGCGGGGAACACGCCCTTCGCCTCGTAGTCCTCGCGCTGGGTGAGGAGCCTACCGGCGGCCTCGAAGCAGGAGCCGGGCAGCTGATCGAGGTCGGGGGTCTGCGAGGCGTCGCCGTCGACCTTGCGTTCGCGCGCGTAGTCGGCCATCCCCGGTTCGGTCAGCCCGATACGTGCCGCGACAGCGATACCGGCCAGCAGCAGGTGGACGGCCGCAGAACCGTCGGGGCTGCGCAGCTCGACCGTTTGCGAGTCATTCAGCAGCTCGTCGATGGGAGGCTCGGCGGGGTTCGCATCACGGAACATCGAGTCGTCAATGTTCTGCCATCCCAGGGGCACGCGCACGAGAACGGAGCGGTTACGGTCGCCCCAGCAAATCGCCGTGGGGGCCTCCTGATGCGGCACGAGGCGCAGGAAGGAGGTGGGGACCGTGTTGCCGAAGGCGGTCAGGGAAGCGGCATGCGACAGGTAACCGCCGATGACCTTCAGGGCCGTCTCCGTCAGGCCCGATCCCGTCGAGAACTGGTTGACACCGTCCTTGACGAGGCGGGTATGGAAGTGCATGCCCGAACCGGCCTGGCCAACCGCGATCTTCGGAGAGAAAGAGACGTGAATGCCGTAGGAGTGGGCAACCTCGCGCAGCACCCACTTGGCGAGCACCATCTGGTCGGCGGCATCCAGGGCGTCCACGGGCAGAAATTCGATCTCCTGCTGGACCATCTGACGACCATCGGACACGAAGTTACCGACCTCCGAGTGAGCGTACTTGACCGAGCACCCCATGGACACCAGGTGCAAGAGTGTCTCCGTGCGCACGCTCTCCCACTTCGAGAAGGGCCCCGATTCGTGGTAGCCGCGCTGCGGTTCGACAGGGAACAGGTCCTCCTCGTCGGAGAAGAGGTAGTACTCGAGTTCACCGAGGGCCTGCAGTTCACAACCCGTCTCCTCCTTCAGGGCTCGCTGGGCCTTGCGCAGAATCTCCTGCGGCGCCGAGGCCAGGGGCTTGCCGTCGACGTCGTAGAAGCCGCACAGGATATCCAGGGTCGGAATGTGCGAGAAGGGGTTGAGGAAGGACGTGGCCAGGCGGGGCACGACGTACAGGTCCGAGGAGGTTGCCTCGACGAAGGCGAAGAGCGACGAGCCGTCGACGCGCTCACCCAGCGTCAGCACACGATCCAAGTGCGCCTTGGACTGAATCGCGAAGTTCAGCGTCTTCAGGCGACCGTCCCCTCCGATATAGCGCAGGTTGAGCATCCTGATGCCGTTGTCCTCGATATAGCCGATGATGTCGGCCTTCGTAAATTCCTTCGCCGGCTTTCCGAGGGCAGCAACGAGGGGATTTGGACTGAGGGAAACGGTGTCGGTCGACAGCATGAAGCACTCCTCTTTGAGTATGACTGGATTCACATCAGCACGACCATTGTAGACCCATTCAACAAACCTGACAGTCGGGAGATAATCGCAACCTTTCAACAATTCCGCAGATTGACGAACGAAAACGTTCCACATTATTAGTGACGCTTGTTACACTTTTGTAGCCAAGTCCAAGGAGCCACCATGGAATTGCTCCTGACCGTCATGGCGCCCTACCGAGTCAAAGTCTTGCACTGGCACCTCACCGACAACGCCGGGTGGCGTATGCACGTGCCCGGATACCCCATGCTGACAGCGATCGGCGGAAACATCCCACGACAGCCCAGCGACTGGTACGACACCGAGTGCGCTCCCGACCGAAAAGGTTCATGGCGCCTCACGCCAGCACACTCGACCCAAGGTTTCTACTCGGACGCCAACATTCGCCACCTCGTCAACTTTGCGGCGGTGCGCGACTCTCTTTGCCCACCGTCCCGGGAACACTGGCCGCCAGGCCGCCGAATCCTCTGGAGCGCCGTGGATCCTGGCGGACGCCGAGATTCTCACCCTCAGTCACCCTGGGCGAACCAGCAGCCCCCTCGAGCCCACCCACACCCTCTTCGACGACCCCACCCAGGCGTTGCGTGGGGAGCGACTGAAAGGAGTCGAGGCCGTGGCATGGTCCTCAACCATCACCACCCCAGACCTCCTCTTCTACTATCTCCTCCCCAGGCTCCTCGTCATCGCGGAAGCAGCGTGGCACGGGGAGGAGTCCCCGCCCTGGGACAAGCTGGCTCCCTCATCGAACACGAGATGGCACACCTTCGGTGCACCATCCCCCACTGGAATCCACAGCGGCCACAATAAAGGGCCGCGCACCCGAGTCGAATGCGCGGCCCCGTGCCCCCTAGCGGGGCAGGATTCGGAGCAGGCATGAACCCGCCCCACTAGGACTATGAAGGTGCTACGACCAGGCTTTCAGGCGCTCAGCAAGCGCGCGCGCCGCAGCGTCCAAACGCTCGGCTTCCTGGACGTCCCCACCCCTGACCGCACGCCAGTAGGAAATTTTCGTCCGCAAGAACTCGCGACGCAGCTCAAGAATCTGCGCCTCTTCCCGCAAGCGCTCATCCTGCTGCTCCAGCAAGGTGATGAACTCGGAAATATCGCGCTCACCACCAAGGCCCGAGCGAACATACTCACGCATATCAGCAATCGACATGCCGGACGCCGACAGGCACGACACCCACGTCAACAGCTCAAGGTCGTCTTCCTGATAGATGCGGTGACCACTCGAAGGGTCACGCGCGATGGCGGGAATGACGCTCACATCCTCGTAGTAACGCAGGGTGGACGCGGGCAGCCCAACGAGCGCCGCTACCTCCTTGATGGAATACGTGCGCCCGGAGCGAGTCCCTACCATGACTTCACCCTAAAAGACCTCAAGTCCTTGAAGTCAAGCGGAGGTGCGGGACGTGCATCACGCGCCGCGACCTGCACAAAGGCGCAATCGCTCATCTATCGCCACGCAGAGTTGAGAATCGGCAGAAAACGCCTGAGCGCACCCGCGTTAGAGCAGCTCCGCACGCCTCTGGAAAGCCCAGATCGGACAGGTCTCCTCACGCATATGCACATCGACGCGGTCAAGGAGTTCACAACCGCCATTAAGATAGAAACGCGCATTTTTTTCCGTCGAGGTCACGAAGCCGTAGGCGCGCCCACCGCGCTTCGCCACGAAATCCGGCAGGACCTTGGAGACCAGCCAACGCCCCACGCCGCGACCACGCATGCTCGCGTCAACGGAGAGCACCTCGAGATACCAGTCGAAATCGCCATTATCGATGGCGATCTGATCAGATCGGTCGGTCACGTCGAGAAAATCAGCCACGAGGTGCGGGGAGGCGTAGCGGAAGAGCTCATAGCCTCCACTGACGAAGTTACGCACCACGCCAACCTTGCGATCATGCATGAGCGCCGTTGCGACAACTTGCCCTTCATGCTCCACGACAAGTGCGTGACGTGCCCACTGATAGGAGGACGCGAGCATCCGATTAATCGCGGCCAGGCATTGTGGGTAACAGTCCGGCTGGTAGAGGTAGGGCTTGAGCATGATATGCAGCGGATAGTCAAGGAACCCCTCGGTGATAATGCGCGTCATTTCGGGAATATCGCCGCGCGTAGCGGGTCGACACTTCATGGGCCACCTCCTTCATCAACATGGACACATGAGCAATCTACTATCAAAAACCTAACTGCAGGTAGACACCTGTCATCCTACGGGATAGACACCAATCTAGCCTTGTCAACGAGGCGTGTTTTTCTTTGTCACTCGGACTTCTTATATTTGACGATCGGTCAGGTAATCTTGCATGCGCTCCCCCTCGTTGCTTTGTATCCACGAACGGACGATAATCGAGTGGTTCATATCAGGAGGACTGCATGCGACTCTTTCGCGCCCTGTGCGCCACGCTCGGGGCACTACTCATCGTGTCGACGCTACCGTCGGGAGCCTACGCCGCCGACGGGCCGACACTGTCGGAGGTGTTCGTCCTGACCAAGGACGGCCAGCTCGTCGACACGCTGACCATCATTGATCCGTCCCGGACAATGAGTGAGTCGGCGTGCCAGCCCTACGCCGGTAAATCATCGGACCAGCATGTCGAGTTCGTGACGCGCGATGACGCAACCGTGTGCCACATGCAGCTCATGTACACGAATGCGGAGAATGAATCTGAGTTCTCCCTTGAGGACTCCGGCGAGTTCGTCATGACCGCTCACGCCGAGCGCACGCTCACCGAGTCTCGAAAGTTGTTCCACCCGGACTTGACGCTTAAGTCTTTGTCCCTGAGTGTCGAGGGAGAGGTACAGTCCGCCACCGCGGGAGCTTCCACGTCTGCAACGACGTACGAGGGCCGCACATTCTCCGTCACTTCGTGGACCGACACCGTCCCCCAAATGATCACCGTGAAAGGGTCTCTCACCCCTGGCGGCGACCCCAGTGCCGCGGCGACGACGAATGCACTGAAGGATCCGTGGGGCGTGACCCCGATGCCTGCCTCGGCCTCGGCGAGCCCGAGCGCAGCACCGACGGCGGACGCTGCCGCCGCACCCGAAGAGTCCTCCGATCCTCCGATCGCTCTTCTCATCGGTCTCATCGTTGGCCTCGTCCTTCTCGTCATCGGCATCGTGGTTATCGTCTACGTTGTGCGCGCCAAGCGAGGCAAGAAAGCCACATCCGGAACGCAGGCCGCCGCCCCGGCTTCGCATGTACACGGTCCCTCTCCTGCTCGTGGGAACGAGGGCGTGGAGCGCTACGCCCCTCCGACACCGATTGCGCCCGCCGCTACGTCCGCTCCTGCTCCGGCTCCCACCACGCGTCCTTCGGCCTCCCTGAATCCTCCGCAGCCGACGCCGCGTGACACCGGTTTCACGTGGGAGCACAAGTCGCGCCCGATGCCCACCGCTGCTCCCGTAGCTGCGACCTCGGAGGCTCCCAAGAGGCGACGCTCGCGCAAGGACCACAGGCCTGCGGTCTTCCCTGAGCGCCCCGCACAGCCGATGGCCGGCCAGTCGATGCCTGGCGCCGGCATGTCCAGCGGCCCCCTCCAGGTCCCGATGACCGGCGTTTCTCAGCGCAGCGCGGCCCCGGCCGCACCCCCTGCTTCCCCGCAGGCTCCTACCGTCGCGCCTACCCCGCCCGCCACTCCGACACCCACGCCAGCGTCCCAGCCCGTCGTGGCGGTGCCGCAGGCCGTAGCATCGGCACCACAGCGAGAGACTCACACGGAGTCCGCCTCTGATTCCTCGCTTCATCGTCGTTCGCGCCAGGCCTCGGAGGCTCAGCAAGCGGCCGACGCTCAGCCGGTGTTCCCGAGCAGACGTTCACAGCGTCAGGTGGTCCGCGACGCGCATGTTCCTCAGCCTATTCCGGCCCCCGAAGAAGCACCTGCAGCACAGCAGGTGCCGATTCCCGTGCCCATGCCTCCCGTTCCGCCCGTGCCGCCGCCTCCCGCGAGCGCCGTCGACGCTCCCGAGACGATGCTGATCCCGAAGGTCCGCCAGGCTGCTATTCCGGTGCCCGAGCCCGTCGTGGTACCCGAACCGATCGTCGAACCTGAACCCGTCGCGGTGGTCGAGCCTGAACCGATCGTCGAACCCGAGCCGGTCGCTGTGGTCGAGCCTGAACCGATCGTCGAACCCGAGCCGGTCGCTGTCGTCGAACCGGAACCGATCGTCGAACCCGAGCCGATCGTCGAACCGGAACCCGTCGCGGTGGTCGAGCCCGAACCGATCGTCGAGCCCGAGCCGGTCGCTGTCGTCGAACCGGAACCCGTCGCGGTGGTCGAGCCTGAACCCGTCATCGAGCCGGAGCCCGTCGTGGCGGCTGAGCCCAAGCCAATCGCGGAACCCGAACCGATCGTCGAACCCGAACCGATCGTCGCGCCGGACCCCGTCGTCGAGCCGGAGCCCGTCGCGGAACCCGCCCCGGCCTCGTCGATGTTGTTTATTGATGACGCGGAGATGCCGACCGCGCAGATTCGTCGTGTCCGCCGGGAGAGGCCCGCAGACTGGGGGATGCCCAAGCCGGCCGCGCCGGTGCAACAGCCCGAGCCCGCCCCTCAGGTGTCCACTCCCCCGATGACGCCGGCTCCGTTCGAGCAGAGTGCGCCCGCCATGCCTTCGGTCGTCGAACAGCCGCAGGCCCCCGCATCCCCGCAGATGCCTGCCGCCTTCCAGGTGCCGGCCGCTGCGACCCCCTTCCAGGAGGACTGGAACGCGGAAATCTCCCAGAAGAAGGAAGCCCCGCGCGAGCAGGAAGGTGACAAGAAGCGCCGCAGGCTGTGGGGCTGGGGCAAGCGCCGCAAGAAGCGCAACGAGGCCGCCACCGCGCCCGAACCCGAGATCGATGAGCCGATCGAGTCCTCTCACGCGCCGATGATTTCAGTCGACGCGCAGGACGAGGATGACTGGAACGACTGGCAGAACTGGAACTCGCGCAGCTAACCGAGCGCCGGGGAGCGCCTATAGGCGGCTCTCGACCTTGGCAAACTCGACGTAGTGCGCGAGCTCCTCATCCAGATCACCCGGATTGTCTGCCCCATCGGACGTGGCCTCGGCCTCTACATCCGCTTCATCCTGTCCGTAGCGCTCCAACAGGAGGCGCTCTCGGTAGAGGTTGTCCGCTGTCACGCCGATGGTACGGATGAGGGACGCATTGAGAGCCATGCCGACGATAATGCCGATAATCGGCAGGATCTGCGCCATCTTCAGGCCGACGAGACGCGCGCCCAGTGCCGCGAACAAGGAGTTCACGGACGCCGTCAGCGCATTGTTCCCGATGCTCTCCATCGATCCACGTTTGGTGAGCTTACGTACCACCTTGTTGAACATGCGCATCGAGGTCTCCTTCTCGACGGCATGGTCACCAACAGTGCTACGCGGGGCGATCGCCTGGGATAAAACCATCGCGGAAAACAGCTTTTCAGCTGGGTCCTTCGTGTCATAGCCATAGTAGGCAGCCGTGTGGGACACGAGGCGCGCAGAGGAAGCCAAGAACGTCGCGATATCGAGGCCGATCGCCCCCACGATCACGCCGATACCGGGCGCCGATGCGATGCCCAGACCGAGGAGGGCAGCGACCGACCCTCCCGTCGCGAATATGCTGCTCACCGCTCCCTCGGTCGCGGTAGCAACGGCGTATCCGACCTTCAGGTGGGGCCTGACCGATTGGATCTCGGCCAGGTTGAGGTTTCGAATGTCCTCGAGGCACTCAATGTCGTTGCCCGCCCGGCGATACGCCTTCACAATTCGCTTTCGCGGAACTGAGGATTCGGCGGCTGACGTTGTCTTCTCGACGAGCCCCAGGACAGCCGATGAGGTCTTGTCCGCAATCGCTGCCCCGCCGGGCACCTTGCGCGCGAGGTCGACCGTTTTTTTCAAAGGGGTGAGCACGTACGAACGGATGCGCTGAGTGATGACGCGAGGACTGCGCGGGCTGATCTGAGCAGCCTTCCATTCTTGGATCGCATCCCACTGCGCACGATCGTCACCGGTCATGCGCTGACGCATGTCGTCAGCTTCGCTGTCCGCTTCTTCTGAACAATCCGGCATACCCCCAGCCTACACGGCCGACAATCGCAACTTCATGGAACCGCGGGAGCGAGACTGCCACTCCCCTACGGGCGGCTCTCGGCCTCGGCGATCTCCACGTAGCGCGCGATGCCTGCGCTCAGCTCCTGGGTATCGGCAGGCCTCACCAGGTCCGTGGAGGCACCGTCGCCAGGCTCCACGCGGCCGTAGCGTTCGGCGAGGAAACGCTCGCGATACAGGTGATCGGCGGTCTCGCCGATGGTGCGCATCAGGGCGGCATTGAGCCCGGCACTCACGACGACGCCCGCGACGGGGACGATCTGCGCGAGCTTACGGGATGCCAGGCGCACGCCCATCGCACTGAAGAGGGAGTTCATCGCGCTCACGACCACGTTGCCGCCGAGGCCGTCGAGCGAACCGCGCCGGGCGAGGTCGCGCATCACCTTATTGAAGGCCAGCATCGTCGTCTGCTTTTCAACAACGAAATCACGACCGCTGCCCATCGGATCGATCGCCTGTGAGAGCACCATCGTGGAGAAGAGTCGCTCAGTCGGGTCCTCCGAGTCGTAGCCGTAGTACGCGGCCGTGTGCGCAACGAGGCGGGTCGCGGCAGCCAGGAAGCTCGTGATATCAACGGCGATCGCCGAGGCGGTGACGCCCACTCCCGGGGCGGAAGCCACGCCCATGCCAAGCATTGCGGCAACGGAACCACCCGAGGCGAAGACGCCGCTCACCGCGCCCTCGGCGGCCGCGGTCGTCGAATAGGCCAGGCTCAGGCGGGGCTTGACGGTGAGGACGTCGTCGAGCGTCAGAGAGCGGATGTCCTGCAGGGTCCGCACGTCAAAGCCCGCGGAACGATAGGCCTTGAGGATGCGCTTGCGGCGCACCGAGGCCTCAGATGCGGAGGCTGCCAGCTCGACGAGGCCGAGGGCAGCGGAGGACACGGTTCGGGTCAGCGCCTCACCGCCGGGCACCTTGCGCGCGATGGACACCGCCTTACCCAGGGGCGCGAGGGCCGCCGAGCGGACGCGCTGGGAGATGACTCGGGGGCGGATCGGGCGCATCTGCACGTCCTTCCACCGCTGGATTTCGTCCCAATGGGCGGCGTCGGACTCGCTCATGCGTGCACGCAGATCGTCAGACATGCTCTCCCCGTTTCTCTCGCGGTCGCTAACTCACCAACACTACACAGTGAGGGCGTCTTGCGAGGCTGTAGCGCCGCCGCGTCCCCTGTTATGCTTGTGACCTGGTAGTCAGATTCGGCCTCGATACGAAGGAGCTTCCGTGGAATCTCGTGAGTCGCTCATCAACCAGATCGCTCTTCTCCATGAGGAGAAGGAACACCAGAAGATCATCGCACTCATCGAGGGCCAGCCCCCGGCCGCGATGGACTACGAGCTGACGAGCCTGCTGGCGCGCGCCTACATCAATTACGCTCAGCCCTACATGGATTCTTTCCAGGAACACATCAAGCACGCGGTGGAGCTGCTGCGCAGCGTTGAGGCCGAGGGCATGGCAGACCCGCAGTGGTACTACCGCATCGGCACCGCCCTGTACTGGCAGGACGAGGAGGAAAGTGCCATGACGTACCTGGAGCAGTGCCTCGCGATGGACCCGACCCACGAGGACGCTCCACAGGTCATCGAGGAGTGCAAGCGCGCCCTCGAGCGTCGCACAGTCGTACGTCCCCTCGACATGCGTGCACTTATCGACTTCTTCGAGCGCAACGACTACAGGTACGACGTTGAGGACAATCGCCTGCGCACGGGCTTCACGAACGGCTACTACGTGTTCTCCGTGATCGACGACGGAGCGGACCTGAGCATGTGGGGCGGCATCCGCGAGGATGTGTCGATGGAGCTGCGCCCGCGCCTCATCCAGGCGTGCAACGACTGGAACGCGGCCACCAAGTGGCCCAAGGTCTACGTGGCGACGCTGGACGACGGCACGCAGCGCGTGTGCGCCGAGCAGTTCGTCTCGTCTCGCTACGGCATGACTGACGCGCAGGTGTCGATCAACATCGACCGTTTCATTTCCGCGTCCGAATCCTTCTTCAAGGAGCAGATCGAGCGCATCCCCGCACTGGGTGGCGCGAGCGAGTAACGCTCGCACAGAAACGTTCCTCGGCCTCATCTTTTCGGACGAGGCCGAGGTTCGTTATACGGTCACTGCCCGACGCGCTGCGCCAATGCTCTACGCATTGCTGCGGGGCACGTAGACGCTGAGGCCGCCGTCGCTGACCACGCCCGTGAGGGTCCCGTCATCCGCGACGAGCACGGACGGGTGGTCACCGATGATGCACTCCCACGCCTGGCCTGCGTGGCGTGTTCCCACGTAGAGGGTCTTCTCAGCGGCCATTCGATCGGAGAGGATGACGGCGCAGCCGGAGCCGGGGATCTCGTCCTTGCCTTCGCGGGCAAAGCCCACCACGTCGGGATGATCAAAAGCACTGTGCTGCGGGCCGACAGCCGCGCGGGCTCGGATACTCATGAGGACCGGCAGCTCACGCACGGCGGGCAGGTCGTCGGACTCGGGGGAACCCAGAAGGTCACCCCAGAACACGCAGGGAACCCCGGCCTCGTTGAAGAGGATGAGGGCGTAGGCGGCCGCCTTGAACCAGGGGGCGACCGTGGAGGCCAGGGACTGGCCGGGCTGCGTGTCGTGGTTTTCGACGAAGGTGACTGACTTGTCCGGATGGGAGGCAGTCAGCGTGTTCTCCCACAGGCGCGCCAGGTCCACGTTGCCATCCGAGACCGAGGCCTGGTGGAGGTGGTAGTGCAGGGGGACGTCGAAGAGCATGACGTTGGGGACCCGCTCCAGGTAGTCCTCGAGCTCGCGCACGTCGCCGCTCCAGTACTCGCCGACGGCGGGTAGGCGGCGCCCGGTGGAGGCGCGCAGGTCTTCGAGCCAGCGGGCGTAGAAGTCCGATCCCACGTGCTTGACGGCGTCGAGGCGCAGCCCGTCCACGCCGGTCGTCTCGACGTACCACTTGCCCCAGCGGTCCAGCTCTTCGCTGACGCGGGGGTCGGTGACGTGCACGTCGCAGCCCATCAGATAGTCGAAGTTGCCGAACTCGGTGTCGACGGACTCGTTCCACTGCTTGCCTTCGAAGAGCCACAGTCCGTTGCGCTTCGTGGCTTCATCCCAGTCGATGCCGTGGAAGCACGTCCAGTCCCACGTGAAGGCCGAGTACGCGCCCGCGCGCCCCGGGAACGTGAAGTGGGTCCACGCCTCGATCGTCTCGGGCTCCCCAATGGCCTCGTGGCGGTTCTGGGGGTTGATCGGGGTGGCTCGCACGGTCTCGGTCGCGTCGGCGCCCATGCGGTGGTTGAGGACGATGTCGGCGCACACGGCGATTCCCGCCTCGTGCAGGGCCTCGATGGCGGCCAGGTATTCGTCCTTCGTCCCATACTTCGTGGGCACGGAGCCACGCTGGTCAAACTCGCCCAGGTCGTACAGGTCGTAGACGCCGTAGCCGACGTCGTTGATGCCCTCGTGGCCCTTGTAGGCGGGCGGCAGCCAGATGATGGTGACGCCCAGGTCCGCGATCGCCTGGGCGTGCTCGGCGAGGTAGCGCCAGTGGCTGGCGTCCGGCACCATGTCCCAGGCGAAAGCCTGCAGGATCAGCGGGCCCGCCTCCGTCATGGACGAGGCCAGGGCCGGTTCGATCGTCTCATTCACCCGCATATCGTGGCAGGTTTCCCCGCCCCCGGGCGCGCGAGAATGGGAAACAGTGGCGGGGTATACACGGTAACGAGGCCGGGGCTGGGTACCGCTGATGCGCGCAGTCCCGGCCCCGGCCTCGTCGGCATTGTCGTTACTTGCGGCGCCCGAAGAGTCCCTTGACACCATCCGCGATGCCGGAGGCCGCGGTCATCGCACCATCGGCGATGCCGGTAGCTGCAGTCTTTGCGCCACTCGTGACGGCCTTGGTCGTGCTCTCGAGCGCCTGCTGGGCGTTGTCCAGCACGCCCGGCTCCTGGTCGTCGGGGGTCGCGTCGCTGACCGACTGTTTCCAGACCTCGGCGTCGACTCCGGGAGGCGGCAGCTCACGCAGGTGGCCCTTGAGGCGCGTGGACTGGGACTGGAGCGACACGAAGGTCATGCCGCCCGACACGACGCCACCGATGATGGGAATAACCTTGGAGACACCCTGTGCAAAGCTCTTCTTCGTGAGGTTAATGCCGATGAAGCGCAGGCACTGCTTCATGACCGGGTACCACGAGGTCTTCGTGAGAGCCTGCTTGGTCAGCTGCTTCTGGAAGGCAGGCATCGCGACCGAGCGCGCGAAAGCCGTCAGGGACTGGGCCGCACCGCCGACACCGAGCATGACGCCGAAGAACATCGCGAGGACACCGATCGTCTCGTCGTCAACCTCGTCCATATCGGTGAGGAGCTCACGCCATCCGTACAGGTAGGCAAGCTTCTGCATAATCCTGAAGGCGTGCACATAGTACTGGGTCAGGTCCGCGGGGATCGTACCGAGCATCGCGAAGCCGCCGGGGATACCAGCCGCGAAGGACATGGCCGCGGACTTATTCGTTTCGAAGGAGATGATGCCGTCCGCGAGCTTGTCGAGATCGGTCAGAGAGACACCTGCGAGGACGGGGTTCGAGTCGACCGCGCTCGCAATCGCGTCATCACTCATGTGGAGTTTGCGTAGCTCCTGACGCAGAAACTCGTCGCGGGTGATCCGCACGCCGCGGATGCGCACGACCTTCTTGAGGAATTCGATCGCGTACTTTTCGGCCTCCGAGTCCTGCTGGGCGATCGTGTCGCGCAGCTCGGCAATGCCATCGGAGGTTTCTTCTGTCAGCTCCGCTTCGCCGCTTGTGTCGAGCACGATCTCTCGGCCGTTTTCTTCGAATTCGCCGTTGACGCCAAGCTCGTCAAGGTTGTCGCTCATCTTGTTCCTTTACACTCCGTTGTGACCTCACCATGAGGCCTGGATACGCGACAACTATAACCTAGTTCCCCTTAGCGATGGCACTCATGACACACCGTCATTATTCTCAGGTGCACGGACGTCAGCGTCGGGCCTAGGCTGGTCTCATGTGGATCCTCACCGCCTGCTTGTCAGCCCTGTTCGCGGGGCTGACTGCCGTCCTCGCGAAGGCGGGCGTCGCCTCGACGAGTTCGACGGTCGCGACGGCGCTGCGCACGGTTGTCGTGGCCGCGGGGGCGTGGGGCATGGCGGCGCTGACCGGAACGGCCTCCGGGATTGCGTCTATCGATGGGACTTCTACGCTGTTCCTGATGCTATCCGGGTTGGCGACGGGGGCCTCGTGGCTGTGCTATTTCGCAGCGTTGTCTCGAGGGGACGTGTCCCGCGTGGCGCCGATCGACAAGCTGTCGACGGTCCTCGCGATCATCCTCGCGCTCGTCCTGCTGGGCGAGCCGGTGAGTTTGTGGGGCGCGGGCGGGATTGTTGCGATCACGGCGGGAACGCTTCTGATGGTGGAGCCCTCCGACCTGTCGCGCCTGCCGCGTGCGCTGCGCGGGGGCGGGAGCTGGCTGACGTTCGCTCTTGCGTCCGCTCTGTTTGCGGCTCTGACGTCAATCCTCGGGAAGGTCGGTATTTCGGGCGTGGATCCGACGCTGGGGACGGCGGTGCGCACGCTGGTGGTGTTGGCGATGGCGTGGGTGATTGTGGGCGTGCAGGGGCGCCTGAGCGAGGTTCGGTCGGTCCCCGGTCGGGAGCTGGCGTTTATCGGCGCGTCGGGTGCTGCGACGCCGAGCGCGGCCGCCTCGTGGAAGCCGAGGGCGTCGGGTTTGCGGACGGCCCAGTCCGCCGGGACGACGAGTGCCTCGGCCAGGGATCCGCTGACCATGCCGACGCCGGGAGCCCCCCTCACGGTTCCGAGGACCGCGTCCCCGACCGCGAAGTCTGCCACGCCCTCGCCCACGGCCTCGACGAGACCCGAGTAGTCACGTCCCACTCCCTGCGGCAGCGTCGAGGCGTCGCCTCCCGTCGCTCCGCTGAATATCTTCCAGTCCACCGGGTTGAGGCCCGCCGCCTTGACGGCCAGACGGATCTCGCCGTTCCCGGGAGCCGGCGCGGCGACGTCGGCCATCTCCAGGACCTCCGGGCCGCCGAAGCGCCGGTATTGAATCGCTCGAATCATCAGATCATCCTCCATTTCGCGGCAGGCACCAGAACCGCAGTGCCCGCCATGGCGCAGGCCGATCCGACCGAGATCCCGACGCGGTTCGCGTGCCGATTCGGATCGGAGACGATGGGCAGGCAACGGCCGGGCTGCAGGCCGCCGATCGCCATGCGATCCTCGGCCAGCGGCGGATCCGCGCGGCATCGCCGGCATCCGCTCGGTGCCCTCGAAAGGATTCGAACCTTCGACCTACCGCTTAGGAGGCGGTCGCTCTTCCCCTGAGCTACGAGGGCGATTGGGCCAGTCTACCCGGACGACCTCCGCCTTGGCACATCATGCCGCCTCGGCGGAGCTGTGCGCCGACGCGGCCATCGCGCCCCGAGCCGACGTCCCAGCCCCGACGCTTCGGCCGGAACCGGCCTCCATACGGCTGGCTCTGCTCAGCGCCTCCCACCTCTATTCGGCGCTGGCCTTCTTACGGCCCCATGGAACGTTGCTCCACGGGGAGTCTTCGTTGACCCCGGTTCTGCGGGGGACCACGATCGTCGGGCACTCGCTGTGGTGGAGCACCGCCTGGCTGGTCGACCCGAGGAGGAGCCCGGCGAAGCCGCCCCGGCCGCGCGTGCCGACCACCAGCAGGTCGACGGCCGTGGAGAACTCGGCGAGCAGTGCGGCGGGATTGCCCTCGATCACGTGGCAGTGGACGTCGACATCGTAGCCCTCGGCAGCCGTCTCCACCGCCTCGTTGAGGCCCGAACGCACGTCGTCGATGACCTCCTGATGGTAGCCCGGACCGGGGACCCACATGGAGCCGCCGAGGTTGATGGCGCTGACGCACGAGAGCTTCGCCCCCCACCTGGCGGCTTCGCGTATCGCCAGTTCCAAGGCGATGCGGGACGTCTCCGACCCGTCGACGCCGCATACGATGTGCTTGGCGGGGACGAGCTCCTCGAGGTCGATTTGGGGCACGACGACCACGGCGCAGTATGCCCGCGACGTCAACGCCGATGCGACCGAGCCGAGCAGCCGGTCGGCGAAGCCTCCGGAACCGCCGCGCGCGCCCACGACGATCCGGGCGACTTTCTTCGAGCGCCCGAGGAGCACCGACCGCGGATCGTCGGATTCGAGCGACGTCTGCACGTCGACGCCGGTCCCGGCGACCTTGGCCCGGGCCGCCTCGATGATCTGGCGAGCGGCGTCTTCGCTCAACCCGCCCTCGCCCCGTTGCCCCGGGTAGCTGGGAACCTGGTGGCAGCAGACGATGTCGAGTACGGCATTGCGAGTTTTGGCCTCATGAGCGGCCCAAATGAGTGCGTTGTCCGAGGCGGCGGAACCATCGACGCCACACACAACCACGTTGTCATGCTGGAAAGCCACGACCCTTACCTCCGATTATCAGTATCACGAAGAATTATAGTCGACGTAAGCCCGCTTCTGAAGATCTGTTCGCGAGTGAGCCGGACAGCCACGGGCCGGCAAGCCTCACACCGGATGGACGAATCGGGATCCAACGGAGCACCGGATGCGGGGAACGTGGCCTGACACCAGGATACACGCATAGGAGGGGCCGGCCCAAGGCCGACCCCTCCCTCGCGTGAAAAGTCTGAATCAGAGAACGCGGATCACAGTAGGTGTTCCGCCAACCCACGAATTCGGGCCAACGCGAGTTCCCATCGATTCGTTCCAAGCGCCGACATTCTTGCCGTTGCCGGCGTAGATGCCGACGTGTCCGGGCCAGTAGAGAATGTCGCCAGGCCGAGCCTGGGAGTAGGGAACGCGGGTACCCGCGGAAAGAACTGACGTGGTGTAGCCTCCAATATTCACGCCGTGCTTGCCGTATACGTAACGGACAAAGCCGATGCAATCCCAGCCCGAGGGAGTGGTGCCGCCCCAGCGATAGGGCGAGCCGACGTAAGAGAGCGCGGTGTTGAGAACGGATGAACCGTTACCCGAAGGAGCGGCAGCCGCCTCCTGAACGGAGGAAGTGTCGGCCTGGCGGGCGGCGATATCGCTCTGCTTGACAGCACCCAACTTGCCGGAAGTGGCAGGGGCTGCCGTGCGAGGCCTAACCGTAGCGCGGGTAAGCGTAGCGGAAGCGGTATCGGACTGCTGCTGCGTGGCAGCGTTGTCCTTCGCCTTCTCCTTGGCGGACTCGTCGACGACGGGCGGCGGGGCCTGGACATTGGCCTTAACCGTCGATACGGACTGCGCGGTTGCGGCAGCACCCTCAACCTGAACCTGCTCGAGCTTCCACGTGGCGTTGGCGGGAGCCGTCACCGCAGTGGTGTTCTTGCTGCTGTCAGCGGTCGAAAGATCGGTAACGCGACCTCCGAAAGCCTTGTCAGATCCATTGTCATCTGCCGAAGCTGTCGGAAGCGCGACGCCGAACATCGTGCCAACGGCCATTGCAGCTGCGAGCCCCCGGCCCGCAGGGGAATTCAGAGCGCTGAGGGCGACATCGCGGTTTATCGCATGGCGTCCGGTCATCTCGGTTTTCTCCTAAATGTTCGTCATTCGCTGGCGGTGTGGGGACCGCTCAACGACTGTCCACGTAGAACAATATCGGGCCTCGCCGAGATTGTCACATTTCGGTAACGGGTCTCCCCGCCCGTCCCTGCGCCCTCGTGACCCTGGTTTTCCCGCAGAATCCCGCGGAATACCGGAGGCGGGCAAGGCGCGAGCACCACCGCATGTGTAACATTCACGACGTTGCGACGCGAACTCGCCGCCTGGGAACCCTTCCCCATCGGGCACGGGGGAATCCCCTGACTTTCCAAGGATTCGGCGAGGTTTCCCGGAACGGCCGCCAGCCCACTCCGGCCCCCGATAGTGTCGTTGTGCACATTCGTGCGTCCTTCTCGCCGTCGCAGCCGTCTTCGTTCGGCCGCCCCATCCCCGTCTCACGTCCGCGACGGCATGCGGCTGCGACGGCATGCGCGGCGGGACGAGGCCGACGTCGGCCGGCAAGGAGCTTCGGAGCTCCCCCACCCGCCGGACGGTCCGATGTCGGTGAGCGCAGCATCAATCGACGAGCGGGGCGTCGGGCTGTCCGGTGAGGGAGGCCGCACGAGTGGGCGAAGGCGCCCCGGGGCCCGCGGAAGTCCGAGGTCCAATCCGCCCACGCCGCCGCGTGCGCGACAGACACTCGGGGCCCGTGGGGTCTGCACCGGCGGTAAACGGCCTGCCTATGCGCG
>ERZ772957.1167-NODE-1167-length-17852-cov-11.140979_pt1 | contig 17852 bp, 14 predicted proteins | sample MGYA00580682_ERZ772957 | MGnify/ENA primary metagenome ERZ772957 (study PRJEB29015, sample SAMEA2737921) | human oral metagenome | biome: human oral; feature: human-associated habitat; material: dental | place: China | collected 2025 ...
TGACACTGTTGTCGAGCTCGAAATGCACGGCGGTGAGGACGCCCGTGCCCTGCTCATCCGTGCGGCTCGCCCAGTGCCCGTCGTCGAGGCGTGTCTTCTGCGTGCGCAGCCATGCGGGATCGCGCTTTGAGAGCCCTGCCTCGTTCATGCGAAAGACGAGCTGCACCTGCGTGTCGCCGACGGGATAGTGGAAGCTGCAATAGGGCGCGTTCTTCTCATAGTCCTGCGGGTCGGGGCGGAAGAGCTGGCGGAAATAGGCAAGTCCCGCTTCGTTCACGCGAATGCACGCAATGACGCGCTGCTTCTCGTACATATCCTCCGTCGCATCTACGGTTGGGTGCGGTGCGAGCTCCTCTCCCGCAGCCGTCGCCTCCTGCAGCTCGTGGTCAAAGTCCGGATCGATCCAGTGGTAGCACATCTCCTCAATCGTTGCGCCCGCGTGAATCTCGCGCTCGAGCGTGAGGAATTCGTGATCGTCAGGCACAAGCGCGAGCCCCTTAGCCACCGCATCGAGCGCCCCTTCTCGGTCGCCGAAATGCGCGCGGAGTTTGCCGAGCTCCAGATAGATCCACGGATAGTCCGGCTCCTCACGTGCACCCTGCTCGGCATAGCGCAGCGCGTCCTCGAGCCGGCCGCAGTACATGAGCGCTACGGCATAGCGGTAGTAGTACGTACCGCAGTCATGCGCATTCGCCTCCGCCGCTGCCAGATACATTGTGCTCTGGTAGTAGTACGCATAGTCGTCGATGTTGTTGCACGCATAGGCGTACCAGAGGGCGATTTGAAGATCGGCGAGCGCCTCCTCGCGCGTGAAATTTCCCTTGATGACGCCATTGCGGATGTAGCCGTCGAGATAGTTCAGCATCTTGTAGAAATAGCCGCTCGAACCCTCGTCCATCGCTTCGAGCTTCCTGACTGCGGCGGGGGAGAGCAGGGACTTTGCGGGCGTGCCCGCATTCTTTTCGCTCTCGTCCTCTGTTCGGTCAAACAGGGTGACGGGGCGCGCATCACGGCGGAAGGAGTGGAAGACCGCCCAAGGCAACTCACTCTGCTCGAGGTGCGCCTTTGCCGCATCCAGTACCGCCTGCGCATCCCACGCGAGGAAGTCCAGATAGCAGACCTCCGTCCCCGTCGCGGCACCGAGGAGGCAAAAGGCATCCCCGTCCGCAGCCTTCGTGACCGCCGTGATAAGATCGTCGCGGAAATCGAGGATAGCCTGTGCGTCACCGTCGAGCGCGCCCATCAGCGGATAGGCGATAAAGCCCGCCACAATCCCGTCCGCATGGTAGTCGTCCACGAGTTTCGGGTCTCCGGACAGATAGGTGCTGATCGCGGAGGGCAGGCGTATGAGCCCCGTATAGATATCGTCACGCCAAGTGAGCTCAGCGCCGGTGTCAGGCTCGCGCTCGTAGGCAAGGTATGCGTTATCGAGATATTCCTCCGCGTCGTTTGCGAGGGAAAGGCTCTCTGCGCGGAGGGCATCGGGCAGCTCTGCGAGCGTGACCGACGCACCCTCCTGCGGCGTGTCGACAATATCGAGATCGTGCAAAAGACGCATGGCGGCAATCTCGCCGAGCGTCTGGTCGAGGAGCAGGGTGAGCATCCACCACACCCTGTTTTCGTCCCTCTGCAGGAGCGGCAGGAGCTTTTCGCAGTAGAACGTGAGCGTGACTTCCGACTCTTCCGCGCGCTCGAAGTAGACTGTGACATCCTTTGCCTCGACGCTGTCCTCCTTCGCACGCAGTGCAAAGCCGGCGGACGCCGCACGTCCCGCACGGATATTCCAGTGCTCCAGCACAGAGTCGGGGGCTTGGCGTGCAAAATAGACGAGCGCGAAGAGTTTGCAGCGCTCCCCCTCGGGCGAGAGGATCAGCTCGTATTTCTCCGCGCCTTTCCCCATCTCGAACGATACGTCGTCAAAGGCAATGTGCAGGATATCGCCGCAGCGCGCGATCATCTCCTCGCCCTGATCTTCTGCGTCCATCAGCGCGCGCAGGTCTGCCTCCGCCTCCTCGAATGCACTCCATGCTTCCGTGACACGCGTGCGGAATGGACGGACAAAGAGCGGCAGCGTAATGCGTTCGCGGCACGCCTCAATCAGCTGCTCCGTGTCCGCATCGCCGGGGAGTGCGGCGAGCGCTGCTTCGAAGTAGGGCAGGGCACGCCCCTCCTGGTCGAGATAGTAGTAGGCATAGCCCATGCGGAAGTTCCAGAGATGATCGCCCTCGAAATGCTCCGCGTGCGGTTTGAGGAGTTCGATTGCACGCTCGTAATAGTCCCTCTGGCCGAGATCCGCTGCATTGTTGTACGCGCGCGCCAGTTCGGAGTCCGTCTCCGGCGTGCGCTGCTCAGCGGGCAGCGCCTCAAGAGCCTCGATGATCTTTGTGAATTCGTTCGCCTCGTGCCAGCTTTGGCACTGCTCCAACAAGGTCATAGAAAAGCCTTTCTTAATCCCACCAGAAATACCAGATGTTTGAGTTCTTAAGGTCGGCGGCGAGTTTGCCGACGGTCATGCTGGGCGCGCCCTGCTCGACGATGTCGGCACAGAACGCGTACTGTTCTGTCGCGAGCTCACGGGCACTTTCCTCTGCGATAGGCGCGGGTACGCTGTACTCGAGCGTATCGTAAGTGAGGACGGCGGGGACGGCGCCGTGCTGCTCGTGCCAGTATTTCGAGACCGCCATCAGCGCGGCAGTGTCGGGACAGTCGTTCCACCCGCCGAACGGCAGATATGCAAATACTGTCCACGGATGTTTCACGGGAATCTTGGCGAGAATAATCGGCTGCGTTTTCTGCGTCTCGTAGTCCCAATAGCTGATAAAGTGGTCGGTCTCACGGAACTCTTCCCCATCTCCATCGTCCGGTGCCTCCTCTCGACTCAGTTCAAAACGTTCGCCGAGCCGCTCCGTCAGAATCCACTTGCCGTCTCCGATGGGCTGTGCAAGGATTTTCTTGCGGTACTTTTCCACGGCATCGGCATCGAAATCATAGTCCTTGAACGCGCCCTTCTCCGCTTCCACATTCATCGTCAGGCTCTCCCACAGGGTATCGCTCGGGACGATGAGCAGGGGGACATAGCCCTCGCGGACGCCAAGCCGTGCAGCGTAACTATATGCCGCGACAATCGGATCATCGTCCGCCATCGGTGGGAAATACATCAGGGAGCAGTCCGCCCTGCCGCAGTTCAGGTACTGCATGATTGCGACAGCGACGTCGCTTGGCGCCTCATCTTCATTTTCCTTTCGCTCGTCGCTGTTCCGCTTCCATGCGTCCCATCGCTGTGCGATGAGCCGTGCCATCGCCGCATAGTAGTCCTCATCGAACGGGACGAAGAGATATGCCTCGTCGTCGAACTCCTCCGAGAAGTACTGCTCCGCACCGAAGTACGCTAAGGCATGATTGTCGATGTCCGAGGGGAAGGAGGGGGCCTCGCCGTCGTAGTAATACTGCGCGAACGCCGTGCCCTCCTCGCCAAAGAAACCGCGCATCAGAATGCCGTGCAGGTCGTCGCGGATAAAGGGGCGCAGGTCGGTATCTGCCGAATGCTCCCGCACGGCGCGGACGGTCGCCGCATACTGGCGGACGAACCAATCCGCCATCAGCTCGTGCTCGATGCAGTAGCGCAGATAGATCGCGAGGTGGTTGTACGCCGTGATCTCGTCTACGGGCAGCTTCTTTTCGCGCAGGCTGTCGAGGTGCCACTGCGCATTGTCCATTACGAGATCGGTGAAGTCCTCGGACGCGAGTGTGCTACGCCTCTCCGGATCAATGACGAAGCTCACACGACGCTCGGCGAAACGGTCGAGCAGGGCATTAGCGTCATGTTTCAGTTTGTATTTGAGTTCGTCCTTGTGGAGCGGGATGATCTGATAGAAGTTGACCTCATCTCTATCGGGGAGAACGCAGACGTTGCTGCCGCCCTTTTTGACCTGACCGCTGACGATCAGTGCGGCGGAGAGTGCAGTATTTTTTGCGTAGGGAGATCTGCCGTCAATCGTGTGTCCCCAGCCGAGCCAAGTGTTGTCCTCGATTGGCAGACGTGCGAGCTGTTTCAGCAGGCGGATCGGCCAGTAATGCTCCTCTGCATTCTCGTGGATGTTCCAGTCGCGCGGCAGGGCGATTGCAAGCTCGGCACGTTCGAGTTTGCGCTCCGCAAGCTCTGCGGGCACGTTCATGCGGTGCGCGCCCATCCCGAGGGTGACGAGCATATAGTAGTTGCGTTCCTCGGTCGGATCGACAATACAGATGTCCAGGTGGATGTCCGGCGAGACAATCTCATGAAAGACGTTTGCATATGTGCCGAAGTTCGTCTCAATGTAACTTTCGACGGTCTCCAGTTCTTCCTCGGTATAGACCTCTGTGGGCATGGGGGCTTTCTTTTTATATGCAGAGTCATTTCTGCCAATTTTTTTCATCGTGTTCTCCTTTATGACTGAGGAGCAGGCTCTCCAGCATCGTTTCCAGAAGGCTTGTCGGTGTGATGACGAATCCCTCCGCCGTAATTTTTTCATTGAAGAAATCAACGGAGCGGTCGTGGTCAAGGAAGTGATTCCGTGCCAGGTATTGCCCGACATCGTCGAGGGTAAAGGCACATTCCCCGAGCACCGTGTCGGTGAAGGCGTTGGCGTAATGGATGCTCTTCATCGTGCGCTTCAGCTTTGTCGCCGGGTAGGCATTGCATAGTGCCTGTCGGAGCGCTGTCGCCATTTGTGCGGGCGAGGCATCCTCTGTGACCGGCATGGATGGGAGGATGCGCTCACGGCAAAGGTGCGCGTACAGTGTGCGGAACTTTTCTGCAAGTACGGTATCATCATGGTCGGTCATGCCCGCACCTCACGTCTGCTGGTGCTGCATAGAGACGACGCGGCAGTCGGGGCAGAACTCGATGTAGAGTGAGCCCTCCATATAGTCCGTCAACGCCTCCCAATGAATCTGCATGAGGTACTTCATCGGCTGCCCGCAGTCGGGGCACGTCGTGTACTCCCAGTCCTGCCACCAGAGTGCAAAGCCGCCGAGCGTGCAGACATCCTCGAAGCGTGCGCCGTAGAACAGCGGCACGGGGGCTTCACCGAGGATGAGATTGTTTTCAAAAATCCTGATAAGCTCCTCTTCGATATACATGGTATCGCCCGCATTCTCGCAGGAAAGCACCTCACTGCCGCCATCGAGTGTATAGCGGCTCAGCATCGGCTCCGCATACGAAACGCAGTTCGGACAGCAGGTCGCCGTGAGAATGCCGTCAATGCCAAGGAAGTGCAGTCGCTCGTCCCGCCCGTCCAGTACGAGCATATCCGCCATGCGGCAGCCGCAGTGCGGGCAGTTCTCCTCCCGTGGACGGGCAATGCGGACGGGCGAGCGGGTAAGCTCCTCCTCCGATGCGGCGTGTACCAGCGTATAGCAGGTGTCAAAGTTCAGCGTGCGGCGTCGCCCCTCGCGGTCGAATGTCCAGCCGCCGCACTGCGCATAGACGGCGGGATCAACGTGCAGATTCCCGCGCCACGGGCGCGGCGCACGTTCGAGGGCGAGGAGTGCTGCAAGGGATTGGTTGTCTCCCTGCATACCGAGGCACATCATGAGCAGATTCGCCTCGCGTGCGTCCTCCGTCTCCATCAGTGCCGCGATCAGTCCGTCCCGCACATCCGCCGGCGCGCGATAGTAGAGTGCCGAGGGCCAGAAGGAACGCGCCGCGAGTGCCGTGCGTGGGATCTCCGGCGCGAGCCGTCCGCGACAGCAGAGCAGGTACCAGAAATCATCGGGAACATCCTCGATCTGCGCGATGATTTCCTGCTCCTTTGCCGCGATCTCTTCGGGCGTCCATGCGAGTGCCGCACGGCGGTTCGCCTCCGTCCTGCACCGCCAGCAGAGTCCTTTGTAGCCGAGTCCTGTGCCGCAGCCGGGACATTGGTGGGGAAGCGTCATGATCGGCTCCTTTCCGTGACTTCTGTTGTGGGAATATTCATCTGCTTTATGATAGTATAGATGAATTGCGGCTTCAATAGGTCTTTTGGGTAAAGTTGATTTATGTTATCAGCAATTTCTTAGAGTGATAACGCTATGATTCATTGCATCAAAAAGCTTTACCTTTCCTTTTAAAAGATATATAATTAAGTGAAGATTTGAAGACGATGAGAAGAAGGGGGGCTATCGCAAACGGAAGGCATATGAGGGTGAGCCGATCTATATTAGGAGGTTATGTAAAATGTCAAAACTCAACATTGACCAACAGACAATCCGTGCCCTTTTCAGTGATAAGAAAACAGACTTTCTTATTCCCGACTATCAGCGACCATACGCATGGGGCGAGAGTGAGTGCCAAACCTTATGGGATGATCTGCGGCTCTTTGCTTTTCCAGATAACGATTCCGATAAGTTTGACAGCGACAGTGACGAGTATTTCCTCGGTCCTATCGTCATGTTTAAGAACGAGGGAAAGATGGAAATCATCGACGGACAGCAGCGCCTCACGACGCTGATGCTTCTGCTCCGTGCGTTCTACGAGAAATACGGAAAGATGCAGGCTGACAGAGCTGTTAAAGCTGCCAAACTGATTGAACAATGTGTTTGGAAGACCGATGAATTTGGTGACTCCGACAAAACTATCCTCAAAATCACATCTGAGGTAGCGACCGAAAAGGAAAAAGACGAGTTTTTGAATATTCTTAAAACAGGCATCACCACAGAGGGGGATAATAGCAATTATGCAAGTAACTATCGCTTTTTCCAGGACAAAATCGGCGAGTTCCTAAATGATTACCCAGACTATTTCATACTGTTCTCTCTTCGCATTATGAACAACTGCATTCTTCTGCCCATCGAGGCAGAGTCTCAGGACACGGCACTGCGTATCTTCTCGACGCTCAACGACCGCGGCAAGCCCTTGTCGGATTCGGATATTTTCAAGGCGCAATTCTATAAGTACTATGGGGCGAAGGGGGTGGGGAAAAAGAACTCATTCATCGCCAAGTGGAAGGATTTGGAGATTCTCTGTGAGTCCATTTTCGATCCGAAATCCGGCACTCCGATGGATGAGCTCTTTACGCGCTATATGTATTACAGACGCGCCAAACAGGGGATTACATCGAGTAGTATCGAGGCTTTGCGGAAATTTTATGAAAAGAACGGCTATGCACTTCTCAAAGAGGAGAAGACGTTTGACGACCTGATCGACCTTGCTAATTTTTGGAACGATGTGATCGGTCAGAATGTCGAGCGGTTCTCACTGCGCGTGCTCCGCCGCTTATTTGTGCTCAACTATGCGCCCAACAGTATGTGGACGTATTTCGTTAGCGTGTATTACATGGCAAACCGTCAACAAGAGGGGTTGTTGGAGGACGAGGCGTTTTTCAACTTCCTGAACAAGACCATAGCATTTGTTTGGGCGTATGGCATGGTGAAACCCGGGGTCAATGCGCTCCGCACGCCTCTGTTCACAGAGATGCTCAATATCGTGAACGGGCAGATTGTGACCTTTGGGAAATTCTTGTTCGACGAGCAGCAGCTGAAAAATGCGCTTGAGAACTATGTGTTCAGCAACAATCGTGCAATTACGAAATCCATGCTTACATGGTGGGCATTTCAGGACGAGGCGCAGGAAAAATTCCAGTTGGGCACTATTTTGGAAATCGAACATATTTATTCCCGCAGCCGCGAGGAGAAGGAGCAGACACTTTCCAGTCCGCAGAACATGGAGAGCCTTGGCAACAAGTCCATTCTTGAAAAGGGCATTAACATTCGGGCGTCAGATTATAAATTCAGCGATAAGATCAAGTATTATACCGGCTATGAAACGGCAAAAACCCAACAGAAGAAAGATGGTACGAACGTCAAAGAATTGCGTGATCTTGCTGCAACGGCTACCGATTTCACCGAAGCCGATATTGTTGCGCGCAATGAGAGAATCCTCCAAGGATTTGTAGCTTATATCGACAACAATGGGCTTTTGAATAAGGATTAAGTCATAGCCGGAAGCCTGTTATAAAGATCGAGGATCGTTCCTTTCAATGCCCCTGCAATCCATATCAAAAGAGGTTGCGGGGGTGTTTTTCGTGTGTTTCTGTTATTGAAAGAAATGGGAGATGTCATAGATCCAATGTGAGGATACAAGAGGGGATATTTGCAAAATCTCGCCGCATTTGGTACACTGGCGGAAGTGTTGTTAAGGAGAGAAAGGCGGAAGTTCGTATGTGGATCGTGATGCTGAATGGGGGCCTTGGCAATCAGATGTTTCAGTACATCTTTGCCCTCTATCTGGTGCAGAACGGCGCACGCGTTGTGATCGACGACTCTGCCTTTTTTGGCGCACATGTGGAGCACAATTCCTTTGAGGTTCCTCTCTTTTTCCCACAGGGCGTTCTGCCGCGTCTGAGCGAACACTTTACACCGGATGTCTGGGCAGAGATGGTTGACCGCAAGGATCGTGGGGTGTCGATTCCCGAGCAGCTGCGGGAGGGCGGTCTTTCGCTTCGTTATGTCCGGCAGGATGCAAGCCCTTGTCCTTCGTTTTCGGGCGAGACGATGCATGTCTCGGCGCGCGATCATGTGCGCATTCTGAATATGGAACGCAAGCAGATGATTTATTTCGCGGGCTACTGGATGGACTTTGGCTATTTCACTGCAGTTCAGAAGTATTTTTGGGAATGCTTTCGATTTCCTCCGTTTTCGACAGAGAAGCAGGTCAGAACGGCAAACGAGATCTCCTCAATGGAGAATGCAGTAGCGATCCATGTGCGGCGGGGTGATATGGCGGCGCTTGGATGTTCCAATCCGCCGACATATTTCAGACAGGCGATCGAGGAGCTTGAGCATCAGGTTCGTATCGATCACTTTTTCCTGTTTTCTGATGATCTCGCCTATTGCATGGAATATGCGGATGAGCTGGGGCTTGCAGCGATTCGTTCGCGCCTAACGGTTGTGGACGGGAATCGCGGGAGAGAGGCTTACGTCGATATGCAGCTCATGTCGCTCTGCCGTTTCCGTATCGCCGATCGGAGCAGCTTCAGTCAGTTTGCGGGGGTTCTTTGTCGTCTGCCGGGGAATCTTACAACTGTATGGAATCCGCCAATTGTTACGGGATTTAGCGTTCCTGTCTAGATGTGCAAAACACTCGTTTTGTAAAATGCGTTTGAACTGTGGGGAATAAATTTTCATGTCGGATCTAAGAACTGCCCGTGCCGCCGCCGAGTGCGGGGCGCGGCTCACGCGGGAGGATGCGCTCGCCCTCTACGAGGACAACGACCTCCTCGCGCTCGCCGCGTGGGCGCGTGCGGCGAAGGAGCGCGCGAGCGGGAAGAACGTCTACTATACGGTGAACCGCCACATCAACCTCACGAATATATGCAGCGCGAACTGCCCGCTCTGCGCGTTTCAGGTGGAGCAGGGCGACGCGCGCGGCTACATTATGGAAACGGACGATGTGGCGCGCGTGCTGGAACTGGCGAAAAAAACGCCACGGCTCACGGAGATCCACATCGTGAGCGCGCTGCATCCTGACCGTCCCTTCTCCTACTACGAGGGGGTTGTGCGGCAGGTGCGCGCGGCGCTTCCCCATGCGGATATCAAGGCATTCACACCCGTGGAGATTGTGAACTTTGCAAAGACGGAGGGGACATCCGTCCGTGATATCCTGCGCACCCTGCAGGAGGCGGGGCTCTCGTCCCTGCCCGGCGGCGGCGCGGAGATCCTCTCCGACCGCGTGCGTGCAATCATCTGCCCGAACAAGGCGACGCGCGCGGAGTGGCTCGACTGTATGCGCACGGCGCACGCACTCGGCATCCGCACGAACGCGTCCATGATGTACGGGCATATCGAGACGGTGGAGGAGCGCATCGACCACCTGCTTGCCCTGCGCGATTTGCAGGACGAGACGGGCGGCTTTCAGGCCTTCATGCTCTTTCCCTTTCATCCCGAGAACACGGCGCTCGGCGCGGAGAAGAAGCTCGCGCGTGTCGGTTCGTGGGAGGATATGAAGATGCTCGCGCTCGCGCGCCTTGTGCTCGACAATGTCGCGCATTTCAAGGCGTTCTGGGTCATGCTGACGCAGCCCATCGCACAGCTTGCGCTCGGCTTTGGCGCGGACGACCTCGACGGCACGATCGGCGAGGAGAAGATCATCCATGCAGCAGGTGCGACCACGCAGACGGGCATCACGCGGCGCGAGCTGGACGCGATGATTCGCGAGGCGGGCTATGAGCCTGTGGAGCGCGACACATTCTATCGGCCGATTGCGGCGGGGGAGGGCGCATGAGACTTTCGGAGCGGGAGGCAGCTGACCTCCTCACGAGCGGCGATCCCATTGCGCTCGGACGTGCGGCGGATGCGGAGCGGCGGCGCAGGTTCGGCGACACCGTGACGTTCATCGTTGACCGCAATATCAACTACACGAATATCTGCGTGAATGAGTGCCGCTTCTGCGCGTTCTATACAAAGCCGGGGGCGGAGGATGGCTATCTCCTGCCGATGGAGGAAATCCTCGAGAAGGTCGGCGAGACGGCAGCGGCGGGCGGTACGCAGGTCATGATACAGGGCGGCATCCACCCCGACCTGCCGCTCGCGTACTACGAAGATATGCTGCGCGCGATCCGTGACCGCTATCCCTCCATCGTGATTCACTCCTTCACGGCGACGGAGATTCTGTACTTTGCGGAAAAGGAAGGCATTACGATTGAGGACACGCTGCGGCGGCTGCAGGATGCGGGGCTCTCGTCGCTCCCCGGCGGCGGGGCGGAGATCCTCGTGGATCGCGTGCGAAGGCTCATTGCGCCGAAGAAGATCATGACGGAGGACTGGCTGCGTGTCATGCGCACGGCACACAAGATCGGCATGGAGTCGACGGCGACGATGGTGATCGGCTTCGGCGAGACGATGGCGGAGCGCGTGGAGCACATGGAGCATATCCGCCGTTTGCAGGAGGAGACAGGCGGATTCCGCGCGTTCATCACATGGACTTTTCAGCCGGGCAATACCGTACTCGGCGGGGAAAAGACTTCGAGCTGGGACTATATGCGGACGCTTGCCGTCACGCGGCTCTACATGGACAATGTCGCGCATATCCAGGGGTCGTGGGTCACGCAGGGCGAGCGCATCGGACAGCTGACGCTCGGCTTCGGCGCGGACGACCTCGGGAGCATCATGCTTGAGGAGAATGTCGTGCGTGCGGCGGGAACGCGGTACAATATGTCGATTAAGAAGATGATTGATTTGATCCACGGCGCGGGCAGAGAGCCGGCGCAGCGTGACACGCGCTATCGCGTGATACGGAGGTTTTAGTATGGCAGAGCAACAGGTTCCTGCGGCGGGGTATGCCATCATCGGCGGCTCGGGGACGCTGTCGAGCGACTTCCCGCGTGCGTCGATGGCGGACGATGTGGAGATCCTCGCGGACGGGCTGCACTTTGCAACCCCCTACGGCGAGAGCCCCGCGTTCCGCCTGTTCTCCGTCGCGGGGCGGCGCGTGCTGACGTGCCGTATGCACGGCTGGCGCAGCGGCGTGACGCGCGCGGATGCCTCGCGGCAGGTGTTCTGGGTGCTGCGGCAGGCGGGCGTGCGGCGCATTCTCTCCGAGGGCGGCGTCGGGACGGTGAATCCGCTGCTCGACCCGCGCGACTTCCTCATCCCAGACGATTACCTTGATATGTCCGTGCGCAAGGATGTCATGCTCGACGGGCGCTATCTGCTTGTGATGCGGGATGCGCTCTGTGCGGAACTTCGCACGGCGCTCATTGAGGAAACGAGGAAGCGCTATACGGGCCGCATCTTTGACCGCGGCATTTACGCCGTCACCGACGGGCGGCATTTCGAGAGCCCTGCAGAGATCGCGATGCTGAAAGGGCACGCGGACATCGTGGGGCAGAGCCTCGCGCCCGAGGTCTACCTTGCGCGGGAGATCGGTGCGTGCTATGCGGGGCTGTATTTCGTCGTCAACTACGGCGAGGGCATCCGTCCGTGGTCGCACGACACGCTCGCGCAGATTTTCTACGACGATGCGCCCATGATCGGCGACATCCTGCTCGCGACGATCCGCAGCGTTCCCGCCGAGGAGAGCGTCTGCGAATGCCGCAGCCTGCGCAAGGAGACACTGCTGAAGGATGTCTACAACGCGGAGTCGGATAAGGGTTGACGGAAATACGCGGAAATTGTACAATAAACACAGAAAAAGGTGCTGCCGGTAAACGGTCAGCCTCGTAATCTAAGTGGTTATAAGGAACCCGCCTAGAGTTGGTGACTGGAGGCGGGTCTTCTTATGCTTTTAACGCTGCAATACAGATTGCAACGAGGAATACCAGTGAGAGAAACTCATATGGTCCCATAAGCATGCCCCCTTTTGCTGACCTGTCCAAGAGTCAAGCCCGGAGGGCACAGACGATTGGGAAACAGGTCGTATGCGAAAACGACCCAAGAGCGCAAGCATGAAATGCGACGCGCGATTGGATGCCGTTGACCGCCAAAGGGGCTGAGAATCGACCGCCTACCGCTTGTGGCAGCACCTGCGCGCATTATATCACGAAAGATTATTTTTGCGAACGTGTGTTTTGTAAGGCGCAAATAAACTTGCTGCAAAGAAAAGAAACTGTACTGTATACACGCTGAAATCGGTTGACACCAATTCCCCGCGGTGCTAGGATGATGGCGCAGGGCATCCTGCGGAACGTATCCGAAAGAAGGGGGTGCGCCATGATTGATCCGATTCTCCTTTCAGTATTCACGCCCGACTGCACATGAACTGTGTGCGGTCGGGCTTTTTTGATGTGCAGGGAGGTTTTTGCCATGTCGATTCACATTGGAAAAGTCGTCATCATCGGGGCAAGCCATGTAGGCGCTGCCGTACTCAATAAGATCACGGATTTTCAGCTCGCCTCCGAGATCGCGCTCATTGATCTCGATATGGATCGTGCGCGCGGCGAGGCACTCGATACGAGTCATGCGATGTCTTCGCCGTACAGTACGAACATCAAGATTCATCCGGGGACGTATGAGGACTGCCGCGATGCGTCATTCATCGTCATCACGGCGGGACCGTCCATCCTGCCCGGTGAGACGCCCGATCGGCTGAAACTCGCGAGCACGAATACGAAGGTCATGCGCTCTGTGTTCAGTGAAATTGTGAAGTACACGAAGGATGCCATGATCATCATGATTACAAATCCGCTCGATGTGGTGACGTATGTCGTTTCGACGGAGTTCGACTATCCGCGTGCAAAGATTCTCGGTACGGGAACACTGCTCGAGACGTATCGCCTGCGCTGCATTCTCGCGGAGCACTACGGCACAGACCCGAAGAATATCCAGGGCTACGTGCTCGGAGAGCATGGCAACGACGCCTTTGTCGCATGGTCAACGGTGAACTGCGCCAGTCTCGGTCTCGATTATCTCGACGCGTATTTCGAGCGCAGTGAAAAACTCGACCGCTGCGATATCGAGCATGGGATCATACAGACGGCCTATGATGTCGTCAATCTGAAGGGATATACGAATACGGGCATCGCCATGGTCGCCTGCCGCTTCATCAAGGCGATCCTCTACAACGAGCATACGATCCTGCCCTGCTCCGCTGTCATGGACGGTGCATACGGCATGCGTGATGTTGCGCTCTCCATTCCGCGCATGATCAGTCAGGACGGCATCGTGCGCTCCTTCGAGGTGCGCCTGCCCGATGACGAGATGGAGAAACTCCTGCGTTCACAGAAGAGTGTCCGTGCCGCGCTCGACGGTGCAGGGGTGAAATAAGGAACAAAAGATCTGCGGACATAAGAAAACAAGCCCATGCGTTCGTGCATAGGCTTGTTTTACATTTTGAACAGGTCACTGTGTGTTCCTGTTCTCGTCAGATAAAGCAGGAGCGTATCATCAGAAATCTCATAAATGAGCAGCCAGTCCGGCGTGATGTGGCACTCGCGGCATCCTATATAGTTTCCTGTGAGCATGTGGTCATGATGTTTTTGTTCCAGCGGTTCGCCATTTGCCAGTTTCTTAATGACGGCAGAAAGTAGTTCCGTATCATAGCCGCGCTTGGCAATACGTTTCAAGTCCTTCTGGAAACGGGAGGTCGGACGGATCGTGTACTTCATGCGAGCAGATCCTTCATCATCGCATCGACATCGGTGTAGCGTTTTCCGAGATCTGGATCTTCCTTCATACGGCGGACTTCGTCGAGGGCTTCCCGTGTCTCGGCATTCAGGGGATCGCCGCCGATCTCAAAAGGAAGACGGTACTCCCGCACCGTCTTTCGCGCAAAGATATTGAACGCCGTCGTCATGCTCATGCCCATATCCGCACAAAAAGCGCTGAACTGCTCCTTCAGATCGTTGTCCATGCGTATGCTGACGTTGGTCTGTGACATTGCAATTCCTCCTTTTTATGTATAGAATAATGCAAGTCATGTGCACTGTCAAGAAATCTCAAGATAAATGAATCGCGGATAAAACCAGTGCCGACACTTTTGCACAATCTTTTTATCAGTGATTTCTTATAACTATAGACTGATACAATAGTAGAGGCCGTTGCACAAAAGCGGTTTTACTTTTGTGCAACAGCTGCCTCCGCCGCCTCATATCCGACCATCAGCGCCTGCATATTCGCGTCGACGGTATGCGGCGGGACGCGATGACTGACGGCGGTCTTGACGGCGTCGAGCGGCACGATGCCCGATACGCGCGTAATCGTGCCGAGGGCGACGATGTTGGCGAAGAGCGCCTTGCCGATCTTCTCGATGGCAAGCGTCGTGATGGGGACAGAGACGACATGTGATGCCGCAGGCACGTTCGGGACAAGCTCGCTGTCGACGATGAGGATGCCCTTTTCGGGATCGAGATCGCCTGCGTATTTGTCCGCGGCCGCCTGTGTCATGGCGAGCACGATGTCGGGGTGCTCGACGTGCGGATGGTAGATCATGCTGTCGCTCACGATGACCTCGGAGCGGGATGCGCCGCCGCGCGCCTCGGGCCCGTAGGACTGCGACTGTGCGACATTCATGCCGCAGGCCGCCGCCGCCTCGGCGAAGATGATGGCGGCAGTAATCACGCCCTGCCCGCCGGAGCCTGAGAGACGAAGTTCCTTCTGCATATCAGAGCCCTCCTGCACGCCGCTGAATCTCGGCGTTTGCCATGCCGTACTCCTCGCCCTCGCATGCGCAGAGCAGACCGATGGGGAACTTGTCCGGCGTACGCTTTTCGGGCGGGAGGTTGTCCCACGCCGTCTTCATGACGGCAGAATCGCGCATCCATTCGAGCATTGCGGCGGGTGAGCCCATCTTGTTCTTGCGGCCGTATGCCGTCGGGCACTGAACGATGGCCTCGACGAGTGAAAAGCCGTGGTTCTGGAGGCCTCCCTCGATCATCTGCGTGAGATGCTTGACGTGGAATGCCGTGGAGCGTGCGACGTAGGTCGCGCCCGCTGCCTCTGCAATGCGGCATGCGTCGAGCGCACGGTCGATTGTGCCGTAGGGAGCCGTTGTCGTGGATTTGCCCGGCGGCGTTGTCGGCGAGGACTGTCCGCCTGTCATGCCGTAGATGTTGTTGTTGAAGAGGATGACCGTCAGATCGACGTTGCGCCGGCAGCCGTGCAGGAAATGATTGCCCCCGATGGCAGTGCAGTCGCCGTCTCCTGTGATGACGATGACGTTCAGTTCGGGACGTGCAAGCTTGATCCCTGTTGCAAAGGGAATGGCTCTCCCGTGCGCCGTGTGTACGGTATCAAAGTCCATATAGCCGGAACCGCGCGAGGAGCAGCCGATGCCGGAGACGATGACGGTATTGTCCTGCGTCATGCCCTCCGTGCTCTCGATCGCCTGCGCGATGCATTTCAGCGCCGTGCCATTGCCGCAGCCCGGACACCACAGGTGGGGCAGGCGGTTCTGTCGAAAATACTGCTCAAAGCTGCGATTTACTTCTGCATGCGTATTCATATCGGTGCCCATCCTAACCCTCCTCGCTCATGCGCCGAATCTCCGCCGCAATCTCCTGCGGCGTGAAGTCCAGCATATTGTACTTGAGGCACGGACGGACAGGAGTCCCGTGCGATGCGCGCGTGACCTCGCTTGTGAGCTGCCCGTAGTTCAGCTCTGCAACGAGGATTTTCTTCACGCGGTCGGCAAGTCTGCCGATCGCGGCATCGGCAAAGGGCCAGATCGTCTGGAGGCGCAGGAAGCCGACGCGGATGCCTTCGGCACGCGCCGCGCGCACCGCCTCATATGCCGTGCGCGCCGTACCGCCGTAGCTGACGACGGCATACTCCGCATCCTCTATGAAGTGTTCCTCCGTGTGGATGATCTCCTCGCCCACGCGGTTGATCTTTTCATGCAGACGGTGGATCAGCTGCTCCGTGACGACGGGGCTGCCCGAGGGGAAGCCCGTCTCATCGTGGAGGAGGCCCGTCACATGGATGCGGTAACCGTCGCCGAAGCGTGCCACATCGGGGACGAGATCCTCGCCCACAGCAAAGGGCTGATAGCCCTCGGCGCGCGTTTTCTTCGGCAGGCGGCGCGGACAGATCTCGAGCTCGTCCGCAGAGGGGAGAACGACATTTTCGCGCAGATGCCCGACAATCTCATCCGTCAGCAGAATGATGGGCGTGCGGAAGCGCTCGGCGTAGTTCACCGCCATGACTGCCATATCGAACGACTCGCGGACGCTCCAAGGCGAGAGTGCGATCATCGGATGATCGCCGTGCGTGCCCCAGCGCACCTGCATGACATCGCCCTGCGAGGGGGCGGTCGGCTGTCCCGTCGAGGGGCCGACGCGCTGGACGTTCACGAGGACGCACGGAATCTCAGCGCATGCCGCGTAGCCGATCAGCTCCTGCTTCAGCGAGAAGCCGGGACCGCTCGTCGCGTCCATCACCTTTGCTCCTGCGAGCGATGCGCCGAGGATGGCCCCCATTGCGCCGATTTCGTCCTCCATCTGGAGGAATGTGCCGCCGATCCGCGGCAGCATCTTTGCCATCTGCTCCGCGATCTCCGTCGACGGGGTGATGGGGTAGCCCGCGAAGAACGTCACGCCTGCGGCGACAGCACCCTCGGCGATCGCCTCGTTGCCCTGCATGAGCCTTGCTTTGCTCTCGCTCATCTCACGCCCTCCTCTCTACGAATATCGCGAAGTCGGGACAGCGCATCTCGCACTGTCCGCATGCGATACAGTCTTCCGGACGGACGGGCGTGATCTTGCCGAGAAGGCTTACCTCGAGCACCTTCTTCGGACAGAACGCTGCGCAGATACCGCAGCCCTTGCACCGTTTTTCCTTAATGTACAGCTCACCCTTCATGGCGCTCAACTCCCGCCGGGATGCGGAAACACATCCCAAATACACAGAATACCTTGCATCCGTCTTTATCCGCGCGGATGCTTTCAACATTATAACAGAAGATACAGAAAAAATGAAACAGTATACATGAATACATGCGAGCTTGTTTCAAGGATAAAATGCCTGACGCACCTTCTTCTCCGTAGTAATCTGTGAACACATTGATTTAGGAGGTGCCTGTTTGACATTTTATACCTACAACTACATCACGCAGCACAGCCAGTTCAACAACGCAGTATGGTATGTGCTGTCGTTTCTCGCACTTGCGGCACTTCTTTTTGTGAGCATCAAATATCTGCGCAACCGTCTTGTGTCACGCTACCGGGACCTCATTGTCATTCTGTTTCTCGCGGTCGCATTCCTCGGCGGGATGCAGTGGAACGATTACAACCGTACGAAGAGCGATGTGGAGGCAACCTCGCGTGTGGTGCAGTTCTTTCACACGTTCAGTGAGGATATGGGCGTGCCTGTGGAGGATGTCCGAACAAACTCCACCTATTTGAAACAGGGGATGCTCGTCGATGTGCAGGGGACGTTTTACGCGGTGACGTTCAATGCGG